>Ga0209810_1006395_pt1 | contig 10235 bp, 9 predicted proteins | sample Coa_R1_7_FD_187159 | JGI IMG/M metagenome (GOLD analysis project Ga0209810, IMG submission 187159) | Surface soil microbial communities from Centralia Pennsylvania, which are recovering from an underground coalmine fire - Coalmine... | ecosystem: Environmental > Terrestrial > Soil > Unclassified ...
CGCGTGCGGCACGCTGCTGGGATCGAGCGGTCGGGTGGCGGCCGTGCCCGTGGCCGACGGCGATGCCCGGCGATGGCTAGAGATGGCCAGCAATTACATCGGCCAGCCGGACAAGGTGTTCCGCACGCAGCTCAACGTCACGGAGCACACCGACGCCGGGGATGCGAACTCGGTTAACTCGATCTGGATCGACGCGGGGCAGCGCAAGGCGCGCCTCGAGGTCCGCCGCGACAACAACCTCGTGGCCGTGACGGTCGTCGACAACTGGGACGTGGCCAACTTCGACGCCATCGCCAACAAGGTCACGACGCTTACCGTCCCCGATGAGCGCCGCACCAACGTCCAGAACCCTGCCTACAGCGTGCTCACGCCGAGCCTCATCGCTGCCTACCAGGCCGGGCAGATCAGCCCCGAGAACGACGTGACTACCACGACGGGTCAGCAGATCAACGGCCGCGACGCGGTGAAACTCGTCCTCACGCTGAAGATCAGCCAGGACATCCAGGTACCGACCGGCGAGCAGCCGTCCCAGACGGGCGGGCCGCCGCCGACCCGTACCGACACGATCCAGATCACTCAGGAGTACTCGCTGTACCTCGACCCGTCCAACGGCGCGCCGATCCAGGAGGCGGTGCGCGGCCTGGACAAGGACGGCAACCAGATCAGTCAGCGCACGGCGACGTTCCAGGACACCCAAATCCTCGACCGCTCGGCCGTCGCCTCCGACCTGCTCTCGATCTCGGCCGTGCAGGCGATGCAGGCCAGCCTCGACCAGCAGCTCGACCGCGCCAAGCGCACGGGCCTGCCGCTGTACTGGCTGGGCATGGAGCTGCCGCGCGCCTTCACCGACGCTAAGGGCAACCGCCAGCCGAGCCTGGTGCTGAACGACGTGCTGGTGCTCGACCAGCCGAACCAGCCCAAGCGCGTGGTGCTGGCCTACGGCAGCCGCGACGAGCCCACGGTGCCCTACGTACTGATCATGCACCAGCCCAAGTCCGACTGGGACCAGTTCGTCTCCCAGGCGCAGGGCCGGCTCTGGTTCCAGGCCGACGGCGTCCAGCGGCGTCCGGTGCAGGTGCCGGGCGGTGCCCAGGCCATCCAGTACGAGCTACAGCCGCCGCAGCCGCCGGCCGGTGGCGCGCGCCCGGGGCAGGGACAGGGACAGCAACAGCCGCCCCAGCTTCCGCCGCTGCTGATGGTCCAGATCCAGACTGACGACGGCATCGCCGTCATCGACACGCCGCCGCTATTCGTGGAGGGGGGCCGCCAGGCCAACCCGTTCCTCGACCGCACGCAGCAGGCCGCGCTGGCCGGCGCGCTGGCCCGCCTGAACTAAGGGCGTCCTGCACAACCCAGCAACCCTGGCGTGAGCCCGCGGGCTCACGCCAGGGTTGGACAGAAACCCTCAGCCCGCATCGCCCAAACGATCAGCCGGCCGCGATCAGCGCTCAGCCGGCTCGTACGGCTGAGCGCTGACGGCTGATCGCCGTATGGAGGCGCCCGGTGCCGCGTATCCTCCTCGTGGACGACGAGCGGAACCTCCGCCACACCGTCGGCTACAACCTGCGCCGTGAGGGACACCAGGTCGTCGAGGCGGCGGATGGCGAGGCGGCGCTGGCTGCGGCCGCGGCCCAGCCGCCCGACCTGGTCGTCCTCGACCTGATGCTGCCGGGCGTCGACGGCCTCGAGGTCTGCCGCCGCCTGCGCCAGCGGAGCGCCGTGCCGATCCTGATGCTCACCGCGCGGGGCGACGAGGTCGATCGCGTCGTCGGCCTCGAGCTGGGCGCCGACGACTACCTGGCCAAGCCGTTCTCGATGCGCGAGCTGCTGGCGCGGGTGAAGGCGATCCTGCGGCGGGTCGAGCTGAGCCGTGCCCGCGTGCCCGGGCCTCCCAGCCAGTTCGAGCGCGACGGCCTGGCGATTGACGCCGGTCGCCGCCGCGTGACGATCGATGGCCAGGAGGTCGCGCTCAAGCCCCGCGAGTTCGACCTGCTCGCCTTTCTCGCTCGCCAGCCAGGCCAGGTGTTCACCCGCGCGCAGCTCCTCGAGCAGGTCTGGGGCTACGACTACGCAGGCGACTCGCGCACGGTCGACGTGCACGTCCGCAGCCTACGCACCAAGTTGGGCGACCGGGCCGACCAACCGCGCTGGATCGAGACCATCTGGGGGGTCGGCTACCGTTTCCGCGAGGCGGGCTGACGCGTGAGCGCCTTGCCGCGCAGCCTCGGCGGGCGCCTCACCCTGGCGCTCGTCGCGGTCGTCGTCGTGCCCATGCTCGCGCTGGCGGCGCTCGTGCCGGCCCTGGTGCGCGCCCACCAGCTCGCCGCGCTGGAGGATCGCCTCGCTGCCGAAGCCCAGCTCGCCGCCGACTACGCCACGACCGTGTTGGCCGAGTTGGCCGAGGACGGCCCGGCGAGCCTGGACGCCCTGGCGAAGCGGCTGGGCGCGAGCGCCGACACCCGCTTCACCTTCGTCGCACCGGACGGCGCCGTGCTGGGCGAGTCACACCAGGACCTCGCCCAGGTCGGTAGCCACGCCGACCGTCGCGAAGTGCGCGCCGCGCTGGCCGGCGATCGGGGCGTCGATCTGCACCGTAGCGAGACGGTGGGCTACGAGATGCTCTACGTGGCCGTGCCCATCGTCCAGGACGGGCGAGTGGTGGGCGTGGCGCGGGCGGCGCTGCCGCTGAGCCAGGTGAACGCGCTGGTCGCCCAGCTCGTCAGCACGCTCCTGCTCGCGGCCGGGGGCGCCGGGCTGGTGGCCCTGGTCGTGGCGCTGCTGGCGGCGAGCTGGATCACCCGCCCGCTCGGCGACGTCGCGCGGCTGGCGGCCACGCTCTCGATCGACCCCGCCTACCGCGGGCGCCTGCGCCAGCCCGCCGGGCCGACCGAGATCGTGCAGCTCGGCCAGACGCTGGACCGGCTGGCCGCCGCCGTCCAGGAGAGCCTGCAGCGCGTCGGGGCCGAGCGCGACCGCCTCGACGCCGTGCTCGCCCACCTCGCCGACGGGGTGGTAATCGTCGACTCCCGCGGGCGGGTGGCCCACCTCAACGCCGCTGCCGAGCGGCTGCTCGGCATGCCCGGCGCGCTGGCCGCCGGCCGCACCGCCGCGGAGGTCCTGCGCGACCACGACCTGGTGGCGCTCGTCGACCAGGCGCGGATCAGCGCCGACCCGCCGCCGCTAGCCGGGGCGTTCGTCGAGTGGCAGCAGCCCCGTCGCTGGCTGCGGGCGGCCGTCAGCCGCTTCGGCGCCGGTGAGGCCAGCCAGACCCTGCTCGTGCTGCAGGACCTCACCGAGCTGCGCCGCCTGGAGACGGTCCGCCGCGACTTCGTGGCGAACGTCTCGCACGAGCTGCGCACCCCGATCGCGGCGATCAAGGCGATGGTCGAGACGCTCCGCGACGGGGCCGTCGACGACCCCGACGCGGCGCGCGACTTCGTGGCGCGCATCGACGACGAGATCGACGGGCTGCACCGCCTGGTCGAGGAGCTGCTGGAGCTGTCCCGGCTGGAGTCGGGCGGGCTGGAGATCGCGCTCGCGCCGACGCCGCCGGCCGCGCTGGTGGCGAGCGCCGTGCGCCGCCTGGCGCCGCTGGCCGAGCGCGCCCGGGTGGCGCTTCGCGCCGACTGCTCGCCCGATCTGCCGCCGGTACTGGCCGACCCCGAGCGGATGGAGCAGGTGCTCGTCGGCGTGATCCACAACGCGATCAAGTTCACGCCGCCGGGCGGCTCGATCGTCGTGAGCGCCACCGCGGAGCCGGGCGGCGTGCGCTTCGCCGTGGCGGACAGCGGCGCGGGCATCGAGCCGGCGCACCTGCCGCGGCTGTTCGAGCGCTTCTACAAAGCCGACCGCGCCCGCGCTGGCGGCGGCACCGGCCTCGGCCTCGCCATCGCCAAGCACACCGTCCAGCTCCACGGCGGCGCCATCGCCGTGGACAGCCCCGGGCTCGGCCGCGGCACGACCGTCACCATCACCCTCCGCCCCGCCGACCCCGGCTAAGAGTGACTATCTATGCCGGAGAAATTTACAGACGGTTTACGGTCGCTAGTCATTTACTCCCGACCGAACGGCCGAGCCGGTCCCCGCGCTGCGCCACTGGCTGGCCGGCACGGGCGCCGTCGTTCACCTGCTGGCCGTTCGCCCGTCGATCGAGGGCGTCGAGCGCCGCGGCGACCGCGTCATCCACGTGGACGAGATCCTGCGCGAGGAGCAGGCCATCTGGCAGGACTACCTCGCGCGCCTGGGCAGCCACCTTGCCTACGCCGGCGTGGTCGTGCGCCGCTCGGTGAGCTTCGGCGATCCGCTGGCGGTAACCCTGGCCACCGCGCAGCGCTGTGGGGCCGACCTCATCGCCGTAGCGGCACCGGCGCAGCCGGCCGTCTGGCGCTTCTTCCATCCGAGCCTGGCCCAGCGCCTGCTGGCTCAGTCGATCGTGCCGGTCCTGCTCCTGCCGTGCAGCCCATTGCCGCGGTCGGGCCTGCCTTATCGCACGGCGACAGCCTAGCACCTCGTCAAAGTTGACCGTTTACAGAGTTCTTACAGCTTGCTTCTACCGCGAATACATCGGCCCCCTAGACTGAAGGGGAAATGAGGAGATGAAAACACCCGAGGTCGGGGGATACAGTGAGCATTGGGGCTCTGGTCCTAGAGTTCGTGGCCGAGGCGGTCCTACCCACGCTGGCTACCGAGGTGGGCACCTACGCCGTGCGGCGCGCGGCGCAGGAGGTCGTGCGTGGTCGGGCGGTGCCCGGCCCATCCCGAGCATCCGCACCTCCCCCGCGCGGCATCCACGCCGTCGCGGCGACGACCGTCCTGTCCCAGACGCCTGGCCGAGTTCGCCTGCGGGTGGTCGGGTTGCCAGGCGACGCCCGGCGCGCGGCGGACCTCACCGCGCGCCTCGAGGCGCTGGCGGGCGTGCGCAAGGTCAGCCTGAGCGCCGTGACCGGCAGCGCTCTGGTCGAGTACGACGCCGCGCGCCTCGGCGTGGCGCAGATCCGCACCGCGCTGGAGCCTCAGCGCGCGCGCTCCCGACGGGGCGCCGGGCACCGGCCGGCGCCGGACAGCCGCCAGCTCAAGCTCCTGACCGCCTGAGCTCGTCTCGATCCCTGCACCGGCATGCGCCGCAACGTGGACCTGGTACACGACGCGGCTGGGTTGGCCGCGCCGGGCTGTCTCCGCTGGGCGCGTTCGCCTTCGCGGTCCCGCTCCTGCCGGCAAGTCGCCGGTAGGGGCGCCGCACGCCCCGGCCACGTGGCGCCTCTACCGCTTGTTCACAGACCGTTTAAAGATTGTTGACCGCTATGCCATCAAGCATTGCTCGGCTGGGGCGGGCGGCGAGACCCGCGAGTGGGGTCGCCGCAGGCATGAAGGGAGGATGTCTTGATCGCGCGACTCTCGAGCCTCGTAAGTGCTGGGGTCCTACACTGGCGCCTTCGCCCGCTCGTCCTGGCTGTCGTTGGCCTGGCCGTCGCCGGCGGACTCCTGATGCTCCCCACGGCGCGCTCGCTGGCGGCACACTCCGCAGGGGCACCCGCTCTGGCCGTCCTCGACCAGGGCAACGGCTGCCCGCCGTCGGGCTCCGCGACCGCGCTCACCGGCGCGGGCGCGACCTTCCCCGCACCGATCTACACGCGCTGGTTCGATGCCTACGCCAGCGCCTGCGGCGTGCGGGTCAACTACCAGGCGATTGGCTCCGGCGGCGGCATCCGCCAGCACACCGAGCGCACCGTGGACTTCGGCGCCTCCGACGCCATCCTCACCCCCGAGCAGTTCGCCGCCGCGCCCGGCACGATCATGATCCCGACCGTGGCCGGCGCGGTCGCCATCGTCGCCAACCTGGACGGGCTCACCCCCGGCCAGCTCGACGTCAGCGGCGACACGATCGCCAAGATCTACCTTGGCCAGATCACGCGCTGGAACGACCCGCGCCTGGCCGCCGAGAACCCCGGCCAGGACCTGCCCGACCGCGCCATCACGCCCGTCCGCCGCTCCGATGGCTCGGGCACTACCAACATCTTCACGACCTACCTTTCCAAAGTGAGCTCGGACTGGCAGCAGCAGGTCGGCGCCGGCACCTCCGTGCAGTGGCCGGCCGGCGTGGGCGGCGAGGGCAACGCGGGGGTCGCCGGCCAGGTCCGTCAGATCCCGGGCGCGATCGGCTACGTCGAGCTGGCCTACGCCAAGCAGAACAACCTGACCTGGCTAGGGGTCCGCAACCAGGCCAACAACTACGTCCAGCCCAGTCTGGAGAGCACGACCGCGGCGATGGAGGGCATCGAGCTGCCGGACAACATGCAGGTGATGCTGGTCGATTCGGCCAACCCGAGCGCCTACCCGATCGCCGGGTTCACCTGGCTGGTCGTCTACCAGAACCAGACCGACCGCGCCAAGGCCCAGAGCCTGGTGGCGCTGATGCGCTGGGCACTCACCGATGGCCAGGCGATGGCCGAGCCCCTGGATTACGCCCAGCTCTCGCCCACGGCCCAGCAAAAGGCGCTGGCGCTGGTCAACAGCATCAGCGTGAACGGTCAGCCGGCCCTGCCGTGAGCGGGCCACCAGCATTACGAGCGCGGGCGCACTAGCCCGCGCTCGGGGAGTCGATTTCTGACGATGGTTTCGCGAAGCCCCCTCGCTCCCGCGCCGCGCGGGGCCGCGGCCGTTCCCGCGAACGCCGCAGCCCCGCGCGGCCTCGCTCGCCGGCGCCGGGACCTCGGCGACCGCCTGTTCACGACGGCCGTGACCGCGATGGCCTTCGCGCTCGTCGGCCTGGTGGTCCTGCTGCTCGTGAGCCTGTTCCAGGACGCCGCGCTGGCGATGGGACGCTTCGGGCTCGCCTTCATCTGGGGCAGCGTCTGGAACCCGGTCACGCACGTCTTCGGCGTGCTGCCCGCAGTCTACGGGACGCTGGCCACGTCGTGCGTGGCGTTGCTGATCGCCGTGCCCATCGGCCTCGGCGCCGGCATCTTCCTGGCCGAGTTCGCGCCGCCCTGGCTCGAGCGGCCGCTGGCCTTTCTGATCGAGCTGCTCGCGGCCATCCCCAGCGTGGTGCTCGGCCTGTGGGCGCTGTTCATCCTCGTGCCCGTGCTGCGGCCGGTCGAGGGCTGGCTGGGCCGCCACCTGGGCTTCCTGCCGCTGTTCAGCGGGCCGCCGATCGGCATCGGCATCCTGGCGGCGTCGCTCATCTTGACCATCATGGTGCTGCCGATCCTCACCACCATCATCCGCGAGGTGATCCGCGCCGTGCCCGAGAACCAGCGGGAGGCGGCCTACGCGCTGGGGGCGACGGAGTGGGAGGCGATCGCCGGCGTGGTGCTCCCGTATGGCCGCAGCGGGATCCTCGGCGCGGTCACGCTGGCCCTGGGCCGCGCGCTCGGCGAGACGCTGGCCGTGACGATGGTCATCGGCAACGTGTTCAAGATCGAGCTATCGCTGTTCGCTCAGGCGACGACCCTGGCCAGCCTGATCGCCAGCCAGTTCCGCGAGGCGGACTCTGAGATCTACCTGTCGGCGCTGATCTACGCCGGTGTGGTGCTGTTCGTGATCACGCTGGTGGTGAACGTCGCGGCGCGCCTGCTGGTCCACCGCCTGAGCACGGCGGCGATCGGCCTGGGCAAGGGAGGCGGCTAGATGGCCCGCGCCGCGCGCCGCCGGCTCCGGAACTCGTTGATGAAAGCGCTCTGCGGGGGGTGCGCGGTCGCCAGCGCCGCGCTGGTGCTCGTCCTGCTCGGCTACGTCTTCGTCAAGGGGATCGGTTACGTCAACTTGGAGTTCCTGACGGCCCTGCCGCGCCCGCTGGGCGAGTCGGGGGGCGGCATGGTCCAGTCGTTCGTCGGCAGCCTGGTCCTGGTGGCCCTGGCGAGCGCCTGGGCGGTGGCGATCGGTATCGGCGCCGGGATCTTCCTCGCCGAGTACGGCAGCCCCCGCGTTTGTGAAGTCGTGCGGCTGATCGCGGACGTGCTGGCCGGCCTACCGTCGATCGTGATCGGCATCTTCGGCTACACGCTGATCGTGCGGCCGATGGGCACCTTCTCGGCGCTGGCCGGCGCCTTCGCCCTGGGCGTGATCATGCTGCCGATCGTCGCGCGCACGACCGAGGAGAGCCTGCGGCTGGTGCCGGGCGACCTGGAGGAGGCGGCGCTCGCGCTGGGCGCGCCGCGCTGGCGGGCGGTCCTGCAGGTCGTCCTGCCGGCGGCGAGCGCCGGCGTGACGACCGGGGTGATTCTGGCCGTGGCCCGCATCGCCGGGGAGACGGCGCCACTGATCTTCACCGCGCTGGGCAACCGCTTCTGGAGCAACGGACTGACCAGCCCGATCGCGGCGCTCACCCTGGACATCTTCCAGTACGCCATCTCGCCGTACGAGCAGTGGCACCAGCAGGCCTGGGCCGCGTCGTTCTTCCTGCTCGTGACCGTCTTGACCCTCAACGTCGTCGTGCGCCTCGTCGCGGGCCGCGTCGCGGCGCGCTAAAGCATCGACCGGGGGACGGCCGCTCGCGGCCCAGCGTCCCGACTGGAGTACACGCCATGCAGCAGCCGGTTACGCGCGTCGAGCCCAGCGCCGACGACACCGTGTCCGAGCCGCCCGAGTCCCTGGCGCTGGCCCTGCGGACCGAGGGGCTCTCGGCCTGGTATGGCAGCCACCTCGCCATCCGCGACATCAACCTGAACGTCCGGCCCAACCAGGTCACGGCGATGATCGGGCCGTCGGGCTGCGGGAAGTCGACCGCCCTGCGCTGCCTGAACCGCATGCACGAGGTCATCCGCGGCGCGCGCGTCGCGGGGCGGGTGCTCCTCGACGAGCAAGATATCTACGCCCCGGACGTCGATCCCGTGCGGGTGCGGCAGCGGATCGGGATGGTCTTCCAGAAGCCCAACCCCTTCCCGATGATGTCCATCTACGACAACGTGATCGCCGGCTTGAAGCTCACCGGCGAGAGTAAACACGCCGCCCTGGGCGAGCGCGTGGAGCGCTGCCTGCGCGCGGTGGCGCTGTGGGACGAGGTGAAGGACAAGCTCAGGCAGTCCGGCGCCTCCCTCTCGGGCGGGCAGCAGCAGCGCCTCTGCATCGCCCGCGCGCTGGCGGTCGAGCCAGAAGTCGTGCTGATGGACGAGCCGTGCTCGGCGCTCGACCCGATCGCGACGTACAAGATCGAAGAGCTGGTGGACGAGCTGAAGGAGCGCTATACGATCGTCATCGTGACCCACAATATGCAGCAGGCGTCGCGGGTGTCCGACTACACGGCATTTTTCCTGGCGGGCGACGACCGCGTGGGCGAGCTGGTCGAGTACGGCCCTACCCAGCGCCTGTTCACCAACCCCCAGGACAAGCGGACCGAGGACTACATCACCGGCCGCTTCGGCTGATCGGTCGGCACCGGTGAGGGGCGGTGGGTCGGCAATCGCCGGCCGACCGCGAGTCGCCGCGCGAGGCGATCGGCGGGAGGACGCATGCCGCGACAAGCCTACCAGCTCGAGCTACAGAACCTCCACGACCAGGCGCTCTTGCTCGGCAGCATGGTCGACAAGGCCGTGGCCCGCTCGATGGATAGCCTGGTCCAGCGCGACTTCGCCCTCGCGCGCCAGGTGATCGACGAGGACGCGGCGGTGAACCAGAAACGCTACCAGATCGAGGAGCAGGCGATCCAGCTCATCGCGACGCAGCAGCCGATGGCGTCCGATCTGCGCTCGATCATCGCCATCCTGAACATCGTGGTCGACCTGGAGCGGATCGGCGACTACGCGGCAGGCATCGCCAAGATCACGCTGATGCACGGGGACAAACCGATCCTCAAGCGCCTGATCGACATCCCGCGCATGGCCGACCTCGGGCGCGACATGCTGCGCCGGGCGCTCGACGCCTTCGTGCTGCTCGACGTCGACGCGGCACGGGCGATCGCCACCGAGGACGACGTGGTCGACGCGCTGTACGACCAGGTCTACCGCGAGCTGCTGACCTACATGATCGCCGACCCGGCCGCGATCGACCGCGCCACCTGGCTGCTCTGGGTCGGCCACAACCTGGAGCGCATCGCCGACCGCGTGACGAACATCTGCGAGCGGATCATCTACAAGGCCACCGGCGAGCTGGTCGAGATCAACGTCTCCACTTACTAGCGTAGATTCCACAGATGCATCTTAGGCCACGAGCCGAACGACGCGCCGCGTCCAGGGGAAGGGGAGCGGGTGTGGCGGGAGCGGGTGGAGAGGCACGAGATAGATGGTGCGCCGTGCTTGGCG
>Ga0209810_1006398_pt1 | contig 10230 bp, 6 predicted proteins | sample Coa_R1_7_FD_187159 | JGI IMG/M metagenome (GOLD analysis project Ga0209810, IMG submission 187159) | Surface soil microbial communities from Centralia Pennsylvania, which are recovering from an underground coalmine fire - Coalmine... | ecosystem: Environmental > Terrestrial > Soil > Unclassified ...
CTTTCACCTGACCTGAGAATCCTTCTCTGGCACGGGTACTTGCTCGGCGGCACCGGGTCGAACGTCTATACCCGGGCGCTGGCGCGCGAGTGGAGCCTCGCCGGCCACGACGTCACGGTCGTCTGCCAGGAGCGCAACGCGGATCGCTACGACCTCGGCGGTGCGCGCGTCGTCGTCCCCGAGTTGCCGGATCGGCTGCTACCGGTGTTTGTCCTCGACCGCTACGAGGGGCTGGAGGCACGGCTGCTGGTCGACTTCACGCCGGAGGAGCGCGAGGCGTACGTCGAGGCGAACGCGGCCGCGCTGCAGGAGCTCGCGCCGGCGGATCTCGTGTTCGCGAACCACGTCGTGCTCGGTGCGCCGGTCGGAGCCGCGAGTGGGATGCGGTTTCGCGTCAAGGCGCACGGCTCTGAGCTCGAGTACGCGCTGCGCGACCGTCCCGACCTCGCTGCCTGGGGCGCGGAGACGCTGGCCGGCGCGGAGGCGGTCTATGCCGGTTCGGAGCACATCCGCGACGTGCTCGAGGACGTCTTGGGACACGTCGACCGCGTCGAGATCGTCCCGCCGGGCGTCGACGTCGACGAGTTCCGGCCCGAGCCGCGGGACGAAGCGCTCCCCGCGCTGCTCGAGGAGGCTCGTGCCGATCCGCCGAACCCCGGCAACCGCGACGTGCGGCTTCCGGACGAGGGGAACGCGGAACGCTTCGAGAGCTTCTTCGCGGACGGCGCGCCGACGGTCGTCTATTTCGGGAAGCTGATCGCGAACAAGGGCGTCCAGGTGCTGTTCGAGGCGCTCGCCGGCCTCGACGCTCGCGCAGTCGTGGTCGGCTTCGGCGATTTCCGCGACCGCCTCGAGGTACTCGCGCCGCCGGGCACGCTCTTCACCGGCGCTCTCGACCACCGCCACCTGCGCCACCTCTTGCCGCTTTGCGACGTCGCCGTCGTGCCGTCGATCTTCCCCGAGGCGTTCGGCATGGTCGCCGCCGAAGCGGCCGCGGCCGGGGTCCTGCCCGTCGTGTCCGCGCACTCGGGCCTCGCCGAGGTGGCCGCCGGCATCGGCGAGGAGATCGGCCCAGAGGCGGCGGCGCTCGTCTCCTTTCCGGCCGGGGACGCGGGCGCGCTGCGCGAGCGCCTCGGCGCAATCCTCGCGCTGCCATCGGAGCGCCGGCGCGAGCTCGGCCTCGCCGCGCGGCGTGCAGTCGAGCGTCGTTGGAGCTGGCGTGTGATCGCGGCGCGCCTGCTGGGGTAGGGCGACACTCCGTGGCGGGCAAGGAGCACGAGCTCTTCGGCATCGACCGCAGGAAGGCACTCCTGACCGGCGTCGGCGCGCTCGTTCTCGCCGTCGCCGCCGTCTTCGGAATCGGCCAGGTCACGAGCCTCCACCGCGTCGTACACGCTCTGCACCGGGCCGACCAGGTCTGGTTCCCCGTCTGCCTCGCCGGAGAGCTGCTCGCCTACGTCGGCTACATCGGTGCGTACCGGGACGTCGCTCGGGTCGACGGCGGGCCCTGCCTCGGCGTCTGGACGGCGCTGCGCATCGTCGTGATCGGCTTCGGCGCCGGGCTGGTGGGCTCCTCGGCGGGCACACTCGGCATCGACTACTGGGCACTCCACCGCACGGGCGAGCGACGGCACTTGGCCGTGCGCCGAGTGCTCGCGCTCAACACGCTCCAGTGGTTCGTGCTCGCGATCATGGCGTTCCTCGCGGCCGCGGTCTGCACGGCCGCCCGCCTCCATGCGCCGCCCGAGATGGAGCTCGCATGGCTTGTGGTGGTGCCGGTCTGCGTCGCCGCTGCGATCTGGGTGAGCTCGCCTCGCCGCAGCGAGCGGCTCACGTCGCTGCCCTGCGACGAGGTGCGCCTGCGCTGGGACCCGCGCAGTTGGCCGCACTGGCTCTGGCACGCCGGACGGGCGGCCTTCTCCGACGCGGTCGGAGGGGTGGTGATCGTGCGCGACCTTCTCCACCGGCCGCTGACGCACATGGCTGCACTCGCCGGCTTCCCGCTCTACTGGGCCGGAGACATCCTCACGCTCTACGCGGCCTTGCGGGCATTCGACGTGCATCCGCACCTCGTCCCCCTCGTGCTGGCCTACGTCAGCGCCTTCGTCCTCACCGCGCTCCCCCTGCCCGCCGGCGGCTCGGGAGGAGTGGAGGCCGGCCTCACGTTCTCGCTCAACGCCGTCGGGATCCCGCTCGCGCCCGCGCTGCTTGCGACGCTCGTGTACCGCGCCTTCACCCTCTGGCTGCCGGTCGGCCCCGCCCTGGCGCTCCTGCCGCAGGTTCGCGTGCTCGATCGCGAGCTCCCGGCCGTTCCGCGGGCCGCAAAGGCCTAAGTAGGCTTTCTCGCGTGGGCGAGGAGCAGCGGCTCGGCTACGAGGAGATGCTCGCGCGCTCGCGCGAAGCCTTCGAGACCGTGCCCGACTTCACCGTCGCCGTCGAGGAGGAGTTCGCCCTCCTCGAACCCGAGACCCTCGGCCTCGTCAATCGCTTCGAGGAGCTGCAAGAGGCTGCGCGCGGGAGCGAGGTCGAGCCGCATCTCGTCGGCGAGCTGATCGCCTCCGAGATCGAGGTCCGGACCGGCCGTTGCGACTCCTTCGCCGACGCCGCGGAGCTCCTGGGCGAGCGGCGTCAACAGCTCCGCGCACTCACCGAGCCGCGTGGGATCGCGCTCGCCGCCACTGGAACGCACCCGTGGAGCCCCTGGCAGGAGCAGCGGATCATCGACACGCCGCACTACCGCCGCAACGACGAGGTGCTCCGCTACGTCGTCTGGCGCAACAACTCCTTCGGCCAGCACGTCCACGTCGGCATCAACGGCGCCGACCGCGCGATCCGCGTCTGCTCGACCCTGCGCAACTACCTGCCGGAGCTGCTTGCGCTCTCCGCCAGCGCGCCCTTCGTCGAGGGCGTCTTCACCTACCTCCACTCGGCGCGCACACAGATCTTCACGCGCATGTTCCCGCGCTGCGGGATCCCCGACGCCCTCGGGAGCTGGGACGAGTGGGAGACGTACGTCCGCTTCCTGTACGAAACCGGCTCGATCACCGAGCACACGCAGATCTGGTGGAGCGTGCGCCCTCACCTAGCGTTCCCGACGGTCGAGATCCGGATCTGCGACGCGCAGCCCGACCTGGGCGAGTCACGCTCGCTCGCCGCGCTCTGCTACGCGCTCACCGCGAGGATCGCGCGCGCGCTCGACGACGGCGAGTCGCTGCCCGACCTCCCGCACCGCCTGCTCGAGGAGAACCTCTGGCGCGCGATCCGGCACGGTCTCTCCGGCGAGCTGATCGACTTCTCGAGCGGGGAGTCGGTGCCCGCCCGCGCACGGCTCGAGCAGCTCGCGGAGTGGGTGCGGCCCGTCGCCGAGGAGCTCGGCGCCGCCGACTGGCTCGCGATTCCGGAGCGGAACGCGGCCGAGCGCCAGATTGCCCGTCACGAGGAGGGCGCGAGCATGCGAGAGATCTTCGAGGAGCAGGTCCGCTGGCACTTGCGGACGCCCACTTCGTGACACGCCGGTAACTACGCATGTGGTACAAACCGGCGGCGCCGGAGCTCGTCTCGGCGCTGACTTTGTGACGCCCGGAGGGAGCTCTAGCCGATGAGTTGGTTCATGCATCACGCCGTGCTGTTCGCGCTGCTGTGCGCGGGCGCAGCCGTCCTCTACGGCCTCGGCCTCACGGGCTGGCTGCTGCGACAGCCGGCCGGTACCGAGCGGATGCAGGAGATCGCGCGCGCCGTGCAGGAAGGCGCGGCCGCCTACCTGCGCCGCCAGTACACGACGATCGCGATCGTCGCGATCGTGCCCTTCCTCCTGCTCGGCTTCTACCACTCGCTCGGCTGGGGGACGGCGATCGGCTTCCTCATCGGCGCCGCGCTGTCGGCCGCGGCCGGCTTCATCGGCATGAACGTGGCCGTGCGCTCGAACGTGCGCACCGCCGAGGCCGCGCGCCATGGGCTGCCGCGCGCGCTCGACGTCGCCTTCCGCGCCGGCTCTGTCACGGGACTTCTCGTCGTCGGCCTCGGCCTCTTCGGCGTCGCGGGGTACTACTGGATTCTCACCGCCGGCATCGGCGACAGCCCGCACAAGGCGATCGAGCATCTCGTCGGGCTCGCGTTCGGCGGCTCCCTCATCTCGGTGTTCGCGAGGCTCGGCGGCGGCATCTACACGAAGGCCGCCGATGTGGGCGCCGACCTCGTGGGCAAGATCGAGGCCGGGATCCCGGAGGACGACCCGCGCAACCCGGCCGTGATCGCGGACAACGTGGGCGACAACGTCGGCGACTGCGCGGGCATGGCCGCCGACCTGTTCGAGACGTACGCCGTGACCGCCGTCGCCGTGATGCTGCTGGGCGTCATAGGCGTGGGCGGCGGGGCGCGTCTCTGGCTCTATCCGCTCTGCATCGGCGGCGTGTCCATCATCGCCTCGATCATCGGCGTCCAGTTCGCGCGCGTTCGAGCGGGCGGAAACATCATGAACGCGCTCTACCGCGCCGTCCTGGTCGCGACCGTGATCTCGGCGCTCATCTTCATCCCGGTCACGCAGGCGTTCGACGGCGGCGCTTACGGCTTCGGCCGCCTCTACGGCGCGGCGTTGATCGGGCTCGCGATCACTGCGCTTCTCGTCGGGATCACGGAGTTCTACACGGGCACGCGCTGGAGTCCGGTCAAGTCGATTGCGAAGGCGTCGCTGACCGGCCACGCGACGAACATCATCGAAGGCCTCGCCGTCGGGATGCAGGCAACGGCGCTGCCGGTGATCGTGATCGCGATCGGGATCCTCGTCGCCAACCACCTCGCCGGTCTCTTCGGGATCGGCGTCGCGGTCATGGCGCAGCTCTCGATGACCGGCTTGATCGTCGCGCTCGACGCGTACGGCCCCGTGACGGACAACGCGGGCGGGATCGCCGAGATGGCCGACCTCCCGCCGGAGGTGCGCGCGATCACCGATCCGCTCGACGCCGTCGGGAACACGACGAAGGCCGTGACGAAGGGCTACGCGATCGGCTCGGCCGCGCTCGCCGCGCTCGTCCTCTTCGGCTCGTACGCGGACGGGCTGCGCGGTCACAACGGCGCTTTCAACGGCGGCTTCGACCTCTCGAACGCGTGGGTGATTGCCGGCCTGTTCATCGGCGGCCTGATGCCGTTCCTCTTCGCCTCGCTCGCGATGCAGGCCGTCGGCCGCGTCGGGGGCGAGGTGGTGGAGGAGGTGCGCCGCCAGTTCCGCGAGGACCCCGGGATCATGGAGGGCACCTCTCGGCCGCAGTACGGGCGCGCGATCGACATCGTCACCGGCTCGGCGATCCGCTCGATGATCCTGCCGGCCTTCGTGCCCATCGTCTTCCCGATCGTCGTCGGCGTGATCAACTGGCAGATGCTCGGCGGGCTCCTGATCGGGACAATCGTGACGGGGCTCTTCCTCGCGATCGCGATGACGGCGGGCGGCGGCGCCTGGGACAACGCGAAGAAGCTGATCGAGGACGGCCTCTACGGCGGCAAGGGCTCGGAGGCCCACGCCGCCGCAGTCACGGGCGACACGGTGGGCGACCCGTACAAGGACACGGCGGGCCCGGCGATCAACCCCATGATCAAGATCACGAACATCGTCGCGATCCTGATCATCCCGATCATCATCAGCATTCACGGGTAGCTAGCGGAGTACCGTTGCCGGGGTGAGAACGCTCACCCGGGTCGGGGCTTCCGCGGGCGCGCTCGCACTGGTCACGGGCGCGATCGAGCTGCTGAAGGGCCACGTGCCCGTGCTCAGCCTGGCGGTGCTCTACCTGCTCGCGATCATCTCCGTCGCGGTCGCGTGGGGGATCGTCTACGCGGTCGGGACGGCGATCGTGAGCATGCTCGCGTTCAACTTCTTCTTCGTCCGGCCGCTCTACACGTTCACGATCGCGGACAACCGGAACTGGTTCGCGCTCCTCGTCTTCGTCGTCACCGCCGTCGTCGTGAGCGAGCTCGCGACCCGGTCGAGGCGGCGGGCCGAGGAGGCCGAGGCCGCGCTCACGGCGTTGCGCACGCTGACCGAGGAGCGCGAGCGGCTCGCTGTGGAGGCGCTCGAGGCGGAAGCGCTGCGGCGAAGCGACGCCCTCAAGACGGCGCTCCTCCGCGCGGTGTCCCACGACCTGCGCTCGCCGCTCACGGCGATCCTTGCCTCGGCCGATGCGCTCGCGAGCCCCCGTCTCTCGCTTGAAGCCGAGGACAGACTCGGTCTCGCGGAGACGATCCGGGGCGAGGCGACGCGTCTCGACCGGGTGGTCGAGCAGCTCCTCGACCTCTCGAGGCTCGAAGCCGGCGCCGCCGAGCCGCATCGGGAGCTGTGGCACGTGGACGAGCTCGCCGGCCAAGCGCTTGCCGGTCTCGGCGCCGAGGCCGGCCGCGTGCGGCTCGACATCGGCTCCGAGACCCCGCCCGTCGAGGTCGACGCCGCGCAGATCGAGCGGGTCCTGGCGAACCTCCTGGAGAATGCGCTTCGCTACTCGCCGCCCGGCTCGCAGGTCCTGCTTCGCGTCGAGCGCGGTTCGACCGAGCTTCGAATCCATGTCGTCGACTCGGGCGCCGGTCTGCCCGATGAGCAGCGAGAGGCGCTCTTCCAGCCGTTCCAGCGGGGGGCGGCAGGGCACGGCTCGGGACTCGGCCTGGCCATCGCGCGCGGTTTCGCCGAGGCGAACGGCGGCCGCCTCTGGGCCCAGGACGATCCCGGGGGAGGGCATCTCGTGCTCTCGCTGCCGCTTGCCGAGCGTCGCGCAGTCGTGGGCGCATGAGCGGCCAGCGCGTCCTGGTCGTCGACGACGAGGCGCAGATCCTGCGCGCGCTCCGCACGAGCCTGCGCGGCGCGGGCTACGACGTCGAGACGGCCGAGACCGCGGAGGGCGCGCTCGCCGCGCTCGCCGCGAATCCGCCCGACGCAGTGGTCCTCGACCTCGTGCTGCCCGACGGCAGCGGAACGGAGATCACGCGCGAGCTGCGCACGTGGAGCAGCGCGCCCGTGATCGTTCTCTCCGTCGTCGGCGACGAGGCCGAGAAGGTCGCGGCTCTCGATGCCGGCGCGGACGACTACGTGACGAAGCCGTTCGGCATCGACGAGCTGCTCGCCCGGTTGCGCGCGGCCCTGCGGCGCGCGGAGGCTCCCGCCGAGCCGGTCGTCGAGGTCGGCGAGCTGCGGATCGACCTCGAGAAGCGCGCGGTCTCCGTCGCGGGCGAGCCGGTCCAGCTCACGCCGCACGAGTTCGCGCTCCTTCGCGTCCTCGCCCGCAACCCGGGCAAGCTCCTGACGCACACGATGCTGCTGCGCGAGGTGTGGGGGAGGGGCTACGGCGACGAATCGCACTACCTCCACGTCTACGTCTCGCAACTTCGCCGCAAGCTCGAGCCGGATCCGGCGCGTCCGCGCTACATCCTCACGGAGCCCGGCGCCGGTTATCGGCTCGCCGCTCCGTCTTGAGTACTTATTGAGGTCGCGTAGGAAATCCTGATGACCGCCTGAGACGGGTGGACCTAGCGTTGGAACGTGAGCGCGATCACGCGTACCGACGAACGGACCCTCGAGCCCAAGCGGTTGCGGCGCGTGCTCGTCGGGCGGCCGATGCGCAGCGGCCAGATCCACGAGACGCTGCTGCCGAAGTGGCTGGCGCTGCCGATCTTCGCCTCCGACCCGCTGTCGTCGGTCGCCTACGCGACGGAGTCGGCGCTGGTCGTGCTGCTCGCGGTCTCGGCGACCTCCGCGCACCTCGTCTTTCCGATCTCGATCGGGATCGCGTGCCTGCTCGGCATCGTCGTCCTCTCCTACCGGCAGACGGTGCGCGTGTACGAGACGAGCGGTGGCGCGTACATCGTCGCTCGGGAGAACCTCGGCACCGCCCCGAGCCTCGTCGCGGCCGCCGCCCTCCTGACCGACTACGTGCTCACGGTCGCCGTATCGATCTCGGCCGGGATCTATGCCATCACCTCGTTCGCGCCCTCGCTCAGCTCGCACAAGGTCGGGCTGTCGCTCGCCTGCCTCGTCGTGATCGTGCTCGCGAACCTGCGCGGCGTGCGCGAGTCCGGGATGCTTTTCGCGCTCCCGACGTACGCGTTCGTGACGTCGATCCTCCTGCTCGTCGGGGTCGGGCTCGTGCAGGTCGTGACCGGCCACGTCCACCGGGCCGTCGTGCCGCACGAGCTCCCCGTCGGCGCCGGGGCGGTGGGCGTCTTCGTCCTCCTGCGTGCCTTCTCCTCGGGCTCGACCGCGCTGACGGGAGTGGAGGCGATCGCGAACGGCGTCAACGCCTTCCGGCGTCCGCAGGGGAAGAACGCCGCGACGACCCTGGCCGTGCTCGGAGCGATCGCGATCACGATGTTCCTGGGGGTCTCGTACCTCGCCGTGCGCGTCCACGCGAGGCCGAGCGCGACCGACTCGGTCGTCTCGCAGATCGCCCGCACGGTCTTCCCGGCCGGCTCCTTCGGCGGCTTCATGTACTACGCCGTGCAGGGGACGACGCTGCTGATCCTCGTGTTGGCGGCGAACACGTCGTTCCAGGGCTTCCCCCGGCTGTCGGCGCTGCTCGCCCGCGACCGCTTCGCGCCGAGGCAGTTCTCCAACCTCGGCGACCGGCTCGTGTTCTCGAACGGGATGCTCGTGCTCGCCGCCGCGGCAGCGGGACTGCTCGCGATCTACAAGGCGAACACCAACAGCCTCATCCATCTCTACGTGATCGGCGTCTTCACCGCCTTCACGCTCTCCCAGGCGGGGATGGTGCGCTACTGGTTGCGCGTCCGAACGCCCGGCTGGCACGGCCGCTTGCTCGTGAACACCGTCGGCGCGACCGCGACCGGGCTCGTCACCGCGATCGTGATCTGGACGAAGTTCGCCGAGGGCGCGTGGCTCGTCACCGTTGCGATCCCCGTGCTCGTCTTCGCGATGCTCGGCGTGCGGCGGCACTACGCGCGCGTCGCCCGGCGCCTGACCGCAGGCGCCGCTGCGGTGGCCTCGGCCCCGGGCGCGCGCAACCGCACGCTGCTCGTCGTCGAGGAGCTCGACCCGGCCGCCGAGCGCGCGCTGGCCTTCGCCCGCACGATCTCACCGGACGGCTTTCGCGCGATCCACGTCCCCCGCAACGGCAGCGACCCCGGGATCGGGCCGCGCTGGTTCCACCTCGCGGGCGGGGAGCCGCTCCTCGAGACGCTCGACCCAGCCGGCGGAACAGTCGACGCCGTGCTCGAGCAGGTCTGGCGGCTGCCGCGCGGGGAGTCGGACTTCGTCACCCTCGTCGTCCCCGAGCAGTTCCGGCGCCGCGCACTCGTGGAAGAGGCGCGCCATCCCTTCGAGTTCGCGCTCAAGCTGCGGCTCCTCACCGAGCCCGGTGTCGTCGTGGCCGACGTGCCGACGGTGGACGAGCGCCCGGGCGAGCGGCCGCTCGCCGTGCGGATCTTCGTCTCCGGCGCCAACGCCGCCTCGATGCGGGCGCTGAACTGGGCCGAGTCCGTCGGCCTGCCCGACACGCGGGCGGTCAATTTCGCCTTCGACGAGAACGAGGCAGCCGAGATCCGGCGCAAATGGCTGGCCCAGGATGCACGCGTGCCGCTCGAGGTGCTCGCGGCGCCCTACCGCGACATCGGCGATCCGCTCCTTGCCTACCTGCGCGAGCTCACCGACGGTGGGCACGAAGTGCTCGTCGTGCTGCCGGAGCTGATCCTTCGCGGCTGGGCACGCCTCCTCCACAACCAGCGTGCGCTGTACGTGAAGCGCCTGCTGCTCGTCGAGCCGCACGTGATCCTCGCCTCGGTCCCCTACCAATTGCTGCGATGAAGCTGCCGGACGTCAGGCTGCTGCACCATCGCGCGCGACGGCTGGCGCGCTGGACGGGCTCGATCGCCTACCGCAGCATCGTAGTGCCGCTGCTCGACCGGGAGGAGACGGAGCACGCGCTCGACCTCGCCTGCCGGCTCGCCGCCGATCGCGGAGCCCGAGTCGTGCTCGTGGCGCCGCTCGTCGTCGACCGCGAGCTGCCGCTGAACGCGCACATGGACGGCACGCTCACCGACCTCAGGGAGCGGCTCGAGTGCGCGACGACCCTGGCGGCCTCGTACGGCGTCGCCGTGCGGACCGAGATCGTGCACACGCGGCCGGAGGGCTTCGGCGAGGAGGTCGCGCGAGTGGCGGCCGAGCGCCGCGCGCAGCTCGTCGTAGTGGGCGCACCGGTCGAGTCGCGCCGTGGCTTCCGCCGCGCCTTCCCCCGCGAGGTG
>Ga0209810_1006399_pt1 | contig 10228 bp, 5 predicted proteins | sample Coa_R1_7_FD_187159 | JGI IMG/M metagenome (GOLD analysis project Ga0209810, IMG submission 187159) | Surface soil microbial communities from Centralia Pennsylvania, which are recovering from an underground coalmine fire - Coalmine... | ecosystem: Environmental > Terrestrial > Soil > Unclassified ...
TCCCAGCGCTTGGCCTGCTCGTTCCAGGAGCCGCCGATATCGTACCAGCCGCCGAAGATGAATCCGGGCAGGCGATCCATGAAGTTATTGGGAAATTGTGACTCGTTGCCATTGGTGACCTGCGCTTGAGCGAACAAGCGGTCGTCGAAGGCCCGCAGCTGAACGGTGGCGGCCATCATCATGTTGTTGTCGTCGGCATCAAAATACCAGTCGGCCATGCTGAAATCGACGAATTGGGCGTTGGCGCTGCCGAGAATCTCCGTCAGACCGAAGAACGGCTGCTGTTTGCCGACCAGAAAGGTCAGAGTGGGATTGTAGCGGGATGTTCCTTCTTTGCAGTCGATGCCGCACTTGCCCGAGCCGCCCAGGTGGATGTCGTAGCCGACAAAAGCGGTGAAGAGGCGCAGGCCGTGGGCATCTACAGTGGTCCCGCCGATGGAAGAAGGTGCCGTGCCGATTCCAGGAGCGCCGAAGGAGGCCGCCGGCGGGAACCCTGCGGTTTCGACATCGCGATTGTTTTGCCACGCAGCCAGACCGCGCGTGTTGCCGTCGAACTGAATCTGATAGAACAAGTCCGGCGTGAAGGCCGTGCCTTCAAAGAAGAGGCGCAGACGTTTGACTTCCAATTGCGAGAAGTCGCCGACCGCCGGCTCATAGGACTGCTTGGTCAAGTGGTTGAAGTTATCCGTGACCTTGTAGAAGTAGTAGTCCGTCTGGATGCGGCCACGGATACGCAGCTCAAAGGGGATGCGTGCCGCTTCGTCCTGCCATTTGATGTAAGGGGGGTTGGGCGGACTGCGGATGAAGAACCCCCGGCCGGCCTCGAAGCCGGTCTGCACGCCCGGCGGCATGCCGGCGCCGGGATTGTCTTGAAGATACTGTTCGACGTTTTGCGATGCCGGCGCGGCTGGCTGCTCCGACTTCTCTGTTTTCTGCGCCTCCTTTTTCGGGGCGCTGGGTTTGGGTGTCACGTCGGTCACGGAGGGACCGGGCCGTTCTCTGCGCGGGGACTTTCTTTGACCCGGTTCGCTGCGCGGCGGCGTGTCCTTGGGCTGTTGTTCGTCCGTGGTGGTACGGGGCTTGGGCAACGTGTTCGTATCGGTCGCTGCATTGAGGCGCTCGCTTAGCTCCTGAATTTGGCGCTGTTGCTGTTCGAGCTGCTTCTGCTGTCTCTCGACGAGGGCGCGCAGATCTGACGTATCCGGGTGTTCCTGCTGACTTTGCGCAAAGCCGACAACGGCCAGCACGGTCAAGCAAGCCGCCAGCTGTCTCCCCCCCAAAATTGACCCTATCCCACCCCCGCACACGGCGCACCCTCCGCACGGACGCCTGTTCCCATCGCCCCTGTGCTTTTGCAACGCATTTGCGAAGCGTCGCTCACGGCTCACGGGATCGATTAATCGCCGTAGCCGCCTTAGTTGGCGGAAATGCGGAGCATCTATAACGGATGAAAGCGGCTCCGAGAAGAGCAGCTCACCGCTCTTCACGAAATCTACACACTCATAGCAAGAAAAAAGCGAGCTTCCCCGCCTTTCCGAGCTTGCGCATATGTCTTCGTCGCAGAGGATCGTGGCGAGATTTGATTTCGGTTTAGCCGTGAGCGATATGCGAGCGGGGGGTGTTAACCCCCCGGTACGTGTCACCGGGGGGTTAACACCCCCCGCTCGCCGGTCCCGCGCTCGCCTACCGCTCACGGCGAAGCGAACATTATCCCCAACACACCAGACCCGGCTCGTAGGAGTTGGCCAGGTCGCCATTATGCGGCAGAACGCGCACCGCGAAACCGTGCTGGCCGCTCGAACGACAGGGAATGGTGCCGCGGAACTCCCAAACATTGTCGTGCTTGGGTTTGCCATTGTGGCCCATGGAAACGATTTGCGGCCGCGGGATTTCGCCCATGGAATCGACCAGGCCGTGAAAGAGCTGCACTTCCACATCGTCGGGTGAAAAGCGTCCCAGATTGACCCGCACCGTCACCGGCAGCTCGCCGCCGACCTGCATCGGATCGGCCGCCTGGACATCGACGCCTTCCACCTTCACTTGCCCCCAGCCGCGCTGGAGTCCCTGACGCCATTGGGCCAGCGATTTGGCTTTTTGCAGGTTGTCGCCGCTGAGGCGCAGGAAGCGCTGCGCCGACGGCAGATAACACGTCGTCAGATACTCAGCGACCATGCGGCCAGTGTTGAAGACCGGGCACAGCGTCATCATCGAGCGCTTCATGCGCTTGAGCCAGCCACGCGGCAAGCCGTCCGACGAACGACTGTAGAACAGCGGCACAATCTCCTGCTCCAAGAGATCATAAATGGCCCGCGATTCCACGTCGTCTTGATAGGTCAGATCGGTGTACTCTTCGCCGGCGCCGATGGCCCAACCGTTTTCGCCGTCGTAGCCTTCGTCCCACCAGCCGTCCAACACACTGAGGTTGAGTCCGCCGTTGCAGGCCACCTTCATGCCACTGGTGCCGGACGCTTCCAGCGGACGGCGCGGATTGTTCAGCCACACGTCCACGCCTTGCACCAGGTAGCGGGCTATGTTCATGTCATAATCTTCGAGAAAGACGATGCGTCGGCGCAGCTCCGGGCGGCGGGCGAACTGCAAAATCTCGGCAATCAACTCCTTGCCGCCGTTGTCCTTGGGATGGGCCTTGCCGGAGAAAATGAACTGCACCGGCCGGTCCTTGTTGTTGACGAGGGCGGTCAGGCGCTCCAAATTGCGGAAAATCAGCGTGCCGCGTTTGTAGGTGGCGAAACGGCGGGCGAAGCCGATAGTCAGGGCGTCCGGATCGAGCACTTCATCGGCGCGGGCGATTTCGGCGGGAAGGGCGTTGCGATTTTGAAGCTGCTTTTTCAGACGCATCCGAGCGAAGGCCACCAGCCGTTCACGGCGGCGTTCATGCGTTCGCCACAACTCAGCGTCGGGGATGCTCTCAACGCGCTTCCACATGGCCGCCTCGCTGGGCCGGCCATCGTAGGAGAGGCCCATGTAGCGGTCGAACAACTGGGCCATGTCCGGCGATACCCAGCTGGGAGTGTGGACGCCGTTGGTGATCGATACGATGGGCGCCTCGTTAACGGGCAGCTCCGGCCAAATGCTTTTCCACATTTTGCGGGAGACGATGCCGTGCAGCTTGCTGACGCCGTTGGAGACGTTGGCCAGGCGGATGGCCAGCACGGTCATGCCGAACGGCTCATTATGATCGAACGGGTTTTGACGGCCCAACCCCATGAACTCATCGCGGCTGATTTTGAACTGCGCGATGTAATTGCCGAGGTAATGCTCGATCAGCTGCGGGGCGAACACGTCGTTGCCGGCGGGAACGGGAGTGTGCGTGGTGAAGACAGTGCCGGCGGCGACGGCCTCGCGGGCAGCGTGGAAGGATAAACCGTATTCCTGCATCAAGGCGCGGATGCGTTCCAGGCCGCAAAATGCACTATGGCCCTCGTTCATGTGGCAAACCGTCGGCGGCTTGCCCAGGGCGCGCAGGGCCATGACGCCTCCGATGCCCAGCACCATCTCCTGCCGGATGCGCATGTCGTTGTCACCGCCGTAGAGCCGGGCCGTTATGGTGCGGTCTTCCGCCGAATTTTGCGGGATATTGGTATCCAAGAGATACAGCGGCACCCGTCCGACTTGAATGCGCCAGATGCGCACGTGGACCTCGCGGCCCGGGAAGGGGATGCGGATGGTCATCGGCCCGCCCTCGCGGTTCAGCTCCGGGATGAGCGGCAGATTGAAGAAATCGTTTTCGGGATAGCGTTCCTGCTGCCAGCCATCGACCGTGAGATACTGGCGGAAATAGCCCTCACGATACATCAGGCCGATGCCCATCAGCGGTAGACCAAGATCGCTGGCGCTTTTCAGATGGTCGCCGGAGAGGACGCCCAGACCGCCGGAGTAGACAGGAATGCTCTGGTGAATGCCGAACTCGGCGGAGAAATAAGCAATGCGCAGGTCGCGGGCCAGATCGCTGCTGCCGTTGCGCTCGACCGGGGCGTAGGTCTCCTGAAACCAGGTGACGGCATTCATGTAGTTGTCGAAGGCTTTCTCGACCCGATCCATGTGTGCCAAAAAGCCGTCGTCGTGCAGCAATTGCTCAACGCGAGCAGGATCGAGCGCGCCCAAGAGCTTGACGGGACTGTGATCGAGTTCCTCCCACTTTTCCACGTCCATGCGCCGGAACAGTGCCACGGCTTCGGGGTTCCAGCACCACCACATGTTGTAGGCCAGCTTGTGCAGGGCTTGCAGCCGCTGGGGCAGATGGGGCAGAACGGTGAAGGTACGAATCGGTCGAGACGGCATGCTTCCTACCTCGTTATCTTCATTCGCTGAAGGCACTCTTATCCAAAAAGAGGAGAGCGCAGCAGTTTCCATGCGCAAGAACGCTCGCGCAGCTCTCATGCCTTTCCTTGGCGGAATAAGGCCAACGTGCTGACAGCATACATCGAGAGCGCCTGGAATTTCAATGCGGTTTCTCTACCTTGCCAAAAGGAAAGTTATCCTGGGCGAGCGGGGCGTGTTAACGCCCCGGTTGCTTTCACCGGGGCGTTAACACGCCCCGCTCGCCCATGAAAACGCATTACAAGAGAGGGATTTCGACGTGCGAACCATCATCACCGGCGGTGCCGGCTTCATCGGCTCTCATCTGTGCGAGCGATTCCTCAACCGAGGCGACGAAGTCATCTGCGTGGACAATCTCATCACCGGCGCTCTGGATAATATCGAGCACCTGAGGAGAAACGACCGATTCCAGTTCATCCGCCACGACATCTCGCATCCGCTGGAGATTGAAGGCCCGCTGGACAATGTGCTGCACTTCGCCTCGCTGGCCAGCCCTGCCGATTATTTGCGCTACCCCATTCAGACGCTCAAGGTCGGCGCGCTGGGCACGCATAACACGCTTGGCCTGGCGAAGGTCAAAAACGCGCGATTTCTGCTGGCCAGCACCAGCGAAGTTTACGGCGATCCGCAAGTGCATCCGCAACGCGAAGACTATTGGGGGAGTGTTAATTGCGTCGGAGTTCGAGGGTGTTACGACGAGAGCAAGCGCTTCGCCGAGGCCATTGCGATGGCGTACTTCCGGACGCACGGCGTCAACACGGCGATTGTTCGCATTTTTAATAGCGTGCTGGGCGATCAGCCTGTGGTGCTGTTCAATGACGACACAATGCACCTGGAAGCCATCGAAGAATACGCCGAAAAGGTTCGTCTCGCTCCAGAATTGCCGCGCCAGGTGCTCGTCCCTGCGTTCAATCCGCAAACTTTGAGAATGGAAGTACGCCCAGCCAGTGCGTTAATCAAACACTATGCCCAGCAAGATGCTTTTGAACTGAAGCTGCGCTATGGCCGTTCGGTGAAGGTGACAGGAGACCATAGCGTTTTCGTGAAAGGGTCTGATGGGCGTCCTGCTGCACGTCCCGTGCGTGACCTCCATCTCGGCGATTACGTGGCAATTCCTGGCTATTTACCTGTGGTCGAGAAGGACCGTCCTACTTTAGATTTGGCGAAGGAGTCTCAAGAGATTGCCCGTGACGCCAATGAGCTGTGGGACTGGGCAGTCTCCCATCCTTCTTTGGCCGAGGTGGTACGGCAGCGGCGGCAGGATATTTATGCTCTGCTGCGTCAGTCCGACTATTACCGTCCCAACAAGACTCGTGGCTGGCAAGTCACGTTGGCCAACATCACGAGCGCCTGGATACGTCGATCCACTCTACCCTTGTACGTAATTGTTCGCTTGGGGCTAGAAGTGCCCGAAGGTGCCAAGTTTGGACCGCGTAAAGGTGGTCAAAAGTGCTTCCTGTCCAATCGTATCTCGATCACTCCCGATCTTCTTTGGCTGCTCGGTTTCTACTTAGCTGAAGGCAGCGAACATACTGGCGATGGTGTTCACTTCATTAGCTTCTGTTCCGATGACATCTACCTGACTCGGGCCAAGTCCATCCTGGAGGAACACTTCGGAGTTCACGTCGGTTGTGTTCCTGCTGCTCCCGATCGAGGTCCATCCATTTATGCTCACTCGCGCACTCTCCATGTATTATTCAAACGTGTACTTAACTTACGCGCGCGTCGCATTCCTCCGTGGGTAATGCAGCTGCCGTTGAGCCGAGTCAAACATTTCCTCGAAGGCTTCCGCTGCGGCGATGGGACACATAGCGGCAAGAAGATGGGCAATGAATTGGTATTCGACACCACCAGCGAAGCTCTGGCCATTGACTTGAACTATTTGCTTCTCCGTTTCGGCATCATCGCTTGCTTCGGCAAATACGAGACAACTTTCAGACAAAAATATGGCGACCGTCGCTTCCCCTTCTTCCGTCTCACCGTCTGTGCCCTGGATAATTTCGACATTCTCTCGTGGGACCAAGGCGTGAAGCAAACTCTCAACGCTGGTCGCATTGGGGATCTCGTTTGGTCCCAACTCCGCGGAATTCGCCGTTGCGTCCTTACCGGTCACGTCTACGACTTCTCTGTACCCGAATGCGAGAATTTCATCGCTGGCAACGGCGTAAGCTGCCACAACACCTATGGCCCACGAATGCGTCTCGATGACGGCCGCGTGATTCCGAACTTCATGGGCCAGGCGCTGCGCGGTGAGCCCCTGACCGTATACGGCGACGGCTCACAAACGCGCTCCTTCTGCTATGTCGATGATCTGGTCGAGGGCATTGTTCGTTTGCTGGACACCGATTATCACGAGCCGGTCAACCTCGGCAATCCCAGCGAAGTGACCATTCTGGAATTTGCCAAGGAGATCCTCACCTTGTCGGGCAGCAAAAGTGTTATCGAGCATCGCCCGCTGCCTCAGGACGACCCGAGAGTACGGCAACCGGACATCAGTCGAGCACGCAGCCTGCTCGGTTGGAAACCGCAGATTGATCGGCATGAAGGTTTGAAGCGCACCCTGGCGTACTTCCAAAAGCGGATTCAGCAAGCAAAACGCACCTAGTCACGGAATGAACTTGACAGGCGCGGTATTTCGGAGGCAGAGTAAATATAACTGTGCTGCCGAACCGAGGGATCGGGAACTGAACAGGGCTAATCTGCGTCCTAATCTCAGAAGTGCATCCGTCGCGCCCAATTCTTTCCGCTGCCGGGGTGCCCAGAGCCGGCCTAGTGATGACCGAGACGCCTATTCTTGTCAGGGACTCAAAACCATGACCCGTTCTGCGACACAAACGCATCCACGCCTCGCTTCCATCCTTATCGGCTGCCTACTGGCGGTTTTCCTGTTCTCCATGCTCTCGCCGCTAGTACCGATGGCGCGCGCCCAAGACAACGCGACTGCCGACAACGCCGACAATAAGGCTGCCGAGCCGAGCCGAGCGGCGGACCAGCCCAGGCAGTCCGGCAACATTTTCATGCACATTATCAAGTCGCTCAGTTGGTTTGCGCCCATTATGTTGATTGTGTCGATTGCCCTGATTGCCCTCATTATGCTGCTGGTCATGGAGCTGCGCATGGCGGCCGCCATCCCGCCGGGCTTCGTCGAGGACTTCACCGAAACCGTCAATAAACGCAAGTTCAAGGAAGCGTTTGAAATGGCCAAGGAAGACGGCTCGTTCCTTGGCCGAGTCATGACGACCGGCATGAGCCGGCTGCAATACGGCATCGACGATGCCCGTGAGGCGGCTTTCAACATGGTTGAAAGCGTCAAGGCAGGCAAGGACCAGCTTATCACCTATCTGGCGACCATCGGAACGCTGGGACCGATGCTCGGCCTGGTCGGCACCGTCTGGGGTATGATCCTCAGCTTCATGGAACTGGGACGCGGCGGCACGCCGAACCCGGCCAAGCTAGCCGACGGCATTTCGCACGCTCTGGTCGTGACGCTGGTTGGCATCGCCTTGTCGGTGCCGGCGATTTTCTGTCACGCTTTCTTCCGCAATCGCCTCATCCGCATTTCGATGGATGTCAGCAATATCGCCGATGATCTGTTAACGCAGATGTACCACAACTCGCGGAAGCCAGCCGCGCCGGAATCCGCCGCTGCCGCCGATCCCCGCGTCTCCGCCACCGCCGCGATTAAGAAGTAACAAGTTCTGAGTTCTGAGTAATACTTAAACACATCATCCTCAGAACTCAGAACTCAGAACTCAGAACTGAGGCTTGTCATGAGTCACGGACCAGCCGGCGAAGGCAGCCATGCCGAACCCAACTTGACGCCGCTACTCGATGTCGTTCTGCAGTTGCTCATGTTCTTCATGATGTGCGTTAACTTCGTTAACGAACAAGTTAACGAAGACATCAAGCTGCCTCAGTCGCAGGCCGTCAAGCCGATGGACAAGGCTGAGGCCGACTATTTGTTCATCAATCTCAAACCGTTCAACCTCGCGGATTTTCAGGACCGCCTGCCCTCTGATGTTTTGGCGCGCGTGCAGGACAAGTTCCGCGACGGCGACGAGTGTATTCTCGTCCCCGGCAAGGAACCGATGCGCCGTAACGAAATGCGTATCTGGCTCAAGCAGCAATATGAAGACGCCAAGCAGATCGCCGAACAGCGCGGCGAGAAGAACGTCAATACCGCCGTCGTCATCCGCGCCCACAAGGAGGCCGATTACGGCCAGGTCTTCGAGATTCTGCAACTGTGCAAGAATGTTGGCTATCGCCGGCTCATGTTGCGCGCGTTGACCAAGAACACTCCCGGAGGTGCGACATGACCATTCGTCGCAAGACCGAATCGGGGCCGGAACCCAATCTGCCCGTCACGCCCATGCTCGACATGGCTTTCCAACTGCTCGCCTTCTTCGTCATGACCTATCACCCCTCCGACCTGGAAGGGCAGATGGAGTTGAGCTTGCCGTCGGAGGCCATTACGCAGGCCAAAGACAAAGAGGACATCAAAACGGACGCCCCAGTGGACAAAGACCAGGATCTGAAGCTGACGGCAAACATAACCGTGATCGTCCGCACGCAGCGCGACAACGTCAACACCGGTCTCATCAGCGGCATCGCGTTGCAGGATGATTCCGGCACAACGCCGGTAGACACGCTCGATAAGCTCCGCGAAGAACTGAAGTCGCGCCGCGCCACCGTGGAGAACAAGGAAAACATTAAGATCCAGGCGGATAGTAAGCTGAAATGGGAGGAAGTCATCAACGTGATGGATGTCTGCCAACAAGCGGGCTTCAAAAACATCAGCTTCGTGCCGCCGCCGTCGGGCAGTTAGAACAAGTCGGCGAGCGGGGTCGCGTAAGCGCCCCGAGTGCTTGCTCCCTCGGGGCGCTTACGCGACCCCGCTCGCCCCTAACGGTAACACGCATGTTTTTCGTTGCGTTCCTGATTGGCCAACTATTGGCTCCCCCTGAATTCAAGCCGGAGCATCTGGCGGCGTTGACGATCACCGCGCCCTGCACGCCGCGAATCGGCCCCTGGTCTGCCCTGGCCAACCTCTACACCGGCGCTAGTCTCGATGTGCCTGTTTGGGATCTGCGTGGTATCTTTTCGACGAAGCCGGGGCGGATCAACGCTGGGGCGAGTATGTTGTTTCTCTCGGGATTCGGGCCGCCCGCTACCACGCCGTTGACAGAATTGGTCATGCTCCAAGCCGCGGAGCGCCGCGATTGTTGGGAATTAATCGACACCGACGAAGTCCGACCGATCCCGAAGTATTTCCTCACGCCCGGCTTCATCCGCGACCGCGATGGCATCTACACCGGTGTTCCGGAATACGAAGCCTACTGGCAATTCCTCGTTCAGGCTCACTACACCTCGGCGAAGGCGTTCGCCAAGGCGGCACGACACGATGTGACCTATGCTCATCTGTTCAATGAGCCGGAGAATTACCGCGGCGAAGTCGTTCACGTTTCCGGGCGTCTCATCCGTTTGCGCCGGTTTGATCCGCCGATGGAGGCTCGTGCCGCTGGCGTCAGCGATTTGTACGAAGGCTGGATCATGACCGATGCCTTTGGGGAAAATCCGGTCGGTATCGCCTTCACGGCTCTGCCGCCCGGTTTGACCGTGAACAATGAGCGGAAGTATAATGAATCCGTCGGCTTCGACGGTTATTTTTACAAGCGGTATCGCTATAAGGCGTACGACAGCAAGAAAGCCAACGAGTACCGCGATGCTCCCCTGCTGATCGGCCACACGCTGACAGGGCGATTCGGAACCCGTGTCGTGCCCGAAGAATCCGATGGTTGGGAGCATCATCTCATTTGGTTTTTTTTGGAAGTAGTTGGCGGTGCGGTGCTGGGATTGGTCGCCCTGACGCTGTGGTATCGCTATCACGATC
>Ga0209810_1006400_pt1 | contig 10227 bp, 9 predicted proteins | sample Coa_R1_7_FD_187159 | JGI IMG/M metagenome (GOLD analysis project Ga0209810, IMG submission 187159) | Surface soil microbial communities from Centralia Pennsylvania, which are recovering from an underground coalmine fire - Coalmine... | ecosystem: Environmental > Terrestrial > Soil > Unclassified ...
CGCCCTGCCGGCCGGTGAAGCGGGTCGCTCGGCAAGCGTCGAAGAACCCTTCGATCTTTTCGTTGACTCCGCCGATCGCCTGGATCTGGCCGCGCTGGTCAACCGAGCCGGTGACGGCGAAACACTGCTCGATCGGTACCTCGGCGAGCGCCGAGAGGAGGGCGAACAGCTCGGCGGCCGAGGCGCTGTCACCATCGACGCCGCCATAGGACTGCTCGAAGACCAGGCTCGCACTGAGCGACAGCGGGCGCAGGCCGCCGAACCGGCCCCCGAGAAAGCCGCCGAGGATCAACACGCCCTTGGAGTGCAGCGGTCCGCCCAGCTCGACCTCGCGCTCGATATCGACGACCTCGCCGCGACCGAGCCGCACCTGCGCCGTGATGCGGCTGGGCTGCCCGAAGGCAAGATTCCCGAGGCTGATCACCGACAGCCCGTTGACCTGTCCTATGCGTTCGCCCTCGGTCTCGATGCGGATCGTGCCCCGGCCGATCTCTTCCTGAAGGTGCCGATAGATGCGGTCGCCGCGGCGAAATTGCGCGGCAATCGCCGCCTCGACCTCAGCCGCGCCGACAAGCTCCTTCCCGCCGTCCGCCGCTATCTGATCGGCCTCGCGCAGCAAATCTTCAAACGCGCGCAGGCTGACCGACAAACGCTCGGAATCGCCGGCCAAGCGCGAGGCGTGCTCGACGATCCGGGCGACCGCTTCCCGATCGAAGGAGCGCAAGTTTTCGCTCCGGCTGAGCGAGCAAATCATCCGAGCATAGAGCAAGGTGGTGTCGGGCGTCCGCGGGACCCGGTCCTCGAAATCGGCGGCGATTTTGAACAGCTCGGGAAACTCTTCGTCATTAGCGGCCAGCAGGTAGTAAAGCTGCGGCGGACCGACCAGCACCACCTTGACTTCAAGGGGGATCGGGTCGGGCGCCAGCGACACCGTGCTTGCCATGCTGAGCAACTGCTCGAGCGTCTCGATCCGGATTTGCCCGGCGTTGAGGGCGCGCTTCAGCGACGCCCAGCCGAAATTGCCGGACAAAAGCTTTTGCGCATCGAGCACCAAATAGCCGCCATTGGCGCGATGCAGAGCACCGGCGGCAAGCAGATTGAAGTCGGTGAACAGCGCACCGAACCGGGCCAGGTGCTCCACCCGGCCGACCAGGGTCTGATGCGTCGGATTGTCTTCGTAGATCACCGGCGCTCCGTGCTGCCCGCCATTGTCGACGAACAGATTGACCTGATAGCGGCGAAACCGGCTATCCGTAACCGCTTGGGCGACGGGGGCAGGCACGGGCAGGCCGTTTTCCGGCGCCGGCGCCTCCGGCGCGAGAAAGTCGTCGACGTTGTTCTTCACGTCCTGCTCGACGGCATCGAGGTACTGCACGACCTCCGGCAGGTCGGCATAGCCGTGACGCAATTCCTCAATCATATGCGAGATCGCAAAGGCGGCGGTCTCGCGGTTGAGCGCTTGCAGCATGTCGCGATGTTCACGCTCCCACAGCGGCACCTGACCCATGACCCGTTCGAGTTCTCGTTGGACCTCTTCGAGATCGTGCTGGAGCCGCTCCTTCTCGGTGGCGGGAAGCGCGTTGAACACTTCCGGCGGGACCACCTTGCCATCGCGCGCCGGCGCCAGTGCAAGCCCCATCGGGGTGCGCATCAAGGCGATGCTCTTTGCTTCGGCCTGTCGCTGCAAGGTGCCGAAAGCCCCCTCGCTCTTGTGCCGGAACTGCTGTTCGAGCGCCTCCCGGCGCGCCCGGTATTCATCGCGCTCGAAAGCTGCCGGCAGGGTGGCGCGCAATTCCTCGACAAGCCGCTTCATCGCCGCCGCAAAACCCTGGCCGCGCCCCGCCGGCATTTGCAGCCGGCGGGGCTGCTGCGGGTCGGCGAAATTGTTGACGTAGCACCAATCCGGCGGTGTCGGCAGATTTGCCGCCTTGCTGCGCAACAGCTCCTCGACCATCAGGTGGCGCCCGGTCCCACCCGCTCCAAGGGCATAGACATTGTAGCCCTTGCCGCGCATGCGCAGCGCGAATTCGAGAGCCTCGACGGCCCGCTCCTGTCCGATCAGGCCGGGTGCGGCTTCCAGTTCGCTGCACACCGCAAAGGGCAGTTCTGCCGGATCGCAGCGGCGATAAAGCACCGCCGGCGCCAAAGGCTGACCCGTTGTCCACGAAGATGCGGTTCGCTCCTCTTTTGATGCCATTGCGGTCGATCCTTTGGCGAGTAGGCTTTTGTCGGAAGCAGCCTTCAGGCGGGTGCGCAACCAAAGCGTTTGATCAAACCTGCGGGTTTGAGCTCTCCAGAGTCACGGCAGCGTCATGTCCCGGCCAGCCCGAGCGCTTGACAGACGGCGGCGAAGCCGCTGTTGCTGTCGCCCGCTATCTCGACCGTTGCCCAGTCGATCCTGCCGGGATCGCATTCGAGCTGACGACGAAGCACCTCGGCCGTCGCATCCGACGCGTCACCGCGGCGGCTTGCCAGACGTGCGGTCATCGTTGCCGGTGATGCGCACAGCCATACGCCGCTGAACGGAACCGCGGCTTCCTCGGCAACGGCGGCGAACGCGCGACGCTCGTCCTCCCTAAGCGCAACAGCATCGATAATTGCACAATAGCCGGCCCGGAGGCTCCGGCGCGCTTGGTCGCAAATCGCCTCGTAGACGCGGCGAGACATGTCCGGGTGGTAAGCCGCGTCCGGCAGCCGGGTTTCCGGCGATACCCCGCATAGCCGCTTGCGGATAACATCGCTGCGCAAAATCCGTGCGCCCGGGCGCATGCCCAACCGCGGCGCCAGCATTCGCGCCATCGTGGACTTGCCGGCGCCGCTCAATCCGCCGAGCGCGACGACCCGCGGCGGCTGGTCCGACAGTAAAGACAGGGCGAGATCGAGATACTGCCGCGCCTCGCCCGACAGCTTCGATGTCTCTACGGATTGTGTCGCCGCGGTTGCTGCGACCTTCGCGCGAATCGCCGCCCGCAGCGACAGCAACAGCGGCAGAGCCATCAAAGCATCGGCGTCCTCGCCCATATCGAAGTAGCGGTTGGCTGCGAGATTGGCCAAATCGCCAAGACCGCGGTGCTCAAGGTCCATGACGAGAAAGGCGACGTCGTAAAGGACGTCGATGATCGCGAGCTCCTCGGAAAATTCGAGACAATCGAAGAGCGTCGGTTTCCCGTCCAGCAAACAGACGTTGCGAAGATGCAAGTCGCCGTGGCAGTGACGCACCTTCCCGGCGGCACGGCGGGAGTCCAGGAGGCCGGATACCTGCGCCAGTCTCGCCTGGGATCGCGTGTGGAGTTGCTGAACGCCGGCAGGTTCGAATATCGGCCCGGCAAGAGCTTCCAAGGTCTCGTTGTTCGACGTTTCGATAGCGGCCATCGCGGCTGCGCCACCGCGGTCGAGATACACCTTGGCTCCGGCATGAAAGGCGGCCACGCGGTCGACCAGATCACGCAGCATCGAAGGCTCAAGCCTTCCGGCTGCGGCCAGCGATTCGAAGAGCTGCCCTTGGTCGAAGCGTCGCATGACGACGACCCAATCCAAGACATCGCCATGCTCAGCCCAGCCAATGCGGCCGTCCGCCGCACGTGCGATGCCGCGGACCCCGACATAGAGATCGGGCGCGGTCCGACGGTTCAGCGCGACTTCGGTTTCGCATGCCTCGCGCCGCCGCTCCGTCGTCGAAAAATCGAGATATGGATACCGTATTGCGCGCTTCAGCTTGTATGCCCTATCACCCGCGAGGAAGATCAACGAGGCATGGGTCGCAAGTCGGTCTACGGTGGCGATCCCGCAGCCGTAGTTTGCGGGATTGCTCAAAAATGCCACGACGGCGTTCTGGTCGTCTCCATCATTGCAGGGCGCTGTCATTGCCTGGCGCGATTTTGGGGGTGCATACCGCGCAAGTTAACCGCGCTCGCGACCAACATCTTGTGCCGCGAGGCCTCGCGGGCCTTGCAAGTAGGCGCGTACCCACGGATGAGAATCCTGCAGCATCTGTTCCGGCGTACCCACCCGGATTCTTTTGTCGACCAGGACAGCGATGCGGTCACAGATAGAGAACAGCGTGTCGAGATCGTGGGTGACAAGGAACACGGTAAGCCCGAGGCTGGTCTGAAGATCCTTGATCAACCGGTCCAATGCGTCGGCAGCGATGGCATCGAGCCCCCCGGTCGGCTCGTCGAGAAACAGTAGCTCAGGGTCCAGGGCAAGCGCACGGGCCAGAGCGGCACGCTTGCGCATGCCGCCCGACAGCTGCGCCGGGAGCTTGTCGCCTGCATCCGCCGGCAGGCCGACAAGCGCGATCTTGCTGGCCGCGAGACCCGTCATCAGCTCCGGCGTGAGATAGAGATTTTCCCGCAACGCGAATTTGATGTTTTCGGCGACGCTGAGAGAGCTGAACAGCGCACCTTCCTGAAAGACTACCCCCCACCGTTTCTCAAGGGCGCGTAGTTCCGGATCCGAAAGATGCAACACATCGTGACCGAACACTTCCACGGTGCCCGCTACCGGCTTGTTGAGCCCGATAATCGTGCGCAGCAGAACGGATTTCCCGCTGCCGGAGCCGCCGACGACACCAAGCACCTCACCGCGCATGACATCGAGATCCAGACCAGCATGCACCGTCTGCACGCCGAAGCGGGTAACGAGGCCGCGGATGCGGATGACTGCCTGCATTGTTGGACCCGGCGAATGCCCTATGCTGCCGCCGGAATCGCCGGTAGTGAATCGATCAGCGCCTGAAGGTCCGTCACCGAAAGCGTCTCCTTTTCCAGAAGCACCTCGGCCCCGCGCTCGAGCAGGTCGCGTCGGCGTTCAAGCTCGGCGATCGCCCGCTGTCCCGCACGCGCGATGATGTCACGCACCGCGCAATCTATTTCGCGGGCTGTCTGTTCTGAGTAGCTGCGGTCGAGCAAACCCGGTGCCTGCGTCCCCGCAAGGAATTGGCTGTGTTGCCGGTCATACGCCACATCTCCGAGCGAGGAGACCATGCCATATTGAGCCGCCGCACTGCGCGCGATTTCGGAAGCTTTGGCGAGGTCATCCGCCGCGCCGGTCGAGACTTTTCCAAAAACGAGCCGCTCCGCAGCCCGGCCGCCGAGCAGCACCGCGATCTTGTTGTCGAGTTCATCTTGTGTCAGCAGAAAACGATCTTCAGTCGGCCGCTGGATCGTATAGCCGAGAGCGCCGATGCCGCGCGGGATGATCGATACCTTTTGCACTCGATCGACGCCCGGCAACAGCATGGCAAGCAACGCGTGGCCCATTTCGTGATGCGCGACGATCTCGCGTTCGCGTGGGCTGAGAATGCGGTTCTTTTTCTCGAGACCCGCCACAATCCGCTCGATCGCCGCCGTAAAATCGCGGGCAAGAACCTCTTCCGAATTCCGCCGCGTCGCCAGCAGGGCCGCCTCGTTGACCAGCGTTGCCAGGTCCGCCCCGGTAAAGCCTGGGGTCAGAGCCGCGATCTCCTCGCCCGTCACATCGGCGCCGACGCGAATTTTTCTCAGGTAAAGCCTCAGAATCTGGATGCGCCCAACCTTGTCCGGTCGATCGACGAGAACCTGGCGGTCGAAGCGCCCGGCGCGCAGCAGCGCGGGGTCGAGAATCTCCGGGCGGTTGGTTGCGGCGAGCAGAACGAGACCGACTGTCGGGTCGAACCCGTCGACCTCGGATAGCAGCTGGTTAAGGGTCTGTTCCTTCTCATCGTTGCCGCCGATATTCGACGGAGCGCTGCGGGCTCGGCCCAGGGCGTCGAGCTCGTCTATGAAAATGATCGCCGGCGCCTTGGCGCGGCCCTGCTCAAACAGGTCGCGGACGCGGGCTGCTCCGACCCCGACGTACAGTTCAACGAATTCTGATCCGTTGATCGAGAAGAACGGCACGCCGGCTTCGCCGGCGACTGCACGCGCCAACATCGTCTTGCCTGTCCCCGGCGGGCCGACGAGCAGGATCCCTTTGGGAACATGCGCCCCGAGTCGGCCGTAAGTCTTCGGATCCTTCAGAAAGGCAACGATCTCCCTCAATTCCTCCTTCGCCTCGTCAACCCCCGCGACATCGTCGAAGGTTGTCGAAATGTCGGTTTCGGCGAAGACCCGCGCGTTGCTCTTCGTCATCCCGGTTGCGGTCCCCGCCGCCGTCCCGCCGCGCATCATGAGGAACGGCAACAGCAGCAGCAGCGGCATCCATACGAGCCAGGCGAAACCGCTGTTACCCACTCCGGCGCGGCCTGAAACCTCAACCCCATGCTGCTCCAATTCAGTTGCGATGTCGGGCGCGACACGTGCCGTGACGATGATGTCGCCGGTGCTCAGCGTTGCCTCGATCTCGTCGGGCCCGACCGTCGCCGCCTTGATCTGGTTGCTCCGCAGGTAGTTCTCGAAGGCGCTGTACGAAATCTGCGTGCGTGACGGTCCGTTCAGCCATCCGCAACCGGCAACGGCTATCGCTGCCAGGAAGCCGCTGACGAGCATCAGGCGCTTCATCGGGCTCTCTCGTGAAGGTTCTTCATCGGCGCAGAAATAGCAGCTAGCTCAAACGGTGAGTTGAGCCACGTCAAATTCACAGCTTATTGCGGCGGGCGCCAATCGACGCGGACGAAGTAGCTGGTGTCGTCGAACTCGATGGTCAGCTCACCGTGAAACGTGCGCTTCACCGCCTCGCCGATACGACGCGGCAGGTGAACGTCGGTCGTCGTGATCGCGAGCCCGTCGGAGCGCTCTTCGATCGCCATGATGCGATTGAGGGGATGCTCTTCGCGCTCTGCCCCCTCCTCGTGGCGCGCGAGTGCCGCCACTTCCTTCGCCCGTTCGGGCGAAAAAGCGCCGTGCAACGTAACGATGCCGGCGGGCAGCTTGTCGTTGATGCGGCGGCAGGCTGGACAAAGGTCCTCCTTCGCGTCGGTCGGCTTCACGCTCCACTCCCAGCGCCCATGATGATAGACGGCGAGGCATTGCGGACATGCTGTCGGCTCGTGCGGCTTCAGAGGGGACCGATACGGGTCGATGATCGGGCTGCGCTGCGCGCGGCCGAAGATGCGGCGGCCTGGAAAGAGCGGGCGAGCGGATCGAACGATGGTCTTCATGGTGGCTGCTTTCGGTCATGGGGCGAGCTTGGAAATCGCTCCCATTATCGCTGTTTGGGAGTGGCGGGAATTGATGCCGATCAAAAAGATGTATTCCTCACACCTTGGCGCGGTGGTCGATAAGCTTAAGTTGTGCTGCGACCTCAGCTCTGGCTTTCCGGTAAGCATGCGCAGCCGCTGCTTCATGCTGAGCAGCCAACAACAGATAGGTCGATCGAGCTGCCTGCGTCTGGGACTGCTCCGCAAATAGCGTTAATTGTTCAGCTATTACCCGCAGCTCTTCGGCCAGCTTGTCATAATACGTGGCGCGGTCGTTTGGCATGTGCGCGGCCCATTGCTGACGACGCCGCCAATGGAACGACAAGAGGCGTTGCCTCGGAATGATCCAGATCAAAAAGGGTGCTGCCCGTCGGGGGCGCCGGCTCCTGCCGAATGAGCATACCAGCGGGGAGGAACATGCCGGTTCGCTGCCCCCCAACTTCTCATATATTGTTTGATGCGCGAGCCAAATTACGGGAGCTCGGGTCATGAGCAACCAAGGGCGTGCGCCTAACGGCTTCCATCAGCCAAGCGCCGCGGGCGGGTCGTCGACCGAGGCGCGCCGACCGGACAACACCGCCCCGCGGCAGGAGGGAGATGGTCCGCGCACGGAGCGGGCCGATCCTAGCGCTGATCGGCGGTTCCGGCTGGTGGTCGAGGCCGCTCCGAATGCGATGGTCATGAGCAACGGTGCCGGCGACATTGTGATGATCAACGCCCAGGCCGAGCGTGTCTTTGGCTACTCTCGGAACGAGCTGGTGGGCCGACCGATCGAGGCCCTCGTGCCGCCTCGGTTTCGGGCTCGCCACCCGAGAATGCGTCTCGAGTTTCTTTCCGATCCGCGGCCGCGGCCGATGGGGGCGGGTCGTGATCTTTATGGGCTACGGAAGGATGGGACTGAGTTCCCGGTCGAGATCGGCCTCAATCCGATCGAGACCGACGAGGGATTGATGGTGCTCGCCGCCATCGTCGACATCACCGAGCGCAAGACGGCCGAGGCCGCCCTGCGCCAATCGCAGAGTCGCCTGCAGGAGCTGCACGCGGAGCTGCTGCATGTATCGCGGCTGAGCGCGATGGGCGAGATGGGAACCACTGTCGCGCATGAGCTGAATCAGCCGTTGACGGCGATCGGCAACTATTTGGAGACCGCGAGCGTTCTGCTCGATCGCAGCGGCGAAGTGCCGATCGGCAGGTTGCGCAGCGTCATCGGACGCGCGGCCGAGCAGGCCGTCAGGGCGGGACAGATCATTCATCGACTGCGCGGGTTCGTGTCGCGCGGGGACAGCGAAAAGCGCATTGAGGCGGTGGCGCCGCTGGTAATGGAGGCCGCGGAACTTGCTCTTATGGGAACCAGGCAGAAGGGCATCAGCATCAAGGTGGATGCCGATCTGCCGGGGATCATGATCGTTGCCGACAGGATCCAGATCCAGCAAGTTCTGTTGAACCTGCTGCGGAATGCGGCGGAGGCGGTCGCTGATCGGGAAGGCGGCACAATCGCATTACTCGCCGAAGCGCGCGAGCGAATGGTTCAAATTAGCGTTGCAGACAATGGTCCGGGATTGGCGGACGAGATACGCGACCGCCTGTTCCAGCCGTTCGTCTCCACCAAAAAGACCGGCATGGGTGTCGGGCTGTCGATTTGCCATAACATTGCGACCGCGCATGAGGGGCAGCTATGGGCCGAGCCTAACCCCGGCGGCGGCACCATCTTTCGTCTGAGCCTGCCGATCGCCCCGGGAGACGATGCGCGGAATGGCTGACCCTCGCATCGTCTACATCGTCGACGACGATGATGCCGTCCGCGACTCCACGGCTCTTTATCTCGATGCGCAAGGTCTGACGGTCGAAAGCTTCTCTTCGGCGGTGGAATTCCTGCATGCCGCACCGTCGGTCGCACCCGGGTGCGTCGTGACCGACCTGCGCATGCCCGGCCTGGATGGGCTGGAGCTACTGCGCCGATTGCGAGAGCAGAACTTACCACTGGCAATCGTCGTCATGACCGCGCATGGCGAGGTGCCGTTAGCCGTGCAGGCGCTTAAGGCGGGCGCCGTCGACTTTATTGAGAAGCCGTTTACCGGGGAGACTCTGCTTGAGGCAATCGGTACGGCGCTGCGGTCGGTCGAGCAGACGCACCAGAAGGACACGGATATCGCTGCCTTCGGGGAGCACCTCGCGTTGCTGACTGCACGCGAGCGGCAAGTGATGGAACAGCTCGTCGCCGGTCATCCAAACAAGGTAATTGCCTACAACCTCGACATGAGCCCTCGCACCGTCGAGGTGCATCGCGCACGCGTCTTGGAGAAGATGCGGGTGCGCAACGTATCCATGCTGGTGCGGATCGCCGTCTCCGCCGGCTTCGTACCATGAATCGATTGGCTCCATCGGGATCTTGACCTCGATCAAACCGATCACCGGGCTGGCATGTTAACAGGGCGACAGATAATCTTCGTAGCCGTGGAATATGCCGCTCGATGACCAGCCGCAGGCAATAACTCATCCCGGTCCGCTTGTTGCGGTCGTCGATGACGATGCCGCCGTATGCGATTCGATGCGGGTTCTGCTCGAGGCTTATGACCTCAATGTGTGCACATATCAGAATGCCGGCGATTTTCTAACTGAAGATCCGAAGATCGCCTGCCTAATCGTCGACTACCAGATGCCCGGTCTGAACGGGCTCGAACTGGTATCGGAATTGCGCAGGCGCGGCAATACGGTGCGCACGATCATGATTACCGCAACGACCGATCCTGCGCTCGAAAAGCGAGCCGGTGCGCTCGGCATCCAGAGCGTCTTGCGCAAGCCTCTGGCAAACCGTGTGCTGCTCGCCGCGCTACAAAGCGCTATCGGCTGATCGGCACGTTGTCTTGGCCTGACATCTTGCGCCTCCACCCCCAACCGTAGCGAGATCGCTGTCCGTTCGGATCGAGCCGCGGCGCAGCGAACAAAGTAGCTTTCGGTGCTCGCTCGGCATAGGGCAGCTACGGTGGCGATTACGGTTTGGCCCATTAGGAGATAGTCGCCCGTGAAGAACAGCCAAACCGTTGATTGTGAGGCCTGATTTGGCTGGATGAAGTAATCGATATTGCAGGAAAGGGCGGTCTGGAGGCCGG
>Ga0209810_1006401_pt1 | contig 10226 bp, 7 predicted proteins | sample Coa_R1_7_FD_187159 | JGI IMG/M metagenome (GOLD analysis project Ga0209810, IMG submission 187159) | Surface soil microbial communities from Centralia Pennsylvania, which are recovering from an underground coalmine fire - Coalmine... | ecosystem: Environmental > Terrestrial > Soil > Unclassified ...
AAGACAGAGCCGCGAACCGTTGAGCGGCGTCCCTTGCAGTGGCGCGAACCGTTGAGCGCCGACCCTGGCAGTGGGGGACGGGGGGTTAGGTCCAGAAGGGCCGGGGGTGAGGGCTGTCCCCATAGTCCGAACTTTATCATTTCACCGCTCCCGCCAACGGCCCCGGAGGCGGCACGCCGAGTCTCGTATAGAAGGCATTCAACTCGCGGCGAACCGGCGCGGAACCGGGCGCCAGGCAGTAGGCCGCCTGCAATTCAATGAGCGCAGAGGCGAACTGGCCGGCCCCAATATAGTGATGCGCCAGCGCCAGGCGGGCTGCCGGGTCCCTGGGATGGGCATCGCGGCGGGTAACCAGGCGGGCCTCTTCCTGGTCACGGGCGAGAAGCCGGTTGGCGATCTGCTGCTGCTCGGCGCTGGCGCGCGTATCGCCCAGGCGCGCATAGGCGTAGGCAAGCTGCAGACGTCCCACCGCCGAATCGGGGGCACGAGTGAGCAGGCGCGTATAGACATAGGCGGCCTGCCGATAGTGGCCCAACTCCTGGTAGAAAGCGCCCAGGCGAGTGAAAGAGGCGGTATCGCGCGGGTTGTTCTGGCCTGCCCGGAGCAGTGTCTGCTCGATAGCGGCAGGATCGCTTTTGGGCAGCAGGGGGTTCAGCAGAAGGTCAGCGAGCGCGCTGAGCGCCTCCGCATGATCCGGATGCGCGGCCAGCACCTTCTCCAGCATCTGGCGTGCCTCTGTAAGACGCCCCAGCTTGCCAAGCAGACGCGCCACCGCCACCTTAGCGGCGGGTTCCTCCGGCGCGGCCCCGGCAACGGCCTGTGCTTCCTTCAGGGCGCGCTGCACTTCCGCCCGCGCCTCAAACTCGCTCACCAGCGCGAGGCGGCCCTGGATGTCGCTGGCGGCAACGGCGCCGCTGCCGCGCTCCAGGGTGCGCAGCGCCTCCTGCCTCTGGCCGAGCAGAAACTGGACGCGGCTGAGGCCGATGTAGCCGATGGCGCTGCCCGGCGCGCGGGCGATCAGGTCGTCATAGGTGCGGATCGCCTCGGAGAAGAGGCCAAGCTGCGCCTCACAGCGAGCAAGTACATCGGAGATAACGGGAGGGGGTGGCTGCGGGTTGTGGGCGAGCGCGGCGCGAATCTCGGCCCGCGCGGAGAGCAGGTCTCCGATGCGCGTTGCCGCCTGCGCGGCCTCCAGGTGCGCGGAGGGAGCGCTGCCCTGCGCCTGCGCTGCGGCTTGCAGTTCGCGCACCTGCCGAAGACCCGCCTGCACGGTTTGTTGATCGCCCGGTGGGAGAGGCGGCGGCGCCTCCAGCGCAACATCCTCCCCAAGCAGCAGCCTGGGAGCGGAGGGCGGCGCGCTCCGGGCGCTTTGATACACGCGAAAGCCCAGGAAGGCCAGGGCCGCCAGGCCCAGCGCCGCCGCAAGAAGCAGGCGGAGAGGAGCCGGGCGTCCGGCCTTCCCGGGCATTTTGAGTCGAGCTACGGGCATACTTACCTGGGAATCGGGGCGTTCCTGGAGGGGCCGAACCCCATCCCCGGCCTGGCTGTTCCGGGGGCCGGCATCGCCGCGCCGCCGCCTCCGCCGCGCGGGCCGGGGCTGGCGTTGCCGAAGGGATTCTTAATGGTCTGGCCGGGACCTATCGTCGGCTCGGGAACCATTGTGTTTTTCCAGAGAAAGTATCCGGCTATCAGCACGACAACCACAATAACGCCGATAAACACCGGCGTACTGATGTTTTTCTTATCTACCATGAATTTCCCCTTACTGCTTCTGCCCTGATCGGACAGGCCCGCCATTTTCCTCCTTCTCTAAGTGCTACTCCCCGGCGCGCGGGAAGAAGAAGATGGGCGCATTGGGCCGGTTCTTGATATTGGTCGCTACGGGCGTGCCGAGCGCTTCGCCGTTGGAATCGGCTCCATACTGCGGCGTCGGGCCCGGATACCACTTAGCGTGCCCATCCATGATCGCGTAGTTCATTCCCTTGGAGTGCCGCCGGGACTCGGTCCAGTTGTTGTCGCCGCCGCCGCCCCAGGTCTCCACGCAGCAGTCATGGTTTTCGGCCAGCATGATCTGTTGGCCGGGCTTGCCGATAGAAGCCAGGGTGCCCACGTTGGCGTTCTCCCCAGCCCAGCTCTGGCCTAAAGCCCACCAGGCCGTCGTTACCGAGAAGTTGGGCGCGTAGGAGGTCAGCGGCCACCGTCCCACCGGCATATTGCCGTTCTCACCGGTCGGGTCAATGTTGGTCGCTTTGTTGCCGGCCTCATCGGTCGGATATGGGGCAGCCACGTTGTAGTTAGGGCAGACGAAGATGCTCGCCTTTTCACGCAGGTCCGAGCTGTGACCACCGCTCTTGACGTAAGGCTCGATGTTTTCCAGCCAGTAGATCTGACCGCCCGTATCCGAGCAGCCGGTACAGAGCGCCGTCAGCGGATTGGTCTCATCGTAATCCTGAACATACATCAGCCAGCCCAGCGCCAACTGCTTCATGTTGGACACGCAGGTGATGGCGCGCGCTTTCTCGCGGGCCTGGGCAAACACAGGGAACAGAATCGCAGCCAGAATCGCTATAATGGCGATGACGACGAGCAGTTCGATCAAGGTGAAGCCCTTACACACACGCCGGGAACTTGGGACGGAAGACCGTACCATTACCATTCTCCTTTCGTGAGAGGCCCAGGGGCCTGTATTCCTACATCACGCCGACATCCATAGGCCAATGAGTCCAGGAAACCAGCCACCCATTAACCCCGTTACTGTTTGGGCGGCGCGACCGATTCGCGCTCAACCAACGCGGTCTGCACCACCTGAGCCGCAGGGCACAGACCGGGCTGCTGGAGCAGAGAAATCAAAATCTCCGTTGCCACTTTGCCTAACTCGATACAGTTGACCCGCACGGTCGTTAACGGAGGCTCGGCGAGTTCGGCGAAGGGAACATCATCGTGCCCCACAAGGGATAATTCTGTCGGCACGGAGATGCCGAGTCGCCGCGCCGCACGCAGCGCGCCCGCTGCCAGCGCGTCGGTACGCGCAAAGACGGCAGTAGGGCGGTCAGGGCGCATCAGCAGTTCCCGCATCGCCCGTTCCCCATCCGCCGGGTTGCGGCCTCCGGGAATGACTAACTCCGCGCACAGAGCTACGCCCAGCGCCTTCAACTCCTCCCGAAACGCCAGCAGCACCGCATCCTGTGGCTCCTGATTGCCGAGAAAGCCGATGCGCCGATGCCCGCACGCCACTAGCTTCCGCGCTACCTCCTGGGCACCGTTGCGCAGCCCGACGACGACCGATCCGACGCCGGGTATCCCCTCCAGCGGATGGTGTCCGATTACCACGCAGGGCGTCCCCGTGCTGGCGATATCGCGGGGCACACGCGCATCGGGCGGGCCGCCTACCGCCAGAATGACCCCGTCCACCGCACGCGACTTGACCCAGCGCCGCAAGACATCGTTCGCCTCGTTCAGCAGCAGCCCATAGCCGTGCGCTTCCAGAGCATCCTGGACGCCCCGCGTCAGCTCCACGAAGAACATATCCGCGAGGAAGTCATGCCAGCCGCCGAAGTCGAGCGCGACCAGGTGCGTCCGCCCCACCGTCAGGCGCTGGGCGTTGACGTTGGGGGTATAGCCGACCTCCCGGACGCGCTCCAGCACCTTCTGCCGCGTAGCCGAACTGATTCGCCCGCGTCCGTGCATGACGCGCGAGACGGTCGTCGGCGATACGCCTATTTCCCGGGCCAGTTCCTTGATGGTCACGGCAGCATGGCTCCTCTGCGCAACCGTTTGCGCTACTGCATCTTAACACGACCGAACTGATGTGTCAAGAGGGTTTTCGTGGGAACAGCGGGCAATTTTTTCGCGGCGTTGCGGCCCCCACCCCGGCCTGCGGCCCCCCTCCCCCAATTCTAGGGGAGGGAGAGAGCAGAAGCCAAGTCTCCCCTCTCCCGCAGCGCCGGGGGTCGCTAGGTGTCGCAAGGCAGAGCCGCGAACCGTTGAGCGCCGCCCCTTGCTCGTGCGCCCGGTGGCGCACTTTAAGACGCTGGACCTTGCAGTGGCGCGAACCATTGAGCGCCGACCCTGGCAGTGGGCCGGGGGTGAGGGCTGTTCGCTATTGCCTGCCGCCGGTCAGCCAGGTCACCATGCCCCAGATGCCCTCGTGCAGCATGTCGCCGACGATCAGCCCCAGAAAGAAAGGCAGCAGGCGCTGATAGGTCTTCATGCCGCCGTAGCGCGTCACCAGCTCCTTGATCAGCCAGCCGATAAGAAAGGTAAGCCAGTTCAGGTGCATCCCCCAGGAATTGGCGGCGATAAATCCCACCGGATGCAGCGGAAACCAGAGGAAATTCATCCGCATCCAGCTTAACACAACCGCTACCAGCCCGCCGCCGCAGATGGCAAGAATGCCATCCCACTGCGGACCGGTCGGCGAACTGATCGCCCCGACCAGGTCCTGATACGACCAGTAGATCTGACTGCCGACCATGTTGGTCGCGCGCTGCCCGGCAGGCATCGCCTCAAAGCCGCGAATATAGTAGGTCTTGAGCGTCCAGAGAAACGCCAGCGGCACGACCAGCGTCACCGCCAGCGCCATCAGCCACCCCGCCGGGCGCGGACGCACGCCGCCCGCCCCCACCAGCTTAAAGCCCTCCATCTCGCAGCCCATCACCGAGCCGGTCGGGGAGCCGAAGTAGAGCCAGCGCAGCCCGAAGAGCACGGTTGAATCTGCCAGCGTCAGATAGCGCGCGCCCACAAAGGTCAGCATCACCTCGTCGAGCATCTTGGGCCAGAGGATAACGCCTAACCCTAGCCCGGTCTCGGCCCGGATGCGCGCGAAGATAAAGAAATAGGAGAGCATCAGGCCCAGCAGCAGCGCCGCCACCCAGAGCCGCATTCCCGCCAGGCAGAACCAGCCCACAATGAAGAGAATGCCCAGGGCCACCCCGAACACCGCCGTCCGATAGGAAAGAAACTCGCGGCTGTCGTCTAACGTCGGGTCGCCGCGCAGCGCCTTGCGCAGCACCGCCCGCAGATGCCGCCGCGCCGTCCAGAACGTGATGGCTGTCAGCGCAAAGGCCGCCCCCGCCCCCTGCGCATAGAGCGCCGGGTACTGGTTGGTATAGACGCTGGGCGCTTCCCCGCTCGTGCCCCACCAGACCGCCGAGACGTTCTCCAGCAGTGCGATAAAGTAGAACACCCAGGCGCTCAGGGCCAGCTCTTTCGGGATCAGATAGACCACGCCCACCAGCCAGAAGACCAGCGAGAGGTAGATCTCCCCCAGCCCCTTCCAGGGCGGCGCCAACTGCTGCGTCGCGTTCAGCACCAGCACCTCTTTGAGCGGGATCTCCGGCACGACCGGAACGTACCTGTGCAGCGAGGTCGGCAGCTGCACCAGCAGCGGCACGGCCACGCCCAGCCAGAACAGCGGCATCCGGAGAATGCGCCCGACCCCAAGCGTATCCCGGCCCGACTCGCCGCCCCCGGTCAGCGCCAGCGGAATGGCCGCCAGGGGAAAGGTCAGGCGCTCGTTATCAATCCACTGCCGGCGCATTACCACGTTGATGCAGAGCATCACAAAGAAGAAGGCGATCAGCAGCGACGACCAGGCCACGAGCGGTGCCATCCAGGCCAGCCAGGGCACGATCCCGTGCGTGCCGTGAAAGAACCCTTCCACCGCCGCCCGCGTGCTCGGCCCGAACCAGGAGGGCAGGACGGCCTGGAACACGGCCCAGGCCGGCTCCTCCGCGTTGTAGTAGAGAGGCGAGACGGTGTGCGGGACGAGGAAGCCGACGGAGTGCGCGTGGGCGATGGGGCCGACGACGAGCATCAGCGCGTAGATAAATAGCAATTCCCCGCGCGAGAGGGCCAGCCGGCGGTTCAGCCGGGTCAGCAGCGGCGCCAGCAGCGCCACGTACAGAAATAGCAGGTAGGTCGGCGCGGGCGGCGGCGAGCCGGCCCCCACGTCGGCGGCGGAGTGCTGCACGGAGAGCACCTCGGTCATGCCGACGATGACCAGGACCATCAGCAGGCCGATGCCGATGGCGCGCGGCGTGATCCCTCTCATTGCGCCTCCTGCCATTCGCGCAGGGAGCCGATGTGCCGGAACACGCCCGGTTCTCCCAGCCGGTGATAGAGCCTTTCGGCCCAGGCATAGGAGACCGGCATATCGCCCAGGACGAGGATTTCCGTTGGATAGAGCAGCCCCGCCACCTGTCCCAGATCGGTGATCTGAAGGCAGTTGAGCATTTCCAGGGCCGGGCCGCGCCCGTCCGGCGAACTCGGCGCGTTCTGCGTCGCGGGCGGCGAGTCGAGGATCAGCGTGACGATGCTGCCGTCCAGCAGCGCCGCATAGAGCGCCGCCGCCGCCATCTCGCCGCGCGCCGCCAGCGCGATCCGGCCTTCATCTACCTCCGGCAGCGACCGCACGGCTTCGATGGCGCGCAGCGTATCCCAGACGCGCAGGCTCGCGAGGGTGCGGCCCGTCCAGGCGGCGGCGCGGCGCAGGTGCCACTGCAACTCCTCGCCCCAGGCTGTCTCCCCCGTGCCGCGCGGCTCGACGATCACGCGCGCCCAGGAGGCAGGCGCACCGTGCAGGAACGCTTCGGTGGCCCCGCGCGACTCGCCCGGAGAGCGCAGCGCCACCAGCGCCGGCGCGGGCGTCCGGGCCGTCCGGGGCAGAATGAACTGCCCGTGCAGCCGCCAGCCCTCCTCGGACGTGAACGCAAAGCGGCATCCCGTCGCGTTGTGCCAGGCGAACTCGAACTCGCGCCGTACGTCCAGCGGAGGCGGCTCGGAGGGGAACGCGCCGAACGTTTTCTCCCGCAGCGCCGCAATCACGCGCTCGCGCTCCCAGGCGACATCCTCCTGCGCGGCGATCCGGGGCAGCTGCGGCGGCGTAAACAGGTCGTCCTGAATGGTAGTCGTGCGGTCGTCCGGCAGGGGGCCGTTGAGGTACACGCGCAGCGTCTCCTCCGACTCCTGGCGCTCCGGCGCGTCGTCCAGGTCGCCGACCTCCTCAGCCGGCACGTCTCGGCCCTGGAGGTGTCGGGCAAACCAGGAAAAGATGGCCGTGCGGGTGTTGGGCGTATAGGCGTGCGGGCCGGGGCCTTCGACCAGTTGCAGGTTCTCCGACACGCCGAGCGCGGCATAGAGCGGCTTGAGTTGCTCGTAGACCTGCCGGATGGCGGCGATGGCATTGATGGCATCGCGGTTGGCGGAGGCGATCAGCAGGGGACGCGGTGCGATCAGCGCCCCCACGTCCGCTAAGTCCCACCGATAGGTATTGATCCACCACATGCAGTCGCAGTGCCCGTCTATCGTCCGGTCGGCGATGTGCGAGTGCAGCGTGGAGGTGCCGCACGAGGGCGCGGTAACGCGCACGCGCTCATCGCTGGCCGTGGTCCACCAGCTTACCGCGCCGCCGCCCGACGTGCCGGTGACGCCCAGACGATGGGCATCTACCTCTGGGCGTTGGGCCAGCAGATCCAGCCCGCGTATGCCGTTTAGCGCCTCAATGCCTGCGGGCGTGTAGCCCCGGCTATACCAGTGGAACCAGCCCTCGTGATAGCAGCCGTGATGGTAGCCGCGTACCTCGCCATATTGCACCGTATCCACGATCAGGCAGACGAAGCCCAGCTCGGCGAAGCGGCGGGCGTGCGCCTGGTAGTGTACCTTCTGCGTCGGCGAGTGCCCACAGACGTAGAGCACGCCGGGAAAGCGGCCCTCCCCGGCAGCGGCGTCCTGCGGGTGCCGTTCGTTGGGCACGTAGAGGTTCCCCGCCACATAGAGCTTCGGCAGGCTCTCGTAGTACAGCTTCTCAATACGGTAATGCGGGCGCTCGACCACGCCGGTCACGGTCACATTCAGCGGCGGGCGCTGCTCATAGGGAGGCAGGGCTTGCAGCCCCAACATCTCCCGAAACCGGCGGCGGCGTTCCGGCAGCAGCCGTTCCCAGGTCGCCGCGTCGGTGTACTCCTTCACCGCACGGTCGGTAATCCTCTGCGCCTCTCGCGCCAGATACTCACGAATCGTCATCATCGGCCTCTCTCGAATGGCGAAATAATCCATCCCAATCGGAGACTCGGTAATCGCTCCCAACGGTGTTGACGTATCTCCTCAGCAGCAGGCTGCGTGAGATTGATCCACACGGCTGGGAGTGTCTACCGGAGACTCTTCTATGGCATTTAATTCCTTGTACACGGAGCCTTACCAATCTCCATCTTAACCGCCAGTCCCCATAGACCTGCCAGCGGCTTGCATCGAATTCTGGCAGAGCATCAACCAGCCAGGGGCGCTTTTTGCAAAAAGCGTTTCTCCTCGATATGACAAAGACGTTCTATCCGTACCCTGGTTTTCCGGTTGTAGAGGGTGTTATGCCCTTTTTTGCCTGCTTCGAGAGAGGACTTGGAGGCTGATGACCGCTTGGTGCTCGCTAGAAAGCGAGCACCAAGCCTCTAATGAGCGGCTGGCCTATCTCCTCAAGAGGACCCAAGTGCATCCCACGCTCTAGGGTATCTTCCTGGCGTCTATCCAGCCATGTGTAGCCTCATGCACCAGCGCAGCGGCATACTGGGCAAGATACCACTCCGGGTCGCTCTCAAACGGGAAGTAAGAAAGGTCTATCCAGCAGACCTTGCCGTGTTTGTCATAGGTGCCGGCTGAGATGTTTTCGCGATAGATAATGTAGCGAATGTACTTCTGGACTCTTCGAAACCGGCGCACATCATAAAGGCTGATAAGATGCAGGGCCTCCACCGTCCGTTCCAAAAAGCGTCTGGGCTGGCAGGGCGGAGCCGCATGTCGCATAGATGGATGCCCGCATAGACCTGCAAGGTATGGGCTTGATAAGCCTGCTCCCTTCGATACCAGTAATTTAGGAAGCCCAGATTCATTTCTGCCTCAGCGTATTACCAAACAGGGTGTATCAGGCTCCGAAGAAGTTGTAGGTGCGCATGTTGAGCAGCAGGCTCATCAGCCCCCAGAAGCTGCCCAGGACACAATCGCCCAGGATCAGCCCCAGGAAGAACGGCAGGAACCGGCGGTAGGCGCGCAGGCCCCCGTAACGCATCGTCAAGCCTTTGAACACCCAGGCGATCAACAGCGGCAGCCAGACCAGATGGATGGCCCAGGAGGACGAGACGGCGTAGCCGATGGGATGGAGCGGGAAGCCGAAGTAGCGCAGACGGAAGAAGAGCAGCACCCAGGTCGTCAGCAGGCCCAGGCCCATCGCCGTCACCGCCGGAATATTCGGGCGCGTGGCGAGCGTCCCATTGACCCATGTGCTCATGCGGTCGAAGGCTTCTTGCGACATCCAGTAGCCGTCGCTAAATCGCGCTCCCGCCCCCAACGTGTACGCCTGGTGCTCAAAGGCCCAGAACGTGCCCAGCGTTCCCAGCAGCGTCGCCAGCATGATCGCCCCTAGCATCTTGCGCGCCTCCATATTGCGCAGCCGGGCCATCTGCAAGCCTTCGAGATCTATGGGCATCGTGTCGCTGCGGTGGGCGCGGGTGAACGCAAAGCTGAAAGTAAAAAAAGCCAGATCGTGCTGCTGGAACGGCGAGGTTCCGAAGGCGCGCGTGAGCATGTTATCCGGCCCGACGAAGTGAAAATCGTGGACCGGAGAGCCGAGTTCCGCCCGAATGCGCGTCACGGCGACCAGCGTGGACAAAAAGATGGCGAAGAACGCCGCCGCTACCCACCAGGCCACGCCCGCCGCTATGCAGAAGGCGATCAGCCCCAGCGTCCCCACGACCAGCCCGATCAGCGCCGTCCGCGCGCTCATCGCCTCTCTCGGCGCCTCATCTTCCCGGCTGCCTCCCCGGATGGCCCGGCGCAGGATCTCCAGGTAGTGACGCCGTCCCGTCCAGAGGTAGAACAGAAACAGCCCCATCAGCGCGCCGAACCCCTGCTCTTTGATGAAGGGAAAGTCCGGCGTGGTATCCCAGGCCATCGCGTTGGAAACCACCATCTGCGCCTTCCAGAACAGGAAGAAGAACCAGCAGGAGAACAAGAGATCCAGAGGCAGCAGATACCCCAGCCCGATCACCATCGGGTAGAGGGTGGTGGGAAACCAGTCTATGCCGCTCCAGGGCTTGGTGCGCAGCAGCGGCTTGAGGTCAATGATGCCCAGGGGTAGGGAGGGCAGGGAAGGATAGAGAAAGGCAATCCCGTTCCAGAGGTTCAACCCGGCCGCTATCGCAAACCCGGCCCACATCAGCCGGTTGCTGAAGAAGCTGGCT
>Ga0209810_1006406_pt1 | contig 10219 bp, 10 predicted proteins | sample Coa_R1_7_FD_187159 | JGI IMG/M metagenome (GOLD analysis project Ga0209810, IMG submission 187159) | Surface soil microbial communities from Centralia Pennsylvania, which are recovering from an underground coalmine fire - Coalmine... | ecosystem: Environmental > Terrestrial > Soil > Unclassified...
CGGTCACGATCAGCGCGGCGGCGGGCATACGGCGGCGGCTCACTGCTTTCCTCCCAGGATTCCGCCGAGCGTCTTGTCCAGCGTGCCGGTCAGGGCGCCGGTGACTGGGTTCGCGGTCGGCAGCGGCGGCAGCGCGGCGAACAGTTTCTGCAGCCCGGAGCAGTCGACGTTCTGGCCCACCGAGTCGAGCAGCGAGCAGAGGAAGAGCGCCGGATCCTGCGCCTGCTGGGCGTTCATGCGGGTGTCGAGCGTGCCCGCGGTCGGGTTGTAGGCGTTGTTGAGGTTGCTGAGCGCGTCCGGGGCCACGCTCAGGAACTCGGCCAGCGCGGCGCGTTCCTTGACCAGGACGCCCGTCACGTCGCTCAGGCCGCTGACATCCGAGGTGAGCTCGGCCTTGTTGTCGTGCACGAAGGTCGCGACGTCGCCGAGGGCGGCGGCGAGATTCTTCAGCGCCGCGGCCAGATCCTGGCGTTCCGCGGACAGCTGCGCGGACACGTCGGCGAGGTTCGTCTCGAAGTCGCGTACCTGCTGGTCGTCGGCGGCGAGCTTGGCGGTGAAGACCTGGAGGTTGTCCACGGTGCCGAACAGGTCCTGCCGGTTGTCCGACAGCGTGCCGGCGGCCTGCGAAAGGTCCTGCACCGTCTGGTGCAGCGTCTCGCCCTGGCCGTTGAGGTTATCGGCGGTCACCCCGAGCAGCCGGGAGAGCGCCCCGTTCGAGTTCGCACCCTGCGGCCCGAGGGCAATCGACAGGGTATTGAGACTATCGAGGGTGGTGTCGAGCTCGACCGGGACGGCGGTACGGCTGAGCGGGATGACCGTGCCGGTGGCCAGTACCGGTCCGCCGCGGTAGACCGGCAGCAGTTGCACGTAGCGGTCGCTGACCACTGATGAGCTGATGATCGCGGCCTGCGCGCCGGCCGGTACCTTGTAGCCCGCGCCGTATTCGAGGTCGACGCGGACGCGGTCGCCTTGCGGGGTGACGGCGGTGACCTCGCCGACCCGCACACCCAGAATCCTGACATCAGAGCCCGGATAGATGCCGACGGTCCGGGTGAAGTACGCGGTGACGTGCACCATGGCCGGCGAGGGCCACAGCGCGTACGCCATCCCGCCGGCGAGGCACAACGCCAGCGCTGCGGCGGCGATGCGGATGCGGCGCTTAGTCACAGCAAACCTCCGGGAGAGGTCCGCACCGAGGGCGGGATCGTGAGCACCAGGTTCTGGACGTAGGTGTCGAACCAGCGGCCGTTGCCGAGGTTGTTCGCGAAGACCCGCACGAACGGGGCGAGCAGCTTGACGGTCTGGTCGAGGTTGTCCTGATTGCGCTGGAGGATGGCGAGCACCGCGTGCAGCCGGTCCAGCGCGGGCCCGAGCTTCGCGCGGTCGTCGGCGACCAGGCCGGAGAGCTGGACGGCGAGCGAGGAGGTGTTCACCAGCAGCTCGTGGATCACCTCGCGGCGCGCCTCGATCTGCTGGAGCAGCAGGTTGCCGTCGTCGATCAGCGTGGTCAGCTGGTCCGAGCGGTCGGAGAGCACCTTGCTGACGCTGTCGGCGTGGATCAGCAGTTCGCGCAGGGCGTCGTCGCGCGACGAAATGGTCTGCGACAGCCGGGAGAGCCCTTGCAGCGAGGCCTTGACGTCGGCCGGGGTGTCCTGGAAGTCGGAGGAGAGCGTGCTGAGCGCGTTGGCGAGCTGGGTGGTGTCGATCTGCTGGACGTTCGTGGTCAGGTCACTGAAAGCCTCGACCACGTCGTACGCGGAGACGGTGCGCTTGAGCGGGATCTCGGTTCCCGCCGCGAGCTGACCGGGCCCCCGCGGTTCGAGCGCGAGGTACTTCTGGCCCAGCACGGTCTTGATCCGGATCGACGCGCCGGTGTCCACGCCGAACTGCGGGCCGCCCTTGATCTTGAAGTCGACCCGGACGTGGTCGCCTTCGAGGCCGACGCTGGTGACCTGGCCCACGGAGACGCCGGCAATGCGTACCTCGTCGCCCGGCTTGAGGCCGCCGGCCTCGCTGAAGGCCGCCGCGTAGGCCGTGCCGCCGCCGATGAACGGCAGCTTGTCGGCGTTGAAGGCCGCGAACAGGATCGCGGCGGACAGCGCCAGGCCGATCGCGCCGAGGACGACCGGGTTGCGGTCGCGGAACGGGATCATCCGCCGCACCTCGCCTGGGCGGCGTGGAAGTCCGGGGTGGTGGTCTGCCCGGTGACCGGTAGCACGATCCTGCCGTCGAAGTCGCAGAGGTAGAAGTTGAACCAGGACCCGTAGTCGGCGACTGAGGTGACCGTGTCGAGCTTGCCGGGCAGCTCCTTCAGGACGTTGTCGACGGTCTTGCCGTTGCTCTGCAGCGTCCCGGCGAGCGTGGACAGCTGGGAGATGTCGGACGACAGGGCGGGACGCCCCTGCTCGAGCAGGCCCGAGGTCGCGGCGGCCAAGGCGTTGATGTTGTCTAGGGACGAGCCGATCGCCTGGCGGTCGGCGGACAGCCCGGAGACCAGGCGCTGGAGCTGGTTCAGCAGGTCGCCGAACCGGTCGTCGTGCTGGTCGAGCGCGGTCAGCACCCCGTTGAGGTTGTCGATGACTGATCCGATCAGCTGGTCGCGGTCGGCCAGGGCGGAGGTGAGCGAGGCGGTCTCGGCGAGTAGGCCGTCGATGGTGCCGCCCTCGCCTTGGAGGGTCTGGATGATCTCCATCGCGAGCTTGTTGACGTCGGCGGGGCTCAGCGCGGCGAACAACGGCTTAAAGCCCTGGAACAGTACGGTCAGGTCAAGCGCCGGCTGAGTGCGCGCCAGCGGGATCTCGCCGCCCGGCGGCAGCGGGGTCTCGTCGCCGGCGCCGTCGGTCAGCGCCAGGTACCGCTCGCCGACCAGGTCGCGCCAGCGGATTTCGGCGTGGGTGCTGGTGAACAGGGTCTGGTCGCGTCCGACGGTGAAGGTGAGCTCCGCCTCGGTGCGGTCCTTGATCGCGATTCCGGTAACCGAGCCCACGCGCACCCCGGCGATCCGCACGTCGTCGCCGACCACCACGCCCGTGACGTCGCTGAAGACCGCGCGGTAGGTGTTGGTCGCAGCGAGCGAGAGGTTGCCGATGGTCGCCGCGAGCATGAGCGTGGCCAGCGTGGTCACCAGCGCGAAGATGCCGAACTTGACCAGCGGGCCGACGACGGCGCGAGAAGGTGAGGAGCTCACGACACGCTCACCGCCGTCCCGCGGGCCAGCGGTCCGAACAGCAGGGTGGCCACCGCGGGCACCTGGTCGGCCGGAACGCCCATGACCGGGGCCAGGATCGAGTCCACGACGTGCTGCTCGGCCAGGGTGCCGGCCAGACCGCTGACCAGCGGGGCGCTCGATCCGGAGGATCCCGAGGTGCCGTCGTCCAGTTTGACCGGCGGGGCCGGGACGGCCGGGTCGGGCAGTCCGCGGCAGTTGGGTCCGGACCGGTCCGCGTATCGGGGTTCTTCGCCGGGGTGGTACGGCGCCCTCGGCACCACGACCTCCAGGGTGATGTGCAGTGCCCCGCCGGCGAACACCTGCTGCAGGCGTGGCTCCTGCTGAGCGAGGCCGTTGAGCAGGCAGGGGTATTCGGGCGAGTAGCGGTCGAGCAGGGCGATCGTCGGCGCGGAGACCTGAGCCAGGGTGATGATGCGCTGTCCGTCCTCGTTCAGGACGTTCTGCGCGGTGGAGGAGAAGGACTGCACCCCGGTGAGGAACGAGACGAGCTGGTCCCGTTTGGCCACGATCGTCTGGCTGGTGGCGGTGACGTTTTTGAGCACCGCGAGCAGGTCGGGCGCGGCGGCGTTGTACAGCTGAGCGGTATCGGCCAGCTCGCGCAGGTCCGCCTGGACGGTGGGCAGCAGCGGATTGAGTTTTGAGACGTATTGGTCGACGCGGACCAGGTTCGCGCCGATCTGGTCGCCGCGGCCCTCCAATGCGTCCGCGAAGGCGGCGAGGGTCGCGTTGAGTTTGCCCGGCTGGACGGTGCGCAGCAGCGGCAGCAGGTCGCCGAGCACCCGCTGGATCTCGATGCCGGCCTTGGAGTGGTCCTGGGGAATGACGTCGCCGGCCTGGATCGCGCGCCCGGGCGGCCCCGGCGGGGTCACCAGATCCACGTATGTGTCGCCGAACAGCGTCGTCGGGAGCAGCCGGGCGTTGACGTTGGCCGGGATGAAGCCGACGTCCGCCGGGTCAAGGGCGAGATCGACCGTGGCCACCGTGCCGTTCGAGCTGATCCCGCGCACCTGACCGACGATCACTCCGCGCAGCTTGACGTCGGCGGAGGGCTGGAGCTGATCGCCGACTGAGTCCGCGTGCAGCGTCACGTGCACGACCGAGGTGAATGCGTGCTCGTAGATCGCTACGGTGAGCGCGGCGAGCAGACCGAGAACGACCAGGAAGACCACGCCGTACAGGCGCAGCATGATCGGCCGCTCGGACCCGGGATCGGCGTTGGACATCCGCGTCACCCCGTGATCCGGACGGTGGTGGTCGATCCCCAGATCGCCAGGCTGAGGAAGAAGTCGATGACGTTCACGGCGACGATCGCGGTGCGCACCGCGCGTCCGACCGCGATGCCCACTCCGGCCGGGCCGCCCTTGGCGTGGTAGCCGTAGTAGCAGTGCACGAGGATGACCACGACGGCGAAGATGATCGCCTTGCCGAAGGACCAGAGCACGTCGTCGGGCGGCAGGTACTGGTGGAAGTAGTGGTCGTATGTGCCGGTGGACTGTCCGTAGTAGGAGGTTGTGATAAAGCGCGCGGCGAGGTAGGAGGAGAGCAGGCCGATCACGTACAGCGGCACGACCGCGACGAAGCCGGCGATCATCCGGGTGGTGACGAGGAACGGCAGCGAGGGCACGCCCATGACCTCGAGCGCGTCCACCTCCTCGTTGATCCGCATCGCGCCGAGCTGGGCGGTGAAACCGCAGCCGACCGTCGCCGAGAGGGCGAGCGCGGAGACGAGCGGGGCGACCTCGCGGGTGTTGAAGTAGGCGGCGAGGAAGGCGGCGAAGTTGGAGGTGCCCAGCTGGTTGAGCGCCGCGTAGCCCTGTAGGCCGACCTCGGTGCCGGTGAAGAAGGTCAGCACCGCGATCACGCCCACGGTGCCGCCGACAACGGCCAGCGCGCCGGTGCCGAGGCTGACCTCGGCGAGCAGCCGCAGCACCTCGCCCCGGTAGCGGCGCAGCGTGCGCCCGGCCCAGCTCAGTGACCTGGCGTAGAAATGCAGCTGTCGGCCGAGTTCGTCGAGCCCGTCGACGGGGCCGCGGAGCGTGCGGCTGCGCGAGAGGCGGTCGGTGAGCGACATCACGACCCCTTCGGCGGGACGATCTGGAAGTAGACCGCGGTCATCACGAAGTTGGTGAAGAACAGCAGCAGGAAGGTGATCACCACGCAGTGGTTGACCGCCTCGCCGACTCCCTTCGGCCCACCGCTCGCGTTCAGGCCCTTGTATGAGGCCACGATCGCGGCGATCGCGCCGAAGATCAGGGCCTTGATCTCGGCGGCATACAGGTCGGGCAGCTGGGCCAGCGCGGTGAACGAGGCCAGATACGCGCCCGGCGTGCCGTGCTGCACGACCACGTTGAAGAAGTAGCCGCCCGCCACGCCGACCACCGAGACCAGGCCGTTGAGCAGGACCGAGACGAGCATCGCGGCCAGCACCCGCGGCACCACCAGCCGGTGCACCGGGTCGATGCCGAGCACCTCCATCGCGTCGATCTCCTCGCGGATCTTGCGCGCGCCCAGGTCGGCGCAGATCGCGGAGCCGCCGGCCCCGGCGATCAGCAGTGCGGTGACCAGTGGCGAGGCCTCGCGCAGCACTGCGAGCACGGAGGCGCCGCCGGTGAACGACTGCGCGCCGAGCTGGTCGGCCAGGTTGCCGAACTGGAGCGCGACCACGGCGCCGAAGGGGATCGAGACCAGCGCGGTTGGCAGGATGGTGACGCTGGCGATGAACCAGGCCTGCTGGATGAACTCGCGCCACTGCACCGGACGGCGCGGCAGGACGCGCACCACGTCGAGAGCGAGCGCGAACAGCTTGCCCGACTCGCGCAGCGGGCTGACCGGCGAGAACGTCATTGGTCCCGCCCAAAGAACCAAGACGTGTCTTCGGACTCGGGTTCGGGCTCAGGCTCCGCTGACGGTGCTGCCGCTGCCGGTGCAGGCGCTGGCGGGTTCCACGGACCGGCCCCCGCTCGCTCGGCGATCGCCTGCCAGCGTGGCGAGCGCGGCACGCCGAGTCCCGGCAGCAGCCGCGAGGCTCCCACCGACGCCTGCCCGGACGTCTCCGGAGGCGCGTGCCGCCCCTCCCCAAGTTCCGCCAGCTCCTGCTCGACCAGAGCGGCGTCCTTCTCCTCCGCCATGCCGATCGGCCCCTGCATGCGGCCGCCGAGGAACTGGCGCACCACCGGCTCCGCGCTGGCGAACAACTCCTCGCGCGGGCCGAACATCACCAGCTTTCGACGAAACAACAGGCCGATGTTGTCCGGCACGACGCGCGCGGAGGCGATGTCATGCGTGACGATCAGGAAGGTCGCGTCGATCTGCGCGTTGAGATCGACGATCAGCTGATTGAGATATGCGACGCGGACCGGGTCGAGCCCGGAGTCCGGCTCGTCGAACAGGATGATCTGCGGATCGAGCACCAGCGCGCGGGCCAGTCCGGCCCGCTTGCGCATGCCGCCGGAGATCTGGCCTGGCAGCTTCTCCTCCGCGCCGAGCAGGCCGACCATCTCCATCTTCTCCAGCACCGTCCGGCGGATCTCGTCCTCGCTGCGCCTGGTGTGCTCGCGCAGCGGGAACGCGATGTTGTCGTACAAGTTCATCGAGCCGAACAGTGCGCCGTCCTGGAAAAGCACCCCGAACAGCTTGCGCACTTCGTACAGTTCGTGTCCGCGCAAGGTGGTCACGTCGCGCCCCTCGATCCAGACCGAGCCACGGTCCGGCCGCAGCAACCCGACGAGGGTCTTGAGGAACACCGACTTACCGGTGCCCGACGGGCCTAGCAGCACCGAGATCTCGCTCGCGGGCAGCGTCAACGACACGTCCTCCCAGATCACCTGGCTGCCGAACGACTTGGTCAGGCCGTCGACCCGGACTTCGACTCCCACGCGGGACACCTTCCGCAGTTGTACCTTCCCGCGCACGCCGACCAGCGCCGTCGCCGCGGAGTCAGGTGAGAGTAGGCTCGGACACCGCGGTTCGACCAGCCATTGACGTCACCCGGAAGAGTGAATTCGGCACGATTGTTACTCGTCCGTAAACAAGCCAGAGCGAATCAACTCGTACATAACAAGACAATCGGCATATCGCGATTGGCGGGTCCCGACGGTCTCAGGACCGTCTCACGGTTGATATACGGTAGCAGCAGGCAGTCAGACGACTGGAGCGACACGCACCCGATCAGTTCCCTGCCGCACAGGTCCACGACAGTCGCCAGGTACACCCGCAGCCCTCGACAGTCGGAATACAGCTTGCTAGCTAGGCTGCGGCGTTCGCAGCAGACTCCGCGTTCTTCACGTGCCGCATCGCATGCTGCACGATCGCCTCAAGACGCTGCGCGTGCGCGCCGCGCCAATACGTGTGACCGCACGCGGAGCATTCGGCGAACGTCTCATACGTGCGCTGAGTACCTGAAGGCAGCCGTCCGCGCACGCTCTCCTTCCCGACCTGACGCAGTTCGCCGTTGCAGGCGGTGCACCGTGTCCACGGCGCGAGCGGCGGGACAAATCGGTCGAGCACCTCGTCGAGTTGCTCACCCGGACGGTGGCTGTAGACGAAGGCGCCGGCGAATAGTTCGCGGCGGCGCAGCAGGCCGCGATCGCGCGACAGCATGATCCGCTGTTCCGCCGCGGACTTGGCCGCCAGCGCGCCGTCGCCGATGTCCGGGTTCTCGTACGCGGCGTCCAGGCCGACCAGCCGCATCCGGCGGGCGAGCGTACCGAGGTGGATGTCGAGCAGGAAGCGCGGCGGCACGCCTGCGTGGGGCGGCCGCTGCGGCAGGCGGACAGCGTCGACCTCGATCCGCTCCCCCGCTCGTGGAACATGCGCGACAGCGACCGGCCTGCCGCCCGCCCGCAGGGCACCGACCTCGGTCAGCGGCACGCCGAGGGACTCGACGACGTGGCCGAGCGACGAGACGCCGTCGCAGCGCACCCTCGCCCCAGCCGTCCTGTGGGCGGCACTGAGAAACAAGTGCAGGCGCGGGTCGAAGCCGATCTGGATCTCCACGGGCTCCACCTGACCAGCATGCCAGCGCCGCCTTGTCACACGCGAATGCATTGCCGTCCCGCGTACCGCTTACGGTCAGCTGCTTCGCGAGCGTGGCCCAGGTCAGTAGCGCGGCAGCGTCGGATCCACGTGATCAATCCAAGCCATCAAGCCGCCGTTCACGTTCCACGCGTTCTCGAACCCGGCCGCGCGGAGCTTCGCTACTGCTTGGGCGCCGCGGAACCCGGCGCGGCAGTGAACAATCACGTGACCCGACGGGTCGAGCTCACCGAGCCGGTCGTCGAGCTGGCCGAGTGGGATGAGCTTCCCGCCGATGTTCACCGTCGCGTATTCGGACTCCTCGCGGACGTCGAGCAGCGTGAGGTCGGAGCCGGACTCGCGCAGCCGCTGCAACTCCCGCACGGTGATGTCCCATGGGCTCTGCATCGGCGCCTGTGAGCCGCCCAGCTTGGCCAACACCCCGTCGGCAGACTCCGCCTGCACCGAGATCTGCGGTACCTGCCGGGGATCGGCGACAGCGACAGGGGCGACCGTGGCGGGGCCGAACAACTCTTCGACCGCCGGTGCGATCTCAGCCAGCAACGCGGACTGCACCTGCGTGTGCGTCCCCAGCTTGCGATCGGCGACGGACACGCGCAGCCGTGTCGGGTCGAACCGGCACGGCAACGCGCCATCGGCATCGATCGCGTCGATCGTGCCAAGCGCCATCCGCACGGCGTCCCGGAACTGAGTGGCGGCGTCGTCGCCGCGCCGCTTCATCGTCACAGTGAATGCGTGCGGGTTGATTCCGTAGTCGACGTCCTGGCCGACCAACATGACACCCGGTCCGTTCGGTACGTGCCGGTAGTCGGCGACGTCGAGCAGGCGACCCTCAACCAGGCTCCGCTGGATGAACCGGTGGAACACACCCACCGCTGGCTCCAGATCCACAGCCGGGTTGGCCGTCACGGCCACGGTCAGTCGCTGCGGCTTCATCGGCTGCCCGCCGTCACCTTGATCGCCGTCTTCTCCGCTTCCAGCTTGGCCTCGCAGGCGTGCGCCGCCTCGATGAACAACTGCGCTTCCTCGACGCGCTGACCTGCGGTCGTCAGATTGCCGGAAGGGGTCGGGTCGGCGTGCCGGTCGAGCAGGAACTGGCCGAATTTGCCGCCGGCGAACCGGTCGAAGAACTTCTCGGTGTCGAAGAACCGGCTCTTCCACTCCCTGACGATCTCCTGCGGGTCCTGCGTCACGTCGATGAACTCCGTGCGCACCAAGGCTCGCGCGGCCGCGAGCATCGCCTGGTACGCATGCTCCTCGGCTCGGTCCGGGTCGCCGTCCTCTTCCAGCGCCAGCTGGGCGTCGAACACCTCCGATTCGGCCTTCATCACCTCGATGCCGAACAACGAGACGACCTCGCCGGCGCACTCGCCGACGCCGTGGTCGGCCATCGCGAACAGCCGGGCATCGGCGAAGTCGATGTAGAAGTCCGGAGCGTCCGTATAGGACGGCAGTTCCATGAACGGTTCCACGATGCCCTTGAGCCCGCGCTTGCCCATCCGCAGCGACCAATCCTGGAACGACTCGCCGTCCTCACGGCCGGCGAGGTAGGCGTCGGTCAGCGCGTCGACCACCTTGGGCGCGTTCTTCGAGGGCACCGCGCCGACGGCCATGCCGTACTTGGCGGCGTTCCCCGTGCGCTGTCCGCCGAGGATCACCTGGAAGTGCGGCATCTGGCGCCCGTCCATGCCGCGGGAGTTGCCGTAGAAGCCGATGTCGGCCAGGTGGTGCTGCGCACAGCTGTTGAAGCAGCCGGAGACCTTGATGGACATCTCGTTGACCGCCGCGTCCTGTTCGGCGGCGCGTGGCGCCAACTGCTCGCGCAGTACGCCGGCCAGGCCGCGACTGGACGCGATACCCAGCTTGCAGGTGTCGGTGCCAGGGCACGCCGTGACGTCGGCGATCGTGCTCGCCCCGGCCGACGCGAGTCCGATCGCGCCGAGCGCCTCATAGACC
>Ga0209810_1006407_pt1 | contig 10213 bp, 7 predicted proteins | sample Coa_R1_7_FD_187159 | JGI IMG/M metagenome (GOLD analysis project Ga0209810, IMG submission 187159) | Surface soil microbial communities from Centralia Pennsylvania, which are recovering from an underground coalmine fire - Coalmine... | ecosystem: Environmental > Terrestrial > Soil > Unclassified ...
GAAGCCGTACTGCTGGACGAGATCGGTGCGGACGATGGGCATGATGGCGATGTAGAAGTCGACCCAGCCCAGCCAGCGGCCGTTGACGTAGGCGACCTTCTTGGCGATCGGCTCGACCGGCCCCAGCTTCTTCTCCGCGTACTCGACCACGTCGCTCATGTCGACCAGATCCTTCTCGTACAGGTAGGTCAGGATCTGGGCGTTCATCTCGATCATGTCGTGGCCGGCCTGGGCCGCGGCCTCGGAGGCGATCCGGGTGGGCAGGTCGTAGGTGTTGATGTGGTCGATGGAGGCGGCGATCTTGTTCCGCTGACCCCAGTCCTTGACGAAGCCGTCGATCCAGGTGTCGTAGGCGGGGATGAAGTGGCTCCACTGAAGGATACGGAGCGACTTGTTGCCGGTGCCGGTGGTCGTCGACTGCGAGACCCCGGCCGGGGCACACGCGGCGGCGGCCGCACCCAGGCCGACGGTCGCGGCCCCCTTCAGCAGCTCACGCCGCGATATGGTCCGGTTCCACAGGGTCATCGTCCATCTTCCTCCTCTTTCTCTCTCGCGTTCGACCGGAGGTCCCAGCTAATCATCGGAGGTCGGCCCCTCGAGGGCAAGTGGGCCGGCCGGCGTCGAGCGGCCGTCGAGGCTCCGCCGGCGCCCGAGGCCGGTGCCCGCGCGGGTCGGCCGGCGGACGCGGGACCCGAGGTCGAGGAGCGGCGTCGGGAGCAAGGAGAGAGCAGGGAAGAGGCCCGACCGGACCGGGACCGCCTCGGCCGGAGGGAAGACCCCGCCCGACGGCCCCGGCCAGGCGGCCAGAGCACGAGCCCACCCGTGGCCGGGAGCCCGAGGCCGGCGACGGAGAGCCGGGTCCCGCTCGCCCGCACCCATCCCCCTCACCCCCGCTCCCACCCTCCGCCACTCCCTCCTCCCGAGTTCGAAGGCCCGGCCTGGCGGCGCTCGCCGCCGGTGAGGACGGGCTGTGGCCAATAGCTATCAAAAATTTACCGACCGGCCATCAAACCGCTATCTTGGTTCAAAGCCGAGGAGGCAACCCCGGCCGGCGCCGGTGGGGAGGCGACGGTCCCGGCCCGGCACTGGCCGGCCACGGTCGTGGGACAGGTGGGAGAGGAGAGGATGGCGACGGGCGCGGTGATCGACGTTCGGCAGGAGCTCGATCGGTCTCCGGTGCGGCCCTTCCACTGGCTGCTGGTGATCCTGGTGGGAGTGGCCACGCTCTTCGACGGCTACGACACGGTGAACCCGGCCTACGTGATCCACTACGTGGCCAGGCCCTGGCACCTGGCGCCGGCCAACGCCGGCTTCCTGGTCTCGGCCGGGTTGATCGGGTTCGCGATCGGGTCGGTGTTCCACGGCGTCATCGCGGATCGGGTGGGGAGACGACCGACCATGATCGGCGGCCTGCTCATCGGCGGCGTCTTCAGCCTCCTCACCGCCGCCCTGGCCAACTCCTTCGCTTCCTTCGTCGTCCTCCGCATCCTCACCGGCGTCGGCCTGGGGGTGATCCTTCCCCTGGGCGTGGCCTACCTGAACGAGTACCTCAACGCCTCCTGGCGGAACCTGGTCATCTCCGTGGGCAGCCCGGGCTTCATGGTCGGAGCGGTGCTGGCCTCCGTCCTGGGCATCTTCCTCACCCCGGTCTGGGGCTGGCAGTCCCTGTACTGGATGGGGGCGGCGGGCATCGTGATCGCCGGCGTGTTCGTGCTCGTGTTCCCGGAGTCGGCCGAGTACCTGGTGCGGCAGGGGCGCTCGGCCGAGATCGCGCGGCTGCTGACCCGGCTCCACCCCGAGCGGGGGGCGCGGTACGCGACCGCGACCTTCACCACCTCGGGCCGCATCGCCGAACGGGGAGCCTGGCGGGAGTGGATCGAGACCCTGAGCCCCCGCTACCTGCGCACCACCCTCGCTCTCTGGGTGACGGCCTTCTTCGTCCTCTTCTGCATCTACGGGCTCCAGGGCTGGACGCCGACGTTGATGATCGAGCGCAGGGCGAGCTTCGCCACCGGGTTCGCCTTCGGGGCCATCCTCCAGGGCTTCGGCATCCTGGGCGGCTGGGCGGCGGGCTACGTCGCCGACCGCCTGATCGGCCAGCGGCTGACCATCGCCCTCTTCAGCGGGCTGGGCGCGCTGGCCGCGGTGCTGGTGGGCCTGGTCCACCTGATCGGCGTCGACGTGGCCGGGGTGGCGGCGCTCGGGTTCTTCATCATCGGGGCGCAGAGCATCCTCAACAACTTCTGCGCCATGAGCTACCCGGTCCAGGTGCGCGCCGCCGGTGAGGGCTTCATGCTCGGGCTGGGCCGGATCGGCGGCCTGCTCGGTCCCTACATCGGTGGGGTGGCCCTCGGCGCCTTCCGGGCCACCGACGCCCTGTTCATCACGGTGGCGATCGCGGCGGGGCTGGCGGTGATCGCGATCCTGGGGACCAGAGCCGCGAGAGCGGCCGCCTACGTCCCGGCGGAGGCGTAGCGGGCCGAAGCCCGGTGGAGCGCCATCAGGTCGTGGTCGTGGGCGGCGGACCCGTCGGCCTGGCGCTGGCCGTCGACCTCGGCCGGCGGGGCATCGACTGCGCCGTGGTCGAGCGACGCCGTCACCCGAGCCACATCCCCAAGGGCCAGAACCTCACCCAGCGCAGCCTGGAGCACTTCTATTTCTGGGGCTGCGTCGACGAGCTGCGGGCCGCGCGCCTGCTCCCCCGCGGCTATCCCATCGGCAGCCTCACCGCCTACGGGAGCCTGATGAGCCTGTACTGGTACGCGCCGCCCGGGCGCGAGGTCGTCCAGCCGTACTACTTCCAGGAGAACGAGCGGTTGCCCCAGTACCTCACCGAGACCGTCCTCCGCAACCGCCTCCGTGAGCTCGACGCCGTCACCGGTCTGTTCGGGTGGACCGCCGTGGCCCTGGAGCAGGACGACCGGGAGGTGTGCGTCACGCTCCTCCGGGACGACGATCGCACCCGGCACCGGGTGCTGACGGCCGACTACTTGGTGGGATGCGACGGCGCCCGCTCATGGGTCCGGGAACGGGCGGGCATCGCCTGCCACGGCCGCGATCTCCTCCGGCGCATGGTGCTGGCCGTGTTCCGCTCTCGCCAGCTGCACGAGGCGCTGCGGCGCTTCCCCGAGCGCACCACCTATCGCGTCCTGCGGCCGGAGCTGGAGGGCTACTGGCAGTTCTTCGGCAGGGTCGACGTGGGCGAGGGCTGGTTCTTCCACGCCCCGGTGCCGGACGACGTGCCGGCGACGGACCTCGACCTCCACGGCCTGCTCGAGCGCGCGGCCGGCACCTCCTTCGCCTGCGCCTTCGAGCACGTCGGCTTCTGGGAGCTGCGGATCGCGGTCGCCGACCGCTACCGGCGCGATCGCATCCTCGTCGCCGGCGACGCCTGCCACAGCCACCCGCCCTACGGCGGCTTCGGCCTGAACACGGGCCTGGAGGACGCGGCCAACCTGAGCTGGAAGCTGGCGGCCGTCCTCCAGGGCTGGGGGGGCGAGGCCCTGCTGGACTCCTACCAGGCAGAGCGCCGGCCAATCGCGCTCGAGACCACGGCCGAGATCGCGGCCGAGATCGAACGGGACCGGGCCTTCCTGGAGCGCTACCGCCCGGATCGGGACCGGGACGAGTTCGAGCGGGCCTGGACGGCCCTGGCCGCCAGGTCGCGAGAGCGCGTGGAGTCGTACGAGCCGCACTACGAGGGATCGCCGGTGGTGGCCGGGATCGGAGGCTCCGGTCCCGCGGTCCACGGCCACCACTCACCGAGCGCCCGCCCCGGGCACCACCTGACCCCCCAGCCCCTCTCCTCGGGCCGGAACGTGTACGAGGAGCTGGGCAGCGGCTTCACCCTGCTCGCCTTCGGCGTGGAGGAGCGGGCGGTGCGACCGTTCCAGGCGGCGGCGGAGGCCCTCCACGTCCCGCTCCGGGTGCTACGGGACAGCTACCGGGCGGGGCGGCGATCCTACGGTTCTCGCTTGATCCTGGTCCGCCCCGACCAGCACGTGGCCTGGGTCGGCGACCGGCCCCCGCCCGATGCCGGGGCGGTGATCCGGAAGGTGGTCGGCCTGGGCTGAGGTCTTCGACCGCCGACACCGCCGATGTCGTCGTTCACGTGCTCGACCATCGATGCTGGTCACCCCCTCCCAGGATGCTCCCTGGGCCTGCTGGTACCGCACCCGTACGTACCAGGGGCCCACCGTCCGGCAGGAACGGGTGTCCCTCGACGGATGGGGGCGACCACGCGAGACGAGCCGGAGCGCCGGGGTGAGGTCTCCCTCGCTCTCCCCGCGCTTCGCCGACCGGTTCGCCCGGCGGGAATCCCACCAGCAGGCGGCCAGGTCCCTGCGGGGCCTGCTCGCCCCGGTGGAGCGCGAGAAGGGCTGGGAGGTGGCCGAGACGGTAGGGGATGCCACCCCGGACCGCGGGCAGCGGCTGCTCTTCCGAGTCGACTGGGAGGTCGATGCTGCCCGGGAGCGGGCCGCCGCGGGGCCGGCGTGGGATCGCTGACCGGCACCTGGCCGCCAGGCTGGGGGCGGGCCGACCCACCGAGACGCTTCGGGTTCGCTGGGGGCGCATGGTCGCCGGTAGCGGCGGATCATCGGCGAGCTGTCACTGCTCGTGGCGTGGTTGGGACGTGAGCCATGGCGAGCCCGGCCACGGCCCACGTCGATCCCTGGACCGAGCAGGACCTGCTCGCCCTGCCCGAGGATGGGCAGCGCCATGAGCTGGTGGAAGGGCGACTGCTGGCGAGCCCGCCACCGTCGGGGCCGCACCAGGTGCTGGCGCTGCGGCTGGCCCGGCTGCTGGACGACGCCGTCCCGCCGGCGCTGCCGACGGTGGAGGGGCTGGGGGTGCGGGTGCCGGGAGGCAGCGTCCTGGTCCCGGACCTCCTGGTGGCCGAGCAGGAGGCGGTGCTACAGGATCGCTCCGGCATCCCCGCCCCGGGCGCGATCCGACTGGTGGTGGAGATCGTCTCCCCCGCCTCGGCGACCGTGGACCGGCTGACCAAGCCGGCGCTCTACGCCCGGGCGGGGATCGCCCACCTCTGGCGGGTGGAGCCGAGGAGGGGTCGGTCGTCGTCCTCCGGCTGGGCGAGGGCGGGGAGTACGCGCTCCGAGGGGTGGCCCGGAGGGGCGGCCCGTTGCCGCTGGACACCCCCTTCCCGCTCCGCCTCGACCCGGCGGCGCTGGACCTCTGACCGGACGCCGAGCTCGGCCCCCCCTCCCGTGCGGGACATCGGCAGGCGCCGTGTCTTTGCCGCGAGAGAGGATCGTGGTCCAGGGTCCCGAGCCGGTCGCCGGCCGCCGTCCTGCGTGAGGCCCGCTTCGTGGGCACGACGCGGGACGTCCCCTGACACCCGAAGGAGGATGTCGACGGCTCGGGCCCACCCGGCAGCCCCCTCCCGCATGGATGACCCCCTGTGCTATCAGTTGGGGCGCCGAGGTGGCCTGACCGGCGGATGCGCGCGGGCCCGAGGCGCCGGCGGGGACGGGCAAGACGGCCTTCCTGGCCGACCTGGTCAAGCGCCGGGGACGGGTGCACCACTTCGTCGAGCTGGCGCCCGACGCCGTCGCGGCCAGACGGAGCCTCGCGGCCCAGGTCGTCCGGGCCTACGAGCTGGGCCTCCAGGCCGCGGCGGCGGTGCCGTTCGAGGCCGCCTCCCGCCCCGACCACCTGGAGCGGCTGCTGCGGGAGGCGGCGGGGCGGCTGAGGCCAGGGGAGCAGCTGGTGGTCGCCGTGGACGGCCTCGACGAGGCCGTGCCGTCGGGATCGGGGAACGTGCTCGGCCTGCCCCGGCACCTGCCGGCGGGGGTCTTCCTGGTCCTCAGCCGGCGGCCGCTCCCGGTGCGGCTGGAGATCGACGGCCCTCGGGAGGTGGCGCGCGTCGACCCGGAGGCGGCCGAGGGCCAGGGAGACCTACGACGGTTCCTGGCCCGGGCCTTCCGGGAAGAGCGGATCGCGGCGGCCGGGGCCGAGCCTCCGGTCACGGGGCCAGAGCTCGTCGACCTCCTGGTCGAGCGAAGCCGGGGGCGCTGGCTCTACGTCCGCCACGTGCTGGACGAGATCGAGCGGACGGGGCGGATGGAGATCCGGGACCTGCCCCGGGGGCTGTGGCGTTACTACGCCTGGTTCTGGGGCCGCTGGCGGGAGGAGCGGGGACAGGGGGAGTGGAGGCAGGACCTCCGACTGCTCTCGACCCTGGCCGCGGTGCGGGAGGAGGTCTCCCTCGATCTCCTGCTCACCCTGTCGGGTCTGGAGGGGCAGCGGGAGCTGGTGGAGCGGCGGCTGCGGCAGGAGTGGCGGTCGTTCCTCGCGGTGTCGGGGGATTCGAGACGGTACCGGCTCTCCCACGCCAGCCTGCGGGAGTTCCTCTGCGGCCGGGGCGAGGAGGAGCCCCTGCCCCAGGAGCGGGATCTCGTCCGCGAGCTGGCCGAGGCGGTCGATACCGCCCATGACCGCATCGCCGACCGCTACCTCGAGGGCTGGGGCGGCTTGGAACGGGGCTTGCCGCACCTGGCCGCTGACCCGGAGGCGGGGAGACTGGACGGCGGATACGGCCTACGCTGCCTGCCCGCCCATCTCGAGGCCCGCGGGCGGTGGGAAGACCTGCACCGCTTGCTGGCCACAGAGCACGAGGCCGGACCCCGCCGGCGCGCGGTGAATACCTGGTACGCGGCCCACGAGCGGATCGGTGACCAGGGAGCGTACCTGACCCACCTCGGTGCCGCCAGCCGTCTGGCGGCGGCCCGGGCCGGCGCCTCCGCGGAGGAGAGAGGCCAGGGGCTGGGTCGGGAGCTCCGCTACCTCCTCATCAGGGCCAGCCTCGTCTCATCGCCGGCCGACCCCCGGTCGAGCTGCTGGAGGGGCTGCTGACCGAGGGCATCTGGCGGCCGGTCCAGGCCCTGGCCCACGTCAGGGCGATCCCGGAACCGCTCGGTCGGGTGAGGGCCTACGTGGCGGTGGCCGATCACCGCGAGGGGGCCGAGCGGCATCGGCTCCTCGCCGAGGCGCTGGGGGTGGCGAGGACGATCGAGGAGGTGTCGAACCGGGCCGGGGCGCTGGCGGCGCTGGTGCCCCACCTCCACCCGGGAGAGCGGGCGGAGGTCCTCGCCGAGGCCCTGGGGGCGGCACGGGCGACCAGGGAGGGGTGGGCTCGGGCCCAGGCGCTGGCGGCGCTGGTGCCCTATCTGCCCCCGGAGCGACGGGCGGAGGCCCTCGCCGAGGCCCTGGGGGCGGCACGGGCGACCAGGGAGGGGTGGGCTCGGGCCCAGGCGCTGGCGGCGCTGGTGCCCTATCTGCCCCCGGAGCGACGGGCGGAGATCCTCAACGAGACGCTGGGAGTGGCGCGGGCGACCGAAGGTGGACGGTTTCGGGTCGAGGCCCTGGTGGCGGTGGCGCCACACCTGCCCCCGGCGAAACGGCCCGAGGTCGTCGAGGAGACGCTGAGGGCGGCGCGGACGATGGAGAACGAGTGGGAGCGGACCGAGGTGCTGGCGGCGCTGGCGCCACACCTGCCTCCGGGGAGGCGGGCTGAGCTCCTGGAGGAGGCGCTGGGGGTGGCACGGACGGTCGAGGAGGACTGGGTGCGGGCCTGGGCGCTGACGACGGTGGCCCGTACCCAGGTGGCCCTCGGCCAGGACCCGGACCGGGTCGTGGAGACGCTGGAAGGTGTTGGCCGCGTAGCGGTTCTCGAGGTGCTCGTGGCCATGGCCGATGGCCTCCTGGCGCTCGGAGGTGACCCTGCCGTCCAGGAGTGCGCTCACGCCGTCGTGGACGTGGGCCGGTGGTGGCCGTGATACCGCGGCCCTCCCCAGCGGGTCGGGTCCGGCCCACGGTCGGGATGGCCGGGCGGGCGCCCGCGGGTCGTCGCCACCGACGGACGTCCGGGGACGGTGGCGGGCGCCGACGCTGGACCGTCCCTCGAACGCTCGATCGTGGGGCGCATCCCGGCCAGGGCCAGCCCGAGCCCACCGGCCACCTCCGCCATCCGGATCGGCACCATCCCCGCACCCGCGCCCAGCGCACCGGGATCCACGAGCGACGATCGGACCCGGCCGGTGCCAGATCCCCTGGTCCACTGGCCCGGTCCTGCCCTCTCGGGTCGCTCGGAGCCGCGGTCGCGCCTGAAGCCGAGACGGCCGGGGCCGGCGGACGCTGGGGAGAGACCGCCTCAGCCCGGCGGCTTCGGCTTTCGGCTTCGGCCCGAGCTCAACGCCTCCGATACCGCAACCGCGGTGGTGGCTCACGAGCTGTCGTGCCTGCCTTGGAGCGCGCTGGGAGTGGCTGCGCCGGGCTCGCCAGCGCTCGGCTCGCCTCCACCACGACCACACCAGGCGCCGGCGAGCGCGCGGGCAGCGGTAGCGCCAGCAGCCGGCGCCCCTCGGGCACCCCTGGCCAGGCCCGAGGGACAGCCCCTTCTTGCGCCTCGGCCTGGCTTGGGACCGAGGCCGGCCGGGCGTGGGCCAGCATCGACCGGGTGAGATGGCGGTACCAGCTCGGCCAGTACCGGACCTCGTCCTGGTCCAGCCCGGTCTCCCCCTTCCGCCTCTTGTGAGACGCTGCTCCGCCACGGAGCGCGTCGCGGCCACCCTCGCCAGGTCCTGGGGCGAGACCTCGGTCGGGGCCAGGGAGGAAGCGAGGTCGTCGGGATCGCTGAAGGAGCGACGGGCGAGGAGGGTCCCCCCAGGAAGCTGGTCTCGTCCAGGACTCCATCCCCTCCGGGTCGCCGAAGGTCTCGCCCCCGAAGGCCTGCAGACGCTCCCGGGCGGCAGCGCTCCAGGTCGTCTGGCGTGGTCACCTCATCCGTCGAGGGGCACTCACCCCGCCGGGACGGTAGGTCCCTGGCGGGTACGGTTGCCGTATCAGGCCCGGCGCACGACCTGGTACAGGCCCGGCTCGAGCCCCACCGCCTCCCCGGCCGCCTCGACCCGCCCCGGACCGCCGAGGCGGAGGTAGGTCCCGCAGCCGGCGGTCTCGATCAGCTCGGCGTCCTCGGCGGCGACCCAGCAACCCTCGCCCGCCTCTTCCTGGCCGCCCAGGGCGAGGCGACCGCCCTCGGCGGCGAGGCGGCGCCCGGCCACGCCCTGGTCGCCCGCCGGGATCAGCAGCCACCGTCCCAACCTGATCACGGCCCAAGCTCCTCCAACCATCCAGTTTGACCGAACCGGCGCCGGCGGGGACGATCGCATCGCCGTGGCCGCGAGCGGGCACGACGGGGCGGTGTCTGGCCTATCGTGAGGAGGGTGCCGGACGCCGCCGGAGCCGGCCCGTCGAGGGATCGGCGCCCGGCCCGGAGGGCGATGGATGAAGGACGGGAGCGACGGAGATGACGATCGAGGCATCGACGACCACCGGGTCCCGACCCATGACGGGCGCGGAGTACCTGGAGAGCCTCCGCGACGGCCGTGAGGTCTGGGTCTACGGGGAGCGAGTCAGGGACGTGACCGCCCACCCCGCCTACCGGAACACGGCGCGCATGATCGCCCGGCTGTACGACGCCCTCCACGATCCCCAGCGTCAGCCGCGCCTGGTGGCCGAGACCGACACCGGCAGCGGGGGCTTCACCCATCGCTTCTTCCGCACCTCGCGCAGCGCGCAGGAGCTGGTCGAGGCCCGCGACGCCATCGCCGAGTGGGCCCGCATGACCTACGGCTGGCTGGGGCGGAGCCCGGACTACAAGGCGGCCTTCCTGGGCACGCTCGGCGCCAACGCGGCCTTCTACGCCCCCTACGAGGAGAACGCCCGGCGCTGGTACCGGCGGGCGCAGGAGCAGGTCCAGTTCTGGAACCACGCCATCATCAACCCGCCGGTCGACCGCCAGCGCGGCCCGGACGAGGTCCGCGACGTCTACGTCCACGTCGAGGAGGAGACCGACGCCGGGCTGGTGGTGAGCGGGGCGAAGGTGGTGGCCACCGGGTCCGCGCTCACCCACGTCAACTTCATCGCCCACTACGGCCCCCTGCCCATCAAGACCCGGGAGTTCGCGCTCTGCTTCGCGCTGCCGGTCGACGCCCGCGGCGTCAAGCTGATCTGCCGTCCCTCCTACGAGCTGACGGCCGAGGTCGTGGGCAGCCCCTTCGACTACCCCCTCTCCAGCCGGCTGGACGAGAACGACGCCGTCTTCATCCTGGACCGGGTGCTGGTGCCCTGGGAGAACGTCTTCATCTACGGGGACGTCGAGAAGATCAACGGCTTCTTCCCGGCCTCGGGCTTC
>Ga0209810_1006414_pt1 | contig 10203 bp, 5 predicted proteins | sample Coa_R1_7_FD_187159 | JGI IMG/M metagenome (GOLD analysis project Ga0209810, IMG submission 187159) | Surface soil microbial communities from Centralia Pennsylvania, which are recovering from an underground coalmine fire - Coalmine... | ecosystem: Environmental > Terrestrial > Soil > Unclassified ...
TACGTGAACCAGCTGGTGCCTGAGGAGCTTCGGCACATCTTCGACGTGATCAAGGAAGAGCACGAGCTGACGGTCCAGCAGGTGCTGCGGGTCTCCGGTCAGCAGCAGCTGCTCGGGCACGACCCGGTGCTCGCCCGCACGCTGCGCATCCGGGACCGGTACCTCGATCCGATCTCGTACCTCCAGGTGGCGCTGCTCAAGCGGCACCGTGAGGCGGTCGCGGCGGGTCAGGAGATCGAGCCGCAGCTGACCCGGGCGCTGCTGCTGACGGTCAACGGCGTCGCGGCCGGGCTGCGTAACACCGGCTGACGGCTCCGGGGCAACACCGGCTGAGCTCGTAAAGTAAGACAGCGGACGGCCGTTGGCCGTCCGCTGTGCTTTTCGCCGCCGTTCGGGGTTCACCTTGAGCGGATCTTAATCATTCCCCCGCCGACCTGTGGATAAACAAGATCGGGTTGTCCACGACCTGTGGATACATTCTGTGGATAACTCTGCGCGTAATCCACAGCCACCTAACGTAATGAACGGCCGGTGACCTACGGGGCAATGACTGATGGGAACGCTGACTTAGGGAAACACCGACTTAGGGGAACACCACCGTGCGGCGGCCGTTGACGAGCACCCGGTGCTCCGAATGCCAGGCCACCGCACGGGAGAGCACCCGGCACTCCACGTCGCGGCCCACGGCGACGAGCTGATCGGGCGTCAGGCCGTGGCCGACGCGCGCGACGTCCTGCTCGATGATCGGGCCTTCGTCCAGGTCGGCGGTCACATAGTGCGCGGTCGCGCCGATGAGCTTCACGCCGCGGGCATGCGCCTGGTGATACGGCTTGGCGCCCTTGAACGACGGCAGGAAGGAGTGGTGGATGTTGATGATCCGGCCTTCCAGCGCCTTGCACACATCGTCCGAGAGCACCTGCATGTAACGCGCCAGCACGACTAGCTCGACCCCGTTCTCCTCGGCCAGGTGCAGCAGCCGGGCCTCCTGCTCCGCCTTGTTCTCCTTCGTCACCGGCAGATGGACGAACGGGATGCCGTACGACTCGACCAGGCCCTGGAAGTCGGTGTGGTTGGAGACCACCGCCGGGACCTCGATCGGCAGCGCGCCGATGCTGTGCCGGAACAGCAGATCGTTGAGGCAGTGCCCGAACTTGGACACCATGATCAGCGTCGGCATGCGGGTGGCCGCGTCGTGGATCTGCCAGGCCATGTGAAAGGCCGCCGCGGTCGCCGTGAAGCCCCCGTTGAGCGACATGAGGTCGACGCCCGGCTCCTGCGCCACGAAGTGCACGCGCATGAAGAACAGCTTGGTGTCCGGGTCGCCGTACTGCTGGCTGTCCACGATGGTGCAGCCGGTGACCAGCAGGAAGCTGGACACCGCGTGCACGATTCCGCGCTGGTCGGGGCAGGAGAGCGTCAGCACGTACTCGCGGGGCTCGGCGGGCGTCGTGGTCATGCCCTCCATCTTCGCCCATAGCGATTTCCGTCGCCCAGAGCGCCGGTGCCCGGATATCGTCAGGCCGTGGCCTCTTCTTCATATCTTCGGTACCCGCATCTGTCCGGGGACCTGGTGACCTTCGTCGCCGAGGACGATATCTGGCTCGCATCCCTGACCGAGGCCACAGGCGGCGGGGCTGCCGGGAGCCGGGCCTGGCGGCTGACCGCGGACCAGGTACCCGTACTGAATCCGCGGCTGAACCCCTCGGGCACGCGCGTCGCGTGGACCTCCACCCGTGAAGCCTCGGCCTCGCTCGCCCGGGGCTCGGCGCGCGAGGTGTACTCGGTGCCGGTGGATGGCGGACCGGTGCAGCGGCTTACGCACTGGGGCGATGGACGCATCGCGGTGCGCGGTTGGCTGTCAGACGACGAAGTCCTCGTGATCAGCAACACCGGCCAGCACGACACGATGCGCACGCGGGCGTTCGGGGTTCCCCTTGAGGGCGTGGCCCGGTTGCTGCCCTATGGGCCCGCGAGTGATGTGTCGGTCGCGCCGAATGGTGCGGTTCTGGTCGGCTCGCCGACTTACGCGGAGCCCGCGCGCTGGAAGCGCTATGGCGGCGGGACCGGCGGCAAGATCTGGTACTCGCCGGACGGCGTGGAGTACCGGCGGATTCTGGGCGAGGTCGGCAACCATCTGGTCAACCCGATGTGGATCGGCGATCGGGTGGTCTTCCTCTCGGACCACGAGGGAGTCGGCGCGCTGTACTCGGCGCTGCCCGACGGCTCGCAGCTGCGCCGGCACACCGATCTCGGCACGTATTACGCGAGGCACGCGACGACGGACGGCGCCAGGGTCGTGTACCAGTGCGCCGGCGATCTGTGGCTGCTCGATTCGCTTGACGGCGAACCGGTCCGGCTCGACGTCCGGCTCGGCGGGGTGCGCTCCGGTCGTGCCAAGTTTCCGGTGTCGACGCGGTATGCGCTCGGCGGCTTCTCGCTGTGCAAGACCGGTCGTGTTCTCGCGACCGAGGTGCGCGGGACCGTGCACTGGCTGCCCGCGAAGGATGGTCCGGCACGCACGCTGCTCGGTACGCCGGGAGTGCGTGGAAAGCTGCCGAAGATCGTGCCGGGGACCTCAACTGTCGTCTGCGTATCGGACGCCGGCGGCGAAGACGGTCTGGACGTTATCGCGGCAGACGGTTCGGTAACGCGGAGACTGGCGCACGGTCAGCTCGGCCACGTACTCGAACTCGCGCTCTCGCCGAACGGCAAGCGCGCCGCGGTCGCGACGCACGACGGCCGGCTGCTGCTCGTCGAACTGGGTGCAGGGGAAGCCCCCGCTGCCGCCGCCGAGGGCTCAGAGAGCGGCAGCAGCGCGGAGGACGTCGAATCGAACGAGACGGCGACGGAACGCGCGCCGGAGGCCGGAACGGTCACCGAACTGGTGCGCAGCACGAACGACGAAGTGCACGGGCTCGCGTTCTCCCCGGACTCCGCGTATTTGGCCTGGGCTCAGCCCTGGAGCGCCTGGGGCAGCTCGCACATCCGGCTGGCCAGGCTGTCGGACCAGACCATCGTGGACGTTACAACCGCGCGCTTCGACGACACCTGCCCGGTCTTCACGCACGACGGCAAGCACTTGGCGTTCCTCTCCAACCGGGTCTTCGACACGGTCTACGACGATCACGTTTTCGACCTCGGGTTCCTGCCGGGCGTGCGGCCGTACCTCGTTCCGCTCGCCGAGACGACCCCGTCCCCGTTCGCGCCTGAACTCAACGGCCGGCCCGTGTCGCCGGAGAAGGACAGGGACAGGGCGGGCGCTGCCGGTGCGTCGCGCGCCGAGTCGGGCGCGCAGGATGACGACGAGTCAGATTCCGACTCTGGGGCATCCTCGATCGTCGTCGACTTCGAGGGCATCGAGGACCGCGTTGTGCCGTTCCCGGTCGAGGCCGGCCGCTACCGGGCGCTGCACGCGGTCAAGGGCGGCGTGGTGTGGATGGACTATCCGCGCACGGGTGAGCTGCACGAGGCGGCGATAGGTGCGTCCGACGAGCATCCCAAGCCCAGCCTGATCCGCTACGACCTGGAGAAGCGCAAGCGCTCGACGATCCTCGAGGAGCTTGACGACTTCGCCGTCTCCGGCGACGGCGCGCGGCTGGCCTATTCGGACGGCGGGGAGCTGAAGGTGAAGGCCTCCGACGCGAAGGACGACGAAGACGCGGTCGCCGTGGACCTGGACCGGGTCCGGGTCACCGTGGATCCGGCGGCCGAGTGGACGCAGATGTTCCACGAGGCCTGGCGGCTGATGCGGGACAACTTCTGGCGCGCCGACATGGCCGGGGTCGACTGGCCGGCCATGGCCGAGCGCTACCGGCCGCTGCTGGACCGGATCGGCTCGCAGGACGACCTGCACGACCTGCTCTGGGAGATGCAAGGCGAGCTCGGCGCCTCGCACGCCTACGTGCGGCCTCCGGCGGCGGGCACGTACGAGGCGCTGGCCCAAGGCCTGCTCGGCGCGGATCTCGCCCCGGACCAGGACGGGACCTGGCGGATCGGCAGGGTGCTGCGGGGAGAGTCCTCGGTCATCGCGGCGCGCTCCCCACTCGCCGCTCCCGGTGTCGCGGCCAAGCCCGGCGACGCCATCGTGGCCGTGGACGGGCAGCCGGTCGATCCGATGCACGGCCCGAACGCGCTGCTGGGCGGTAAGGCAGGCAAGCCGGTCGAGCTGACGCTGCGCAGAAACGGCGCGGCGGACCGGCGTGTGGTTGTCACGCCGCTGTCGAGCGAGGGCGTGCTGCGGTACCACGACCTGGTTCAGCAGCGCCGCGCTGCGGTACGAGAGGCCTCCGATGGAAGGCTTGGCTACCTTCACGTGCCGGACATGATGTCGTTCGGCTGGGCGGAGTTCCACCGGGACCTGCGTACCGCGTTCGACGCCGAGGGCCTGGTGCTCGACTTGCGGGAGAACGGCGGCGGTCACACCTCGCAGCTGGTGGTGGAGAAGCTGGCGCGCAAGGTGATCGGCTGGGCGCGCTCCCGGCATTCCGAGCCGGTCAGCTACCCGGGCGAGGCGCCGCTCGGCCCGATCGTGGCCGTCACCGACGAGTACGCGGGTTCCGACGGCGACATCGTGACCCAGGCGATCAAGCTGTACGGCATCGCGCCGGTCGTCGGGATGCGGACCTGGGGCGGCGTGATCGGTATCGATTCCAAGTACACGCTGGTGGACGGCACGGGCGTCACGCAGCCGAAGTTCGCGTTCTGGTTCGAGGGCGGCAGCGGCTGGGGCGTGGAGAATTACGGGGTCGATCCGGACATCGAGGTGCCGTTCCCGCCGCACGACGCGGTGGCCGGGCGGGACCCGCAGTTGGAGACGGCGATCCGGATGGCCTTGGAGGCGCTGGAGAGCAGGCCGCGGGCCAGGCCCCCGCAGATCTAAGGCCGGCGCAGATCCAGGTCCCCGCAGACTTAAGGCCGGCGCGGAATGAGGCGCAGTGAGCGCCTCGCCGTGCGAGTCACCAGGGGTTGGAGCGGCCCTGACGCCGCCTCGCTCTCAGTCCTCCGGGGTCGGGCCGCCGAGATCGGCCGGCGGCCCGGCCAGCGCGGCGTCGTACCTGCGCAGGATGAGGCGCGCCACCTGGTCGTGGGCGCCGAGTGGCGCGCTGACCGTCATTCGGCGCGGGTTGTCCGTGTCGAGCGCCGCAAGGGTCGCGCTCTCGTTGATCCGCCGGCTGAACTCGCCGGAGGAGAGCAGGTAGGTGGCCACCGCGACCGGCCGGCCACGGCGGGCCAGCCGCGCCAGCAGGGTGCTGATGTTCGGCTCGGCGGTCGTCACATAACCGGTGCGCACGGGCATGCCCAGGCGCTCGGCGAGCAGCCCGGCCATGGCGACCGCGTCGGCATTGGCGCGCCGGTCTGCCGAGCCCGCGGCGGCGAGGACCACCTGCGTGCCGAAGACGGTGCCGCGGGCCGCGGACAGCCGGTCCTGCATCGCCGCGGCGAGCAGCGGATCGGGACCGAGCGCGGCCGCTTGGTAGATCATGGCGGTGCGGCCGGCCGGCTGCGCCGCGACCTGTCGCAGGGCGCGCGGAATGTCGTGCCGCACGTGATAGCCGGAGCCGAGCAGTAGCGGCATGATCACGAGCTCGGTCACGCCTTCGGCCAGCAGCCGGGCGAGTTCGTCGGCTACCCGAGGCCGGGCGACCGAGACGAACGCCAGCGACGTCTCCACCCCGGGACGCAGGAACCTCACTCGCTCCAGGAGCGCGTCCAGGGTTTCCAGGCCGGCTGGATCGTTGGTGCCGTGTGCCACGGCGAGCAGCGGCACGTCCGCGCGCGGCGGCGGCAGCACTCCGGGAGGCGCGGGCAACCAAGCGGGCCGCGGCTCACGGAACGAGGTCAGCCCAAGCACCGGCACGGACATCTCAGGGTTCCTCCTTGCTTAGCCGGTGCGGTGCGGGATGCCGTGCTGCGGACGTTCGGTGTTCGGCCCCGGGTTCGGGCACGGGTCCTGGTCCGGGTCTGGCCTTCAGCGGTCAGGCCGGGTCGATGGCCAGGCGATAGCCGCGCTTCGTCACCGTCTTGATCAACGACGCGTCAGGCCCGAGCGCGGTACGCAGCCGCGCGACGGTCGCTTCGACCGCGTGCTCGTCCCGTCCGCCCGATCCGGCGCCGCGCGGTCCCCACACCCGCCGCAGCAGGTCGGCGCGGGAGACCACCCAGCCGGGACGGCGGCCGAGCTCCGCGAGCACGGCGGCCGGCAGCGGGGCGAGCAGGACCGGCTCGGCTCCGGTGACGACCGCGGCGAGGCCTTGCAGCGTCAGGGTCCGATGCTCGTCGATCGGGAACTCGTTGCGGATCTTCGGCGGCAGGACCGAGCAGAGCGTGGCCACCATCGCGCCGAGCCGGGCCCGGTCCGGCCACACTGCGCGCACGTCGAGCGCTTCCAGCGGTCGAGCACAGACCGGTCCGACGCACACGGCCGTGACGTCCGTGCGCAGCGCGACCAGGAGTTGATCGAGCGCGCCGGTGACCGCGGCCGCTTCCAGCAGCGCGGTCACGCCGGGCGCGGAGGTGAAGCTGACCGCGTGCACTTCGCGGCGCACGATCGCGTCGACGAGGCGGCGCACGGCCGCGCGGTCGGAGGGCGGTCCCCAGCGGTACACCGGAATGTCCACGACGACCGCACCGGCTTCGCGCAGTGCGGTAACAAAGCGGGTGTCCTCTGCCGGGTTCTCGACGCCGTACTGCTGTACCGCTATCCGTTTGCCCTTAACGCCAAGGTCGAGCAGGTAAGCCAGCAGCTCATCGCACGACTCCGAGGGTGCGCTGTAGCTTTCACGCAGGCCGGAGGCACGTACGGCGCCCGTAGCCTTAGGTCCGCGCGAGACGAGGACCGCGTTGCTGAGTACCCGGTTGAGTTCGTCGCCCAGGCCCCAGCTCTCGGCCGCCGACATCCATCCGCGCCATCCGCTGCCCGTGGTCGCCACCGCGTAGTCGAGCTGCGAGATTAGACACTCGTTGGTGGCCTTACGCAGCGCGGCGTCGTCGTCGAGCGGGACGAGCCGGAGGGTCGGGGTCTCGATGACCTTCGCGCCGCGCCGCCGCAGCAGCGAGGCGAGATCATCGCGCCTCCGGTCGGCCGTGACGGCCACGACGCAGCCGGTGAGCGGGAACTCCTCGAATACCGTGCTGGTCGGGTTCGGGCCGTCCGTAGCCGAGGGGGTGGATTCGATCGCCTCTGCCAGTGCCATGTCCGAAACAGTGGCCGCACACCGTTACGGATATGTTGCCGAGCCGCTACGCACCGGTAAGGGTCGCCGACCCCACGTTACGTGTCACTTGACAGAGTGAGCGAGCTCAGGGGCCAGGAGCGGCGGCAGCCGCCCTCCCATGACGCGCACAAGCCCTTTCGAGCGGAGTGAAAAACACGTGCGCGCGCCGAAATCGGCTGGACCCAGACGCGTCATAGCGACGCCGCACCGTCGTAGGCATGACGGGAAAGCCTGAAGCCGCGGACGGCGGTCGTAGCCACTGTCCGTACTGCGCGCTTCAGTGCGGTATCGAGCTCCGCCCGGCGGTGGCCGGACATGGTTCGGTGCCGGTGCGTCGCACCGGGCGGGGGGACACGGGGGACGGCACGCACGGCGATGGTCCGGCTCTGGAGGTCGTCGGGCGTGCCGCGTTCCCGGTGAACGAGGGCGCGCTGTGCGGCAAGGGCGCAAGCGCCGCAGAACTGCTCAGTCCGCGGCTGCGGCTGACCACACCGCTGATCCGCGATGAACGCGGTGCCGAGCTGCGGCCCGCCTCCTGGGAAGAGGCGCTCGACCGGGTCGCACGGGAACTCGGCGCGCGTGACCCGGAGGCGGTCGCGATCTTCGGCGGCGGCTCGCTGACCAACGAGAAGGCCTACCAGCTCGGCCGCTTCGCGCGAACCGTGCTCAAGACCCCGAACATCGACTACAACGGCCGGTTCTGTATGTCGTCGGTCGCGGCGGCGCAGAACCGGGCTTTCGGCGTGGACCGAGGGCTGCCGTTCCCGGTGCGCGACATCCGCAGGGCCCGGGCGATTCTGCTGGTCGGCGCGAATCCGGCGGAGACGATGCCGCCGATCATGCGGCACTTCACGGCGGCGCGCGAGGCCGGCGGCACGGTGATCACCGTGGATCCGCGGCGCACCCGGACCGCCGAGCTGGCCGATCGGCACCTGCAGCCGGTGCCGGGATCGGATCTGGCGCTCGCGCTCGGGATGCTGCATATAGCGGTCGCGGAAGGCCTGGTTGACGAGCAGTACGTCGCGGAGCGCACCAACGGCTTCGATGACGCGCGGCGCATCGCCACCGCGTACTGGCCGGAGCGGGTCGAGCGGTTGACCGGAGTGCCGGTCGCCGCGATGTACCAGACGGTCACGACGCTGGCCGAGGCCGCTCGGGCCGCGCGCGCGGCGGCGACCCAGAACACTGAGACCCAGAACACTGAGGCCGAGTTCGGCGGCGCGATGATCCTCACCGCGCGCGGGACCGAACAGCACAGCAAGGGCACGGACACGGTCAACGCCTGGATCAACCTTTCGCTGGCCCTCGGCCTCCCGGGACGCCCCGGCTCGGGTTACGGCGCGTTGACCGGCCAGGGCAACGGACAAGGCGGCCGCGAGCATGGTCAGAAGTCTGATCAGCTGCCGGGCTACCGCAAGCTGGACGATCCCGCGGCGCGCGAGCACGTGGCGGCGGTCTGGGGCGTCGACCCGGACGAGCTGCCCGGCCCCGGTCCGAGCGCGACCGAGCTGCTGGCGCGCTGCGGTCGCGACATCGACGGCACCGGCAGCACCGATCCCAAGGATGGCGCCGACGGTGCCGCGACGCCGGGCCGCATCGACGCGCTCCTGATCATGGGTTCGAACCTGCTGGTGAGCGCCCCGGGCGCGGCGCAGACCGAGGCCCGGCTGCGCTCGCTCGGCTTCCTCGCGGTCTGCGATCTGGTGCTCTCCGAGACCGCGGCGATCGCAGACGTCGTACTCCCCAGCGCGCAGTGGGCCGAGGAGACCGGCACCATGACGAACCTGGAGGGCCGGATCCTGCTGCGTCCGGCCGCGATCGCGCCGCATCCCGGCGTGCGCACCGACCTGGAGATCCTGGCGGAGCTGGCCGCGCGGCTGGGTGGCAAGCTCTCCGCCGACCCGGCCGAGGTGTTCGCCGAGCTGGGCCGCGCGAGCGCGGGCGGCATCGCCGACTACAGCGCGGTCACCCACGAGCGGCTTGAGCGCGGCGAGGAACTGTATTGGCCGTGCGGCGAGCAGAGCCCGGACGGTACGCCCCGCCTCTTCGAGCGCACCTTCCCGACCCCGGACGGCCGCGCGCGCTTCGTGCCGGTCGACTACCGCCCCTCGGCCGAGGAGCCGGACGATCAGTACCCTTACCGGCTGACCACCGGCCGGGTGCTCGCGCAATACCAGTCCGGGGCGCAGACTCGCCGCGTCGGCGCGCTCAACCAGGCCGCGCCGGAACCGTTCGTCGAGCTGCACCCGGACCTCGCCCGCGCGCTGGGCGTGGCCGAGGGCGCGGCGGTCAGCGTGGTCAGCAGGCGCGGGACGGCCACCGCCCCGGCGCGGATCAGCCGCGCCATACGGCCGGACACGGTGTTCATGCCGTTTCACTGGCCTGGCCCCGGCCGGGCGAACTCGGTGACCAACCCAGCCCTGGATCCGACCTCGAAGATGCCGGAGTTCAAGACCTGCGCGGTGCGGCTGGAACTGCCGTCGCACGTCGCGGTCGCCGAGGCGGGAGCTGAGCCGTGATGCGCCGGATCGTCGTGATCGGATACGGCATGGCCGGTCATCACCTGGTGGCGCGGCTGCTGCGGGCCGGGCGGCACACGCCGGCCGGAGACTTCGAAGTGACCGTGCTCGGCGCGGAGAGCGGGGCGCCGTACAACAGGGTTCTGCTTCCAGAGGTGCTGGCCGGCCGGATCGACCAGCGTCGCATCGACCTGTCAGAGCCCGATGACTCGCGCGTGACCGTGCGCGCCGGGGTCCGCGCCACCGAGATCGACCGCGAGCGGCGCCTGGTTCACGGCGACGACGGCTCGGTGCTGCCGTACGACGAACTGGTGCTGGCCACCGGGGCCAACCCGGTGCTGCCGCCGCTCGGCGGCATCCGCGACGAGCACGGGCTCAAGCCCGGCGTGCACACGCTGCGGACGCTGGTCGACCTGGACCGCATCCAGGACCAGCTCACCGCGGTGGAACGCGGCGGCGCCGCGCTCAAC
>Ga0209810_1006419_pt1 | contig 10195 bp, 12 predicted proteins | sample Coa_R1_7_FD_187159 | JGI IMG/M metagenome (GOLD analysis project Ga0209810, IMG submission 187159) | Surface soil microbial communities from Centralia Pennsylvania, which are recovering from an underground coalmine fire - Coalmine... | ecosystem: Environmental > Terrestrial > Soil > Unclassified...
CGTCCAGCGTAATTTCTTTATCGGGAATATAAGTCGCCGAAAGCGAATGGTGGGCGTACAAGCCGGCAGCCAGAAACGCTCCGGCCATGGTAAGAAGAATTGCTCGTTTCATTTGTGACTCCCCTGAAGACTCTTATAAGCCGCTTCGATGAATTTGTCGGGCGGGCCGTATAGACCATCATAGTCGAAGGTGGGCTTGGCCGCCTTGACCTGATCCAGCGTCATTCCCTTTTTGATCAATGCCTGGATGCGATCGCGAAGGATCGCCACCATATTGCGGTAATTCGCGACGTCGCCGGTATCGCACAGGCGGCCGTGGCCCGGCACGATCAGTGTCCCGCCTTGCGACCGGAATTCGGGAATCGCCAGGTCCAGGATGTGGTTCAAGCCATCCAGCACGCCGTTGATGCTGCCGCCCCGTTCCACATCGATCACCGGGTAGCTTTCGGTGTTGAGAATGTCGCCGGCGGCGATCACGTCGGAATAGCGGAAGTACACGATGCTATCGCCATCGGTGTGCGCGGCAGGCTCGTGGAATAACTGGACGCCTTCGCCGTTAAAAAATTCGCTCAGCTTATACGTGTTCTCGCGATAGGAATCGGTCGGCCAGGCGCCCGAGGGAAACGCGGTCTTGTCTTTGCCGATTTCCGCGCTCATGCGCGCCAGGACATTCTCATGGGCCACGATGGTTGCGCTCGGCGCGACCCCCACCGGAGGGAAGGTGACGCCCAGGATTTTCGAATCCGACGGAAGCTGGGAAAGCCGCTCGTTTCCGCCCGCGTGGTCGGGATCCACGCTGGTATTGAGGATGTACCGCACGGGCTTGGGAGGCGCCGGAGAGGCGATAATCGCGGAAAGCGAAGGGCTCGACCAGCGATACGGGCTGTCCGGGCAGTGCATGCCCAGGCACTTATTCGGCGAGGGCGAGGCGGCTACCGAGGTCGCGATCTGCAAAACCTTCTGTAGGACCTTGCCGGCCATTTCTGCTTTGCCCGTATCGACCAGGAGAATGCCGTCCTTGCCGATGGACGCGACAATGTTGCCGCCCGCGCCGATCAGCATGTAGATGTTGCCCTGCACCGGCATCACGTGAATCTCTTCCGCCGGCGGTGGAGGGAGGGTGGCCAATACGGATGGCGACAGCTTCGCATTCGCGGGCAGCTTTGCGGCGGCCATCGTATTCGCCTCGCCCGCGCGCACTCTCAGGCGGTACTCCGGATATGTGGAGGCCGCGCCGCCGCGGGCGGCTTGCAGCGGAATCCATCCGGCGGCGTCTTTCAACTGCTCGGTTTCTCCGGGCAGGAAGTGCGGAATCGCCTTCGAGATGTTTTCTTCGCTCACCGTGCAAGGGTAGTAAGTCAGCGCAGTGTGGGTGTTCAGCCTGTAATTGGTGGTCTGAATCAGGGGCTCCTCGAGCCACACCGGATCGGTGAGGATCATCGTGACCACCAGAATGCCGCCATGGCGATCGATGTATTCCGTCATGGTGGCCTTATCGCTGAAGCTCGCGCCGTTGCGGCGCAGATAGCTGCCCTTAATGTGGGTGGTGGTCACGACCAGGGTGTTGCCCACCCATTTGCCGGTGGAAAATCCCGACCAGCTATGCGGCGCCCATTCCGGCGGATGCGGTCGGCCATCCATGTAAATCACGCGATCCAAGGACCGCAGATACTCGATGTGAATCGCGGTCAGCGTGCGGCCGATGGGATCCACTTCGTTCCAGAAGCGGACGCTGCCGAGCGCGCGCCATTGGTACGGGGCCGAGTGCGGGCGGCATTGAAACTCGGGCAGGCTCCATTCGGAGTGGTCGTGGCTATCGGCCTTCATGCGGCCGGCATCGTTCAGGGGGATGCCTTGGTAGTCCCCAAGCGGGGGGCCACCGGAGCGCTCATAGCTGTCTTCATGGACCACTTCCTCCCAAACCCCCGAGAAATCCGTTAAATCCAGTGCGGGCGCGCCCTGGCCGAACAATCGGGGAACCGTAAAAGCAGCCGCAGCCAGGAGCGGGAGTGAACGTGAGCGGGTCAGTTGCATGCGTTCTTCATCATATCGGTTTCGCGTTTCCGATAAAACTCACGAAAAATCCGCCGAGGATTGAACGGCGTACGTGTTTGGAACTCGCGCGGCTCCCGAGCGCGGCGGTTAGCTTGCGGCCAGAAAGGGGGTGATGGAATGGGCGATCCCATCGTCATCTGGCCGCCCGGTATCTGCGACGGATATCCCGGGTGTTACCAGGATGCGTGCGCCAGCCAGCTCGGTTCCGCTTACTACGACTGCTCCGATTTCTACACCGTGGAAATGGGCGCAGCGGCCTGCTGCCCGCTTGGCGGCTGATCAAACGCGGCGGGGCATCCCGGATGCCCCGCACCAAATTTCAGGAGGCAACGATGAGATTGGCAGCGATGCTGATGGCTGTCGCGCTATCTGCGCAGGTCCGTGTGCCGAGACCCGCGCCCGAGCTGGTGATTGCCGGGCCGGCGGCCCACGAAGTGAGACTTTCGAGCTTGCGGGGACGGGTCGTGCTGCTGGCCTTCGTGCTGACCACCTGCGGGCACTGCCAGGAGGCCTCGAAAGGCTTCGAGCATCTTCGTGACCAGTTCGGATCGCGCGGCTTCGAAGTGGTGGAGGCCGCCATCAACGATAATGCGGACTCCGCGACGTATACGAGGCAGTTGAATCTGCGTTTTCCTGTGGGGGTGACGCAGCGCGCGAACGCGCTCCGTTTCCTGGGGATTCGCGGAGACCAGCGGATCGGCCTGCCGCAGGTCGTCCTGATCGACCGCACGGGGATGGTCCGCGCGCAGAGCGCTCCCGAAGGCAGCCCCATGCTCCAGTCCGAGGACGTGCTGCGAGGTCTAATCGAAAGGCTCCTCTCCCAGGGGAGGCGCTGATGATCGACCAGTCCTTACACCCGGCGCTGTTGCCGCTGCTGTGGTTTCACGCGCGGCAATTGTTTTGGATGGACGTGTGGCCGGTCACCGTCGGCTTCTTCACCATCTTCTGCTATCAGATCTACTCCCGCATCGGCGTGATGACCGGACGCAGCAAGATTCTGGTGTTCGCCCTGTCCTTCGGGGCCTCGGCGTTATCTCTGTTCGGCTGGGCGACAATGGTCCGCAGCATGCGGATGATTCCGCTCTACGCTTGCGGCGTAGGCTTGGCGAATCTGCTGGCGTCTCAAATCTACGCGGTCACTCTGCCAAAGCATTCCCGCTGGCGCATCCGCTATCCGCGGGTGATCTGGCGCAGCGACGTGGAGTCGATAAAGCGAATCCAAGAGCGGCTATCCCAGGCGTGATTCTCCGGGGGCTGCCGTCTCCGCCACCACCTGCGCATCCGAATCCGAGGCCGCCGCATGGGCAGGCAGCGTGAAAAAGAAAGTCGCCCCCCGGCCCAACTCGGATTCGACCCAAATGCGGCCGCCGTGCCGTTCCACGATGCGCTTGCAAATGGCGAGGCCAATGCCGCTTCCGCCGTACTCCTCGCGCCGGTGGAGACGCTGAAACATCCCAAAGATCCGCTCGTGAAATTCCGGGGCGATTCCAATTCCGTTGTCCCGAACCGAGAACAACCAATCATTCCCTTGCCGCTGGGACGCGACGTGGACCTGGGGCTTCGTCCGGCAATACTTCAGCGCATTTCCGATGAGGTTCTCGAAGAGTTGGACCAACAGAGGTTCGTCGCCGGACACCACAGGGAGCGGGTCGAACGAGATACTCGCTCCCGCCTCCTCGATGTTGAACTGAAGGTGCTGCAAGGCGATCCCCAAAACGACCGAGCAGTCGGTTGGCCGGAGCGGACGCACGCTGGCGTCGTTCAGGCGCGCGACCTCGATCAGATCATGAATCAGATGATCCATCCGGCCGGCCGCGTTCAGGATCTGGCGGATGAACTTCGATGATTGCTCGTCCAGCCTGCCTTCGTTGTGGCGAGCAAGCAGTTGGCTGAAGCTGGCAATGACCCTCAAAGGCTCCCGCAGATCGTGCGCAGCCATCGAAGCGAAGCGTTCTAGGTCCTGGTTGGATCGCTGCAAAGCGCGAGTTGTGCGCTCCAATTCGCCTTCTTTACGCTTTTGCTCGGTAATGTCATGGACGTTGAGCACCGCCTGTGTGACCTTCCCCTGCTCGTCCCGAATGGGCAACACATTATAGATCCAGATGCGCCGGTCTCCCATGGTACGCCGGAAAATATGAAGCTCCTCGTTCACTACGGTCTCGCCCCGAAGAGCGCGCGCCACCGGAGCTTCTTCCGACGGAACAGGTTCGCCGCTGGGTTTGTAGCGTTCGATCAGCTTCTCCAACTCCGGACCGGTGATACCAGTCGGAAGGGGGTTGAGCGCCAGAGCAGCGGCATTTTGATACATGACAGTGTAGTTCAAGTCAAAAATCACAACAGCTTCGGCCATGTTGTCAAAGCACGTTCGTAAGGCGTCTAAAGAGACGAAGGAAGCCATTGCCCGCCACCAAGTTTACACGTCATTTTTACGCCCCGACATGCGCCCGGGCCGGCGGGAAAAAACGTTGGGGCGGCCCGGAGGCGGACCCCGTGGCATCCGCTGGGCACGAATGCGGCAACCGGCGCGAACCCTCATTGCGGCGCGCCCAAAGGGCTCGCTTCAGCCGTTCGACCAGTCGAAGTTGTAATAAATCCAGTTGGTCTTCTCAGAGCGGAGGGAGAGATTTTCGGCGCTGGCCTCAAAGCTCCCCTGGCCGCACTGGCCGTGCCTCCAAATGAATCCGCCGGGCAGATCGATATTCACGAAGTGATCTTCCCTGCTAACGGGATTCTTGAACGTGTCGCCGCGCCCTTCGCCGACACCCTCGGCGCGGAGGGTGCTCCTTGGACCGCTGCCTTTCACCGTAATTTTCGTCTTGACCAGCCCCTTCATTTGGAGCGTGGGCCCAAGAACCTCCCAGGGCAGACCGCCCAATGTGCCGCGGAAGATCTGCCCAGCGCCTCGATCTGCGGATCCGTTGCCGTGGGCTCTACGATGAACACGCACTCGCCGTTCCCTTCATGGATCGCTTTGGGCCAGGCGCAAATCACGGCGCATTTCACGCCGTCAAGATCGACATTGCCGCAGGGGCCGCGCTCGATCACCATGCCCACGAAGGCCCGGCAACTGCCGTCTTTCGAATTGGGGAACCCGCCGAAATTGAGACCGGCCGGAGGTCGAGAAGATCGAAGACAAGTTCGCCGTCTTTGCCGACAGAGCCACCACCACGGAAACCTTCAGCACGCCGGGTGATTACGTGCTGCACGTGGTAGCGAACGACTACTCCGGCGACGGAGGCGGCGGATTCCAGTGCTGCTGGAGCAACGGCGAGGTTAAGGTTTCTGTGAAGTAACGCCGCTGGGCTGCCTGGCCGCGAGCGCGATGGGGTCGGCTTCAGGCAATGGAGCGGGCCGGAATCGACCTCGCGCCGCGTCTGGAGTGAGTGCCCGGAATCGCGGCTGCGTCATTTCGATTGGGCGCTGCTCGCCTAAAACCGAAACTGGGAGCCCCGGAGCCTCACTGGCGGTAGAATCCATGCACTTGAGCCGAGGATAGAGTTCTCCCGCGATGGAACTCGAGCGCCGACTCAAGGGCTGGAATGGCGGGGGTAAACTAAATGAGGCAAACCTTAGAATATTCGCAGCGGTATTTGGCGTCCGCAACTGCGTGGGGTCACAGCTGTACGATGGTATGGACTTCAGCGTTATTCCGCAACACCGGCCGCCCGAAGGCCAAATCCAAAAATCTAAGTGATTGAAAAAAAAATGGCGGGGACGACGGGGCTCGAACCCGCGACCTCCGACGTGACAGGCCGGCGTTCTAACCAGCTGAACTACGTCCCCGCGAAACGCGTCACGCCCGAACGACTTCAGAATAACACAGCGCTCCTGGATCAGGCTTCCCATACAACGTGGCCATTGGAAGGAGTTCGCCCCCGCAACGCAAGTGGACACGCCGGGGTCCGCTACCGCGCCGGGCTGCCTAAGATCATGATGTAAATTGCGGGCTTGACAGAGCCACGCGCTGCTGGCTCCAGTGGAAATATTTGACGCTCTCAGCGACGGATGAGAGCCTTCTGCGTCAGGAAAATCGTGCCGTCGCGGCCGGGTGCGGGCGCGAGTCGCTGTTGGAGCGGATTTGGCCATCCACGCCCTTGTGGAGCGACCAGACGTCGCAGTTGGCGGTTGAATTCCGCTCGTGCATAGGTGTAGTGGAGGGTCGCTTTTGTTTTCGACCGGAACCGTCGGGAAGGCCTTTTCCGCGACGAACTCCACTCCGGCGGCTCCGTTCTTTGCTACCGACGAAATGCAACCGGCGGCGGAGCGCGTTCGGAGAGGCCGCCCCCACGCGTTCGCCTGGATGGGCCAGGCGATGCGGCGGCACAGGAACTGCTTGTGATTGGATCGGACTCCTTGCCGAAGACCTCGCGATACTTTCCCTTGAGATGCGCCGTAGTCAAGTTGCGCTGTTCCAACCGCCGGACGGCGGCCAACTTGAACCCTTCGTGAACTGCCTACGTGCAAGGCCCATGACTCAAGTCTCCGTTCAATGGATTTTGAGTCTTAACCGCCTGCCTCAAAACTCGGGGCAAGCCCATATGGAGGCTCACTATCCGAACTTGGAGTTCGTGGTGCTGCCGGGCACCGGGCACTTCCTGATGCTCGAAAAACCCGAGGAATTCAACCGGCTGGTGGGCGATTTCGCGCGCAAGATCCGGTACTGAGCGAGGCGCTTAGCGGCGGGCGACGCGGCGCGTGCGAGGCCCGGCGTGGTCCGGCTTCAGTAATTGCTCGATCTGCGCTTCCGGCAGGGAGACGCTGACGCTGGCGACCGAGCCGCTGGCGCTGAAGGTGGCGGCATCGGCCAGCGTAGCGATTTTCGACGCGCCGGGGTTCTTGTCGCGATTCACCTGCACCAGGCTGGCGAGGAATCGCGCCACGTCCACCAACGACTGCGCGTCCTGCGCCGAGCGGGCCACGGCGGCAATCGAAACCGTGACGCCGCTCGGGGCGAACTTCACGCCGCCCGAGGTTTGAAGCACGGCCTGAAGCGCATTGCCGAGATTGCCGAGGTTCTGGTCCGGCAGCTTGCCATTCATAAAACTCGCGGGCGAAGAGGAAACGAACCAGGCATCGTTACCGGCGCTGACCTGCATCGCGCTCTGGGCCAGCGGGCCCGAGAACGTCGTACCCGCATGGTGGCGGTCAATCGCCGCTTTCACCGCATCCACGGGCCCGAGCAGAACTGTAAAGGCGTCGAGAAACGCCACCGCACCGGGGGCTGCCTCCTTGCCGTTGGCCGGGGCTGCCGCGCGCTTGCCGGTCAAGATATCCACGCCGTTGTAATTGGCGGAGGTCGCGCCAGCGAGAATCGCCGCGCTCGAAATACGGCCGGGCTGGAAGCTGCCGCGCCCGATGACCAGCGCGTTGCCCGGTCCCGCGGCCGCCGCCACGATCTCATGCAGGTCGCGCCGCGGATCGAAACCCGTCGCCGCGATGATGCGGTCGAGATTCGGGTCCGCGGCGGGTACCTGCGACAGCAGGTATTGGCCGAACGGGGAGGATTCGACCTGATCCACGCGGACGCCCGAGACAGCCGTCGCGCCCGGCATCGCCAAGCCCAGCAGGGCCGGATCGGCGGCTGCGAATGCCGTGGACGCGGCCAGAACAGGAATGAGAGCGGCGGAGAGTTTCATGTGCCTCCTATGCACCATTTTACGGAGGAAGCTGCGGCGGAGTTCCGTCGAGTTGCTCAGATTCGCCGGCCCGGTTGATAAGTGGTTGGATGGAACTCCCCATTTACCAGGTGGACGCCTTCGCCGGCGCGCTGTTCCGCGGGAATCCCGCTGCGGTCTGCCCGCTGGAACGATGGCTCTCCGACTACGGCAAGCGTCATCTGGGACATCCGCGGCGAATTCTCGGGGCTCCCGCCTGGTGTTCGATTCGAAAAGCGGCGAACTCGCGGTGGAGCGCATCGAGGAGGGAGACTGCCGGCTCTACGCGCTGGATTTTCCAGCCTGGCCACCAAAGCAGTGCGAGGTCGATCCGGGTCTGGTTCCGGCTCTGGGAGCCAAGCCTGCCGAGATCCTGGGGCTCGCGACTATTTCTGCGTGTTTGAAGCGGAGGAGCACGTTCGCGCGCTAAAGCCCAACATGGCCGCGCTGGCGGCCATCGACCGGTTCGCCTTCATCGCGACCGCGCCGGGCCGGGACTGCGACTTCGTCTCGCGCTTCTTTGCGCCGGCCAAGGGCGTTCCCGAGGATCCCGTGACGGGCTCGGCGCGTACGTCGCTGATTTCCTACTGGTCCAAGAGGCTGGGGAAAAAAAAGATGTTTGCCCGGCAGATCTCGGCGCGCGGGGGCGAGCTGTGGTGCGAGGACCGCGGGGACGGGTGCAGATCGCTGGCCGCGCGGTGAAATATCTGGAGGGCCGGATTACGGTGTAAGAGGCGGTTTTGTATGGCACCCGCTTCAAGCGCGCGCCACCAGGCGCGCTACTTCGAAACCGGCCGGTTGAAATTATCGGAATCGACCTTGGTGCTCTTGCCCTGCGCCTCGAGCTGCCGCGCGGCGGTCAGCGCATCCAGCATCATGTAGTTGCCCTCGTGGCAGGCATACTCGTAGAGAACGTAGTGCTTGTCCATCTTGTAGGGCATGTGGATGGTCCACGGCGCCGTCCAGGTCTTCGGGTCGTCGATGGTGGCCTCGTAGACCAGGTCCTCGGGTCCGGTACGCGTGAAGCGCTCCATGATCCTGGCGGCGTCGCTGAAGAACGCCCCTCCTGCGCCGGTCTTGTCATTGAAATTGGTCGTCTCGACCACCAGCGTGTTGCCCTCCCAGTGGCCCACGGAGTTGCCCATGTAAGTGCGGATGTCCTTGCCGACGTGCGGGTGCTTGCGGGTAGCCGTGTCGATCGGAATCACGCGGGACTCGTGGATCATCTCGTTGCGGATGACTACGTAGCCCGGCGCCTGCACGATTTGGTTGCCGAAGTTATAGAGCGTCGGCAGCATGCTGGAAAGCATGCCGCGCGTGATGCAGCGGCTGTAAATATCGAAGTCTTCCCAGGAATCGACCTTGTCAGGGAAGTGGCTGCCCGGCCCCAGCCCGCCGCGCTGCGCCTTGATGAAGGCCTGCCCGGCGGCCGTCAAAGGCGGAATGCGGCCGTTCGGCGGGTCGATCACCAGCGACGCCTGGCGGTTTACGGAGCCGTGCTCCACCCAGTAGGACGGCGGATTGATCGTCACGCTGTCCTTGTTGGACACAAACTGTTCGCTGTCGCCCTCGTCCTGCTGGGCGCGCTGCTTCATGCGCTGCGCCACTTCCTCGTCGTTCAGCACGGCGCGAGTGCCCATGCTGACCGGCCGCTGCAACGGGATGTTGGCGGTCGCGGGCCACTGCCCCTGGAGGTCGGGATCGCCCCACGGCAGCTTGGGCGGTGTGTAGGGAGTTTTCTTGGCGGCGGTCTGGGCCATCGCCGCCACGGAAGCGAACAACGCGACCACCAGGATGCGCTTCATAATCCGTGTCTCTCCGGTCTAAAATTACTATCTCTGGTTCTCCGGAATATCCGGGTTCGATCCACCGACAAACAGCTTCTTGCCGTCCTTGAACGTCACCGTGCTGCCGTTGGCCCGGAACGATCCGTTCTTGGCCTGGTAGCCTTGCACCTCCAGCTCCGTGCCTTTCTCGAGCGAGCGCTTGGTAAAGCCGCGCCGCAGCATGATGTTCGGGCTGCCGCACTCCACCATCCAGTTGGTGACGGTACCGTCCGGATTGGTGACATCGATATGAATCCAGGAATGCGGATTGATCCATTCCATCTCAGTGACTACGCCTTTCAGGTGCACGGGTTTCTTGTCGTCAAACTCGGCCTGGAACGCGTGGTGCGCCCACATCGGAACCGCCATCAGCGCGAGGGCGGCGCTGCCGGCGGCCAGCATGAGATTTCGCATCGGTTGGTCTCCTTATGAACTTGTTATTTTGACGGGGCCGCGCCTTCTTCCACGCGAGCACCGCTTAAAATATCGCCCATCGCGTAGTTGCCTTCATGGCAGGCGTACTCGAGAAGCTGATAGTGATCATCTCTCTTTAGAACGATCCGCATCGTCCAGGGCTTGGTCCAGGTCTTGGGATCGTTGATGGTGGCTTCGTAGTTGATCGTGTCGGGGGCCACCCGGGTCAGCCGCTCGATCAGGGTC
>Ga0209810_1006421_pt1 | contig 10194 bp, 5 predicted proteins | sample Coa_R1_7_FD_187159 | JGI IMG/M metagenome (GOLD analysis project Ga0209810, IMG submission 187159) | Surface soil microbial communities from Centralia Pennsylvania, which are recovering from an underground coalmine fire - Coalmine... | ecosystem: Environmental > Terrestrial > Soil > Unclassified ...
GTCTTCAGATACTTGAAGCGTCGGAGAAGAAAACAGAAGAGCTTTCCAAAGGCATGCAGCAGAAGATCCAGTTCATTGCAACACTGCTGCATGAGCCGCAGCTCATCATTATGGACGAGCCTTTTTCAGGACTGGATCCGGTGAACGCGTCGCTTTTGCAAGACGTGCTGATTGAGTTGAAGAAAGCAGGCAGGGCCATCCTGTTTTCCACGCACCGCATGGACCAGGTAGAAAAGCTCTGTGATTCCATCTGCGTGATTCATCGCGGGGCAGCCGTGCTTTCCGGCGGCATGCGCGAGATCAAATCGCGCTATGAACGGAACCGGGTCATCATTGAGTTTGAGGGCGACAATTCTTTCCTTCAGCATCCTGCGATTGCGGAATACAAGGACTATTCCGGTTCCGTGGAGATAAAGCTGAAGCCTCATGCAGACGCGCAGGACCTTCTGCATGCAGCGGTGAGCAAAGCAAAAATTTACAAATTTGAACTGGTCGAGCCTTCCTTAGAGGAAATCTTTATCCAGACCGTGGGAGAAAAAGTGGATGCGTGAAATCTGGCTGATTGCAAAACGCGAATATCTCGAACAGGTCCGAGGGAAGGCCTTCAAGATTACAACCATTCTTGTTCCGGTGCTGTTTGCGGTGATTATTGGCGTTTCGGTCCTTGCGGGCAGGAATTCCGGCAGCAACAAGCATATTGCTGTTGTAGCGACAGACGCAAAGGTCGCGGAACAGATCCGCCAGCAATTGCTCGCAGATAAAGATGCCCGCATGACGGTAGATCTGGTGACGCCTGTATCTGCGGATGACCGGCAGGAGCTTATCAGGCAGGTAGACCAGAAGCATCTGGACGGGTTTCTATGGCTGGATACAAGTGCAGACGGCAAGACCAGCGCCGCCTATGTTGCGCGGTCATCCGGAGATTTCATGACCGAGTCCCGGCTTGAGGACGCGGTCAACCACGCCGTGGTCCAGCAGCGCCTTGCAGCGCACGGCATCCCGACAAAAGATGTAGATGCAATTACGCGAACGGTAAAAATCAAGACCGAGCAGGTAAAGAACGGCAAAGAGGTTTCCAGCAGCGCCTTTGGGACCTTCTGGGCGGCCTACATCATGGCATTTCTGCTGACGTTCACGCTGATGATGTATGGCATGAATGTTGGACGGTCTGTCATTCAGGAGAAGACCTCGCGTATTTTTGAAGTGATGCTCTCCACGGTGAAGCCAACGCATATGCTTGGCGGAAAGCTCATCGGCATTGGCGCTGTCGGGCTGACTCAACTCGCGATCTGGGCCGCCATGGGAGCGCTGTTTTCCGGTAGCGCGCTGGCTGCAACCATGATGTCTGGCACGGTAAAGATAGAAATTTCACCACAGGAAATTGTCCTGTTCGCGCTTTATTTCCTGCTGGGATATGCGCTCTACAGCACACTGTTTGCCGGACTGGCAGCGACCTGCGAAACCGAGCAGGAGTTGCAACAATATACTCCTCTTGCCGCGGTCCCCGTGTGGCTGAGCTTCAGCATGATTGCCTTTATCGTGAGCAACCCGAATTCCTTCTGGTCGGTGGCCATCTCCATGTTCCCGCCATGCGCGCCCATTGCCATGTTTCTGCGCATTGCGTCCCAATTCCCTCCCCTGTGGCAGATTGCGGTTTCGCTGGCGCTGCTGGCAATCTCCGTTTACATCGTTGTCTGGTTCTCGTCGCGCATTTATCGCGTTGGCATTTTGATGTATGGCAAGCGCGCTACTCTTCCGGAGATGCTGCGGTGGTTGCGATATAGTTAACCCCCTTGGACGAGGAGAAGAAGTCACAATCTGTTAGCACTCTTGCGATAAAATCCCTGACACAGGTATCGCAAGTTGAGTTTTGCACAAGAAAGACTGTTCAACCTCGATGGATTTCATACCCGCATTGCCACAGACGTGGATGCCCATGCTGCAAACCTGTCCGGATGGAACCAGCAATATGACCAGCTTTCATCCGGAAAGTTCTATGGCAAAATCAATGAGATCTGGATGGGCAGATTACAGCTGTTTTGCGAATTTACCAGCCATACTGTCCGGCAGTCCTGCAAGCCGTGGCAGGGTTCCTGGTGGTTTGGAATTCCCGTTCACAACTTCGATCTGAGCAGGATTGGCAGCTACTGCATCGGGAAAGATGCCATCGCTGTGCGTCCTGGAAGCGCAGATTTTGAACTGCTGACACCCGAGAACTTTGAGATCCTGGGCGTTGTTGTTGAGCAGCGTGAACTGATAGAGCATGCTGAGATGACGGAGCACGTATCGCTTTCTCCGCTTTGTTTCAATGCATTTTTGCTCAACACCGGACAGAACAAAAAGGCCCAGCTTCAGTCATTGTTTCAACAGATATTGGCCGAGGTGAAGGAATGTCCCCGCCTGCTGGAACATCCGTCTTCGCGACAGACTATCCGGTCTTCGATTCTGCAGGCGCTGGCAGAAGCATGCAGTATACAGGCGCAGCCAATCCAGCCTAACAGAACGGAGATCAATCACCATGTTCTGGTTTTGCGAATTCGCGAATATATTCTGGAGCACCAGGACGAGCCTGTGACCATATCCGGCATCTGCCGGCACTTCTTTGTAAGCCGTCGAACGCTGCAGAATGCCTTCCACAGCGTGACCGGAATGAATCCTGTCGCATATCTGCGCGCGGTCCGCCTGAACCAGGTGCGCCGCATGCTGCGCGACCACAACTCTGGAGTCAGATCTGTGCAGGACGCGGCAGCACAATGCGGGTTCTGGCATTTGAGCCAGTTTGCCTGTGATTATCGAAAGCTCTTTGGAGAATTACCTTCTGAGTCGTTACGCCGGCGTTCACAGTTTGCGGAAAGAACCGGCTGAAGAACGACTGCTGGCTCCAGCAAATACTGGGATGAAACGCTGGAATTCTTCGTCCCACTGGGATGTGTTGCGTAAGCTGAGATTTATCAAAATTCACGAGTGCAGTTCTGTACACCGGCCCATAGGAAAAGCGATTCAGCGAGATTTTTTATTCTCTTTTCTTATGCTTCCCATAAGGTTTTCGTTGAATTTCATGTAAACATCTGCGTTTTTGCCGATTTTTGATAACGGCATCACTCCCGCTGCGCCTATTCTTCCCGTACACGATCCCCTGTTGCTAAAGCATTTTTTCAGGAGGCATTCTCATGCGAACGCGTTGTCTGTTTTCGCGGACAGAGTTGTTTTTTTGCATTGTTCTGGCGGCCGTCAGTTTTTTTACAGGCATGGCTTCTCATGCGCAATCCATTCAGGGAAGCATTTTGGGCACAGTAAAAGATTCAGGCGGTGCGCTGGTGTCTGGCGCTACGGTGGCCCTTCTCAATCTTGATGATGGTTCGACGCGCACGACTGTTTCCAACAGTTCCGGTGATTATCAGTTTGTGGATGTGAAGGCCGGACGCTATACCGTTGAGATAGAGCAAAGCGGTTTTCAGAAGTGGTCGGCCACCGGCGTTGTGCTGGCTGCGCGACAGCAGTTGCGCGTAGACGCTGCGCTGGAAGTGGGCAGTGTCCAGCAGGAGGTCCAGGTTTCAGGAGAAACCATCAGCACCATTGATACGGACACACCATCTATTAATGCCGTCTATTCCTCTGCCGATGTCTCGAATCTTCCGGTAAACACGCGCGCCAGCGCGAGCGGCACAAGCGCCCTTAAAATTGTGGGCACGCTGCCCGGGGTGCAGGCAGACCACGGCGATTTCTCTCTGCAGGGTGGACTGCCGTTTCAAACGGAAGTCTCTGTTGATGGCGTCACGGTCCAAAGCTCAACAGGAAATTCACCCATTGCAGATGCTTTTCCTTCGAGCGAATCTATCTCAGAGCTGCGCGCCGATGGGGCGCTGAACAATGCCGAATTTGGCCAGCCGGGCGAGATTACGGTCACGACCAAGGGTGGAACCAATGTCATCCACGGGTCAGCGTTCTGGTATCACCAGAATGCCGCCTTTAATGCTATTCCATATCAGTATCCGAAGATCACGCAGAAGCCAAAGCTGGTTGCAAACACTTATGGAGCAAGTTTCGGCGGCCCGGTTGTCATTCCACATCTGTACAACGGGCACAACAAAACTTTTATCTACGGCGCCTACGAAGGCTGGCGTCATCCATCACAAAGCCCTTATCAGTTCAAAGTGCCGAGCACGTTGATGAAGCAGGGAGATTTCTCAAAATACTCTTCACCCGGCTTTAGCGGGCTGAATAATCCTTTTCAGGGCGGGAGCTATGGGACCAGGCTGCCTGCGATCAATGCAGCGGCGCAAAAGCTACTCTCGTTTTATCCTGATCCCAACGTTGGCGATCCTACGGCATATGTAGATGATGGGATATCGAACTATAGCGTAAACAAGGATTCAAGCGGGCACTCTGACCAATTTGATATTCGGGCAGACCAGTATTTTGGCTCAAACCAGAAGTTCCTGCTCTGGGGGCGGTTCACGTGGAAGAACTATCCTACGAACAATCCTCAGCCTCTTACAGTGCCTTCTTCGCAATATGCTAATCAGTCGCGTGTACTCAAGATCAGTGCTAACTGGACCATTACACCGCACCTGATCAATGAAACTGGTTTTGGCTTTACCCTCTTCAACACCGGACAGACAAACAGCTTTAACGGCAAGACATTTACAGAAGGGCTGGGACTGCAGGGGCTGCAGAATCTTTTCTACAATGGAATCCCTGAACTTGACTTCAATAATGTCAGCCCGCTGAACGCGGACCGCCTGACTTCCATCACCAAGTCCCACACCTACGTCTATACCGATTCACTGACATGGGTAAAAAGCAATCATGAGTTCAAGTTTGGCGCGGACATCCGGACGCTGCAGGCAGTGACACCGCTGGGCTTTAATGGTTCTGATAATTACGGCACGTTCCAGTTCAACACGTCAAACAGCACGGGAATGTTCACGGGAGTAGATTTTGCCGATTTCCTGCTGGGCCTGCCCAACCAGACTTTCTATGACGTTGTGCAGCAGGACAATGACGGGCGCTCTGTCCATTATCATTTCTTCGCGCAGGACCAATGGAAGGTCAATACCGATTTCACACTCAGCTATGGCGTGCGCTATGAGCTGCATCCTGGTTATTACGATGTGGGCGGAGACATTGGAAACTTTGATCCGAGTCTGCCGCTGGCCGGACGCTCAATTTATCCGGATGGCAAGTCCAAACTGCTCGCACAGAGTTTTCTGGCAAGCGCGAATGCGTGCGATCCGGACGGCATCAACTTTACCAACAATTCGGTTGTCAATGGCGCTCCCTGCATGCCGGTGCTGACAAACAGTAAGGCAGGTTATCCGGCTGGACTGAAGAAATATCCGCACCTGCGCTTTATGCCGCGCTTTGGGTTTGCATGGCGTCCCTTCCATGACGACAAGACAGCAGTCCGCGGCGGATTCGGCATGTACAACATTACGCTGCTGGGCGCGAACTTCTACTCGCTTACCGGGACATTGCAGGCGCAGACGTCGCAGTACACAAACACTTACAACAACACCACACATGCGATCGGCTATCAATGGCCGGTGATCTATGCAGGCGCCGGCAATGGCGGCGGATGCTCCAACTGCTATGGGACCGACTACTTTGGAACAGCCAACAGCACGAACTGGAAAGATCCATACACGGAACAATGGTCGCTCAGCGTAGACCATGACTTTGGTTCGGGATATGGGGTGCGGTTGTCCTACATTGGCTCTGAAACACACCAACTGGTATGGGCACCTGATGAAAATACTCTGCCATTCTCCAATTCAGTCTCGGCAAACTTCCAACCGTTGAGCGCCCGTCTCTTTCCGAACTGGGGACGCATCAACACCCGCGCAACGGGAGCCAATGAAAGCTACCACTCTTTGCAAGCGGAGTTTGACCACCGCTTTCAAAGAGGACTGCAACTGAACTCGTCATGGACGTATGCCAAGGCCCTGGCAGATAATCAAGGCCCTGCCAACACCGGCTTTGCAGGAGAAAGCGGCGGCGCGCGCGCTACGTCCATCCTTGACCGTCATGCTGATTTCGGCAACGTCTACGGCACACGCCGTCACCGCTGGAACACAACGGCGGTCTACGATCTCCCTTTTGGACGCGGACGTGAATTTGGAAGCAGTATGTCCAGATTTGCCGATACTGTTGTGGGCGGATGGCGTTTGTCTTCGATCTTCCTGTGGCAGACAGGCCCATTTGAGTCACCTTATTTCCCGAGCGGGCAGGGGGATCCTTCGGGAACAGGTTCCGGCCTCAATGGAACACAATCCGGTTTTGATGGCGGCCATCGCAACCAGTACCCTGATCAGGTAGCTGGAACCAGTTATAAGCCACATCATCAGACACGGTTTAACTGGATCAATCCGGGTGCGTTTACCTGCCCTGGTTATCCCAACTGGCAGCCTGGAACAGCCTGCACGACAGGCAGCGGGACCGGGCCATCACCAAATCCGATTGGCCGTTTTGGAAACGCGCAGCCTGGCTCTGTAGTTGGCCCCGGAACTGTGAACCTGTCTGCCGGACTGAGCAAGACCTTCTCCATTACTGAGCGTCTGAAGCTGAGAGCGGAAGGCACATTCACCAACGTGCTTAACCATACGAACCTGAGCGACCCGAACATGAACATCAGTTCACCGAGCTTTGGATTGATTTCCAGCGCAATCAGTTCTGATTTCGGAGGAGCGCGGTCGGGGCAGGTTTCGATGCGCCTGGACTTTTAGCAAAGGCGCTTGCCTGATGTAAGGTAATGTCATTCTGGCGGGGCGTAGAAGGCAGCAGGTTCTTCGCTCCGCTCCGAATGACGCGTTCTTATTGATCAAAAAAAATGGCGACAGAGATATCCGGTCCGCAACACGGCAAAGTCACTCATCATGAGTTGAGGCGAACGCTGGGTCCGTGGCAGCTTTGGGGCATTGCTGTGGGGCTGGTCATCTCTGGTGAATATTTTGGCTGGAGCTATGGATGGGCGTCGGCAGGCACGCTGGGATTCGTTGTTACGTCATTGCTGATTGCAGCCATGTATACCACCTTTATCTTCAGCTTTACTGAACTTACGACTTCGATTCCTCACGCAGGCGGCCCTTTTGCCTATGCGCGCCACGCTTTTGGGCCGTTCGGCGGATATCTTGCGGGAGCAGCTACGCTCGTGGAGTTTGTGTTTGCTCCGCCCGCGATTGCCCTTGCGATTGGCGCGTATTTAAGCGTGCAGTTTCCGGGATTGCAGCCTAAGCACGCGGCCATGGGCGCGTATCTGGTGTTCATGGCGCTGAATATCATTGGAGTGCAGATTGCCGCCGCTTTCGAGCTGTTTGTAACGCTGCTAGCCATTCTTGAACTTCTTGTGTTTATGTGTGTGGTCTCGCCGGGGTTTTCCATTCACAACTTCATGCGCGGTGGATGGGCCGGAGCCGACCATTTCAGCCTTCATGCGATTCCGGGCATGTTTGCCGCGATTCCGTTTGCGATCTGGTTCTTCCTCGCCATTGAAGGCGTCGCCATGGCGGCGGAAGAAACGAAGGACCCGAAACGTTCAATACCGATTGCGTATATCAGTGGAATCTGCACTCTGGTGGCGCTTGCGATTGGAGTGATGCTCTTTGCGGGCGCCGCCGGAGACTGGACGAAACTTGCGAACATCAACGATCCACTGCCACAGGCCATGAAGATCGTCGTTGGCCCAAGGAGCGGATGGCTGCACATGCTGGTCTGGCTTGGTCTGTTTGGCCTGATTGCCTCGTTTCATGGAATCATTCTCGGCTATTCGCGACAGATTTTTGCCCTGGCGCGCGCGGGTTATCTGCCGCGGTTTCTTGCGCGGGTGCATCCGCGATTTAAGACGCCGCATGTCGCCATTCTTGCCGGAGGCGCGGTCGGCATTGCTGCTATCTACAGTGACCAGGTCATTACATTTGGCGGACAGACATTGACGGCGAATATTGTCACGATGTCAGTGTTTGGGGCGATGCTGATGTATATCATCAGCATGATGGCGCTCTTTCGCTTGCGTAAAACAGAACCGGATGCTGAACGCCCCTATAGAACACCTTTTTACCCGCTGTTTCCGGGCTTTGCACTGCTATGCGCCATGATTTGCATGTTGAGCATGTTGTATAGCAATGCTAAAGTTGCAGTTCTTTTTGTGGGGCTTCTGTTTGCCGGATACATTTACTTTCATTTCACCCGGCACCAAAGGATTGTCGCGCCAGCGGATGATCTGCTTGAAAAACACGAACCTCTGGAACCAGCAACCGGGACGGAGTGAGCGGAGTAAGGGATGGCGTATTCACATATCATCGGAGGGAAAAAATACGCTTTCAGCGATCTGAAAACTCTGATGGCAAAAGCAAGCCCCGCGCGCTCCGGGGATTCGCTTGCCGGCATTGCTGCAACTACAGAAGAAGAGCGCATGGCCGCGAAGATGGCGCTTGCCGATGTTCCATTGACCCGCTTTCTCAATGAAGCGCTCGTTCCCTACGAGGAAGATGAGGTAACCAGGCTGATACTGGACAGCCATGACCGCGCAGCATTCCAGCCTGTTCAGCACATGACGGTGGGCGAGTTTCGAGACTGGCTTCTGGGTCTCGATGTAGACAGCGCGGTGCTTGCTCAGGTTGCGCCCGGAACCACTCCGGAGATGGCGGCTGCTGTATCGAAACTGATGCGCAATCAGGACCTGATACTTGCAGCGCAGAAGTGCCGTGTTGTGACCCGGTTTCGCAATACGATTGGTCTACCCGGACGGCTCTCAGTACGCCTGCAGCCGAATCATCCGACAGACGATGTAAGGGGCATTGCGGCGGCCATGCTCGATGGGCTTCTACATGGATGCGGCGATGCTGTGATCGGAATCAATCCTGCGACAGACAGTCTTCCTGCGACTGTCCGGCTGCTCAGGATGATGGACGAGTTCCGCAAACGGTATGAAGTGCCTACACAATCCTGTGTGCTTACGCATGTGACGAGCATTCTTCATGCCATTGAAATGGGAGCACCGGTCGATCTTGTTTTCCAGTCCATTGCCGGGACAGAAAAAGCGAATGCCAGCTTCGGTGTGCATCTTGCGCTTCTGCGCGAAGCACAGGATGCGGCCTTGTCACTGCATCGCGGCACGGTTGGCGAGAACGTTATGTATTTTGAGACAGGGCAAGGCAGCGCGCTTTCCGCAAACGCACACCAGGGTGTAGACCAGCAGACCTGTGAAGCTCGCGCCTATGCTGTTGCCCGCGTCTTCCAGCCCTTGCTTACGAACTCCGTGGTCGGTTTTATCGGCCCGGAGTATCTGTATAACGGAAAGCAGATTATCCGCGCCGGACTTGAAGACCATTTCTGCGGCAAGCTGCTGGGTGTTCCCATGGGTTGTGACATCTGTTATACGAACCATGCAGAAGCCGACCAGGATGATACGGACACACTGCTGACGTTGCTGGCTGTAGCGGGAGTCAACTTCATCATGGGTGTTCCCGGTGCTGACGACATTATGCTGAATTACCAGAGCACCTCATTTCATGACGCTTTGTATGCCAGGCGGATTCTGCATTTGAAACGCGCGCCTGAGTTTGAAGAGTGGCTCCAGAAGATGGGGATCACGCACGCGAACGGCGATCTGAACCAGGCGCCTTCGGGACGGTTGCTGGAGCAGGCCACGGATTTGCTGAAAGGCTGAATGAGCGAGAATCTGTGGTTGCAACTCAGGCGATTTACACACGCGCGCATTGCTCTCGGTCGCGCTGGAGACAGCCTGCCCACAAACAGATTGCTCGAACTTGGCATGGCGCACGCGCAGGCGCGCGATGCAGTGCTGAAAACGATCAACGTGGAAGCCGTCGCCGATCAGCTCAAAGCTGCGGGCTTTGATTCTGTTTCTGCGCATAGCGCAGCACTGAACCGCGCGGCCTATCTGGGCCGCCCGGACCTTGGCCGCAGGCTGGATGAGGCCAGCCGTGAGCGCCTGTCTAACTTACACCTGTCTCGACTTCCGGACGTTGCCTTCGTCATCGCTGATGGCCTTTCTGCAGTTGCAGCGGAACGCCACGCAGTGCCTGTCCTGCGCCTTACCTGTGCCACGCTCGCCGGATGGCAGATTGGGCCAGTGATTGTTGCGGAACAGGCACGCGTCGCACTTGGGGATGAGATCGGCGAGCTACTGGATGCTGAGCTGCTGGTCATGATGCTGGGCGAGCGTCCTGGCCT
>Ga0209810_1006422_pt1 | contig 10193 bp, 10 predicted proteins | sample Coa_R1_7_FD_187159 | JGI IMG/M metagenome (GOLD analysis project Ga0209810, IMG submission 187159) | Surface soil microbial communities from Centralia Pennsylvania, which are recovering from an underground coalmine fire - Coalmine... | ecosystem: Environmental > Terrestrial > Soil > Unclassified...
TTTTTCAGGACTCTCCATACATTGAGTGCGTTTACGCATTCAGCCTCATCTCAGCATGTTCACAATCGCAGTTCAGAGAAGCAAGATACACTGGTGTGGGAAGGCAAAGAAGACATGCCAAAACATTCCTGATCGAGCGTATAATTCGTATAGAAAGAACCTGAACGGCGTAAGATACAAACTGACGCCTGCTATTGAGAGGAGAAAGTGATGAGCGAAGCGAGATCAACCGACGGGCCGGTGGCCCTGCTTCTCGCTGCTGGCGCTGATTGTGAAGGCGAGCAGCGCAGTCTTGGTATCAGCACTATTGCCTTCAAAATGACCACGCCGAATCCGGGTAACCTCCTCATTCTAGAAAACACCTTCCTGGCGAAGGGTGGCCCGGCGCGTCACCTGCACTACGATCAGGAGGAATGGTTCTATATCCTCGAAGGCGAGTTCCTGTTCGAAGTGGGGGAACAACGCTTTCACCTCTCCCCTGGTGATTCGCTGCTGGCGCCACGCCGGACTCCCCATGTCTGGGCTTTTGTCGGGGAGGCACGCGGTCGAATTCTGATCGCGTTTCTGCCCGCCGGGAAGATGGAAGCCTTTTTCCGCGAAGTGACGAAAGCCAATGCGATGCCACCTCAAGACCCGGCCTTATGGCGGGCGCACGGCATGGAACTGCTGGGCCCGCCTTTATCCATTGCGTAAAAGATGGGGGGGAGCAACGCTCACTCCACGCTATGAGATGATATTCAGTTCCCTGCCCACCTTCTCGAAGGCATCCAGCGCGCGGCTGAGTTCGTCGCGAGTGTGGATGGCGGTGACGATGGTGCGCACGCGGCACTTGTCGGCGGGGACGGTGGGATAGACGATGCCCTGGGCGAAGACGCCTTCCTCGAAGAGGCGGCTACTCAGGCGCATGGCCAGCGCGCCTTCACCGACGATGACGGGAGTGATGGGCGTCTCGCTCTTGCCAGTGTTGAAGCCGAGCTGCTCGAGGCCGCGCTTGAAGAAACGGGTGTTCTCCCAGAGCCGGTCTATCAGACTTGTATCCTCTTCCAGCAGTTCGATGGCAGCAATGCAGGTGGCGACGACAGAGGGTGGATGAGAAGTACTGAAGAGGACTGGGCGTGCGCGCAGCATCAGATAGTCCTTCATATCCTGGCTACAAGCCACGTAGCCGCCCAGCGCGCCGATGCCTTTGGAGAGCGTGCCGATTTGCAGCGCCACGCGGCCATCCAGCCCGAAGTGGCTAACGCTGCCACGCCCATTCTTGCCAAGCACGCCGCTGGCATGGGCGTCATCCACCATAACGAACGCGCCATACTCTTCGGCCAGATCGACAATCTCCGGCAGGGGCGCGATATCGCCGTCCATGCTGAAGACGCCATCGGTCACGACCATGACCTTGTTCGCGCCCTTCGTCTCTTCCAACACTTTGCGCAGGCCCGCCATATCCTTATGCGGGAAAATCTTGCGCGAAGCCTTGCTCAGGCGCGTGCCGTCGATGATGCTGGCGTGATTCAGTTCGTCGCTGATGATGATGTCGCCTTCCTGCATCAGCGCAGAGACAACGCCCAGATTGGTAGCGTAGCCGGACTGGATAGTGAGCGAGGCTTCAGTATGTTTGAAACGCGCCAGCTTCTCTTCCAGCACGTTGTGCAGCGTCATCGTTCCGGCGATGGTGCGCACCGAGCCGGAGCCGACGCCGTACTGCTCAATGGCTTTGATGGCCGCCTCGCGCAGGCGCGGGTGGGTGTTCAAGCCCAGGTAGTTATTGGAAGAAAGCGAGATGACCGGGCGTCCATCGATGATGACACTGGCCTTCTGCTCCGTCTGCAACTCGCGCGGGCGGCTAAAGACGCCTTTTTCGCGCAGCGCATCGAGTTCGCCGGTCAAAAACTGTTGCAATTTGTCCATCGTTTCCCTCTGTTCCGTTCTGTTCTGTTCCTCTCTGAACAAGCCTCAAAATGTGAGAACAATCTTGCCACAATCGCCAGATTTCATGATCTCCATTGCCTCGTGCAGTTGATCAAAGGGCAGCGTATGGGTAATGACCTGCTTCAGATCAAGCTGGCCGCTTTCAAGGATGCGGCGCGTGCGAAACCAGGTATCGAAGATGCGCCGCCCGGAGATGCCCTGCACGGTCGCGCCCTTAAAGATGATGTCGTTCGCCAGATCAAGTTCGACCATGCGTGACGGCAAACCGAGCAGCGAGACGCGCCCGCCGTTACGCAACGCCTTGAAGCCCTGGCGAATGGCCTGCGGGTTGCCCGACATTTCCAGCACGACATCCACGCCTAAACCATCGGTGATCTCCAGAATACGCTGCACGGCATCAACCTCACGAGGGTTGAGCGTGTAGTCGGCGCCCATGCGTGTGGCGATATCGAGGCGTTTGTTGTTCGGCTCAACGGCGAAGACGGCGCTGGCCCCGGACATGTGCGCCAGCCCGACAGCCCACAGGCCAATCGGCCCGCAGCCGAAGACCGCTACCGTCTTGTTAGCAATTTCGCCCGCGTAGGTAGCATGTACGGCGTTGCCAAACGGTTCCTGAATAGAGGCGACGCTGTGGTCGATCTCTTTGCCTGTTTTCCAGGCCACGCTGGCCGGGATGGCGATATATTCGGCAAACGCGCCGTCGCGGTCAACGCCGATGATCTGCACATTCTGGCAGATATGCCCCTGCCCCGTCAGGCATTGATAGCAATGGCCGCAGGTGATGTGGGTCTCTGCCGCGACAAAATCGCCGGGGGAAAGGTTGGTCACTTCCCTGCCGGTCTCCACAATCTCACCGGCAAATTCATGACCGAAGATACGAGGAATCTGCATTCGGCTTTGCGCCCATGCATCCCATTCATAGATATGCACGTCTGTACCGCAGATAGAGGCGGCTTTCACCTGCACCAGTACATCGCGCGGGCCGATTTGAGGAATATCAACAAGAGCAAACGTCGCTCCAGGCGCCGCCTCGGCTTTGAGGGCCGCCGTCATTTTTCCTTTCATGGTCGCTTTTAGAACACCTCCCAGACAAATTTCCAGACCCTCTTTATTATGCGTCTTCCCGGCGCCGAATGCAAGCACTTTTTTCGACCACGCCGACCGCGACGTTCCGCTCAGCCCAGTTTGTACGTGACCAGACCCTTCGCCACCAGCGTTCCCGCCGGGGTCTGCACTTCGACATCCAGATAGACCAGGTTGCGCCCGCGCCGCAGCACGCGCGCAATCGCCTTAAGATCCTCGCTCTGCGCGGCGGCGAGATAGTTGACAGTCAGGCCAACGGTGGTTCCCCGACCGTTGGCCGGAACCGCCGCGCCCGACCATGCAGCGACCATCGCGGCAGTGTCGATCAGCGAAGCAATCGCGCCGCCATGCACCGTCGTGCCGGTTGTGACCAGAGGGTCGCGAAACGGCATAGTCAGAACCGCCATATCCGGCTGCATCTCCGTAAGCTGGAGACCAAGATGGGCAACATAGGGCGAAGTAGGGAAAAACTGGCGCATGATCTCCTCGCCAGAGAAAGCGGCGTCAAAGGGAAGATTGCTGGATGTGGTCATATAAAGGCTCCTTTTCTCAAATAGAAAATAATGCATCCCGAACCCTCTCACCGGAGAGCAAGCAGCAAAGTCCGCTTCTATGCGGTACAATCAATATCATAGCACGAAAGAAATTGCTTTTCAGAGAAGATATCTATTCGCTGCGCTATCTTAACCGTCTCTGTACACCCTGACCTTGCATAGCAAGAGAGTAACATGGCTATATGAAGAACGGTGCTGCATTGCTCTGGCTTTTTGTGCTGGGAGCGACTGTTGGCTCCGCGCTGGATGGATTTCACGTGTATAGCGGAGTTGAACGCTATCCGGCGCCAGCGTTTGTCGGCATTGCCTGGTGGGTGCCGCTACTCTTCGGGGCAGCGGTTGTTGTCATCGGCTATTCGCATGTGCTGGTCGATCCCTTACCGGGGCAGGTGCAGCGCCCGCGCCGGTTGGTAGCCAGTATGGCCGAATTATCGTGGCTGCTGCTGGCCTATCTGATCAGCGCCACTACTTTGCTCTCGGTAGAGAAGGTCGCGCTGTTGTGCCTGATCTATCTCAATTTCTGGCTGCTGGCCGGGCGAAGCTGGCAAAATCTCCTGCTCGCCTTCGTCACGGCCATTACCGGCACATTGATCGAAATGCTGCTGGTCGCGGCAGGGGTTTTTGCGTATGTTCATCCTGATTTCATTGGCGTTCCCTACTGGCTGCCATGCCTGTATGCCTGCGCCTCGCTGGCGCTGGGAAATCTGGGAAGGTCATTGATCGCTTCACCCACACGAGGTATCGCATGAAAGAAAAAACTACTCCACCCTGGACACTGGAAACGCTGCTGGTTCACGGCGGCACGGGTAAAACAGAAGGCCAGCCGATAAGCGGTTCCGGCATCCCATCCGTACAGCCAGTTTACACCAGCACCACCTACCTGCACGCGAATGCTGCCGCGCTTGACGCCGCCTTTAGCGGCACGACGGCTACGGGGGAAGCGAGCTATGTCTACGCGCGGCAGGGCAACCCGAACGCCAGTGAATTTGAACAGGTGATGGCGCAGGCCGAAGCGGGCGTTGGCGCAGTGGCCTTCGGCTCCGGTATGGCCGCCATTCACGCCGCTCTGCTGGCGGCAGGGCTTGCCCCCGGCGCGAAGATCGTAGCCGCGCGCGACCTCTATGGTTCGTCTATTGGCCTGTTGCGCAAGGTTTTTGCGCCGATGGGCGTGCAGGTCATTTTGCATAACCTGCACGGCAGCGATGCCGCCGACCTCATTCGCCGAGAGGAGCCGGATATCGTCTTCGTGGAAAGCATCTCAAATCCGTTGGTGAAAGTCATCGATGTGGATGCCATCAGCGCCGCTGCGCAGGAAGTGGGAGCGGTAAGCATTATCGATAGCACCTTCACGACGCCCTGCCTGCTGCGGCCCATCGAGCATGGATTTGACCTGGTAGTGCATAGCGCGACGAAATACCTGGGCGGGCATGGAGATAGCACGCTTGGCGTGGTCGTCAGCGCAAAACGTGTGCTGCTCGATCAGTTGCGCACGACCTGCACCATGCTGGGAGCAATGGCCGGCCCCTTTGAACTTTATCTGGTGATGCGCGGTTTGCGCACATTGTCCCTGCGCATGCAACGCCACTGCGCCAACGCTTTGCAGGCTGCGCGTTTCCTGCAACAGCATCCCGCCGTCGAGCGCGTCTATTATCCAGGGTTGCCTGACCATCCACAACACGAGCTGGCGACCCGCTTGCTGGCCTGCGCGCAGTACGGCGGCCTGCTCTCATTTGAGCTGAAAGAGCAGACACGCGGGGCCGCGTTCCGCTTTATGGATGCGCTGCACCTCTGCCTTCCCGCCACCACGCTTGGCGACACCTGGACGCAGGTAAGCTACCCTGCCATCTCCTCACATCGCGACCTGACTTCCGTCGAACGCCAGCAAATCGGCATCACCGACGGCTGCATCCGCCTCTCGGTCGGCATCGAGGATATCAACGATATTCTGGCCGATCTGGATCAGGCGTTGAGGGCATAGCCCCTGTGCGCCACCCGCCGCAGCCGCAGGCACCCGCCCGGCCCCAGGCCAGCCACTCGGCCACAGGCCACCCGCACAGGCCCCGGCGCAGGCCACCCGCACAGGCCACAGGCCAGCCGCAAGGGGTGGCCCTACTATACACGACGTGTTCGATCACGAGCGTTGGCAGGGTGGTGGAGCGACGTGTATAGTAGGGCCACCCCTTGCGGCTGGCCTGCCGCCCATGACCGCTGCTGGCTTGCCGCCCATGACCGCTGCTGGCTTGCCGCCCATGACCGCTGCTGGCTTGCCGCCCATGACCGCCGCTGCTGGCTTGCGGCGGTGGTCCACAGGATTCAATCGACCTCGTGGCCCGTATCTGCCGGGTTCTGGGTATGAACGGTCTGGGGCCGGATTTCCTCTTCGTTGGCGGGCGTAGCCTCATGGGTGGGCATTACGTTGGGATTCTGGCCCACGAAGCCACGCTCTCTGAGGAAATCGCCCAGACGGCGCTCGGAACCCTGCTCTTCGTGCGGCGGCTCTGAAGGATTCGCTTCGCCCGTCTTGCTGGCAACATCCTCAATGCGACTGGCCGCGCTGCCCTCTTGCCCTGCCGGTCGGTTGACAATCTCCGGCGCTCGCGAAGCCATCGGGGGCGTGAGTCCATTCACATTTCTCCGCGAACCAGTGGCATCTACATCGCGATCGCCCATCGCGGACCGTTCCTGCCCCGGACTGCGCCCTCCCAGATTACTATGGGCGCTACGGTCTATAACGTTGTGATCGGTGGGATTCGTTGCCTGCGTCACCGGAGCAGCCACTGTTTCACCTGTCTTCGTACCTGCGCCCGGTACCTGCCCGCCGCCAACGGTACCCAGATCGAGTGGAGTCATGCCCTCGTCTATCATATTGCCGGTGACAGGCTGGCGCACCATATCTTGCGGCTCACCCGGCGCCAGTACCGGCCCGGCCTCCTGCATGTGTGACACCCCGGAAGGGTTCGGGGCAACATGTTTGCCAAACACATAGTCGGGTGAGTTCGGGTCAAGGCCACCCGGCGGCGCGTTATCCACCAGCCGGGCAAACTCGTTCATGGATTCCTGTAATGCCTCGTCAAAACGGTTGCTCGCCGCCAGATCGTTGACAATCTCTCCGATGAAGCCAGCAGGCGGATCATACATCACCTGCACGTTGATCCATGTCCTACCTGGGCCAGCCTCGCTAAACTCGACGCTACCGCTATTCTTCAGCCCGCTCGTTGAACGCCAGCCGATGCGGCGATCCTCAATCCAATCTTCGTCGACAGCATCCCATACATCATGTCCGAAGACATCCGCCACCCAGTGGGTGCGCCGGTGTTCTTTATCCAGATATTTGACCTCTTTGACAAATTTCATAAAGCGCGGAAACTGATCAAAGTGCGTAAAGAGTTGATAGACTTCGTGGACGGGCGCGTTCACCGTCACCGTCGCTCCATGCACACGTAAATCTCCCATCGTGTTCTCCTCGTTCAATCACCTGCCATGCGCCCCCGTCATGCTGAGCGACCGCGAAGCATCTGAGGCAACCCCTTGCCAGAGCGAGTTCACTCAGCGGCCTCGCTGCCGCTCAGCATGACAGAAGCAAGTTTTTTTCATGGCAAGCTACGACCTGTTTTATCTCTTACCTGTATAGAAGGTTTGCTTAGATCATAACATATATGGCAGCGAGTTTTCTATAAATAAAGCACTACAATAGAGAAAACTTATAATAATCTAATCAAAGAGCAAGGCCATCGCGCCCACAAACAGGATGGCCTTGCTCTCTGGCGAGAAAATCTCTAATGGATCACAGGAGATTAGCCGGTATGGCGAACCCATTTGCCGGGGACGATATCTTCGGTGTTGCCGCCTTCGGATGGGGCCATGACACGCAGGAGGGCGGCTCCGGGGTCGACAACGAGGTCGTTGATGACGGAACGGACGCCGGGGAAGCTGCGCACAATCTCTTCGGCGGCGGCCTTCTGGCTGTTGTTATGCACCGCGCCGCTCAGGCGCACGACACCCAGGCGTGGGTAGACGCCGATAGGCAGGTCGCGGGTACGCGGGTCATCGCCCAGCGCGCGCGCCAGATCGGCCTGCAGGACATCGTCGGCCACGAGCCGGTTTTTGATTTCCAGCAGGCCCTGCACGCCCATCGCCTGGTCTGTCACCATGTCGCTGCGCAGTTTACTGGAAATGTTGCCGTCAATGTAGAGAACGCCATCGAGGACACGCAGCGTGATGCCCTTCAGGTCCACATGGAGGGCTGTGACGGCAAAAAGAGTGCGCTCGACCTCACGCTGAAGCACGCTATCGGGCCGGTAGGGCGGCAGCAGTTCCAGCGTCGTCTGTGGAATCGTGACTTTGACCTGCCCGTTCGCCAGGGAGGTGATGTATTCCGCGCGCACGAGCGTATCCTGCCCGGCGCGCAGATTGTGGGCCACGATATAGGCCAGTTCGCCGCTGCCTGGATGCACCGCGACCAGTTCCACCGTTCCCCTGCTCACGCCGCCGCTCAACTCCACGCTGCTTTTGCTATCCAGTCGCGCCCCTTCGACCGGCCCGCTGCTGCCAGCAGCGACATCCGCCAGCGAGACGCGCACTCTCACGCCCTCGCCGGTCGCATTCTCGACGCTATCGAAGGGCAGGTGAACGGTTTTGCCGAAAATACGTCCCTGTTTGACGCCGAGGGCCGTCAGCCGCCGCGTGGTGGGGTCAACGACCACGTAGGCTAAATCTCCATCCTCACCATCGGTACAGACAATCTTACTTCCAAAATGAAACTTGAGCATTTCGGAAATCAAGGTTGTTTTCGCCATATTTCAACCTCGTACTATAATTTCCAGGCATAGCCAGACCATTTGGAGCAAGCTATATCCTTTACAGAGTGTAGCACGGAACCCTCAAAGATGACAAGAAGAGGACTACACGAGCCTGTGTTCTATGGCGTAGCGGGTAGCGGCGCTGCGCGAGGAAACCCCGATCTTATTTAAGAGCCGCACTATCCGGTAATTCCCAGGCTGCTCGCCCACAAAATCGCGCATTCCTCGACTCTTTTCCAGCTGGTTTAGCCCGATGGGAAAAGATAAACAGTTATGACAGGATTACATCCACAGTGAGAAGTATTTCCATCATTTTATCAGATACCGCGACCCCACGCAAGCGGAATTGAAGGGGCAGAATCACAATAAGAGCTTCGATGAACGAGCCAATCGAAGCCCTTATCACAGAAGATGATATGAAGCGACGGGGAACATGTTATGGCATCAGTTCCCCTTGCTGTACTCTCACAAGCAGGCGTGTCCATGCCAGTATTTGAGGTACTGAGGCCGGGAGGGTGAAGATGTAGGGCCGGTCATGATCGCCGCCAGCGCCCATTTCCAACTCGACGCGCCGCCTCTCCAGGACATTCAGGCTCCCCTCCCTTGTAACAGGCTCCAGGGAGTTGCTCTCGGCAAGCGGTGGAAGCGTAGCGGTAATCGTCCTCTTGACCGGCTGTTCTTGCTCCCCATCAACTGAGCCTTCCTGTTTCACCACCAGAGAAGAGAAGCCGCGCTCGTCCAGGAATTGTGCCGCGCCGACAGCATGGATCATCTGCCCGCTGTTTTCCTGAGCCAGCATCTCATTCATCTCCTCGGGTGAAGACGCGCTGAACACGCGCAACCGATTCTGCGCAATGGCTCTATAGAAACGCAGGAAGTCTAACAATGCAGCCAGAGAGGATAACGATGTTGACTTCCACTTCCACGTAGAATCAATGCTTGATAGCATTGCTATTCGATAGTACATAGTATTTTCTCCTTCTCTCTCCGTTTTGTATCACATTTCTCACCTTACCCCAACCCTCACGACTGGATAACTCACTGTTTGCTCAGAGCCGATTACACAGATGCTATTTATACGTCGTGTCCGCTCCTTTTTTGGGAACGCTATTTTGCATCAAATCCTGCACTCCTCCATCCGTGCTGCGAATGCCTTCATGTACATAGTCTACCTTGAGAGAGGGCGCAGAAAATCGGCGATATTACCCATTCTGACTACGTAGTTGCCTGAGTACAAAATCCGGCAGGTCATGCTTCGCTCCCGCTCAGCAATGCTATGAAAAAGTGGCCGGGACATGGCAGAGAACCGTTTTTATGACCTGAAGGCTGCTTCCAGCAGGCTTGACAGGCTAAAGTGAAGGCGTTATCATCGAAGTGCTTGCAGAGAAAGAAGAGAGCATATCCAACCGGGAAAATCAGCAAAGAGAGAGCATGTAATGAGCGAACACGAGTGCTATATTGAACAATTCCCTCATCGCCTGCCGCATCAAGAAGCGGCGGAGTTGCGTCCCTGTGGCCATTACGCCTGCCCGCCGCACACCATCACCTACTACGGCACAGGTGATGATGACGAACTGGTGGGCGACTACTGCATGGTTTGCTACGCCCGCAAATTCCCGCGCAACTGTCCCGATCCTCTGATTCGGCAGGCGGTGCTGGGGGAGAGCCAGCAATAACGACTAGACCAGCACATCGCCGGTCGTTTTCTGAACAGGGCCGAAGATAGTTTCCAGGGCTTCGGGGGCGTAGCGTTCGACGATGCTTTCGGTGATGGCGTTGGCGCGGCAAATTTCACCGAACATGCTGGCGCTGCGGCGGGGGATACGGCGCT
>Ga0209810_1006423_pt1 | contig 10193 bp, 5 predicted proteins | sample Coa_R1_7_FD_187159 | JGI IMG/M metagenome (GOLD analysis project Ga0209810, IMG submission 187159) | Surface soil microbial communities from Centralia Pennsylvania, which are recovering from an underground coalmine fire - Coalmine... | ecosystem: Environmental > Terrestrial > Soil > Unclassified ...
CCGCATCGGCCTCGTCCGTCGCCGCCTCGCTCGCGCCGTCCGCGTCGGTCACGATCGCGAACCCGCAGTCCGGCGAGTACGCCTCGGCCCACCAGCCGTCGAGGATCGAGCAGTTGAGCACGCCGTTCAGGGCGGCCTTCATCCCGGAGGTGCCCGATGCCTCGAACGGCCGCCGCGGCGTGTTCAGCCACACGTCGGCTCCCTGCACGAGCCGCCGTGCGAGGGTCATCTCGTAGTCCTCGAGGAAGACGACGCGTCCGGCCGCCCTGGGCTCGCGTGCGAAGTCGACGACAAGCTGGATCAGGTCCTTGCCCTCCTCGTCGGCGGGGTGCGCCTTCCCGGCGACGAGCACCTGGATCGGCCGCTCGGGGTCGGCGAGTAGCCGCGCGAGCCGCTCGGGGTTGCTGAAGAGGAGGCTCGCGCGCTTGTAGGTCGCGAACCGCCGCGCGAAGCCGATCGTGAGGACGTCGGGGTCGAGCTCGCGCACGCCTCGGGTCGTGGCCAGGAAGTCGAGCAACCGCGCCTTGGCGCTGCGATGCGCAAGCCAGAGATCCTCCGGCGACAGTTTTCGCGCGCGCTCGAAGTGCGGGTCCGTGTCGCCGAGCAGGCTTTCGAGCTCGCCGGAGATCCACGTCCTCTGATGGACGCCGTTCGTGACCGAGGTGATGGGAACCTGGTCGACTCGCCGGTCCGGCCAGAGCCCGTGCCACATCTCGCGCGAGACCGCCCCGTGCAGCTCCGAGACGGCGTTCGCATGCTCCGAGGTGCGGAGCGCGAACGGCGTGAGACCGAAGCCCGTCTCGCCCGGATCGACCTTGCCGAGCGCCAGGAAGTCCTCCCACGCGAGCCCGCACCGCTCGACGAGCCCGCCGAGGGTCCGCCGCACGAGCTCGGGGTCGAAGACCTCGTTCCCCGCCGGCACCGGGGTGTGGGTCGTGAAGACCGTCGACCCACGCAGCCGCTCGATCGCCTCGTCGGCCGAGAGGCCGTGCTCCTCGACGAGCTCCCGCATCCGCTCGAGCTGGAGAAAGGCCGAGTGCCCCTCGTTGAGATGAAAGACCGTCGGCTCGAGGCCGAGCAGGCGCAGCACACGTACCCCGCCGACGCCGAGCACCACCTCCTGGCGCAGCCGGTTCGCCCGGTCGCCGCCGTAGAGGGTGTCCGTGATCGACCAGCGCGGGTTGCCCTCCACCGCCGTGTCGATCAGATAGAGGGAGACGCGCCCGACTCGCACGCGCCATACCCCGAGTCGCACCGCCACGAGGCTGCCGTCTTCGCCTGCGAGCTCGACCACCGGCGCCATGGGGACGAGCTCGAGCGGGAGCCGGCTCGTGTCCGTCCGGGGGTAGTACTCGATCTGCCGGTCGGTCGCGTCGAGCCGCTGCTGGAAGTAGCCGCGGCGGTAGAAGAGGCCGATGCCGACGAGCGGGACGCCGAGCTCCGACGCCGCCTTGAGGTAGTCGCCGGCGAGGACGCCGAGCCCGCCGGAGTAGATCGGAAGGCTCTCGTCGAGCCCGAACTCCGCCGAGAAGTACGCCACGAGGAGGTCGGCCGGCTCGCCGCGACTGCGCCACCACGTCTCCTCGCCGCGGTCGCGCGCGAGGCGTCCCTGCACCCGCTCGAGCCTCGCGAGATAGTCGGGCGTGAGCGCGCGCGCGAGCTCGTCGTCGGTGAGCTCGGACAGGAGCGCGGTCGGGTTGTGCTGCAGCTCGGCGAAGCGCCGCGGCTCGAGCGCGTCGAAGAGGAGCCGCGTCTCGGCGATCCAGGTGAAGGAGAAGTCGCTCGCGATCTCGAGGAGTGCCGAGCGCAGGCTCGCCCCGTCGTATACCTCCGTCACGAGGGGGCACCCTAACGACCGCTTCGGGCCTCACGCAGCGGGTGCGGCACGGGGTCTCGCGCAGCGAGGCTGCTAGCTTTTCCGCTTACCCGGAGAGCTTTGACAGGCAGCTTGGCGACCGGGTCAACAAACGCCTAAAGCGCCCGAGAGCACCGCTCCCGGGCCCGGTGAGGAGACGAGGTGCAGGACACGCGGGAACGGCTCGAATCCATACTCAGGCAGCGCATCGCCGTCCTCGACGGGTCGTGGGGCGTGCTCATCCAGAAGCGCGTGCGCAGCGAGGAGGAGTACCGCGGCGACCGCTTCCGCGACCATCCGCTCGACGTCGCCGGCGATCCAGACCTGCTCAACCTCACGCAACCGGAGATCGTGCGGGAGATCCACCGGTCGTACTTCGCGGCGGGCGCCGACATCGCGACCACCAACACCTTCACGGCGACGCGGATCGGCCAGGCCGACTACGGGCTCCAGGAGGTCGCGGCCGAGATGGCGCTCGAGGGGGCCAGGCTCGCGCGGGAGATCGCCGACGAGTTCGACGGCCTCGTGGCCGGATCGCTCGGCCCGCTCAACGTCTCGCTCTCGCTCTCCCCCCGCGTAGACGATCCCGCGTACCGCGCCGCCACCTTCGACGAGGTCGTGGAGGCCTATGCGGAGCAGGTCCGCGCGCTGCGCGAGGGCGGGGTCGACCTCCTGCTCATCGAGACGGTCTTCGACACGCTGAACGCGAAAGCTGCGATCGTCGCCGCACACGACGAGGCGCCCGAGCTGCCGCTCTGGCTCTCCTTCACGGCGATCGACAAGAGCGGCCGCAACCTCTCGGGGCAGACCGTCGAGGCGTTCTGGATCTCGGTCGAGCACGCCAGGCCGCTCGTGGTGGGCGTCAACTGCTCCCTGGGTGCGGCCGAGATGCGCCCCTTCGTCGAGGACCTCGCCGAGCTCGCGTCGACCTGGGTCGCATGCCACCCGAACGCCGGGCTGCCGAACGCGCTCGGCGAGCACGACGAGCAGCCCGAGGACACGAGCCGCTTCCTCGGAGAGTTCGCCCGCGACGGGCTCGTGAACATCGTGGGCGGCTGCTGCGGCACGACCCCGGAGCACGTCCGGCAGATCGCGGCGGCGGTCGAGGGCGTCGCCCCGCGCGCCGTGCCCGAGCGGCGGGCGGCCACCTGGTTCAGCGGCCTCGAGCCGCTGGAGCTTCGTGACGACTCGAACTTCACGATGATCGGCGAGCGCACGAACGTGACAGGCTCGGCCCGCTTCCGGCGCCTCGTCGAGGCGGGAGACTTCCAGGCGGCTCTCGACGTCGCGCTCGAGCAGGTGCGGGGTGGGGCGAACCTCCTGGACGTCAACATGGACGCCGATCTGCTCGACGGTGAGCGGGCGATGACGACCTACCTCAACCTCGTCGCGACCGAGCCCGAGGTGGCGCGAATCCCGATCGTGATCGATAGCTCCCGCTGGTCGGTGCTCGAAGCCGGGCTCAAATGTGTCCAGGGGAAAGGCGTCGTCAACTCGCTCTCGTTGAAGGAAGGGGAAGAGGCGTTTCTCGAGCAGGCGCGGACCGTGCGGCGTTACGGCGCGGGCGTCGTGGTGATGGCGTTCGACGAGGAGGGCCAGGCGGAGACGGTCGAGCGCAAGGTCGCGATCTGCGAGCGCGCCTACCGACTGCTCGTGGAGGAGGTGGGATTCCCTCCCGAGGACCTGATCTTCGACCCGAACGTACTCGCCGTCGCAACGGGAATCGAGGAGCACCGCGGCTTCGCGAAGGCGTTCCTCGACGCGCTGCTCTTGATCAAGGAACGCTGTCCGGGCGCGCGCACGAGCGGCGGGATCTCGAACCTCAGCTTCGCCTTCCGCGGCAACGACGCCGTGCGCGAGGCGATGCACTCCGCCTTCCTCTACCACGCGATCCGCGCCGGCCTCGATATGGGCATCGTCAACGCCGGCCAGCTCGTGGTCTACGAGGACATCGAGCCGGAGCTGCTCGAGCACGTCGAGGACGTCATCTTCGACCGGCGCCCCGACGCAACCGAACGGCTCGTCGAGTATGCGGGGCGCGTTCGCGGCGAAGCGACGCGGCGGGAAGTCGATCTCGCGTGGCGCGAGGCGCCCGTCGAGAAGCGGCTCGAGCACGCGCTCGTGCACGGCATCGTCGACTTCATCGAGGAGGACACGGAGGAGGCGCGGCAGCGCGCCGACCGCCCGCTCGACGTGATCGAGGGGCCGCTGATGTCCGGCATGCAGGTGGTGGGCGACCTCTTCGGTGCGGGGAAGATGTTCCTGCCGCAGGTCGTGAAGAGCGCTCGCGCGATGAAGCGCGCGGTCGCCTATCTCGAGCCGTACATGGAGGCCGAGCAGGCGGCCGGCGGCGGCCCGGCGCGGGCCCGCGGCAAGGCCGTGCTCGCGACGGTCAAGGGAGACGTGCACGACATCGGCAAGAACATCGTCGGCGTCGTGCTGGGCTGCAACGACTACGACGTGGTCGACCTCGGCGTCATGGTCCCGGCCGAGCGGATCCTCGACACGGCGATCGAGGAAGAGGCGGACCTCGTGGGGCTGTCCGGGCTGATCACGCCCTCGCTCGACCAGATGGTCGACGTCGCGCGGGAGATGGAGCGGCGTGCGATGTCGCTGCCGCTCCTTATCGGCGGCGCGACGACCTCACGCCAGCACACCGCTGTGCGGATCGCGCCGGCGTACTCGCAGCCTGTCGTGCACGTCCTCGACGCGTCCCGCGTCGTGGGCGTGGTCTCCGATCTCCTCGACGCCGAGCGGCGGGTGAGGCTCGACATCGAGAACCGCGTCGAGCAGGAGCGGCTGCGCGACCTCCATGCCGAGAAGGAGCGGAAGCCGCTCCTGCCGCTCTCGCGGGCGCGGGAGAACCGCCACCGGGTCTCGTTCGACGACCTGTCCGTCCCCGAGTTCACCGGCCGCCGCATGATCGAGCCGGAGCTCGCGACGCTGCGCGAGTACGTCGACTGGCAGTTCTTCTTCCACGCCTGGGAGCTCAAGGGCAAGTTCCCCGCGATCCTCGAGCAGCCCGCGGCGCGGGAGCTCTACGACGACGCGCAGCGCCTGCTCGACCGAATCGTCGAGGAGCAGTTGCTCGTCGCGCGCGGCGTCTTCGGTTTCTGGCCGGCCTCGTCCGACGGCGACGATATCGTTGTCGATAGTGACAACGAAACCGACATACGCTTTTGCTTCCTGCGCCAGCAGACCGACTACGGCGACTCGCGCCCGAACCGCTCCCTGGCGGACTACCTGGCTCGCGAGCGAGACCACCTCGGTGCGTTCGCGGTCACCGCCGGGATCGGAGCCGAGGAGCTAGCCGCCCGCTTCGCCGCGGAACACGACGACTACCACGCGATCATGGTCAAGGCGCTGGCCGACCGGCTGGCCGAGGCCTTCGCGGAGTACCTGCACGAGCTCGCGCGCCGCGCCTGGTACGAGACGGGCCCGAAGCTTCCGAACGAACAACTGATCGGCGAGCGCTTCCGCGGCATCCGGCCTGCGTTCGGGTATCCCGCCTGCCCGGACCACAGCGAGAAGCCGAAGCTGTTCGCGCTCCTCGGCGCAGAGGAGGCCGGCCTTGCGCTGACCGAGACGTATGCGATGACGCCGGCGGCGAGCGTGAGCGGCATCTACCTCGCGCATCCCGAGGCGCGGTATTTCTCCGTGGGGCGGATCGCCCGTGACCAGGTCGAGGACTACGCGGCTCGAAAGCAGATCTCGCTCCGCGAGGCAGAGCGCTCGCTGCGGCCGAACCTCGCCTACGAGCCCACGGGGGACGAGACCGAGGTGAGCGTCGTCTCGGCCTCCGCCGGAAGCTGAGCTATCCTCGAAGGCAGGCGCCGCGGTGGCGCCGATCTCGCATGCGGACGACGCTGAAGCGCGGAATCGGACTGGTCGCGGGCCACAACGGCAACGGCCACTCTGCGGCACCTCCGCTTTTCGGGCCGATCGTGCGGTACCGCCAGCCAGACCCGCCGCAGCGGTCGGTGATCGGCCTGCTTCTGCGCGGCTTCGGGTGGCTGCTGCTTGCGGTCGTCGTGATCGCGGCGGGCGCCGCCGGCGGCCTCTACCTCTACGGTCACGAGAGCCTCAACGCAGTGGCGGCGAAGGACCAGTCGCTCAAGAAAGCGGAGACGAACGGAGATCTGAAGGTGCCGATCCCCTCCCAGCCCGCGATCGCCCTCGTCGCCGGCTACGACTTCCGCGCGGGAACGGGCGCCGGCGGCTCCAACCCGTACGCAGGCTCCAACTCCGACACGCTCATGCTTCTCCGGGCCGACCCGAAGCACGACACACTCTCCATGCTCTCGTTCCCGCGCGATCTCTGGGTCCCGATCTATTGCCATTCGGGCGCCCCGTTCACGGTGAGCCGTATCAACTCGGCCTGGCAGCTCTGCGGCAACAACGGCCCGGCGGCGACGCTCCAGACGATGGAGCACCTGACCGGCCTCAAGATCAACTACATGATCACGCTCGACTTCCACGCCTTCAAGCAGATCGTGAACCACCTGCACGGCGTGTACATGAACGTCGACCGCCGCTACTACATCGCGCCCCACTCGGGCACGTCCGCCATCAACCTCCAGCCGGGCTACCAGAAGCTCGACGGCGGCCAGGCGCTCGCGTACGTCCGCTACCGGCACACGGACAGCGACATCTACAGGACGGGCAGGCAGCAGCTCTTCCTCGAGGCGCTCAAGAGCCGGCTCAGGACGGGGCTCTCGATCTTCGAGGCCCCGAAGCTGATCAGCGACCTGAAGAAGAACGTCGCCGTAGCCCGTGGAGGCAGTGGCTCCGTGACGGCGGCCGAGCTCGAGTCGTATCTCGGGCTCGCATACCACCTGCCGGCCGGACACCTGTTCCGCAACCAGATCCCGCTCGCGGACTTCCACTACTTCACTGCCGCCGGCGGCGCGCAGGTTGAGTCCGCGTCTGCGGGAGCGATCTCGGGTGCGGTCTACCGCTTCCTCCATCCCGACGTGCGCGAGTCGCAAACGCTGAACAACCAGTACTCCGGGCACCGCAAGACCGCCCCGAAGAAGAAGACCCCCAAGCTGCCGAAGTCGAGAATCTCGGTGCTCGTGCTCAACGCCGGCACGGTGCCCGGCGAGGCCGCCAACACGTCCTACCTGCTGACGACGGACGGCTTCACGACGAAGACGCTGCCCGCCAACGAGTCGGCCAACGCGCCGAAGCATGCGCGTGACACCACCGTCTACTACGACCCGGTGCAGCCCGACGCGCAGCAGGCCGCGCAGCAGATTCGGCCGCTCTTCGGCTCACAGACCCGCGTCGAGCAGATGACGACCGCCATCGCCGCGTACGCGCGGCGGGCAGGCAACCCGCTCACCGTCGTCACCGTCGGGACAGGCTTCAGCGGCAAGCTCGCCGTTCCCCACCACGTGAAGGTGCCGAAGCGTCGCCCACCCCAGGTGAGCAACGGCGCCGCCATGACGGCGCCGGCCTTGCGCCGCGTCTACGACCGGGTGCACTTCCCGCTCATGGTCCCGCACAAGATCGCGCAGTACGCGCAGCTCTCGCCCGACGAGGGCGTCCGCGCCTTCAAGGTGAATCACCAGCACGAGGTGGCGCTCACGTTCGTCATGCCGAACCAGATCGAGTACTGGCAGATCGAGGAGAGCACGTGGAACCGCGCGCCGATCCTCGAGAACCCGACCGGGCACATCTACTACCACGGCGAGAAGCTCCAGATCTACTCCACCGGGGGCACGATCCAGATGGTCGCCCTACCCACGAAGCGGGCGACGTACTGGGTCGTGAACACGATCCTCAATCAGCTCTCGAACTCGACGATGATCGCCATCGCAGAGAGCTTCAGGCCCCTGCGCCGCTGAGCGGCGGTTTACCCTAGGACCGTGGCACGGATCGCGATCTTCGGGGCCGGCTACGTCGGTCTCGTCACCGGCGCGTGCTTCGCGGATCTCGGCCACGAGGTCGTCGTGCGCGACGTGCTGCCCGACCGCATCGAGCGGCTGCGCGCGGGCGACGTGCCGATCTACGAGCCGGGCCTCGACGAGGTGCTGGGGCGCTGCCGCGACCGGATCTCGTTCACCCTCGACGTGCGCGAGGCCGTGGTCGGCGCCGATTTCCTCTACGTCGCAGTCGGGACGCCGCCCACGTACTCCGGAGACGCGGATCTCAGCGCCGTCTGGACGGTCGTCGACGAGATCCCGGAAGAGGTCGAGGGCCGCCCGCTCCTCGTGATGAAGAGCACGGTCCCGGTCGGGACGGGGGAGCGAGTGCGCGCGCGGCTCGACGCGCGCGGGCTCGAGAGCGTCGGCTACGTCTCGAATCCCGAGTTCACCGCCGAGGGAACGGCAGTCGCGGATTTCATGCACCCGGACCGGGTCGTCGTCGGCGCGTTCGACCCGGCAGACGCCGAGCGCGTGGTCGACCTCCACGGAGGCATCGAGACCGAGTTCCTCCGCATGGACGTCGCCTCGGCCGAGCTCGTCAAGCTCGCGTCCAACGCGTTCCTCTCGACGCGGATCAGCTTCATCAACGAGATCGCGAACGTCTGCGAGCTCGTCGGGGCCGACGTCGTCGAGGTCGCGCGCGGAGTCGGCCTCGACCACCGGCTCGGGCCGCACTTCTTCCGCGCCGGGATCGGCTTCGGCGGCAGCTGCTTCCCGAAAGACGTGACCGCGCTGAAGCAGCTCGCCGGCAATTCCGGCTATCCGTTCCTGCTGCTGCAGGCGGTGTGGGAGGTGAACGAGCTCCAGAAGCGGCGTGTCGTGCAGAAGCTCCAGCAGCGGCTCGGGAGCCTGCGCGGGCGAACCGTCGCGCTGCTCGGCCTGGCGTTCAAGCCGAACACCGACGACATGCGCGAGGCGCCCAGCCGGATCATCGCCTACCGGCTGCTCGCCGAGGGAGCCGAGGTGCGCGCGTGGGACCCGGTCGCGCGGCCGGACGACCTGCAGGGAGTCGAGATCTGCAACTCCGTCCTCGAGGCCGTGCGAGGCGCCGACGCCGCGGTGATCGTGACCGAGTGGCCCGAGCTGCGCGAGCTTCCGAGCGCCGAGGTGCGAGAGGCGATGTCGAGGCCGCTCATCGTCGACGGCCGCAACCTCCTCGATCCGGCGGCCGTGGCGGCGGCAGGGTTCGAGTACGAGGCGATCGGGCGCCCGACCCACGCGACGCCGGGCGGCGTGAACGGCAGCCCAAAGCCCTCTCGCGACCGCGAGCTCAACGCCTGATGGAAGCTCTGCTGCTCGCCGGCGGGAAGGCGGAGCGGCTGGGCGAGGCGGCGCAGGGGTTGCCGAAGCCGCTCGTGCCCGTGGCGGGGATCCCGCTCGCGGCCTACGCGGTCGGCCGCCTCGTCGACTCGGGCGTGACGCGGGTGATCGTCGCGTGCCGGGCCGGTCACGAGGAGCCGTTCCTCCATGCGCTCTCCGGGCTCGGCGCCGACGTCGAGGCGGTGGGGGAGGACGAGCCGTTGGGCCGCGGCGGAGGCCTCCGGCTCGCGGCCACGCGGCGTCAGGAGGACGGCCCCGTCCTCGCCCTCAACGGCGACGAGCTCCTCGACGTCGACTTCCGCGCACTGCTCGCCGAACACGAGGCAAGCGGTGCCGCGGGGACGATCGTCGTCGCGCAGGTGCGCTCGCCCTTCGGGGTGGTGGACGTCGAGGCGGATGGGACGATCACGGGCTTCCGGGAGGCACCGCTCCTCGAGCACTGGGTCAACTCCGGCGTCTACGTCCTGGGCGAGGGGGCGCTCGCGCTCCTGCCGGAGAAGGGCGATCACGAGCAGTCCACCTTCCCGCAGCTGGCGCGCGAACGGAGGCTGCACGCGCACCGCCACCAGGGCGTCTGGCTCACCGTGAACACGCCGAAGGATCTCCGGCGCGCTGCCGAGTTCGTCGACGCGCATCCCGACTGGCGGCCGCAGAGGCAGCTGGCGTGATGCTCGACTCGCCGAACTACGGCTCCCTCGACAAGTTCTCGTTCGAGGCGCGCCGGGTCGACAAGCCCTGGGGCTGGGAGCTGATCTGGGCGCACGCGGAGGACTACGTCGGGAAGATCCTCTTCGTGCGGGGGGGCGAGTCGCTCTCGCTCCAGTTCCACCGGGAGAAGGACGAGAGCTGGTACGTCGAGAGCGGCCGCGCGCGCCTCGAGCTCGGCGAGGCGGGCCAGGAGGCGCTCGACGAGGAGATCGTGACCCCCGGGGCGTGCTTCCGTTTCCGCGCGGGGACGGTGCACCGGATCACGGCGCTCGAGGACACGACGATCCTCGAGGTCTCCACGCCGCACCTCGACGACGTCGTCCGGCTCGAGGACGCCTACGGACGCGAGGGCACCAGCGACGCCTGAGCGGGTCCTGCGG
>Ga0209810_1006425_pt1 | contig 10190 bp, 10 predicted proteins | sample Coa_R1_7_FD_187159 | JGI IMG/M metagenome (GOLD analysis project Ga0209810, IMG submission 187159) | Surface soil microbial communities from Centralia Pennsylvania, which are recovering from an underground coalmine fire - Coalmine... | ecosystem: Environmental > Terrestrial > Soil > Unclassified...
CGCCGCAACTGCGGCGTGGTATTTCGTTCAAAAAGGACAATCGTTGTGGTAGGAAGTGAAGGCGGCGATCAGCTCGCGCATACCGGGGCTGAGCGGTCCTTCGCCCCGCATGATTTCTTGCGTGAATCTGCTCAGGTGATCGGTGGCGGCGGGGCGAAAGGCGAAGAGGTGCCAGATTTGCGGATACTCGGCTCCGCTGGCCTGCATTTTGCGGATGAGATCGGTATGCGGGCTGGGCTGCGGGTTGTGTTCGACGCCAGGGAGAAACATGGGTTTCATGATGTGACTCCGCCTGCGGAGGCCCGGTTTTGGGCTTGTATGTCAGAAGGGATTTGATTGTAGCCGGATTGGGCGATCACGGCTGCACGGCGGCGATAACTTTCCGGATCTTCTGGGGCCCAGGTGGCCAAGCCATCCACATAGCGGTTATACATGCAGAAGGCGGCAGCGATGAGGACGGTGTCGTGGATCTCCCGGTCGGTTGCACCAAGCCGGCGCGCATTTTCGATATCTTCGGTGGTGACCCGTTTGCCGCCCTGTTGCACTTTGCCGGCGATCGTCAGGAGCGCCTTGAGTTTGTCGGAGATGGGCGCGGTCTTAAAATCCCGTTTCACCTGAAGCACTAAGTCTTCGTTGCCGTTCAAGTGATGGGCAGCGATTGCGCCGTGGGAGGTCTGGCAGTAGTAGCAATCGTTCAAGGAAGAGACGTAGGTTGCGATCAGCTCGCGTTCTGCCTGGGAAAGAGAACTGGGCTGATGGAGGAGCACATCTGCGAGTTCACACAGGGGTTTGGCGGTTTCTGGGCGGAAATGGAAAAGGGCTCGAATGCCGGGGAGGTCGTCGGTCAGTTGAATATGCGGCATGGAAGACTTCTCCTTCAGAGAGCAGGGGCAGCCGATGCGGTCAACCGTTCGGTAGAGGCAACATAGCCTTCCTCAGCCAAGCGGGCCGCCTGCTGGCGATAGCGCTCCGGATCCTGAGGGGCCCAGGTGGCCAAGCCATCCACATAGCGGTTGTACATGCAGAAGGCGGCGGCGATGAGAACGGTGTCGTGAATCTCTTGATCGGTGGCTCCGTGTTGTCTGGCTCGCTCAATATCTTCGGACTTGACGTGCTTTCCACCCTTTTGCACCTTGCCGGCAATGGCTAAAAGGGCCTTCAGTTTGTCCGAGATGGGCGCCTTCTCCGGGTCGCGCTTGGTTTCCGCCACCAGCGCTTCATCCCCTTCGAGGTAGTGGGCGGCTACTGCGCCGTGAACGGTTTGGCAGAAGAAGCAGTCGTTCTGCGATGAGACGTAGGTGGCGATGAGTTCTCTTTCGGCGCGGGAAAGAGAATTGGGCTCTCGCAGGAGTATTTCGGCAAGCTCATTGAGTGGCTTGGCAGTTTCCGGGCGGAACAGCATGGGGCCGAGAATACCGGGAATTCCTTCAGGCAGCGTGATGTGAGGCATAACTTGCTTCGATGCGAATGTACTCGATTTCTGACCCTTAGTAAAGATGGAACTTGGTCTCCAACTAAAGACGGAGCGGGGCTGCCGTGTGGGTCTGGGAGCGGACCAGAGGCCGTATTTTACGGGATGATGGTGGCGCTTTTGATGTAGTCGAGCTTGGGATAGTTCTGCCGGAGATAGGCATTACCGTTTTGCGAGATGGCTTCCTGATCCGGACCTTGGCCATGGGGAGGGCCGTCGCCATAACCCATGTAGATTTGCTCGATGTTCTCCATACCCTGTACGATTTCGCCGAATGGCGTGAAGCCTTGTGGATCGAGCGAGGCGCTGTTGTCGCGTAAGTTGATAAAGACTTGCGTGGTGCGGGAATCCGGCTCGCCGGTTTTGGCAAATACGACGGTGCCGATTTTATTGCTCACCTTGGGCGGGTCGTCTTTGATGGAGATCGCGCTCCACTGCTGATTGATTTTGGGGTTGCCGTTGATGCCCCATTGCACGACGAAGTTCGGGAGTGCGCGAAAGAAAGCATTGTCGTTGTAGAAGCCGGCTTTGACGAGGCGGTAGAAATGATCTGCGCCGATGGGAGACCAGTCGCGGTGCACCAGGATGACCACATCACCTTTTGTGGTTTGCAGCAGCACGCGATACGTGGCGGGCGCGGGCGGATCGGCTGCCGGTTTCCGGGCACAAGCGGTTAAAAGGGCCAGTGCCGGGGCGAGCAGGAGGGAGGAGAACGTCCTACGGTTCATTTGGCATCTCTCCAGTTGGGGCCGCTTCCGGTTTCGGCGACCAGCGGCACGGATAAGGGATAGACATTTTCCATTTCCTTTTTTACAAGCTCCTTTAGCTCGTCGCGCTCCGAAGGCGGTGCTTCAAAGACAAGCTCATCGTGAACCTGCAGGAGCATACGGGCTTGCATCTTTTGCTCTTCGAGGCGGCGAGCAATGCGAATCATAGCGATTTTGATGAGATCAGCGGCGGTGCCTTGTAGCGGCGTGTTGATGGCGGTCCGTTCGGCGAAAGACCGGGCAGAGGGGTTACGGCTCTGCATGTCGGGTATGGGGCGTTTGCGGCCCAACAGCGTTTTGGCGACGCCGGTTTGGCGCACTTCCGCGATGGTGCGGTCGATGAACTCGCGCACGCCGGCATAACGTTCAAAATAGCGCTTGATGTAGAGCTCGGCCTCTTTTCGATCGATGTAAAGCTGCTGGGCGAGGCCGAACGGCGTCTGTCCATAGACAATTCCGAAGTTCACGGCTTTGGCGCGACGGCGCATCTCAGGGGTAACCTGTTGGGGTTCGACATTGAAGACTTCGGCGGCGGTTCGAGTGTGGATGTCCTCGTGTCTGAGGAAGGATTCCGTCAGGACCGGATCGCGCGACATATGCGCGAGGAGCCGGAGCTCGATTTGCGAATAATCGGCGACGACAAGTTCCCAGCCGGGTTCCGGGATGAAGGCAGCGCGGATTTCGCGGCCCTCGTCCGAGCGGATGGGGATATTTTGCAGATTGGGATTGGAGGAGGAGAGGCGGCCTGTCGCCGCGCCAGTTTGATTGAAGGTGGTATGCAGGCGTCCGGTTTCGGGGCGGATGAGCAGGGGCAGAGCATCGATATACGTTCCCTTGAGCTTGGCGAGCTGGCGGTAATCGAGAACGAGCTGCGCGATGGGATGAGATGGCGCAAGGGTTTCGAGCACATCTGCTGCTGTGGAGATGACTTTGCCCTTGCCCCATTTGACTGGCGCGGGCAGATGCAGTTCTTCAAACAGCACCTTGCCGAGCTGCTGCGGGGAATTGATGTTGAAGGGGTGGCCTGCGATCTCAAAGATTTGTTGCGCAATCACTTCCAGGCGCGATTGCAGGCGCAGGGAAAGATCCGCAAGCACAGTGGTGTCGATGCGAATGCCGGTCTTCTCCATCTGAGCCAGCACCGGCACCAGAGGCAGGTCGATTTCGCGATAGAGGCTCATCAGTTCCTGGGCCTCAAGCTGCGGACGGAGGATTGAGACAACCGCGAGAGTGGCTTCGGCCTGCTGCTCTGCGGCGGGGTTGAGTTTGCGATCTAAGTAGCGTTCGGCCAGGGTCTCGGGTGAGCAGGCGCTGGGGTCGGCGCAGAGCAGGAAGGCATAGAGCATGGCGTCTTCTGCGATATTTGCCGGTTGGATGCCGAAGCGCGACAAGGCGAGGAGAAGGGCCTTGGCATCGTGCGCGACTTTGGGGATGTTCTCTGATTCGAGCACTGGCCGGAGGGATTCGATTAACGAGAGGGGGACGGCGCGCCCCTGTCCGATGCGATAAGAGAGCCCGGCGAAGGAGTTGGTCAGATCGAGGACGACGGCGAGCGGAGCGTTTTCGGGCCGCTGGGCGAGCCATTCGGAGACGGCGGCGGGATCGGTGAGCACGGCATAGTCGCGCCTGGCGCTGTCATCTTCCGGCGCGAGATCTTTGAGAAGACTGTAGAACTCGAGCTCGCGGTAGAGGCCGCGCAGGGCGGTGACATCGGGAGGCTGCGCGCGCAAGGACTCGAGATTCCACTCGATGGGGACCTCGGTGTGAATGGTCGCCAGTTGTTTGCTGAGCAGGATCTGGTCGCGATTTTTTTGCAGACTCTCCCGATAGGTTTTGCGCTCGATTTCGGCGGCGTGATCGAGCGCCGCTTCTACCGAGCCGAAGCGGGCGATGAGATCTCGGGCGCCTTTGTCGCCGATGCCGGGAGCGCCCGGAATGTTATCGATGGCATCGCCTTTGAGTGCGAGCAGATCGGCGACTTGGGAGGGTTTTACGCCCAAGTATGCTTCGACCTTGGCGGCGTCGTACCATTCGTCGTCCTTCATGGGATTGAGCATGAAGACGCGATCGTTGACAAGCTGGAGCATGTCCTTATCGCTTGAGACGATCACGACTTCAAGCTGCTGGCCGTGATCACGAGAGGCGATGGCGCCGATGACGTCGTCGGCCTCATAGCTGGGGAATTCGAGCACCGGGATGCGCATGGCGTCGAGGAGGCGGCGGATGTAAGGGATTTGTTCGGCGAGATCCTGCGGCATTTCCGTACGGTTGGCTTTGTAGTCAGCGAAGCTTTCCGAGCGGAAGGTAGGAGCGGAGCTTTCGAAGATGGCGGCGATGTATTCGGGCTTGTGGCTGGCCATGAGCTTGCGGAGCATATTGTGAAAGATGTAAATGGCCTCTGTGGACAGGCCGGTGCTGGTGCGCATGGGCGGGGCTCCGCTGCGGGCGCGGGCGTGATAGGCCCGGAAGATGAAGCCGAAGGTATCGATGAGAAAGAGACGGGGGACCGACAATACTTTCAGGATAGAAGGTGAATTTTCATTATCCGATTTTTCTTGATCTGACGGGCAAGAGATGCCTGGTGGTGGGGGAAGGCCCTGAAATGGCGTCTAAGATACGGGGGCTGATCGAAGCGGGGGCAGAAGTTGTGTATGTGAATCCGAGAGCTTCGGATGAGATCGCGGCGCTGGCGAAGCGTGGAGAGATGCTCTGGGCGGCGAGAGAGTTTGCGCCGCCGGATCTCGATGGTTGCTTTCTGGTGATTGCGAGGCTGGAGGACAACTCGGAGATCTTTCGTCTGGCAGAGGAGCGAGGTGTGCTGTGCAATGCGGTGGATGATCCCGAGCATTGCCGGTTCATCTTTGGCAGCGTGCACCGGCAGGGCGAGTTGACCATCGCCATCTCCACGAATGGCGTGGCTCCGGCGCTGGCGGTTCGTCTCAAGGAGCGGCTGCAGAGAGAGATCGGCCCCGAGTATGCGGTCTTGCTTGAGCTGCTGCAGCAGATTCGCGCGGAGATCCGGGCGCGGATACCGGACTTTGCGAGGCGGCGGGAGCTTTGGTACCGGATTATCGACTCGGGAGCACTAGAAAAAATTCGGGCAGGGGAGATCGAGGAGGCGCGGCGTCTGATTGTGGGATTGATCGAGCGGCCGGATTGAGAAGCGGGGGAAACAGGGCAGGGGGCGGGATGCTTTACACTGGGAGAGACGACGTTAACCGCTTGACTTCTCCAACCACAACCGTCATTGAAACTACGCCGCAGACCCAAGGCGGGATGCTGCGCTCGTTTTTGCTGGTTTTTGCGTGCACGATTATCGGCGCGCTGGCGCAGCTTTTCCTGAAGCAGGGAACGGCGCAGTTAGGGGCGCGCGCGACGCATGTGAGCTTGTTACAGGTGGTGAAGGATCCGACGCTGATTTGGGCCTATTGCATGGGGATCCTCACCAATTTCAAGCTGTTCTGCGGCTATTGCATGTATGGGATCGTGACCTTTCTGATGGCGCTGGCCTTGAAGGGCAGAGAGCTTTCGCGCTTGTTTCCGATTATCGCTCTTACCTACGTGTGGGTGACCATTCTGTCGCTTTTTGTGCTGGGCGAGCATATGAACTTTTTCCGCAGCGCGGGCATCGCCTTCATTGTGGGCGGCGTATCGGTACTCGGTTTGAAGAAGTAATCCGGTTCCTATGCACGCTACGACACCGCTGAGCTCCATCATTCTTGTGCTGTTCGGTTCCTTTATTGGCTCTTTTGGGGCGGTTTTTCTGAAGGTGGGAGCTGAGCACATGAAGGGCAGTCTCGCGCGATTGATCACGAATCACTGGCTGGCTCTGGGCGTGGTTTTATACCTGCTGTCTTCGGTGTTCTACATGATGGGTGTGGCGCAGGGGCAGCTTACGGTGCTGTATCCGATGGTCTCGCTGGGCTACATTTGGACCATTTTATGGGCGCGGTTGTTTTTCAAAGAGCCCTTCACGATGGCGAAAATCGGCGGGCTGGTGATGATCATTTTTGGCGTGGCGCTGATCAATTTAGGGAACGCGTAGAGCGCGGGGCTCGGGCAAAGCTGCTCAGGAGCGGGTGACGTGCTCCCGCCAGAGCTCGGTGAATTTTCTCAGGGCTTCCGGCCTGCGTTTGCGCACAATCAGGCGGAGGATGGCGGCTGCGACCCAGAAAAAGAAGATGGAAGTGATCCAGAGGTCGGCTTGTTTGCCGATGAGGGGGGGCAAGATAAATTGGGCGGCAAACAAGGCAAACATCGAAGCGGCTTCCCACCAGGCGATTTCCATATCGAGCAGGAAGATGAGGATGACGCAGCTTTGTGCGATGGTGAGCAGCAGTTCGGACTGCTGTTCGGCATCGAGGGGGATGGAGGCGGGAGCGCCGCGACTGAGGGAAAACGTTACGGGGAGCATGGCCATTAGCAATGTCCATTGATTGATGTTGCTCGAGGCGATATTCATGAGGGCAACGGAAGCATTGCCGCTCTGCCGGGCGAAATAGAAGGTCGAAACGATTTCGGGGAACTCGGAGATCACGGGCGCAAACCATTGGATGACGACGAAGGTGGGGACACCGATGGCAGTGGCGAGGGCGATCAAACTGCCGAGAAAGGGTTCGGCGGTGAAGTAGATGAGCGCTGCGCCCAGGACAAAGCAGGCGGTGATGCCGAGGATGCGCCAGCGGCGCGGGGCGAGTGCGATTTTGCGCGGGACCAGTTCGAGATCTTCGATGGTTTCGCCTTCTTCTGGCGGCAGGCGCGTGAGCAGGAAGAGATAGACGGCATAGATGGCGGTGAGGATGATTGCATCGTAGATATCGAGGGCGCCCTTCCACCAGATGGCGAAGGAATAGACGAGGGGGCAAAAGAGAGCGATGACTTCCATGCTGTGGTGAGGATCGAGGGCGATCTTCCGCAGCGGGCGGCCGGTGCGGAGGCGGTGGGCGTAAGCGGCGGTTGCATAGATCATGGGCCAAGCGAGACCGGTAAGGAGGCGGATTGCGCCCGTGAGATTGGCGATGAGCAGGGGCGTTTTTTGATGCCAGGCGAGGACGGCTTCCACAGCGAACTCGGGCATGGTTTGCATCCACGCCAGAATGGCGAGCGCGAAGCCCTGTGCCACGAAGAACTGAGCGGATTCGGCGCCCCAGGTCATGAGCAGGGAGGCGAGCAAGATGGCGGGGGTGGTCCAAGCGGCGGCGAAGGGGCTTGAAGCCTGCAGCGGCGCTGAAGCGAGCATCAGCGGGCAAATTGCGGGCGAGAGGGAATGCTGTTTTGTTCTAGGCAAACCAGATTTCTGGATCGCGATCGGAGCCGGACCGCTTCATCATGGAATGTTTTTCGAAGTCAGGGGACCTCAAAGGGAAGTCCGTGCGGTAATGTGCTCCGCGGCTCTCCTGACGGGCGAGCGCGGCGCGAGCAATCAGCAAGGCTACTTGATGCATATTTCGCAGTTCGAAATCTGACAGCGCCGGTGAGGCCAGGGTGCGCGAGGGGCGGGATTGCAGTTTGGTGAACGCCGCCTCGAGTTCCGGCCCATTGCGCAGGATACCGCAACAGTTCCAGGCGATACTGCGCAGCTCGCGTTCGGAGATGAGGGGAAATTCCGGGGTGGGGCAGCGGTGCGAGAGGTGCTGTGGGAGTGAAGCTGTTTCGCGCATGGCTTGGCCTGCGCGGGCGCCAAAGACGACGCCTTCGAGCAGCGAGTTGCTGGCCAGCCGGTTTGCGCCGTGCACGCCGGTGCAAGCTGCCTCGCCGGCTGCGTAGAGCCGGGGGAGGGTGGTTCTGCCCCAGAGGTCGGTTTGAATGCCTCCCATGGCGTAGTGCGCGGCGGGGCGCACGGGCGCGGGCGTGGTCTCGAGATCGACGCCGTAGCGGAGGCAGGTTTCGTAAATGCGCGGGAAGCGCTCGCGGACGAAGCCTTTGGGGAGATGCGTTAAATTGAGGAAGGCGCTGGGGTCGCCGCTGGCGCGCAGTTCCATGACCAGGGAGCGCGAGACGACATCGCGCGGCGCAAGTTCCTTGAGGGGGTGATAGCGTTCCATGAAGCGCTCGCCGGCACTGTTGCGCAGATAGGCGCCTTCGCCGCGGAGGGCCTCGCTTAACAGGAATCTGGGCGCTGAGGGGAGATAGAGAGCGGTGGGATGGAATTGGATGAATTCGATATCGGAGATGGCGGCTCCGGCACGGAATGCGCAGGCTACGCCATCGCCGGTGGCGACGTCCGGATTGGTGGTGTTTTCAAAGACGCGGCCGAGCCCGCCTGTGGCGAGCAGGACAGCACGGGCTTGGATGAGAACCATGCGGCCGGTTTTTTCTTCAAAGGCGGCGACGCCGGTCACTTCACCGTTTTCGGTCAGCAGGTCGGTTACGGCGGAGAAGGTTTGAAAGGTGACGCGGTCGGAAGATCCAGCGCGCTGGCGAAGGGTGCGAACGATTTCGCGTCCGGTGGAGTCACCGTGTGCGTGCAGAACCCGGCTCCTGCTGTGAGCGCCTTCGCGCGTGAAGGCGAGCCGGGTGCCTTGGCGATCGAACTCAGCGCCCCAAGCGATCAACTGCTCGATGGCGGCAGGACCTTCTTCGACCAAGGTGCGAACTGCTTCGGGATTGCAGAGGCCGTCGCCGGCAATGAGGGTGTCTTGCTCGTGCAGTTCGATCTCGTCGTCGTCGCTAAGAGCCGCAGCTATGCCTCCTTGCGCATACTCGGAGGAAGATTCACGCAAACTGTCTTTGGCGATGACAAGCACCCGGCCGGCAGAGGCGAGCTCAATTGCGGCGCGGAGACCTGCAACGCCGGCCCCTACGACGATGTAATCCGTACAGATGTGTTCGGGAGCGGCGATATGTCAATGATAGCTCTCAGGGAAATCAGGGGAATGGTGTTGCGGTAGTCTGCAAACAGAAGGAAGAGATTGTAAAGAATGAGTCCGAGAGCTGCCTTTGCTGTAGAAACCGCGCAACGTGCGTACACGGCTGTGATCGAGCGCGGGATCTTACGGCGCATTGGCGATTTTGTTCCGCGCCGGGCGGGGAAGCTGTTTGTGCTGACGACGGAAGACGTCTGGCAGCTTTACAGCGCGGTGGAGCGTGAGTTTGATCAGCCACCGCACGTGCTATTGTTTCGCGGCGGGGAGGTGAATAAGCGGCTGGCCGAAGTGGAGCGGCTGGCGGAAGAGATGGTGGCGGCGGGAGCAGACCGGAGCAGCGTGCTCATTGCACTGGGCGGAGGGATTGTCAATGATGTGGGCGGATTTCTGGCTGCGATCTTCATGCGCGGCATTCCTGTACTGCAAGTCCCGACGACGCTGCTGGCGCAAGTGGACGCGGCGGTGGGAGGGAAGACGGGGGTGAATCTGGTCAGCGGGAAAAATCTGATTGGCAGCTTTCATCAGCCGCTGGCGGTGCTGATTGATCCCGATGTGCTGCGCACGCTGCCCGAGCGCGAATACCGGGCTGGATTGTTCGAAGTCATCAAATGCGGCATCATACGCGACCGCAGCTTATTTGATCTTATGGATCATCACGCCGCGGACGTGCTGGCGATGAAGCCGGAGGTGGTCGATCAACTGATTGCCGCTTCGGTGCGCATCAAAGCAGAGGTGGTTTCTGCCGATGAGCGCGAAAGCGATTTGCGCCGCATTCTGAATTTCGGGCACACGGTGGGGCATGCGATTGAGGCGGAAACCGGATACGCGGCGTTCTTGCATGGAGAGGCGGTTGCCTGGGGAATGCTGGCGGTGACACGAATTGCGGAACTCACGGGCGCTCTCGCGGGCAGCGATGCAGAGCGCATCCGGAGTGTGATCCGGCGTTACGGGCCGCTGCCTGAGGCGGATGGTCTCGATCCAGACCGTCTGATCGCTCGTATGAGCAGCGACAAGAAGACGCTCAGGGGAGCGGTGCATTTTGTCCTTCCCAAACGCATCGGGGAGGTGGAAATCGTCTCCGGCATC
>Ga0209810_1006427_pt1 | contig 10186 bp, 10 predicted proteins | sample Coa_R1_7_FD_187159 | JGI IMG/M metagenome (GOLD analysis project Ga0209810, IMG submission 187159) | Surface soil microbial communities from Centralia Pennsylvania, which are recovering from an underground coalmine fire - Coalmine... | ecosystem: Environmental > Terrestrial > Soil > Unclassified...
GGTACGGGGCCCGGGACGAGCGCTCCTGGAAGCTGCGCTTCCACACCCAGACCGCGGGCGTGTCGCTCACCGCCCAGCAGCCCGAGGTGAACATCGCCCGGACCGCGATCGAGGCCCTGGCGGCGGTGCTGGGAGGGACCCAGTCCCTGCACACCAACGCCATGGACGAGGCCCTCGCCCTGCCCACCGACAAGGCGGCCAGGATCGCGCTCCGCACCCAGCAGGTGATCGCCTACGAGACCGGGGTGGTCAACGCCGTGGATCCCCTGGGCGGCTCGTACCTCGTGGAGAGCCTGACCGACCGGCTGGAGGAGGAGGCCGAGGCCTACTTCGAGCGCATCGAGGCCCACGGGGGCGTGATCCCCGCCATCGAGGCCGGCTTCTTCCAGAAAGAGATCGCGGACGCCGCCTTCCGGCACCAGCAGGAGCTGGAGCAGGGTCGCCGGATCATGGTGGGGGTGAACGAGTTCACCCAGGGCAACGAGGAGGAGATCGAGATCCTCCGCATTCCCCTGGAGCTGGAACGGGAGCAGGTGGAGCGGGTGCGAGAGGTTCGCCGCAAGCGGGACGCGGCCCGGGCCGGCCGGGCGTTGGACCAGATCCGCAAGGCGGCAGCCGATCCCAGGGAGAACCTCATGCCCCACATCCTGGAGGCGGTCCGCGCCTACTGCACCGAGGGCGAGATCATGGGCGCCATGGAGGAGGTGTTCGGCCGCTACACGGAGCGGGCCGTCATCTGATCCGCCCTCCGGGCCCGGGCCGCCCCACCGCAGACCTGCCCCGGCCTGAGGGAGGTCAGGTCGTGGCGCGGCGGGCCACGCCGTCGAGCACCACGTTCAGGGCGGCGGCGAGGCCGCCCGGGGGGGCGGCCTCGACCTCCACCGGCCGGGCGGTGATCGAGGGGTCTTCCTCCAGCGTCACCCGTACCGCCCCGCTGCTGATCCGGAGCCGGTGGTGGTCCCCGTCGCCGGCGCCCGGGACGCTCTCCCAGCGCGCATCCCCGGTGGCGGCTCGGACGCTGAAAGCGTCGAGCTTGAGCTGGAGGGCGCCGGCGCTGATCTCGGCCACCACCGGCACGCCCGGCGGGCGCCGCAGGCGGACGCCGACCACGCCGCTGGAGACGTGGATGGGGACCACCCCGCGCGGCCGGGGCAGGACGCACTCCACCCGCGCTGCCCCGCTGTCGATGTGGATCTCGCGCAGGTCGAGGCCGGACAGGTCGAGGAAGGTGCCCCAGGTGGGGGCCTGGACGCGTACCCGCCAGGGATAGGCCGGGTTCAGCTCCAGCTCGCCGGGCCGGACGCCGCGCAGGCGTCGTACCACCACCCGGTGGCCCTGGATCAGGGCGGGCACGGCGGAGGTGGGGTCGTGGGCCATGCGGACCAGACCGGTCATCCCGGACCCGGCCCGCAGGTGCACCCCCCGGGAGCCGGCGTCGATGGCGAGCAGGACCGGACGGCCTCGCTCCACCGCCGGCGGCCCGATGACCCGGGGGCCGCCCACCAGGACGTAGGTGAGCATCATGGTCGTCACCTCCCGGGCCTCCGCCGCCGGAAGGCCGACTTCCTCCAGGACCGACCGTAGCCACCGGTGGGGTTGGCTGCGCTCCAGGGCCTCGGGCACCTCGAGCACCATCCGGGCGGCGTCGCGTCGCTCGGCGACCATGCGCTCCAGGGCCGAGCAGATGGCCAGCGCCCGCTCGCGCCAGCCGCCGTCGGTGGCCGACGGCCGGACCGTGCCCAGCAGCCGCTCGGCCAGCAGCGCCACCAGCTCACCGCGATCGCGGACGTGCCAGTAGAGAGAGGCCGCCCTCACCCCCAGCCGGTCGGCCAGCCCGCGCATGGTCAGGGCCTCCAGGCCCTCCCGCTGGACCAGCTCCAGGGCCACATCCAGCACGCGCTCGCGGCTCAGCGCCGCCCGGCCGCCCTCGATCATCTTCCGACTCTCGATCCCCTTGCTGCTCCTATGCCAGTAGGACTATTATTGCAGTAAATCATCTAACATGTTAGAGAAGGAGATGGAGCGAATGACCGAACGAGATCGCGAGACGCTCGACTGGTCGATCTGGTCCATGAAGTGGTACGGCTGGGGATCCCCGGTTGGCCTGGGCCTCTTCGCCCTGCTGATCGCTGCGGCCGTGGCCCTGATCCGGTTCGCCTTCCGCTGAGGGCGAGAGGAGCGGCCCGGGGAGCGGCAACTCCCGGGGCCGCCGAGACCCGAGCGCACGGCACGACCCGGCGCCCAGGCATCCCACCATCAGGATAGCCGGGCCGAGCCGCCGCTCCCACCCACATCGAAGGAGGTTCGACCCGACATGGACGTCACCCGCCCGACCCCGGGGAGGCGCGGCCCGGCCGTGGCCATGGCCGTGCTGAGCCTGGGGCTCTTCATGACCCTGCTCGACCTGACCATCGTCAACGTCGCCATCCCCAGCCTGATGGACGGCCTGCACGCGACCCTCGACCAGGTCCTGTGGATGCTCAACGCCTACAGCCTGCTCTACGCCGTGCTGCTGATCACGGCCGGCCGCCTGGGTGACCTGGCCGGGCCGCGCAACCTGTTCGTGGTCGGGATCGCGATCTTCACCCTCGCCAGCGCCCTCAGCGGCCTGGCCCAGTCCTCCGAGCAGCTGATCCTGGCCCGGGCCGCCCAGGGCCTGGGGGCGGCGATGGCCGCGCCTCAGGGGCTGCCGATCATGCTCGAGCTGTTCCCGGCCGGGCGGCGTGGCGGCGTGTTCGCCCTGTACGGGGTCCTGGGCGGGCTGGCCGTGCTCGCCGGCCCCACGCTGGGTGGGTTCATCGTCACCCACCTGGGCTGGCGCTGGATCTTCTTCGTCAACCTGCCGGTGGGCGTGGTCACGTCCGCGCTCGCCCTCTGGCTGGTGCCCGACCTTCGTCCCGGCCGCCCCCACCGCCTCGACCTGGTCGGGGTGGGGCTGGCCACGCTCGGCCTGCTGGGCCTCGTCTTCGGGCTGATCGAGGGCCAGCGCTACGACTGGGGCCACGTGGTCGGCCCGATCACGATCCCCGAGATCATCGGGGCGGGCGGTGCCGTGCTCGTCCTCTTCCTCTTCCAGCAGGCGATGCGCCAGGGCCAGGAGCCGCTCCTGCCCTTCGCCGTCTTCCGCGATCGCAACTTCACCCTGATGACGCTGGTGCTGGCGGCGATGGGATTCGCCATGCTCGGCGTCTACCTGCCCCTGACCATCTACCTCCAGTCCGTGCTGGGGCTGTCGGCCGTTGCCGCCGGCCTGACCGTGGCGCCTCAGCCGCTGACCATGATGGTCGGCTCGGCGCTGGCCAGCGGCCTGGTGGGCAAGGTCGGCGGCAAGCGCCTGCTGATCCCGGGCCTGCTGCTCTTCGCGGCCGGGGTGGCGTACCTGGACTGGGCGGCGCGGGCCGACGGGGACCGCTGGGCGCTCCTGCCCGGCCTGATCGCGTCGGGTGCTGGCCTCGGCTTCGTCTGGACGCCCGTCTACAGCCTGGCCACCCGCGACCTCCGGCCCGAGCTGGGCGGCGTCGCCTCCGGGGTGATCAACACCATCCAAGAGCTGGGCGGCGTCATCGCCGGCGCAGCCGTGGGCGCGCTGCTCCAGAACCGCCTGTCGCTGGCGCTGCACGACCAGGCGGTCCGTCACGCCTCGGCGCTGCCGGCGCCGCTCCGGGACGACTTCGTCTCCGCCTTCTCCGGGGCGGCGCGGCGTGGCCTGGAGGTGGGCGTGGGCCAGACCGGCGCGGCGATGCCGGGGCCGCTGCGCGAGGTGGCCCACCTCGTCTTCGCCCAGGGCTACGTGGAGGCGATGCGGCCGACCGTCGTGCTGCCCATCGCCGTGGTGGTGGCGGCGGCCCTGGCCTGCCTGGCGGTGCGGGCGCGCCCGGCCGGGGACGGGTCACGGCCCCGGATGGCCGGACGCCGGCCCGAGGCTGCCACCGATCCCCTGATCGCCGATCCCGGCCGCTCCGAGATCGGTTCCCATCCGGCCGGAAGTGAGAGCGAGGTACACCGATGATCGCCAGGCGACGGGAGACGGCGTTCAAGGGCCTGCCCATGGAGGGCATCGTGGCCCGCTGGTACGCGGGGCTGCGCCGCTCCGAGGGTCAGATCAAGGAGCGGAGGCAGCAGGCCTCCCGGCTCACCGAGGTCCTGCCCGACGGCGGCCGGCTGCTGGAGGTGGCGCCGGGCCCCGGGTACTTCGCCATCGAGGTGGCCCGCTCGGGGCGGTTCCACGTCACCGGGCTGGACATCAGCCGCTCCTTCGTGGAAATCGCGCGCGAGAACGCCCGCCGGGCCGGGGTCGACGTCGACTTCCGGCTCGGCGACGCCGCCCACCTGCCCTTCCCCGACCGCTCCTTCGACCTGATCGTCTGCCAGGCCGCCTTCAAGAACTTCGCCCGGCCCCAGCGGGCGATCGATGAGATGCATCGCGTCCTCCGTGACGGGGGCATGGCGGTGATCCAGGACCTGCGCCGCGACGCCCCCGACGCCGCCGTCGACGAGGAGGTGAGGGGGATGGGGCTGGGGCCGGTGAGCGCGCTCCTGACCCGGTGGATCCTGCGCGGGCTCCGTCGACGCGCGTACACCGCAGCGCAGTTCGAGCGCTTCGCCGCCGCCAGCCCCTTCGGCGTCGGCGAGATCGTGACCGAGGGCATCGGGGTCGAGGTGCGACTGCGCAGGGGGTGAGGCCTGACCATCTGACCCGTCCAGCCGACGCGCATCCCGGAGCATCCGGGGCCGAGGAAGACCGCGGGGCCGCCCCGCTGAGGGGCCGGCCGAAGCCGGCCCCCGCGTCGGTGGGGGAGTTGGAGCAGCCCCTTCAGGGAAGACGGCCGGTCGCCGTCGTCCGCTGCTCACAGCATGCCCCGGGTGGGGATAAACCCTCAGCAACAGCCGCTCCCGAACGTCGCCCCGCGGAGGCCGGCCCCGCTTCGTCCTCCCAGGGACCTGGCCACCAGGAGCTAAGCTCAGCTGGGTGACCACCGACGCTCGGCTGCTGCGTGGCGTGCCCGCCTCCGGGGGGCGGGCCCGGGGGCCGCTGCACGTGGTCGAGGAGGTCGCGGCGGCGATGGCCACGCCCACCGATCCCCTGGGCGCCCTGCGCACGGCGGTGGAGCGGGTGGCCGGCGAGCTGGAGGACCTGGCGGGAAGGGTCCGGGCCGAGAACCCGCAGGGGGCGGAGGTGCTGGAGGCCCAGGCGCTCATGGTCCGCGACCCGACCCTGGAGGCCGCGGTGGCCGCGGAGCTGGAGGCGGGCTCGGGCCTGGGCGAGGCGGTCGAGCGCGCCCTCGAAGGCTACGCGGCCCGGCTGGAGGAGCTGGGCCAGGGCTACCTGGCCGCCCGGGCGGCCGACGTCCGCGAGGTCGGGCGCCGGGTGCTGGCGGCGCTGGCCGGACGGCCGGCCTCACGGTTGGCCTCGCTCACCGAGCCGGCGGTGGTGGTGGCGCGGGAGCTGTCCCCGGCCGACACCCTGGCCGCCGATCCCGGCCTGCTGCTGGCCATCGTGACCGAGACCGGGGGCCGGACCTCCCACGCCGCCATCGTGGCCCGGGAGCTGGGCATCCCGGCGGTGATGGGGGTCGACGGCGCCGTGGCCGCGGCGGCCGGAGCCGGCGCGGCCGAGGTGGACGGGGACGCCGGGCTGGTACGGCTCCTGGCGGAAGCGCCGGCGACGGCCGAGGTCACGACCCCGGCCCGTCTCGCCCTGGCCGGTCTCCCGGTCCCGCTCATGGCCAACGCCGGCTCCCCGGCCTCGGCCGCCGCGGCGGCGGCCCGCGGAGCGGCCGGCATCGGCCTCTTCCGCACCGAGCTGCTCTTCCTGGGTCGCCCGGAGCCGATGCCGGAGGTGGAGCAGGCCGAGGTCTACGAGCGGGCCGCCCGGGCCCTGGCTCCCCATCCGGTGATCGTGCGCACCCTGGACGTGGGCTCGGACAAGGTCCTGCCTTACCTCCCGACCGAGCCCGAGCCCAACCCGGCCCTGGGCCGGCGTGGTATCCGCCTCTGGCTGGCCCGGCCCGAGCTGGCCCGACCCCAGGCCCGGGCGCTGTTGCGCGCCGCCGCCCGCCGCCCCAACCTGCGGGTGATGCTGCCCATGGTGGCGGCGGTGGAGGAGGTGCGCGCCGCCCGGGCGTTGCTGGACGAGGAGGCACGGGCCCTGGGCCTGGCCCTGCCCCGCCTGGGCATGATGCTGGAGACGCCCGCCGTCGCCCTCCACCTGGCCGCGTTCCGGGGCCTGGTCGACTTCATCAGCCTGGGCACCAACGACCTGGCCCAGTACGCGCTGGGGGCCGACCGCGAGCTGGAGTGGGGTCCCGAGCTGGGGGAGACCAACCCCGGCGTGCTGCGCCTGATCGCGACCGCGGTGGAGGCGGCGCTGGCGCTGGGGATGGAGGTCGGCGCCTGCGGCGAGATGGCGGGGACGCCCGAGGGCGCGGTCTTCCTGGTCGGGGTGGGGGTGGGCTCGCTGAGCATGGGGCTGCGGGCGATGGAGGCGGTGGCCCGGGCCCTGGGCCGGGCCGGCCGGGAGGGCTGCCGGGCGGCGGCGGCCGCCGCCCTCGGCGCTGCCACCGCGGCCGAGGCGAGCGGGGCCCTGCGCGCGGCCTTCGCGCCCGCCTGAGCGTCACGGCCCGGGCCTCACCGCCGGGGGCCGGACGTCCTTGGGCATCGGCTTTCGGCATGCCGGCGCACGCGAGTGGCCACCGAAGTCCCGAAGCCAGCGACCTCCTGGTATGTTGCCGCTCGACTGGGGCCTTCCCCGGCAACGGCCTCGTCGTAGGGGCGCCGTCCCGACCCTCACCGGCACAGCGACAGGACGGCACCCGAGAGATGGGCGGGTTCGAGGTCGCCGAAGGCGAGCGCCGGTTTGCCTTCCTGCGTGGTGGGCTGAGGTCACGTGTTCCGTACAGTGGCATTCGGGTGGTTGACATGGCGGTAGCACCGACTGGTCGGATCGAGGTAGGGCAACCGCTATGGACTCCCGGGAGTATCTCGTGAGCGTCCAGGCAGGTGGTGTACGAGGGGCGCTGAGGCCTCCCGAAGAGAAGACGACCATCGGTCATCCTTCAGGGATCTCGCAACCCGAGGGAGGAATCCGATGGCCGACCCCGGTATGGACCGTGAGGTCGTCGCCTGGATGCGCGAGCAGCTGCAGCAGGCGCACCCCGACCTGCTCCGCGAGATGCTCTCGACCTTGTCCGCCTCGTGATCTCCGGCCACCACCTCGGCCTTCGGCAGGCGATCGCAGCCGTGCCGCCGGGAGCCGGGTGGCAGCGTGGTCGGGTTCACTTCGTCCGCAACCTGCTCACCCGCCTCCCCAAGTCAGCGGGGACGCGGGTGGCGACTCGGGTCCGCTCGATCTTCGCCCAGCCCGACCACGCCGCCGTCTGGGCTCAGCACGCAGGGATGGTCGAGCAACTCGCGGAGCGCTTCCCTGAGGCGGCCGCCCGGCTCGCCGAGGCCGGCCCCGACGTGCTCGCCTTCGCCACCTTCCCGCGCGAGCACTGGCGGCAGATCGGGAGCAACCACCCGCAGGAGCGGCTCAACCAGGAGGTCCACCGGCGGACCGACGTGGTGGGCAGCTTCCCTGACCGCGCGGCCATCGTGCGCCGGGTCGGCGCCGTGCTTGCCGAGCAGCACGACGAGCGGACCGTGGCCTCCCGCTGCTCCTCAGCGCCGAATCGCTGAAGGCGGCCCAGGCCGTTGTCATCGAGGAGCAGGAGGCGGTGCCGGAGCTCACCGCAGCGAGCTGAGGTTGGTGGATGACGTGGTCGTCGTCCTTACCCCACTTGACGGGCCACCCTTACTCGGCCTGCGGTGATGGTGTCGCGGCAACGACCAGCCCCAGCTCACCCTTCGCTCCCCGGCCACCGCCGGCATCACCACGCATGGGTGCCGGTTGACAGGTTGCATCCGCGCCCTTTCCGGGACGACGAGGGACGCGGATGGTCCAGGGCAGTGCAGCCACGCAACGCTTGACATCCCGAAGCCCTTCATCGATGACAGGACGTGGCCCACTACCGGGGCCCGTCAGGAGAGATCGATTTCGCGAGTGCTGCCCAGACACGCTCTCCCGGATGACGCCCATCGACGGGAAGTACGTGTCCGATTCCTGGCGGCGCCAGGCACTCGGCATCCGTAACTCGGCCCTGGGACGTGGCATCCTCGCCACGCGAGACGTACTGGACGTGACGCAGGACAGCCCGGTGTGGGCCGTCCCGGCGTCGTTCATCGCCTACGCGCTCAGCGAGAGCTGAGGGACTCGCTACTTGGCAGGTACCGGCACCATGGAGCCGAGACGGCGATCGCCGGGGTCACACCGGGCGCTGCGCTACCGGCCACGTTCGAGTCGGTACTGGAGGCCCGGTCGCCGGAGGCGCAGCATGATCTCCGCCGGATGGACGCCATCCGCGGTGACCTGGTGGAGGGAGAGGCAGGTGCGGCCCGGGGCTCAGGCGCATCGGCGCGGGCGCCGGGCCGACGCCCCTGGAGGATCTCTCGATCCTGTCGGCTGCATCCGCGCGTCCCTCCCACCGCCTCGCCGCCACCGCGCCGGCAGCAAGCCGGGCGAGTACCCGGAGATCGCAGGCGGCGGCCGCACGGATGGCGGTGAGGCGATCCCGACCGAGGCGGGTCGCCGCCAGAGCGGTGGGAAGCGGTGCGGAGCCGGCACCTGCCTCCGGGCTGCGAGGAGCTGCCGGGATGGGCGGGGCGGATGCTATCACAAAACCGGCAAATGCTATCATGGGCGGATGCGGCAGCTCATCACCCGGCTCGACGACGATCTCCACGCGCGGCTGAGAGAGCGAGCGGCCGCCGAGGGTCGGTCGGTCAACGCGCTGGTGGTCGAGATCCTGGCCGCGGAGGTCGCCCCCGGCAGCCGGCGGGAGCGGCTTCGACGGCGGGCGAGGGCGGCAGGGTGGCTGATCGTGCCCCCACGGCCGGACCGCGCCCCCTCCTGGGAGGCGGTGGAGGAGGCCACGCGCGGGGCCGGGACGGCGGTGAGCGAAGCGCTGGAGGCAGAGCGGGCTCGGCGTTGAGCGTCATCTACGCCGACACCAGCGCCCTGGTCCGGGCCTATCTGGTCGACGAACCGGACCACGAATTGCTTCGGTACCGCTTGCTGGAAGCCGATGACCCCGTGGTGACGAGCGAGCTGGCCCGGGTGGAGCTGGCCAGCGCGGTGATGGCCGCCGCCCGCCAGGGGCGGCTCGGTCGGCCCGAGGTGGTGTTGGACCGATTCGACACCGACTGCTCCGACGACGGGCCGGTGGCGCTGTTGCGGCTCGATCCCGTACCCGTGCTGCAGCTCGCGCGAGAGCTGGTCAGGCGGCACCCCGTTCGGACGCTCGACGCGATCCACCTGGCGGTGGCGAGGACGACCGCGGCCGAGCTCGCGGCCGGGGAGCCATTGATCGTGGTCACGCGAGACGATCGTCAGGCCGAGGTGGCTCGCGCCCTGGGGCTGGAGACCGCGTAGCGCCCTGGACGCCGACGGGGACGATCCACGGCGCCGCTCCCCACGCCGAGGGCGCATCCCCGGATCGGGACCACGGAGAACGGAGCGCTCGATGCGTGAGGGACCCGATCCGAGCGGGCCCGCGCTGGCCGGCGTCCGGCCTCTCCCGGGCGCGACGCCGACGGAGGCCGCGATCGACGCCCAGGACGTGGCCCCGGGCCGAGCGGCAAGCGCGCCATGGCCATCCGGGGCCCGAGGCCGCCTCGCCGTCGCCCAGGCGGTCACTCCGTCCGGTAGGAGGTCGGCGACCGTGACCGGACGGTGCCCATCCTCGGCAGCGTGGCATCGGCACGATCCCGACGACGGGTTGGGCAACGGCCCGGAACCGCTCCGACCCGGTGCGACCTGCACCTGGGCCGCGGGATGGAACCCGATCCCCCCGGCCGGCCCCTGGGTCACCGGCCGGCCTCGAAGCCGGACTCCACCAGCCGTCGCAGCGCCGCCACCGCCTCCTCGGCGTCCTCGCCCTCGGCCTCCAGCAGGATGCGATGGCCCCGGTCCACACCGAGCGCGGTCAGCTCGAGCAGGCTCTTGGCGTTGGCCCGCCGGTCGCCGCCCCGGGTCAGGTTGCCGACCCGGACCTCGGCCCGGTAGCGGGCGGCCAGGCGGACGAAGTCGGCGGCCGGGCGCAGGTGGAGGCCGTGCTCGTGCTCGACCGCCAGCTCGGCTCGGGCCCGG
>Ga0209810_1006428_pt1 | contig 10186 bp, 9 predicted proteins | sample Coa_R1_7_FD_187159 | JGI IMG/M metagenome (GOLD analysis project Ga0209810, IMG submission 187159) | Surface soil microbial communities from Centralia Pennsylvania, which are recovering from an underground coalmine fire - Coalmine... | ecosystem: Environmental > Terrestrial > Soil > Unclassified ...
ATCGCCTGCAGGTTCTTGGCGATGATCTGGTCGGAGGCGACCCAGTCCGACCAGCCCGAGATCACGTGGATGTCGAGCGAGACGGGGTTGCCGTGCGGGTCGATCAACTTCCCGCCCTTGTAGGTGAAGCCGTTCGCGGTCAGCAGGTTCTTCGCAGCGGTCGGGTTGTACGTCGACAGCTGCTTCGCCTGCGCCTTCACGCTCGAGTCCGTCACCCACTGCGGGAACAGGAACTCGAGCCCGAGCGCCGTCGTCGGCGGCGCGTAGCCGTACTCGCCGAGCTTGGAGATGCTCTTGCGGTCGATCGCCAGCGAGAGCGCCTTCCGGAAGGGCACGAGGCTGTACGGGTACTGCGTGTCGTCGAAGACGAGCGACTGCGGATACGCGGTCGTCGCGTAGAACGCGTGGTAGTGGGCGGGATCCTTCGCCTCGTACGCCTTCGCGACGTTCGGGACGAAGTTGTGCGTCCAGTCGACCTGGCCGCTCTGGATGAGCGCGAGCGCTGCGTCGTTCGACGACGCCTGGACGTACTCGAGGCACGGAATCAGCGGCTTGCCCGACTGCCAGTAGTGCGGGTTCTTGCCGAAGACGTAGTCCTGGCTCGTGAAGCGGGCGATCGTGGTGAACGGCCCGGAGCCGACGGGGTGCGGGTTCGTGAACGTCGCGGGGTTCGCGACCTTCGCCCAGACGTGCTGCGGGACGACGATCGCGAGGTTGAGCGTCGACGAGATGAACTGCGAGTCGACGGTCTTGAGCTTGATCACGACCTGGTAGGGACCCTTCGCCGCGATCGACGCGATGTTCGTGTCGGGCCGCGTGAAGCCGATCAGGTCCATGGTCTTCGACTGCGCGCCGGTCCCGCCCTTCAAGCTGTAGACGACGTCGGCCGACGTGAGCGGCTTGCCGTCCGACCAGCGCACGCCCTTGGCGATGTTCAGCGTGAGCGTGCGGTTGCCGTTCGACCACTTCCAGCTGCGGGCGAGCCACGGCACGGGCGGAAGGCCGCCGGCCGGCGTGATGATGAGCCCCTCGTACATGGCGCCCTTGATGAACTGGCCGCTCGGGAGGCCGGTCGCGGTGTACGGGTTGAAGTTGCGGACGAACGCCGGGTCGCCCGACCCGGTCATGACGAGGCACTTGTGGGCGGCCGCGCGGGCGAGCGCCGTCTGCGCGGCGCTGCTCGATCCGGAGCCGCCCGGGGCGGCCACCGCGAGGGCGACCACCGCGAGCGCGGCGAGTGCCGCGAGCCCTCCGGCGACGGCGAGCCGGGCGCGGCGGGCGGAACGGACGTGACGTGACATCTGCCTTTCCTTTCTCGCCCGGCGTCGGGCGGAGGCGGAGACCACCGGGGTGGCGGGAGAGCCGTTCACGAAGTGACGTGCCGTAAATTTCCGGGAACGGTTACCACGTTTGTTCCACCGCTGTCAAGCGGCTTCCGTCTCCTGCGGGAGGCGGATCTGGCGCGTGTTGCCGGAAACGGTTACGGTACGGTTGCCGTGGCCCAGGCCGACCTGCATCCCGACCAGCGTTTCCGCGGCCGCGCGACGATCCGCGACATCGCCGACCTCGCCGGCGTCTCGATCGCGACCGTCTCGCGGGTGCTGAACGGACGGCCGGACGTTGCCCCGGGGACGCGGGAGACGGTGTTGCAGGTCGTCCGCGAGCACGGCTTCAGCACCAACCGGGGCGCCCGGGGTCTGTCGAGCGGGCGCACCGGGATCATCGGCCTCACCCTGCCGCTCGTCAACGACGCCTACTTCGGGCCGATTCTGAGCGGCGCCTCGGAGGCGCTGTACGAGCAGGACAAGCGGATCATGCTCTGCCCGACGCTGCACGAGCACGACCGCGAGGTGTCGCTGCTCGAACGGCTGATGCGCGGCACGACCGACGGCGCGATCCTGATGCTGCCGGAGGAGTCGACGCAGGAGCTGCTGCACCTGCAGGAGCTCGGCTACCCGTTCGTGGTCGTCGACCCGCGCGAGCAGCCGCCCGAGGGCATTCCCTGCGTCGCCGCCATGCACGCCGCGGGCGCGAAGCTCGCGACGGAGCATCTGCTCGAGCTCGGGCACCGACGGATCGGCGCGATCACGGGCCAGCCCGGGTGGTACGCAAACGAGGAGCGGCTGATCGGGTTCCGCGCCGCGCTCGCGGCGGCGGGCAGCCTGCCCGATCCGGCGCTGATCGTGCCGTCCGACTGGCGAATCCCGCGTGGGGAGGAGGCGGCCGAGGAGCTCCTCTCGCTGCCCGACCCGCCGACCGCGATCTTCGCCTTCAACGACAACACCGCGATCGGGGTGCTGAACGCGGCGCGCGCGCGCGGCCTGCGGGTGCCGGACGACCTGTCGGTGGTCGGCTTCGACGACACCTTCCAGGCCACGATCGTCACCCCGCACCTGACGACGGTGCGCCAGCCGCTCGCCGAGCTCGGTCGGATGGGAGTCAGCCTGCTGACGCGGCTCCTCGACGGGCAGCGGCTCGACGCCCTGCGCATCGAGCTGTCGACGACCCTCGTCGTCCGTGACTCGACGGGTCCCGCTCCGGGCCGCTAGCAGCGCGGTCGTCCTCGCGCTGGCCGCGCTCGCGACGGCCGCCGCCGTGATCGCGCGCTCGAACGGCAGCGACACGTACACGGCGCGCGTGCTGGTCTCCGACGGCGGCGTTCCGGCGCCGCACCGGGACCCCGCGCTGGTCAATGCGTGGGGCCTCGCAGCGAGCGCCACCGGTCCCTGGTGGATAGGCAACGAGGCGCGCAACACGAGCACGCTCTACGCGGGCGACGGGCGCAAGCAGCTGCTGACCGTGTCGGTGCAGGGCGGCCCGACCGGCGTCGCCTACCACGCCGGCGGCGGCTTTCCCGTGCGCGCGGCGGGCCGCTCCGCTCCGGCGCGCTTCGTCTACGCGTGCGAGGACGGACGCATCCGGGGTTGGGCGCCGACGGTGCCGCACGGCTGGTCGGCGCAGGCCGAGGTGACCGTCGACCAGTCGTCGCAGGCCGCGATCTTCCGCGGCGTCGCCTTCGCCGGCGGACGGCTCTACGCGACCGACTTCCACGCAGACCGCGTCGACGTCTTCGACTCGAGATGGCACGCGGTGCGCGTGCGAGGCGGGTTCCGCGACGAGGCGATCCCGAGCTGGTACGCGCCCGACGGCATCCTCGCCGCCGGCGACCGGCTCTACGTCACGTACGTCTGGCGCGCGCCGGTCGACGGCAACGACTCGCCGAGCGGCGGCTTCGTCGACGAGTTCGACCTCGAGGGAAGGCTCGTCGCCCGCGTCGCCCACGGCGGCGACCTCGCCGAGCCGTGGGGGCTCGCGCTCGCGCCGCGCTCGTTCGGCCGCTTCGGCGGCGACCTGCTCGTCGCGAGCTTCGGCAGCGGGCGGATCGACGCCTACCGGCGCACGGCGTCGGGCTGGCGGCACGAGGGAACGCTCGCCGGTCGGAACGGCCGTCCGCTCGTCGTCGGCGGCATCTGGGGGATCGCGTTCGGAAACGGCGCGGACGCCGGGCCGCGCGACACCCTGTACGCCGCCGCCGGTCCGCACCGCTGGCACGGCGCGAGCGAGCTCGCGGTGCACGGTGCGCTCGTGGCGATCAGGCCGACCTGAAGCCGCGTGTCAGGCACTGTCAGTAATCCTGAGGTGTCAGACACTGATCAACACAAGAAGGTGTCTGACACCTGACGGTGCTTACGCGCTGACTTTAAAACCACTTCTTCCAGCGGAAGAAGGCGAGCTGGGCGATCGTGGTGCCGACGATCCAGGCCCACGCCCACCAGTAGCCGAACGACCAGCCGAGCTCGGGGATGTCGTGGAAGTTCTGGCCGTAGAGGCCGACGATGAACGTCGGCAGCAGCAGCAGGGACGCGATCACGGTCAGTCGCTTCATCACCTCGTTCTGGTCGTTCGCGATCTTGCCCTGCAGGTAGTCGCGGACGCCGGCGAGCGCGTCGCGCGACGCGTCGAGCCCCTCCGACGCCCGCAGGAGCTTGTCGTACGCGCTGCCGAACGCGATCTCGACGCCGTGCGGAAACAGCTCCCCGTGCTCGAGCTCGATGCGGTTGTCGACGATCTGCCGCACCGCATCGCGCGTCGGCGTGAGCGTCCGGCGGATGCCGAGCACGTCGTGCCTCAGGTCGCGCAGCCGCTTCGAGACGTCGCGCGGCTGCGCGTCGGCGACCAGATCCTCCAGCTCGTCGATCTCGTCGTCCAGATCGTCGATCAGGTCCAGGTAGCGCTCCGCGATCTCGTCGACGAGGTGGTAGACGAACATCCCCACCTGCTCGTGCTTGCGACAGGCCTGCTGCGCCGGCTTCGGGTCGAACGGATGCTCGCCGGGCGGGGTCTTGGAGATCGACACGAGCTCGGTGCGTGTCGCGACCCAGTCGATCTCCTGGTAGAAGACCCGATCCTCCTTCGGGACGGCGACCGGGAGCAGCATGATCCCGAGCACGTACTCACCGTGCGACTCGATTCGCGGCCGCGGCTCGTCGTCGTGGACGTGCGGCGCGAGGAGCGCTGCGAGCGCCGTGGGGTGGATCGGCGGCAGGTGTTCCCGAAGCTCGGGCTCTGTCGGGTCCACGAGGTCGACCCAGCGCGGCCGCTCGGCGTCCACTGACCCGCAGCCTAGGGGCCCGACCGGCTGGCGCCGCGCGCCGGAGATCTATTCGCGGCCGGCGGTGAGAGCCGTTCCCGGGTGCCCCTCGAGCGACGCGAGGTAGCGCTCCGCGTCGAGGGCGGCCATGCAGCCGGATCCGGCGGCGGTCACCGCCTGGCGGTAGACGTGATCCTGGACGTCGCCGGCTGCGAACACGCCGGGCACGTTCGTCTCCGTCGAGCCCGGCTTCGTCACCAGGTAGCCGTTCGCGTCGTGGTCGAGCTGGTCGCGGAAGAGCGCCGTGTTGGGGTCGTGGCCGATCGCGACGAAGAGACCGTCGGCCGGCACCTCCCACGTCTCGCCCGTCTCGGTCGAGCGCAGCCGCAATCCCTCGAGCTTGTCGCCTCCGAGCACCTCGTCGACGACGGCGTTCAGCACGTAGTCGAGCTTGTCGTTGCCGTCGGCGCGGTCGACCATGATCTTCGACGCGCGGAACTCGTCGCGCCGGTGCACGAGGTGCACCTGCGACGCGAACTTCGTCAGGAACAGCGCCTCCTCGAAGGCCGAGTCGCCGCCGCCGACGACATAGACGTCCCGGTCGCGGAAGAACGCGGCGTCGCAGGTGGCGCAGGCGGAGACGCCGCGGCCCTTGAGCCGGTGCTCCGAGTCGAGGCCGAGCCAGCGCGCGGAGGCGCCGGTCGCAACGATCAACGCGCGCGCCGCGTACTCGTCGTCGCCGACCCAGACGCGTAGCGGCGTCGACTCGAGGTCGACGCGCGTGACGTCGTCGGTGAGGAAGTCGGCGCCGAACCGCTCCGCCTGGCGGCGGAAGTCAGCCATCATCTCCGGCCCCATCACGCCGTCGGCGTAACCGGGGTAGTTCTCGACGTCGCTCGTGATCATCAGCTGGCCGCCCCACGCGAACCCTTCGATCACGAGCGGCTCCAGGTCGGCACGCGCCGCGTACAGCGCGGCCGTGTAGCCGGCGGGGCCGCCTCCGACGATGATCAGCTCACGCACGGTGTGCTCGCTCAAGGTGCTCCTTCTCCGAGATGCGGTTCACCGTATTAAACGCTCGCAGGCGGTTGGACGTTCCCGCCTCGGCAGGTATCAGATGGACGGAGAGCGGTTATCACCCGGGCATGGCGTCGACGGTCACCGGCGGCCTGCTCCGCGAGCTGGCCGGGTTCCACGCCGGGAACGGGTGCGCCGTCAGCATCTACCTCGATCTCGATCCGTCGGTCGCGCCGACGATCCCCGACGTGGATGCGAAGTTCCGCGCGCGCGTGTCGGAGGCGGAGAAGCTCGCCGAGTCGCGGCCGCTCGACCGCGACTGCCGCCTCGCGGTCCGTCGCGACGTCGACCGCCTGCGGAGCTGGTGGAGCGACGAGTTCGAGCGCGACGGCGCGCACGGACTCGCGGTGTTCTCGTCCTCCGTGGACGGCTTCTTCCGTGCGCTCCCGCTCGCCTGTCGCGTCGGCGACGCCGTGCGGATCGACCGGGAGCTCTACCTGACGCCGCTCGTCGACCAGCTCGCCCACGAGGGGACGCTCGTCGCCGTCGTCTCGCGCGAGCGCGGGCAGCTGTTCAGGCTCGCAAGCGGTCGGCTCGAGCAGCTGGCGGACGAGACGGAGGCGCAGCCGGGGCAGCACGACCAGGGCGGCTGGTCGCAGGCCAACTACCGCCGCCACATCGAGCATCTGGTGGCGCAGCATCTGAAGACGGTCGGCGACGCGGTCGACCGCCGCGTCCGCGACGCGCTGCAGATCGTCGTGGTCAGCCCGGAGGAGGTGCGCGGGGCGTTCGCGGCGAAGCTGTCCCAGGAGGCGCGCGACGCCGTCATCGGCTGGGCGACGGCCGAAGCGCACGCCGGCCCGACGGAGCTGCTGCGGGTCGTGCGACCGGTGCTCGACGAGGCGGACGCACGCCGCCACGAGGCGGCCCTGCGCCGCTTCGACGAGGAGCTCGGCCGTGGCGGCCGCGCGGCGGCAGGCTGGCAGGAGACGCTGGACGTGGCCGCCGAGTCGCGCATCGACCAGCTCCTGCTGACGGAAGGGATCGAGCGGACGCTCTGGCAGTGCCCCGAGTGCGGTCGGGCCTTCGCCGCGGACGGCACCTGCCCCGTCGACGGCCTGGCGCTCGTCGAGCGGCCTGACGGTGCCGACGTCGCGGTTCACCTCGTGCTCGCGGCGGGCGGCGACGTCCTGCAGCTCGGCGCAGGCGCGCTGCGCAACGCCGAGGGCATCGGCGCGCTGCTCCGCTACTGACGGAGGCCGGCTACGCGGCGTCCGCGTCCGGCGGTGCGAGCGCGCGCAGCTCGGGCGGGCTGACGACCGCCGGCCGTCGCTCGATCTGCTTCAGCTCCGGCGGCGGCTCGTTCGTCACGCCGTGCTCCGGGAACTTGCGCGCCGTCACGAGCAGGCGCGTCTCGAACGAGCCGACCGCCTGGTTGAAGGCGCCGACCGCCGTGTCGAGGCTCCGCCCGGCCTTGGCGAAATGGCCGGCGAAGACGCCGAGGCGCTCGTAGAGCTCGCGTCCGAGCGCGGCGATCTGGCGTGCATTCTCCGCGACGCGCTCCTGCTGCCAGCCGTGCGCGACGGTCCGCAGGAGCCCGATCAGCGTGGCCGGCGACGCGACGACGACGCCGTTCTCCGCGCCCGCCTCGAGCAGCGAGCCGTCCTGGTCGAGCGCGGCCCGGTACAGGCCCTCGTCGACGAACATCACGACGAACTCGGGCGAGTCGAACTGCCGCCAGTACCGCTTCTGGCCGAGCTTCGCGATGTGTTCGCGCAGCTGGGCGGCGTGGCGCACGAGGTGTGCGCGCTTCCGGTCCGGATCGTCGGCGTTCACCGCGTCGAGATACGCGTCGATCGGCACCTTCGCGTCCACGACGATCGTCTTCCCGCCCGGCAGGCGGACGACGAGGTCCGGGCGCAGCAGCCGCCCGTCGTCGTCGCGGGCGGTGTCCTGGGTGTGGAAGTCGCAGTGGTCGAGCATCCCCGCCAGCTCGACGACGCGGCGCAGCTGCATCTCGCCCCAGCTGCCGCGAACGTGGGGGGCGCGCAGCGCCGTGACGAGGTTGCCGGTCTCGTCGCGGAGGCGTTCCTGCCCGGCGACGACCTCGCGGAGCTGCTGGCCCACCGCCGAGATCTCCCTGAGCCGGCGTTCCTCGAGCGCCTTCGCCTCCCGCTCGAACTTGTCGAGCGTCTCCCTGATCGGCCTGAGGCGGGTGTCGGCCAGGTCGAGCAGCGAGCGCTGGCTCCGGGTCAGCGCGTCGCCGGTGACCGCGCCGATCCGCTGCGCCCACTCCTCGTCGGTCCGCTCGAGCAGAGCCAGCTTCTCCTCGGCCGCCCGCCGCTCCCGCTCGAGCGCGTCTTCGCGCGCGCGCATCGCGCTCCTGGTCAGGAGCCAGGCGACCGCTGCGCCGAGCGCGATTCCGACGATGAGGGCGACGAACGTCATCCGAGCCGTCCCACGCTAGAGGACGGATCGGACGGACACTGCCCGCTCAGCTCTCGCGCTCGGCCGAGTGCTCCGCCGCGTCCTCGCGCGCCGTCTGCGCGAGATCCTCGTACTGCTGCGCGCGGTCTTCGGCCGCGCCCTGCGCCTCCTGGTGGACGCCTTCGCGGTGCAGCGAGCTGTCGCCGGCGACGTCGCCCGCGGCCTGCTTGCCGCGTCCGAGCAGCTTGTCGAGCAATCCCATGGCGAACCTCCTGTGAGTCGAGCCGTCAGGGGAGTATTCCCAACCGGCTACGCGTCGAACAGGCCCGTCTGTCTCAGGATGGCGAGCGAGTCGGAATAGACGTCCTTCCGTTTCACGCGGCCGCGCTCGAAGGGGATCACGTCGAGCCCTTCCCACTCGAGCGTGCGACCGGTCGCCGGCGCGACCACCTCGCCGCGGCGAAGGTCGCGCGTGTGCGTCGCGGTCGCGGTCCATTCCTGCACCACGAGGTCGTCGCGGAGGTAGAGGCGGCGGGTGCGAAAGGCGAGATCGGGCCAGGCGGCGAAGATGCCCGCGATGTGCTCGCGTACCTGCGGCCCGTCCGCGCGTTCGCCGGCGGTGTGGTTCTCGAACACCATGTCGGGCGCGTGCAGGGCGACGATCGCGTCGACGTCACGCCGGTTCCAGGCGTCGTTGTAGCGGTCGATCGTGTCGCGCAGCGGATGCTCGGCGCCGTCGATCGTCACGCCCAGTCCATCGGCTCGTAGCCGCTCGTGCGCGGCGCCGACACGATCAGCACGGTCGTCGGTCCGTCGCCCGCGCCGCGAACGGTGCGCCTCCGTTCCGGGTCGACGCGCGCGAACGTCCCGGCTGGCGCGGGATGCTCGGCGCCGTCGACGACGATCGTCGCGTCGCCGGAGACGACGTAGAAGAGCTCCTCCTGGTCGCGCTCGATCTCGTCGTGCTCGGGAATCGAGGCACCAGGCCCGATCTCGACGAGGTTCACGCCGAAGGCGCGGCAGTCGAGCGACAGCCGGACGAGCCGCCAGTCGCCGGAGCGCTCCAGCTCCTCGGGTCGCGCGATCCGGTAGCCGGCGCCGGTCTCCATTGCCTGACAAGCATGTCATGCGAATCGGCGGCCAGCCAACCATGAGCACGAAAAAAATCAGCCCCGGCGAGTCCGAAGACCTACCGGAGCTGAATGCCGGATCCGACGACTCCGAAGAGCTACCGGATCCGACGCAGGGGACGCTAACGGGAGCTGTGGCGGATCGTCAAGCGGGATCTTCGCAACGTGCGGACTTTCCGGCCCGAGGCCCCCGTGAGCAGAGGGAACGTCCCGTTCGCCCGCGTACGCTTGCGAGCCGAGATGAACGACGTGTTCGGCTCGGCGGGAGTGCTCGCCTCGGTGTTGCCCGGGTACGAGGCGCGGCCCGAGCAGGCGGCGCTCGCGGACGCGGTCGAGCGGGCGTTGGCGACCGGCGAGCACCTCGTGGCGGAGGCGGGGACCGGCGTCGGCAAGAGCCTCGCCTACCTGTTGCCGGCGATCTCGTCGGGGCTGCGTGTGGTCGTGGCGACGGCGACGAAGGCGCTCCAGCAGCAGCTCCTCGCGAACGACGTGCCGGTCGCGTGTGCGGCGGCGGGCCGCGCCGTCGACGTCACCGTGCTCAAGGGGCGTCAGAACTACCTGTGCAGACGGCAGCTGCAGGGCTTGCAGCCGTTCCTGCTCGCCGACGGGCGGGACGGGCGTGCGTGGGAGGCGATGCAGCCCTGGCTCGACTCGACCGAGACCGGCGATCGCGCGGAGCTGGAGGACCTGCCGGAGGATCTGCCGTTCTGGAACGAAGTCGCGGCGACCGCCGACACGTGCGTCGGCCAGGAGTGCCCGCGCTACGACGAGTGCTTCGTGACCAAGATGCGTCAGCGCGCGGCCGCGTCGGACGTCGTCATCGTCAACCATCACCTGCTCTGCGCCGACGCCGCCGTCCGGCAGAACGCGTACGGCGAAGTGATTCCCACGTGTCACCGCGCCATCGTCGACGAAGCGCATCAGCTCGAAGACGTGGCGACGCAGTACTTCGGGTACAGCGTCAGCACGTGGCGGCTCGAGGAGCTCGCGCGCGACGTCGAGCGGGAGTTGGCGGCGATCG
>Ga0209810_1006429_pt1 | contig 10184 bp, 8 predicted proteins | sample Coa_R1_7_FD_187159 | JGI IMG/M metagenome (GOLD analysis project Ga0209810, IMG submission 187159) | Surface soil microbial communities from Centralia Pennsylvania, which are recovering from an underground coalmine fire - Coalmine... | ecosystem: Environmental > Terrestrial > Soil > Unclassified ...
CCATCTCGAGGAGCGCAGCATCTACAGCGAGCTGGCCCAGGCTTTCGGCAAGCGGGGCCTCCAGGCGATGATCATCGAGAACGTGATCCCGGAGCTCGAGCTGGAGGCGAACGCTCTACTCGCCCGCATGACGGACAACCGCATGCACCTCAAGCTAGAGACGCAGCGCGACACCAAGCAAGGCAACACGATCGAGACACTGGACATCAAGATCGCGGACGAGTGGGGCACGCGCAACTACGAGCTGTTCAGCGGCGGGGAGGCATTTCGAGTCAACTTCGCCCTGCGGATCGCGTTGTCCAAGCTGGTGGCGCGCCGGGCCGGCGCCAGCGTTCAGACGCTCATCATCGACGAGGGCTTCGGCACCCAGGACGCCGAGGGCCTGGAGCGGCTGATCGAGGCGATCAAGGTCATCCAGGAAGATTTCGAGAAGATCTTCGTGATCACGCACGTGCCCGAGATGAAGGAGGTGTTCCCTGTCCGGATCGAGGTGCGGAAAACCCCCCAGGGCTCGGTGTTCCAGCTTATCTGACCTGCTGGGCGGCCGGCGCCCGGCGCTTCGTGAGCGGCCCGCGATGCTGCTACAATGGGCATACCGTGCGCCGGCGGGTGCCGCTGGCCGGCGCACGAGCGCACAAGGGAGGGGGGATATGACGATGCACCGGGCGTCCATCCGGATGAGCCAGGCCGTACTGGCCCTGGCCCTCGCGTTCGCGCTGTTGCCGCTCGCCACAGCCCAGGCGGCGGAAGGCGCGCTGGCGCCCCCTACGGCGCCACTGGCACGGGCGGTCGAGCAGCAGCCACCGAGCCCGGCGGGCCCGGCCGGCCCGGGCCAGCAGCTGATATACGGGTACTTCCGCGATCCCTTGTGGCCCGGGCCGGGCATGCGGTTCATCGTGGCTGAGTGCCCCATCGGTGTGGGAGCCACGATCATCCACTACTGCCCGGGGTTGCCGCCGCTGGCCGAGCCGCTCACGCCGCCGCCCCCGGTGCTGGCGCCAGAGGTGCTGCAGTGCGATCCCTGGTTCCAGTACTTCCCGGTCTGCCGCCGCCCGCTGCAAGACTGAGCCGCAGGGAGCGCGTGGAGAGAGGGGCGAGCTTCAGGGCTCGCCCCTGGGCTCTTTGACGGTAGGGCCTAGGGCCTCCTGCCGGAGCAAGGGCCGGGCGCGCTCTCGGCCACGGTAGGCCCTTCGCTCAGGCCGGCTGCTCGGTCTCCAGAAAGTCGAGCGGCACCGGCTCGGGGCGCGGGTGGCAGACCCCGCACCAGAGCGCGTTCTCCACCGCGAGCCCCTCGAGCCCGCGGGCGCCGCGATAGACCACCGTCAGGTAGGGCAGCTCCTTGGTGTGCGCCTTACAGACCGCGCGGCCGCAGAACCGGCACACGCCGTTGGCCGGTTCTCCCCCCACCCAGCACTCCACCTGGCCCTCCGCGCTATGCCGCCGGCTCGCCAGCCAGCCGGCGATAGGTGGCCTCCCGCCGCTCGCGCTCTGCCTCCAGGGCGCTGCCTAGGCGAAGCTGCTCTACCAGCAGCTCCTGGAAGCTGGCGCGGTCCAAGCTCCAGAGCGTAACGGGCTCCAGGGCCTGCACCGTGGCAGACCGGGGCGCCCCGGTGAGCAGCGCCAGCTCGCCGAAGTGCTCGCCGGGGCCCAGCTCGCCCAGCACCTCCTCGGTCCCGGCAGCGGTGCGGCGGACGACCTGCACCCGGCCGCGGCGGAGGAGGTAGAAGCGCTCGCCGGGCTCCCCCTCCCGCACGATGGTGGCCCCAGCCGGGTAGGCCTCCGCGCGCAGGCGCGCTTGGATCCGGTCCAGCTCGGCGCACGCCGTCTGGCGGAACAGCCCCATGCGCGCTAGCTCGCTCCGCTCCTCGATGCGCTGCACCGTGTGCCCGTACTCGCGCAGGTGAGAGGCGATCGTGGCTGTGAACGCGTCGCGGGCCAGAGCGTAGACCTCCAGCGAGGTGAGCGCGCGCACGCTTGCCGCCCGCGGCTGATGGTACAGCAGCGCTAGCTCCCCGAAGTAGTCGCCGCGGCGCAGGACCGCCAGCTCGCGCGGCCAGCCGTCGGCGCCCACCTGCAGCACCTCGGCCAGGCCTCTGCGGACGAGATAGAACCGCTCGCCCGGCTCCCCCTGGCGCACGACGTACTCGCCCGGACGGAAGCGCTCCAGACGGAGCTGGGCGACGATCGCCTCCCGCTGCGCGAAGTCCAGGTCGCCGAGGAACGCCAGCCGGCCGACCAGCTCGCGTGCCTCCAGGCGCGCCTGCGCCCGCGCGTGCTCGGCACGGTGGCGGAGCTGAGCTAGGCCCCGGCGCGCCCCCCGCAGGAGCTGGTAGAGCTTCACTCCGAGCCCGAAGACGAACGGCACGCCGAGCGCGACGACAACGAGCGACACCAGGGCACGGAACAGCGCCGACTCCTGGGCAAAGGCATCGAGGAGCAGCCGCTCGAGCCGGTGGAGCCAGAAGTAGATAGCGGCCCCCAGCGCGAAGAGCGAGTAGCCCATCGCCATCGAGCCGAACAGAGCGAAGATCCGCTCCTCGCGGTTGAACGGCTCGGCGGCTCGCAGCTTGCGCCACAGCTCCCCCCGCACGAAGGCCAGCGCCCGGGCGCGCAGCAAGGGGATCTCCAGCCAGTCCATGAGCAGGTAGTAGCCGTCCAGCTCGAGGAGCGGCAGGAGGTTCAGGCTGTTGTTGACAAAGGCCACAAAGGCGAACTGGAAGGCCAGGGGGGCCAGGGGCGAGCCGTGATGGAACACCACGTAGAGCATGGCCAGCCCGCCCGCCGCCCAGACGGCGGCCATGCCCGCCGCCGAGACCACCAAGCGGGCGCGCCGCGGCTCCAGCCAGATGTCGGTAGTATCCACGAAGAAGGCCGGCAGGCCATAGTAGAGCATGATCCCGCCGCGGGGCACCGCGCGGCCGTAGTGCTTGGTCGCCAGCGCATGCCCCAGCTCGTGGATGGAGACGGTCAGCAGCAGGAGGGGGAGGAAGACGAGCACGCCGGCGGTGTACGAGCCCTGGAAGTGCAGCGGGTCGTGTAGGCCGTGGCCTACCGCCCACCCGAACAGCACTATGCCCACCGTCCAGAGCAGCACGAAGAGCGCGAGCGCCGGCCTGGTGAACAGACACCATCCCCCACGCCGGTACAGCGCGGTGAGCGGCCCGTCGAGGCCGCGCAGTCCAAACTCGTGGTACTTGAACCCCCGGATCAGCCGGTCGATGCGGTAGACCCAGGTCTGCCGGGCGAAGTGCAGCCGCAGGCCGCCCCAGGCATCGCGTGGCTCCTCGGTGAGGAACCGGTGCTGCCGGAGCTGGGCCACGACGTGAGCGACGCGCTGGAACGCGAAGGTGCGGAACTGGAGGAAGTAGGCCAGCACGAGGTCCTTCACCTGGCGCTGGCCGTCCATGAGGGAGAGCAGGAAGTGCTCGTCTGGCGCCAGGCGCACATAGGTACCGGCGGGGCTCTTGGCGATGTAGTACTCCTCGCCGCGGGAGGTGCTGAGCCGCCGCGTGACCACGCCCTCCCGCAGCCGGGGCCGCTCGTACGCGGGATTCAGGCGCTGGGCCAGCCGCTCCCAGACCCCTTCAGGGAGGACGGCCGCCGAGGCATCAGGAGGCTGCGGCATCGGGTGCTCTCCTCGGGTCTCCTGGGAACGCCGTCGCGGTCACGGCGGCGGCTCCCGAGGACAGGACAGCGGAGGCTGCGCATTTGCGACCTCCGCTGTCGAGGGGCATTGGCCCGGGGCTGATCACCGCCGGCCACCGCGCTGCGCGTGGCGGCTCGGCGCCGACCGCGTTAGCTCCACGGGCCGAAAGCCCCTTCCTGTGCCTCGCCGGGCAAGGGGGGGTTATCCAGCTTGCTGACGCGCTGCTCCACGCCCAGCGACTGCAGCTGGCCGGGATCGCCGCTCAGCAGCGCTGCACGCTCTTCAGCAGTCAACTCGTAGCCCGCCAGGGCGCGATCGGGATCGCTCTGGAGCTGCGCCCGAAACGCCGCGTCGGTGCTCGCCCGCTCGATGACCTGCGCGAGAGCCTCCTGGGACATGGTGCGTCTCCCTTCACTGCGCCCTCGAGGCACTATGGGTGCAGTATAGCGCTTTCGGAACGCTTTATGTGTGATCCAGATGACACACTTTTACCCGGGCCTTGCCCCTGCCTCTGGCGGACGGTACCATACTGTCGAGTTCACGGCCGTGGCGGCCAGTGGTAGCCCGCACCGGCTCCGCAGGCCCGCTGTGTGATCCCCGAGGGAGCCATGCCTAAGCTGCAGAAATGGGTACTGACTGCGCGGCGGCGGTCGAACGCCCCCGTAGAGGAAGTCGAACAACCAGTGGACGCCGCTGCGGAAGCGGCCCTGGTCGCCCGCCTGCGCGAGCAGCTCGCCACGCCCGAGGCCGCGCTCAGCGAGCTGGCGGCCGCCCCTCCGGCCCTGGCACGGGCCGCTCTGGCCGGCCTGCGAAAGGCGGCCGGCGCGGACGCCATCCCGCTCCTCGCGCTGGTCGCCGAGCGGGCGGATCCGGCCGTCGCCCGCGCGGCGCTGGGGGAGCTGGGAGCGCTGCCCGATCCGGCCGCCGCGGCGGCGCTCGTGCGCCTGGCCGAGGCGCTGCCGGACAAGGAGCAGCGCAAGGAGGCCCGCCGGGCCCTTTCCCACCTGCGCAGTCTGGGCGTGAGCCCGCCGGCGACGCCGCAGGTGGCCCGCCCGACTGTCGTGGCGCCCCAGCCGCGCGCCACGCTCTACCGGGCGATCGCTAGCCACATCGATGGGGTAGGCTCGCGCATGCTCTGGCTGTTCGCCGAGCGCCCGCTGGGGGGAGCGTACCTGCTCGCCGCCGTGTTGAACGACCTCGTCGGGTTGAAGGACTTCTACGTGCGGGATAGCACGCGCCGGAAGCTCGCGGCCCGCGAGGCCGAGATGCGCGAGAACCCCGAGATCACCTGGGTCGAGCTGCCCGTCGATTACGCCCGCTGGCTGATCCAGGAGGCACTCGCCCTCAACGCCGAGAGCGGCTTCGCGATCCCGACGGAGTACCGCTACTGGCGCGACGTGGTGGGTGAGCCCGAGCGGCCGTACGAGCGGGCGCTGGCCTATGAGGAGATCAGCCGCTTCGAACTCAAGCTGCGACCCGAGCTGCTGCAGGAGTCGCCGAAGCTGTTCACGGAGCACGAGGTCGAGGGCTGGCTGCTGAGCTATCAGGAGGTCGAGAAGTACGCGACCGAGCTGCGCCGCATCCGCGCGACGCGCCTCGTGCTCACCCCGGAGTCCGAGGAGGAGCGCCTCGAGCGCGTGCTCACGCAGGCGATCCGCGAGTACTTCACGCCGCCCCGGCGCCGGGCGCTGCGCCGGCGCCTGGAGGAGACGGCCTATATCTTCCTACGCACGGCGCGCCCGCACCAGGCCCGGCTGGCCCTGGCGGCAGCGGTCGAGCTGGCGGATACCGATCCCCTCCTGCTGCCCCGGCACCCGTTCGTGCGCGCGCTGGTGCACCGGAGCATCGAGCTGGCGATCAAGGCCGCGCGGGCCGGTGTAGATCTCCGTGAGCTCAACCGCAGCCCCTTCGATCCGGTCGATTGAGCGGGCAGCCGTGCTCGCGTGAGCGGCGTGGGACCCAGCAGGTAGAGGGGAAGGAGCGGCGGGGATGCGGAATCCCATCGCAGCGATCCTCGCCGGGGGGCAGGGCGAGCGGCTGAGCGTGCTCTCCCGCGAGCGGGCCAAGCCGGCGGTGCCGTTTGGCGGCAAGTACCGCATCATCGATTTCACCCTCAGCAACTGCGTCAACTCGGGCATCTACAACGTCGCCGTGCTGACCCAGTACCGGCCGCACTCGCTGAACGACCATATCGGCAACGGCCGGCCCTGGGATCTCGACCGCAACCGGGGCGGGGTGCGCCTCCTCCAGCCCTTCCTCGGGCGCCGCGGGTCGAACTGGTACCGCGGCACCGCCGACGCCGTCTACCAGAACCTGCCTTTTCTCTTCGAGGACCCGCACATCGACCTCGTACTGGTCCTCTCGGGTGACCATATCTACCGCATGGACTACCGCCGCCTGATCGCCTACCACGAGGCCAAGCAAGCCGACTGCACCGTCGCAGTGTTCGAGGTGCCCCTCGAGGAGGCGCACCGCTTCGGCACCCTCATCACCGATGCGGACAATCGGGTGGTGGAGTTCGAGGAGAAACCCAGCCACCCGCGGAGCGGCCTCATCTCCATGGGGATCTATGTATTCGAGCCCCACGTCCTGGAGCAGCGCCTGGAGGAGGACGCCCAGACGCGCAGCGGCCACGATTTCGGCGGCGACATCCTCCCGCGGATGGTCCAGCTGGACCGGGTCTACGCCTACCCCTTCCGCGGCTACTGGCGCGACGTGGGAACGATCCAGTCCTACTGGGAGGCGAGCATGGGGCTCCTGGCCGAGCCACCCGAGTTCGACCTCTACGATCCGGACTGGGTAATCCACACACGCAGCGAGGAGCGGCCGCCGGCCAAGATCGGCTCGCAGGCCCGGGTCGTGCGCAGCCTCATTTCGCACGGGTGCAACGTCCAGGGGGTGGTGGAACATTCCGTGCTCTCGCCCGGTGTCTTCGTGGCTGAGGGGGCGGTGGTCCGCGACTCCATCATCCTGACCGACTGCATCATCGGTCCGGGCAGCGTGCTGGACCGCGTGATCCTGGACAAGCAGGTGGTTGTGGGCACGAACTGCCTGCTTGGCGTGGGCGACGACTACCGCCCCAACCGCCTGGAGCCACGCCGGCTCAATAGCGGCATCACGCTGGTCGGCAAGCGGGCCCGCCTGCCCTCGGGGCTGCGGGTAGGGCGCAACTGCCGCATCGACCCCGGCGTGACCGAGCGCGACTTCGGGGGCTGCCTGGAGCTGCCGAGTGGGGAGTCCGTGCTGCGGGCTGAGGAGCGCCCCCAGTACACGGGCCGGGAGCGCCCGCTTACCACAGCCCAGCCTGAGCGCTCCCGGCCGGCCAGCGACCCGAACGGGAGGCGGCAGACACCGTAGCGCCGCCGCCCGGGGAATGGCAGCTTGCCGACGGGCCGCTCAGCCGCCCACGACCTCGTAGGTCTTCACCGTGGCTGCCATTCCGGTGAGGTTGCGCGTGTGCCGCTTGATCTCCTCGTGCTCGGGGCTGGCCAGGTAGGCGTCGATCGCCGCCTGGCTCTCCCACTCGGCGACGGAGATGTACTCGCCCGGGTCTTCCCGGCAGCGGAGGAGCTCCTCGCGCAGGCAGCCGGGGCGGCGGATCATCAGCGGCGCGCACTCTTGCTTCCACAGGCGCTCGATCTCCGCTGCCTTATCTGGCGACGCCTTGACGATGATGTGCCGCACAATAGGGGACATCCGGTCGCTCCTTTCCCACCCTGTAAGGGGCTGCAGCGCGCATGCTATTGCCTGGGAACAGGATAGCCCGCCCGCGGCTGCGCTGCCACGGGCTAAGCGGCGCCCTGGCGGGCCCGCTGCAGGAGCGTCCAGAGGCGGCTCGGCGAGAGAGGGAGGCCATCGATGCGCACGCCGAGCGGTCGCAGCGCGTCTTCGACCGCGTTGGCGATGCACGCCGGGGCGGGGATCGCACCGCCCTCGCCCACCCCCTTGGTGCCCAGCGGCGTAAACGGCGACGGCGTCTCCAGGTGATCGGTCTCGATCGTGGGCACGTCGCTGGCTGTGGGCTTCAGGTAGTCCATGAAGGTGGTAGTGAGCAGCTGCCCGTTCTCGTCGTAGACGAACTCCTCGAGCAGGGCGGCGCCGATCCCGTGCACCGTGGCCCCGTGGACCTGGCCGGCCACGAGCAGCGGGTTGATCGCCCGGCCGCAGTCGTGGACCACCCCGTACCGCAGGACCTTCACCTGGGCGGTCTCGATATCCACCTCGACCAGCGCGATGTGCGCCGCGTTGGTGAAGATCAGCTGGCCGCGGACCCGGCCCCCGGCCTCCGGCAGCGTCGCCACCGGGTTGGCGTAGAAGTGGCGCGCCTCGAGCCCCGGCTCGAGGCCGGGCGGGAGGGCGAGGAGGTTCCGGTAGGCGACCTGGGCGATCTCCCGCAGCGCTTTCTCCCGGCTGGGCACGCCGCGCACGCGCACGCGGCCGTCGCGCAGCTCGAGATCCTCCGGTGCGGCCTCCAGCAGGTGCGCTGCGATCGTCAGGATCTTCTCCTTGACCTTGCGCGCGGCGCCGAGGATGGCGCCCACATCGGTGGTGGCGAACTTGTTGGCGTAGTTGCCCGACGAGTACAGCCAGGGGGTGGTGAACGAGTCGAACCAAGGATGCACGTGCACGTCGTCGGGGTGGAGGCCGAGCTCGTCAGCTACGAGCTGGGCCGCCGCCGTCTCGTAGCCCTGGCCGCTGCACACGTCGCCGAACGCCACGCGCACCTTGCCGTCGGGCTCCACTCGCACCATGGCCGCCTCGCCGACACCGGTGCTCGTCTGCTTGCCCGTGACCAGCATATAGGCTGCCAGGTTGGAGCTGGCCGGCTCCACCGCCGTACTGATGCCGATGCCGAGGTAGCGCCCCTCCGCGCGGGCGCGGGCCTGCTCGCGGCGCAGCGCGTCGTAGTCGAGCAGCCGCAGCGCGCGGCGCAGCGTCTCCGGGAAGTTGCCGCTGTCGTAGTAGGCGCCGGTCGGCGTCTCGTAGGGGAACTGGTCCGGCGGGATGAAGTTGCGGAAGCGCAGCTCCGCCGGGTCGAGGCCCAGGCGCTCGGCGATGCGGTCCATCAACCGCTCGATGGCGAAGCACATGAACGGCTTGCCGATCCCGCGGTTGGCCCCCGAGGGGCACTTGTTGGTGAGGACAGAGTAGGGCTCGAAGCGCACCGCGGGGATGCGGTAGGTGTTCACCATGTTGCCCAGCTTGAGCAGGCTGTGCTGGCAGGGCGAGATCAGGTTCGTGCCCTCGTCCGCGTAGTCGCGCACCTTCAGCCCCAGCACGGTCCCGTCGCGCCGCACGGCGGCCTCGATGTACATCACCCCGTTGCAGGCATGCATGAGCGCCATGAGGTTCTCGCGCCGGTCCTCGAGGTACTTCACCGGCCGGCCGGTGGCCATCGCGAGGAGGGCCACGGCCACGATGTAGGCCGGGCGGCGCTTGTTGCCGAAACCGCCCCCGATATCGGGCGTGATCAGGTGGATCTGGGCCTCGGACAGCCGCAGCGCCTCCGCCACCGTGCCGATAGTCAGCCCGGGCCGCTGGTCGTTGGTCCAGATGGTCAGGACCTCCTGGCCCGCGTCCCAGTCGGCGATGACGCCGAAGCACTCGAGCGGGGTCGACGCGTAGCGATGGATCGTGAAGCGCTCGGCGACCACCTCATCGGCGGCCGCGAAAGCGGCCTCGACGTCTCCATATTCGAAGACGTCGTGCCAGAGCACGTTGCTGCCCACCTCCTCGTAGACCAGCGGGGCATCGGGCTGAACGGCACGCTCCACGTCCACAACGGCGGGCAGCTCTTCGTACTCGACGGCCACGAGGGCGGCGGCGTCCTCGGCCGTCGCGCGGTCGACCGCGGCGACGATGGCCAGCGGCTCGCCGACGTAGCGCACCTTGTCGCTCGCTAGGCAGTAGTTCGGTGGCTCGGTAGGCACCGGGATTAGCGGGCGCAGCGTGCCCGAGCGCTCGCGCGCCTCGGCGCCGGTGAGCACCGCGTAGACACCGGGCAGCGCCCGTGCGGCGCTAGCATCGACCCGCAGGACGCGCGCGTGGGCATGGGGGCTGCGGACGAAGGCCGCGTGCAGCATGCCGGGCAGCTTGATGTCGTCGAGGAAGCGGCCCTGGCCGGTGAGTAGCCGGGGGTCCTCCTTGCGCTTAAGGGCGGTGCCCATCCAGCGCGTCTGGATCGCCTGCCAATCCGCCGTCGCCATGCCTCGCTCCATCGGTGCTCGTCCGGCCCCCTCGGCCCGCATGCGGCAGGAGACCGGCGGGGTAGCTGCGCGCCGGAGAGCTGGCAGCCCTGCGCGGCGCCGGGGCGGCTAGCGGCTCGCCCGCAGCGCCGCCGCGGCCGCCTGCACAGCGCGGACGATGTTGACGTAGCCCGTGCAGATGCACAGGTTCGCCGAGAGCGCCTCGCGGATCGTCGCCTCGTCGGGCTCCGGGTGCTCGCGGAGCAGCTCCAGGGCAGTGAGCAGCATGCCCGGCGTGCAGTAGCCGCACTGGAGGCCGTGGTGCTCCCAGAACGCCTCCTGGAGCGGGTGCA
>Ga0209810_1006430_pt1 | contig 10184 bp, 8 predicted proteins | sample Coa_R1_7_FD_187159 | JGI IMG/M metagenome (GOLD analysis project Ga0209810, IMG submission 187159) | Surface soil microbial communities from Centralia Pennsylvania, which are recovering from an underground coalmine fire - Coalmine... | ecosystem: Environmental > Terrestrial > Soil > Unclassified ...
TGGGCGCCAGCATCACCTCCGACGGCTTCCACATGGTGGCGCCGGACCCCAACGGTGAACGTGCTGGATATGCGATGACCCGGGCGATTCAGCTTGCCGGTCTCACCCCGGGCGACATCGACCACGTCAACGCGCACGCCACCGGGACCTCGGTCGGCGACCTGGCCGAGGGCAAGGCCATCAACAACGCTCTTGGCCCGCACGGCGGAAACGCGGCGGTGTACGCGCCTAAGTCGGCACTGGGCCACTCGGTCGGTGCTGTCGGCGCGGTGGAGTCGATCCTGACCGTGCTCGCGTTGCGGGACCAGATCATTCCGCCGACACTGAACCTGGTCAATCTCGACCCAGAGATCGACTTGGACGTCGTGGCGGGCAAGCCGCGGCCCGGTGACTACAAGTACGCGATCAACAACTCATTTGGATTCGGCGGGCACAACGTCGCACTCGCCTTCGGTCGCTACTGAGCGTCGCTATTGAGCCGAGCACCAATCGAAGAGGAGACCTGTTCATGACGACCATGGCCCCCGAGGCGGTCGGCGAATCGCTTGATCCACGCGATCCGTTGCTGCGGCTGTCGACCTTCTTCGACGACGACAGTGTGGAACTGCTGCATGAGCGGGACCGCTCGGGCGTGCTGGCCGCGGCAGGCACCGTCAACGGCGTCCGCACTATCGCGTTCTGCACCGACGGCACGGTGATGGGCGGGGCCATGGGAGTCGAGGGCTGCGCGCACATCGTCAACGCCTACGACACCGCAATCGAGGAGCAGAGCCCGATCGTGGGCATCTGGCACTCCGGTGGTGCCCGGCTCGCCGAAGGCGTGCGCGCTCTGCACGCGGTCGGGTTGGTGTTCGAGGCCATGATTCGCGCGTCGGGTTACATCCCGCAGATCTCGGTGGTCGTTGGTTTCGCCGCCGGCGGCGCCGCGTACGGGCCGGCGCTGACGGACGTCATCGTGATGGCTCCGGAAAGCCGAATCTTCGTCACCGGGCCCGACGTGGTGCGCAGCGTCACCGGTGAAGACGTCGACATGGCGTCGCTGGGCGGCCCGGAAACCCACCACAAGAAGTCCGGGGTGTGCCACGTCGTCGCCGACGATGAGCTCGACGCGTACGCGCGTGGTCGCCGCCTGGTCGGATTGTTCTGTCAGCAAGGGCATTTCGACCGTAGCAAGGCTGAAGCAGGTGACATCGATCTGCACGCGTTGTTGCCGGAATCGTCCCGGCGCGCCTATGACGTGCACCCGATCGTGCACAGCCTGCTCGACGACGGCACGTTTGAGGAGTTCCAGGCCAAGTGGGCGCCGTCGATGGTGATCGGCTTGGGCCGGTTGTCCGGACGCACGGTCGGGGTGTTGGCCAACAACCCGCTGCGGTTAGGCGGCTGCCTGAACTCTGAAAGTGCCGAGAAGGCAGCGCGTTTCGTTCGGCTATGTGATGCGTTCGGGATTCCGCTGATCTGCGTGGTCGACGTGCCGGGCTATCTGCCCGGTGTGGACCAGGAGTGGGGCGGCGTGGTGCGCCGCGGCGCCAAACTGCTGCACGCGTTCGGCGAGTGCACGGTGCCGCGGGTTACGTTGGTGACGCGAAAGATCTACGGCGGGGCCTACATTGCGATGAACTCCCGCTCACTGGGCGCAACGAAAGTGTTCGCGTGGCCTGACGCGGAGGTCGCGGTGATGGGCGCCAAGGCGGCCGTCGGGATTCTGCACCGCAAGAAGCTGGCCGCCGCACCGGAGCACGAACGTGAGGCATTGCACGACCAATTGGCGGCCGAGCACGAGCGCATCGCCGGCGGGGTCGACAGCGCGATCGATATCGGTGTGGTTGACGAGAAGATCGACCCCGCGCACACCCGCAGCAAGCTGACCGAGGCGCTGGCCGAGGCGCCGGCGCGCCGCGGTCGGCACAAGAACATCCCGCTGTAAGGTTTTGCCTCTTTGCCGCGAGTCGCGAGCGTAACGCCACGGCGAGAAATCGCGAGAAAGTCTGCCGCAGCGTTACAATCGCGGATTGCGTCGCCCTATCGCGTGGTGTAGCCGCCGTTAGCGAAGATGGACCTACCAAGCCTAAGAAGGCTTTCCGCGGTGCGGTGAGCGAAACGCTCTTTGTCGTCAGGGGAAACCTCGCAGTGCTTAAGGAATTCCATCGCGGCGAAGTTGTCCTGCAGCGGGTAGTCCACTGAGAACATGAGATTGTCCAGGCCCAGCATCGCTCGGGCACAGTCGAATACGGCACGTCGAACGCCCCGCTGCTGGTGACGAAGACATTCTTTCGCAGGTAGTGGCCGACGTTGTTGCGCAGTCGGTGACCCGTCGACTCCCCCGTTCTTTTGTGGTCACCACTGAGCGCCCGGCTTCGTCGCCGTGACGGCGTGGGTGCGGATGAGCGGCAGACCCCACCAAGCACGCCACCCGAGATCTTGACGCTTGACGTTTTCCATGCCGCGCTGCCGTAATCGGTTGGCGTACAGCCGCGTGAAGCCGATGTCGGCGATGACGAGGCGACCGCCGGGCCGCAGCACCCGGATAGCCTCATCGATCGCGGACCGGCGTGCTTCGTTGCCAGACAGGTTGTGGATCGCCAGGCTGCTGACGACCACATCGAAGGACGCGTTCGGGAACTGGAGGTCGGTCATGTCGCGGGTGTGCAGCTCGATGCGGTCGGCCACGCCTTCGGCGTCGGCGTTGTCCAGTGTGGCCTGCATGCAGTTGCCGGTCTGGTCCGGCCGCCAAATGTCTACTCCCACAGCACGTCCCCGCGGCAAAAACTTCGCCGCCGCCAATAGCACCGCGCCGCGTCCGCAGCCGAGGTCGAGTACGCGTTCGTCGCCGCGCAGGTGCAGTTCTGTCAGCAGGTGGGCCCATACCTCAAATTTTCCACGCCGGCTGAACCGTAGAATGCTGAAGCCGGCGGACACCAGGACGACGGCAACCACAGCGGCCGTCACTCCAGCGACTACGCGCCCGTCCAAGAGCCACCTGACGGCCAAAACCGCTGCGGTAAGGCACAATAGCGCATAGACCGTGAACACGACCGGTGCGGGAATTAGCCGGTAATCGCCGTCGACTCCGTATCGCCCCCGCGGGCGCGCGAGGTCAGCAGCCAGCTCAGTCATCGTGATCGCCTCCGTATGCCGTGGCCCGGTAGTCGCGGGCAAGCCGGTCGAATATCGGGATCGCTTTGTTCGCAGCGCGTTTCACTCGCCGCTTGTCCGGTGCGTCGGCCGGCTCAAAGGCGCGGTGCACGGTGTCGGCGAGCTGATCGGCCTTCTGGTCCAGGCTCAACCGGATGCTCGGCGGCAAAAACGGTTCGGCGGCGAAGAACCCGAACACGATGTTCGGCAAGGTGTAGTCGAGATCAGAGGGGCGCAGTTCCGCACGCAGCATGCCCTCGGCGGCAAGCACACCCAGATAATCTCGGTTGACGCCGAGCTTGGTTTCCTCCAGCCGCCGGTGGTTCGCCGAGGCGAGGAACGTGTCGAGCGTATCGGCGTCGCGGGTATAGAGCGCACGAAGCACGGGACGGCGCATCGCTTCGACGAACAGCCGCCGCAGGTAGCGGTGCAGCGCCACTTCGGCGGGGTCGTTTCGCAGCGCATCGACGACCGCGTCCGTCATCCCCGCCGCCTCACGAGCGCTGACCGCGTTAAAGAGCTCCTCACGAGACCGCCAGTGCAGGTAGATGGTTCCCTTGCCGACGCCGGCGCGGCGAGCCAGCTCATCGATGGTCACTCGCCGATAGCCCCAGCGCAGCAGCAGGTCACGGGCGGTATCAAGGATCCGGTCGGCCCGCTGTACGCGATCGACACGAGAACGCTCCACCATCACCGACCCTCCGGTGTCCGAGACCCAATGACCAAAATACAATATTGGTCAACAGTCATCAAGCAATGGTGGCGGGGCGGCGAGGTTGCCTACCACCGCGGGCCAGTCGACTGGCTCAGTGCGTCCGACCGAGGATCTGGCACACCACCTCGCGGAGTTCGTTCTGCGGGTCGGCGGGCAGCCCGTCAGCCCGCCAGCCGACGAAATCATCGGGGCGCACTAACAATGCTCCGTCAGCTGCAAGTCCGGTGACGGCTGCCCAGGTGCCGTCTACGTCGACCTCAGTTCCAACGCGCCGCACGCTGATTGGGACGCCTGTTGCTCTCGACGCGGAGGCTGCGGCGTCGACCCACCGGGCACCGTCATCTCCGATGAACAGAGTGAACCCGGATGCGAGCAGGTCCAGGGTGGAAACCTGCTTGCCATCGCGATACACCCAGGCATGAGGCGCTCGGGTACCGGGTTGTCCGCGCAGCTCGTCCACCACCAGCACATCATCCGGATTCGCCGCGACCGGCTCGTCGGAAACCACTGCGGCGGACCGGTATTGGTAGCCGACCAGCAGGTGGAACATCGGCGCCTCCTCCTCTGGAGGCAAGTGCGGCCTACTGTCGTCGTCCAACTTCAGAAACTCCAGAGCCGGTCCGGTCAGCGACTGGCGGGCCGAGAACCGCCCGACTGGTCGCCGTTCGGCGTCGTAGGTCGTCAGCAACGCCGACCCGGCGGTGCCGTTCAAGACAGCGGCGAGCTTCCACGCCAAGTTGTGTGCGCTTTGAATCGCAGCGTTGGCTCCCCCGGCCTTGAATGGCGGCATAGTGTGCCCGGCGTCACCGACGAAAAAGATTCGCCCGCACTGGAATTGGTCGGCCACCCGCTCGTACGGTTGCCATGCGGCGACGTCGACGATCTCCATGTCGATCTGTTCGCCGATCGCCTTCGTCAGGATCTCGGCGCAACGTTGCCGGGTGAACTGTTCTGCCGTTTCCCCTTTGTCGGGGAAGTAGGTGGTCATGAACACGCCGAGGTCACCCTCGGCTGTGACGAATATCCCCTCTACGTCAGAGTTTTTGACCTGCACGGCATCGCCGTCGCCAAGGTGCGGGACGAACTGCCGCCATGGCGCGCGAAAGTAGATGAAGACGACAAAGATGGGCACGGCACCATACCCCGACGTCGTGACACCCAATGATTCGCGGACATGGCTGTGCACACCGTCGGCCGCGACCAGATAGTCCGCGCGCACCGTCTCTGACTCGCCCGATGCGACATCACGTACCGTCGCCGTGACCCCGGTGTCGTCCTGCTCGAATGACGCCAATTCGGTGCCGTAGCGCACGTCGCTGCCGCGCCGGCGGGCTGCCGCGGCCAAGATGGGCTCGAGCCGGCTCTGCGGGCAGTACTGCACGGACGGCTCGGGGCTGAGGTGGTCCAAGCCGGCAAAGATCGCCTCGAAGTCCATGGCTCGTTGCTCCGCTGCGCTGTTCAGCGTCGGCTTGGTCACCATCTCCGTGACATGCTCAGCGACTGCGTGCACCTCGTCGCCGAGGCCGAGGCCGCGCAGGATCTCCATGCTGCGGAAACTCAAGTTGCGGGCTTTCGGGTAGATGAAGATCTCACGCCGCTTTTCCACCAGCAGCGAGCGCACGCCGTGCTTGGCGAGCAGCGCCGAGGTTGCCAGCCCGGCTGCACCGGCCCCGACGATAAGTACAGGAACGCGCATGACATTCGGCATCGCTCACCTCGTCGGGAGAAAGTGATAGTTACTATCATATAGTAGCAACTATCGCTTTCTGCTGACTAGCCCAAGGCGGCCACGAACTCCTTCGCCACGCCGACAACTCGCTCCCGGTCAGCTGGAACCAGACCGATGCGGGTCCGGCGGTCGACGATGTCATCGACGGTCAGTGCACCTTCGTGGGTCACCGCGTATTCGAACTCCGCGCGGATCAGGTCCATGCCGTCGGCCACCGGGTCGGTGGGACGCTCGCAGGTCGCAGCGGCGAGGACACTCGGCGCCTCTGCCCCGTAGCGCGCGACCAACGACGCCGGCAGCCCGGTAACCGGCCGGGCCGTCGATCCCGGGTTGGCCGGCGCACCGACCAGCGGCAGGTTGCGGGTGCGACACCCGCCAGCGACCAGACCGCGCAACCGGATCGCACGATCAAGCACGTCCTGCGCCATATACCGGTATTCGGTGAGCTTGCCGCCGATCACGCTGATGACACCCGAGGGCGACTCGACGACCGCGTGTTCGCGCGAGACGTCGGCGGTGCGCCCCGCCCCGGTGTCGACCAGCGGCCGCAGGCCGGCATAGGAGCCGATGACGTCGGACGGCCCCAGCGCAGTGCTCAGCGCGGTGTTCACCGTGTCGAGCAGAAAGTCGATCTCGTCCGACGCCGGTTGCGGCACATCCGGAATCGGGCCGGGCGAGTCTTCGTCGGTCAGGCCGAGGTAGACCCGGCCCAGCTGCTCAGGCATCGCGAACACAAAGCGGTTGAGCTCACCGGGTATCGGAATGGTCAGTGCAGCAGTCGGTTTGCCGAAGGTGGCGGCGTCAAAGACGAGATGGGTGCCGCGGCTGGGCCGCAACCGCAACGACGGGTCGATGTCAGCCGCCCACACCCCCGTCGCGTTGATGACGGCACGCGCAGAGACGTCGAAGGAGCCGCCGGTACGCTGGTCGGTCAGCCTCACCGAGGTGCCGGTGGCCTGCGATGCGGCCACATAGGTCAGAATCCGGGCCCCGTGCTGTGCCGCGGTACGCGCGACCGCGGTGACCAGTCGCGCGTCATCGATGAGTTGCCCGTCGTAGGCCAGCAGACCACCGTCGAGCCCGTCGCGCCGCACGGTCGGCGCCATGTCGATAACGCGCTGGGTCGATATTCGGCGCGAGCGCGGCAGCACAGACCCCGGCGTGCCCGCCAGCTTGCGCAGCACATCACCGGCCAGAAACCCCGCGCGCACCAGCGTCCGCTCGGCACGACCCATCGTCGGCAGCAGCGGCACCAGCTGCGGCATCGCCCGCACCAGGTGGGGGGCGTTGCGCGCCATAAGAATTCCGCGTTCGACCGCACTGCGCCGTGCGATCCCCACGTGGCCGCTCGCCAGATAGCGCAGGCCCCCGTGCACCAGCTTGGAGCTCCACCGGCTGGTGCCAAAGGCCAGATCGTGCTTTTCCACCAGCGCCACCCGCAGGCCCCGCGCTGCAGCGTCCAGGGCGATGCCGGTGCCGGTGATGCCGCCGCCGATGACGATGACGTCCACTGGCGCGCCATCGGCCAGTGCCTGCAGGTCGGCAGTGCGGCGGCCCGCATTGAGAGCGATGGGCATCAGGACAGGTATCCGTTCAGCGAGTAGGCCAACTCAGCGCTGAGCGCGTCGGCGCCGAGGATCGGCTGGACGATCTGCGCGGACTGAATCGTGGACTGGGTGATCAGTAAGACCATCGCGGCGAGCCGGCGGGGGTCGCCGGGACGCACGCTGCCGTGTCGCTGTGCGGCGCGCAGCTCGTCGGCCAAGGTGTCGATCAGGAGCCGTTGGCTGGTGCCGAGGCGTTCGGTGATGTACACCATCGCCAGCTCGGAGCGCAGCACCGCCATCACCAGCTTGTCGCGCCTCAGTCGTCCGGCTACCGCCACGATGCGGTCGACCAGTGCCTCACGACCTTCACCCTGTGCCGGCACCTCCCGCGCTGCGTCGGTGATGTGCCGGGTCAGCAGGTCGGTCAGGATCGACCGTGTATCGGGCCAGCGACGGTACACGGTTGGTCGGCTGACACCGGCCCGGCGCGCGATTTCAGCCAGCGTCACGCGCTCGACCCCGAAATCGCACACGCAGCTGGCCGCGGCCTGAAGTATGCGGTCGCCGGTGTCGGCACGCGCGTTACTGATTGACAGCATATGTAATACTGTAACGCATGTCTGATGAGCTGCTGCCGCCGATGAAATGGAACGCGTGGGGTGATCCGGCGGCGGCCAAGCCACTAACGGACGGGATCCGGTCGCTGCTGAAACAGGCTCTTGCGGTGGAGGATTCGGGCACAGCCGAGCTCACGGCGGACCAGGTGCGGCTACGCCCGAGCGCGCTGGAGCAGGCAGACTACGACGCGCTGGCAGCGATCGTCGGGGCGGACTACTGCCGTATCGGTGACCGTGACCGGTTGCTGCATGCCGGCGGCAAGTCCACCCTGGACCTGCTGCGGCGCAAGGACACCGGTACGCAGGACGCACCCGACGCGGTGCTGCTGCCCGGCGACGATGACGACGTCGCGGCGATCCTGGGCCACTGCTCGCAGCGCGGCATCGCCGTCGTTCCGTTCGGTGGCGGCACCAGCGTGGTGGGCGGGCTTGACCCGATCAGGGGGCAGTTCAACGCCGTGGTGTCGCTGGATCTGCGCCGCTTCGACCGGTTGCACGCGCTCGACGAGGTGTCCGGCATGGCCGAGCTTGGTGCGGGTGTGACGGGCCCGCAGGCCGAGCGGCTGCTTGGCGAACACGGCTTTTCGCTCGGGCATTTTCCGCAGAGCTTCGAGTTCGCCACCCTTGGCGGCTTTGCGGCGACCCGCTCGTCGGGCCAGGACTCGGCCGGTTATGGCCGCTTCGACGACATGATCCGCGGGCTGCACGTCATCACGCCGGCGGGAGTGCTGAAGCTGGGCCGGGCCCCGGCGTCGGCGGCCGGACCGGACCTGCGGGAGTTGTTGATCGGCTCGGAGGGCCTGTTCGGCGTCATCACCCGGGTGCGGCTGCGGGTGCACCGGATACCTGAGGCCAGCATTTACGAGGCGTGGTCGTTTCCGGACTTCGCCACTGGCGCTGCGGCGTTGCGCGCGGCCACCCAAACCGGCACCGGGCCGACCGTCATCCGGCTTTCCGATGAAGCGGAGACTGGGATCAACCTCGCTACCACCGATGCGATCGGAGAGCAGCAGATCACCGGCGGCTGCCTGGCGATCACCGTGTTCGAGGGCACCGCGGTGCATGCCGAAAGCAGGCACGCCGAAACACACGAAGTCCTGCAAGCGCACGGCGGCACGTCGCTGGGTGAGGAACCGGCGCGGGCGTGGGAGCGCGGCCGGTTCAGCGCGCCGTACCTGCGCGATTCGCTGCTGGCCGCCGGCGCGCTGTGTGAGACCCTCGAGACCGCCACAGACTGGTCGAACATTACAGCGCTGAAGGCCGCGGTCACGGACGCGCTGACGGCCGCGCTCGCCGAATCCGGCACACCGGCCCTTGTGCTGTGCCACATTTCGCATGTGTATCCCACCGGGGCTTCGTTGTACTTCACCGTCGTCGCCGGACAACGCGGCAACCCGATCGAGCAGTGGCGCGCCGCCAAGGCCGCCGCGTCGACGGCGATCATGGCCACCGGCGGAACCATCACCCATCACCACGCCGTCGGCACCGATCACCGGCCCTGGATGCAGGACGAGGTCGGTGAATTGGGCGTGCAGATCTTGCGGGCCGTCAAGTCCACGCTCGATCCGGCCGGAATCCTCAACCCCGGCAAGCTGATTCCGTGACGGGCCAGCTGCGCCGCCGCGAGATCGGTCAGGTGACCGTGCTGACCAATCCGGCGTCCGGGCACGGACACGCACCCCACGCCACAGAGAAAGCGGTCGCCCGCTTGCAGCAGCGCGGTGTCGACGTCGTCGCCATCGTGGGCACGGATGCCGACCACGCGCGGCGCCTGCTCGATGCTGCGCTCGAGCGCGGCACCGACGCAGTTGTGGTGGTTGGTGGCGACGGCGTGATCGGCATGGTGCTGCAGGTGTTGGCGCGCAGCGACATTCCGCTGGGAATCGTGCCCGCGGGTACTGGCAACGATCATGCCCGCGAGTACGGGATCCCCAAGGATCCGGTGGCCGCCGCCGATATCGTCGCCGACGGGTGGACCGAAACCGTCGACCTTGGTCGAATCCGCAACCGCGCCGGCGCCGTCACATGGTTCGGCACCGTCGCCGCGGCGGGATTCGATTCGCTGGTCACCGATCGGGCCAACCGGATGCGCTGGCCGCGCGGACGGATGCGCTACAACCTCGCCATGCTCGCCGAGCTGTCGCAATTGCGGCTGTTGCCGTTTCGGCTGGTGCTCGATGGCGAAGAGCTTGTCACCGATCTCACGCTGGCAGCGTTCGGCAATACCCGCAGTTACGGCGGCGGCATGCGAATTTGCCCGCACGCCGACCACGCCGACGGTCGGCTCGACATCACGATGGTGCACTCGGCGTCGAGAGCCCGGCTGGTCCGCTTGTTTCCCACGGTGTTCAAGGGCACCCACGTCGAGCTGGACGCGGTGAGCACGGCACGCGCCCGCTCGGTCGAGGTGGAGTCGCCTGGTATCAGCGCCTACGCCGACG
>Ga0209810_1006433_pt1 | contig 10180 bp, 8 predicted proteins | sample Coa_R1_7_FD_187159 | JGI IMG/M metagenome (GOLD analysis project Ga0209810, IMG submission 187159) | Surface soil microbial communities from Centralia Pennsylvania, which are recovering from an underground coalmine fire - Coalmine... | ecosystem: Environmental > Terrestrial > Soil > Unclassified ...
GGTGAAGATGGCGAAAGAGATAGCCATTCCCCAGCACCCGAGCGCTACCATAGCAGGCATGACAAGAGTCTGAAAGGCGCCCTTTTCCGGGACCTGCCTGGCACGGGTCGCGGCCCTCGATTGAGCGTTGTTATCCGTAAGGGTGACGGCGCCGGGGCGTTTTCCCGCTGCTGTCATCCCCTTTCTGCGCGTCTTAGACTTTGGCATATTTATCTGCTCGCGTTCCGCTGCTGCACGGCTTCTTTATGCTTTGTCGCTGCCAGAAGTGCTCTGGCCCGGCGCTGACTCACCCTCCGGGTTCGACTCCTCTTGATGGGCCGGCTCGGCCCCGTGGAAGGCGTGCCCGAAGGTGGGCGTACCGGGATGGAGCCGCTCCTCCATGCCCTGCCCCAGCTTCTTCTGCACCACATGCTCCACACGCTGCTGCTGGAACCTGCCGGCAACCGCCATGTTCGGATCGACCTGGGTTGTCGCGCGCGGCTTCACCGTTAGCGGCACCTGGTGGAAGCTCTTGAGCAGAGGGTGGCCCTCGAAATCATCATCCAGCAGAATACGCCTCAGGTCGGGATGGCCCACAAAGCGGATGCCGAAAAGGTCATAAGTCTCTCGCTCCAGCCAGTTCGCCGTCGGCCACACCGAGATCACGCTGTCCACCTCCGGCCTCTCGTTATCCAGGCGTACCTTGAGTTGCAGCAGCTGCCCGCGAGTTGTTGAGCGTATATGATAGACGGTTTCCAGGTGGTCGAGCATATCAACTCCCGATATGCAGCTCAAGAGGTCGAAGCCAAGCTGGTCGCGCAAAAATCGGCAGACCGCCACCAGGTTCTCGCGATCAATATCAAGAGCGAGATAATCGCCTTTAAGTGTGCGGGGGGCGATGGCCTTGCCAGTGATCTGTGCAATGGGGGCCAGGTCGCGGGCCAGAGCCGCGTTCTGATCGCGGTATCCGGTGGTTGCGCTGGGGCCGCTCGTTGAACGTGGTACTAGATCCATCGCGTCACTCCCTTGCGCCATGCATAAATCAGGCCAAGCACAAGCACGATAATAAAGAAGAGAATTTCAAAAAAGCCGAAAACGCTTAACTGCTTAAAGATAATAGCCCAGGAGACGATGAATACGATATCCACATCGAATGCGACAAAAAGCAGGGCAAAGATGTAGAATCCGAGCGGGTATTGAACCCAGGCGGAGCCGATAGGAGTTTCACCCGACTCGTAGGGCTGCAATTTTTCTCTGGTTCTATGATGAGGAGCGAGCACATTCGCAGCGGTCATCGTAATCATGACAAAGGTGAACCCGGCTGCGAAGAGGATGCCCGCGTACAGATACCCGATATTCACTGGTGTTGACACGACTGTTCCTCCCAACAATTGCCTTCGCTACCTCGACAAAGGCGAGAAAATGCTGTTTTGATTATAGCACAGCGAGTAAGGTGCGACAATTTAATCACCAGTGGCCGAGCAATGGAGAGGCCCTTGTTCATGCACAGGAACGCGCATTATCGTGAATAATAAGATTTTGCGCGCAAAAAGGGTACAATAAATCGCACGCTTACGCCCGGGGAGACAGAGCAACTTTTTATGGGCGCTACCACTCAGGCATCTGCACGCCCTCTGGCTTCGCCAGCAACTGGATACCGGGCGTCGGGCTAAGCTGCGCGCTCTCCGCAACTGAAACAACGATGACGCTCACATTATCCTCACCGCCGCCATCGAGCGCGGCCTGAATCAGCGCGTCGGCGGTGGCCTCCAGATCAGGAATGTGGCTCTTGATGACCTCCTCGATGCGTGGATCGCGCACCATGTCCCACAGGCCGTCGGAGCACAGGAGCAGCTTATCGTCGGGCTGCAAGTGTACGATGAAGGAATCGACCTCCACCAGCGGCTTCTCGCCCAGGCTGCGATAGATCTGGTTGCGCTTGGGGTGGGTGTAGATATCATCGGGTTTGATGATTCCCGCTTCGACCAGGCTGGCGACAACGGAGTGATCGTGGGTGATCTTTTTCAGTCCATCCGGGGCACGATAGAGGTAGGTCCGGCTATCGCCAACGTTCGTCACATAGGCGGTTGCGCCCACGACCAGGGCGGCGGTGACGGTTGTGCCCATGTCCGCCCGCAGTTCCATATTGTTCTGGTGGACCGCCTGGTTCGCCTGCTGCACGCTTTCAACGAGGAGTTGGGCGAGCGCTTCGTCCTGCCAGTCACTTTGCTTCATAATCCTGGGCAGTATAAAGTCGATGATACTTTGAATGGCGCGGCGGCTGGCATCCTGCCCGTTAGCATGGCCGCCCATGCCATCGGCGATGACGAAGAGGCCAAATTGCGGCGCGGGCGCGTCGGGCGAGAGCACCCCCTGGGCGGCAAAAAGGCTGTCCTCGTTGGGCTTATGTTTTCTCTTGATACCGCGATCCGAGCGCGCGCTTACCACCAGGCCCAATCGCTGGCCCTTCAACCGGCGGGCGGCGTAGGGAACGGTTTTATCGCTATCGTTCTGCCCGTTGGCTCTGAGACTCGGCGACATCTCGACGGTGGGCTGCTCCGCCAGGGAACGGCTCGACGCGACGGGTGCTGGCAGCGGGGGAGAGACGGCCAGGTGCTTGCCCGATTCTGTAGGCGAAAGTTGCAGGCGGCAGTTTGAGCAAAAAGTGGAGCCTTGTGGTACAAGCGTACCGCAGCGGGGACAACGCAGGTCGGGCAGCGGGCTGGTGCGCGGGGCTGCCTGCGGGGTGGCCGGCTGCACGGACTGGGCAGGCTGCGCGGGTGCGGCCGGCTGTGCCCAGGCCCGCTGCTGCGCCGCTTCCATCTCTTTGATACGCTGTGCCTCCAGTGTCGCCTGGCGTTCGGCTTCGGCGTATTCGGCCTTGAGAGCGCGCTTGCGGGCGCGTGCGCGGCCAAACTTCAAGCTGGTCAGAATCAATAATATGGTCAACGCGATCAGGCCGAGAATACTCAGTGCCAGTGGCAGCGATATGCCCAGGAAGACCAGGCCGCCAGAAGCCCCGTTCGGAGAAGATTGGCCGTTCTCGCTGCTTCCCGTTGAGGGGGGGAGCGTGCGCTGTGCGAACTCCTGTGCTCCCTGAAACTGTGGATTGGCCGTTGCGGCGCTCTGAAAGGCCGTATGGGCCGCCGGCAGGTTCTGCTGGTAGAAGTCGGTAATGCCAGTATCCCAGCCGTCATGCACGGCATTGCGTATCAGCGGCGGCTTCAGCTCGGGCTGCTTCTGCATCAGTGCCTTGATATCATTGAGCGATGCCGGGGTATTCGCGTCGCTTAAATGCAGTCCCGTCAGCTCGCCCAGCGCATTGACGATGGGCATGCCTGCCTCCTTCGCACCATTGAGCGGCATTCGGTTGGGTGTCAGGAACTGCTGTGCCTGCTGTGTAAACTGGCTGGCAAGCTGCGCATTTGTGTTACCGGCGACTGGCAGGTCACTGGAAGAGGCGCTTTTCGTTAGTCCAATACCGGTTTCCTGTGTGGGGGCGGCGGTGCCGGTATCGATGAAGGGGAGCGTCATGCTGGTATTAAAGGCAAAGAGCGCCGGGCCGGTATTGCAGTCGCTTTTCAGGCAGCGCACCGATGCGGGCGTCGCCGTGAAATTCAGCGGGAGCGCCTGGGCGTTGTAGGCAGTGCTCAGGAAGACCTCAACCGTCGCCAGTCTGGCCGTTGGATGCGATGGTACACAGGTGGCCTCGGTCCCTGTATTGACGAGGTTGCCATCGGTCAGAATCCAGTTATTCTGATTGGTGTTGGACTGGAACGGCCAGCTTGCCACCAGCACGCCCAGCCCGGTACACTGCACAATCCCCGCCGGTTTTCCAGTGCTATAGGAGACGATCAGGCGTACCACCGAGACTCCTGCGCGGGCAAGATCCTGTGGCTGATCCGCCAGGTGACGAGCAGAGGAGGCGAGGGCGGGAGAGAAGGAGAGCAACACCAGCGGCAAAGCCATGAGCAGCTTGCCGAGCATCGAAAAAGCTAACCGACTCGCGCTCCCGCACTTCATAGAGATGAAACTATGCGTACTCATTGACACTTTCCCTTCATGCCGGATAGACAGCGCATAGAAATTGCCTCTTATCGTCCTAAACGAGTTCGTAAACGCTGATACATCTGCTGTACTGCCTGCTTACTACCCAGAGGCCCTATCACGTAGCCACATTCACGGAACGCATCTTCCAATTTATTTTCGTGCTCATACACCTGGCTGAGCAGGAAGCGCGTCTCATGATCTGCCGGATTGATAATAAGCACCTGAATAAAAGCCTGTTCTGCAATTGGGAACCGGTTCATGCGCAAAGCGAACTGGCCGAGCGCAAAATGGATAGCTGGCTGTGGCGGCTGTTTAGGCGCCAGTTGCACAGCATCCTGGTACTCACGCAGCGCAGGTTCAAATTGACCTGTCTTATCATAACACTGTCCTAAACGGTAATGCGCTTCAAAATCCTTTGGATTTAGACGAAGAGATTGTATATAGGCAGGAATTCCCTGGAGGGGCTGCTGACGGAGGAACAGGAAGACATCGCCCAGGAGTTTATGTGTTTCGGCATCCTCCGGGTTAAGGCTGAGAGAGCGGTTATATGCCTGGATAGCGAGATCGCTCTGCGGAGGTATGCGTCGTGCAAAGACCTGGCCGAAGAGCTTATGAACGATAGCGTTATTAGGTTCGAGGGTATGAGCCTGCATTACCGCCGCGTGCGCCGGTTCAATGCGTCCGGCGGCGAGGTGGCTCTGAGCGGCGCTGATATGCGGGCCGGCGGGACCGGTAGTGCGTGTGGCGGACGGCGCGATGGGCGCCGAGGCCCCGGGCCGAGGCCCCGATCCCGGCGTCATCGGCGTCAACGGATTCGCTACGCGCTGCGGCTGAACTCCTGCCTGGCCTGGCCGGACTAAAGGCGGCGTGGCGGTGATGGGTGGCAGCGTGATGATCGCGCGCTCCATCTCCATAGCGCTCGGCCAGCGCTGATCCGGCGCGGGGGCCAGTGCCTTCATAATGATTTGATCGAAGGCCGGAGAAATATCCGGGCGCAGCGCACGCACCGGGGGAAAGGAGAAAATGCTCGGCTTATTGTTCACAGCATCGTGATGGGTGAGCAGGCGGTGCAGGGTCGCGCCCAGCGCGTAGATATCGCTGCGCGGCTCCGGCATACCATGCAACTGCTCCGGTGGCGCGTAGCCGATGGTCATGATGATAGTGGACTGGCGCTGTGATTGAAAGGTGCGCGCAATACCGAAATCAATCAATTTAATTTCATCGCGCTCCGTGACCATGATATTTGAAGGTTTGAGATCGCGGAAAATAATTGGCGGCGTCTGACGGTGCAAATAGGCCAGCACACTACAGATCTGTTGCGCCCAGTTGCGCGCGCGCGCCTCGGTGATGCCATGCGCACCGTTCAGGCCGGTCACGTTACTATCTTTCTCCAGCACATCCCCCAGCGTGCGCCCCTCGATGAAATCCATGACCAGGTAATGCCTGCCGCCCTCGACGAAGAAGTCGCGCACACGCGGGATGCAGGGATGGTTCAGGTCGAGCAGCAGCGTCGCCTCACGCGAAAACCACTCCACGGCCTGCGCTCGTTCGCTCTCGCTGCGAAACTCGTCCAGCATCTCCTTCACGGCGCATGGGCGGTTAAAACGTGTGTCTATGGCCCGATAGACGGCTCCCATCCCTCCGGCAGCTACCAGTTTCTCGATCTTATAGCGCTCGGCAGAGAGCATCGTGCCCGCTGTGAGCCGGCGGTGAGCCACCGCTGCCCCATTCTCGGTGACGGGGACTGCTGGCGACTGCGCCCCGGCGGGTGTCGAGGATCCCGGCACGGCTCCGTCCGGGCCACTCTGTGGTGTGGCATAGGGTGCCCCTTTCGGATCAATTGGATAGTTGCTAGCCATACGTTTAAAACACCGCTTTATACTACCTGGACTCCGCTGCCTGGTCGATACCTGATATTTGTTGTCACATGAGAGACCAGGAAACCTATCTTTCTACGCCTGCAAAATTAGCTTTTATGTTGGGGGCATTATAACACATCTTTCTGCGTGTGAGCAGTAGTCGATTCAACTATCATCCAGTGGCGGAGATAACACGCTGTGGAGGGACCGTGCAAGGACAGTCAAAAGGCGCGTGCATTGATCCCGTCCGTGTTCTGGTACGCCGGGGTATACCCGCGAGTAACAAACGGAATACTATGCAGGTTGATAGTACTAGCCATATGGCCTATACCCACGCTTGCGCGCGCCTGCGGCGCTTTGCAAGTGGTAGGTGTCTGGTATATGAACGAACTGCATTTGCCCACACACCAGACACTATCAGGCAAGTTTGTTTATGGTGAGGTTTTTGACGATGGCGGCGTTATATGGCGCTCCTTTACGGCATTAGCGTGCGCGGGGAAGCCCTCAAATTCCGCCAGGCGGCGCGTCGTCTCGCTCAGCGATGCATAGCCCTCGGCGGTAAGATAGCCGATGCCCGTGCGCTTGAGAAAGTCGTAGACCGAGGTGCAGGAGAAGGTGTGAGCGAAGCCGCCGGTTGGCAGAATGGCGTTGGTGCCCAGGCTGTAGTTGCCGGTACAGACAGGAGTATATGGGCCGAGCAGGATTTCGCCGGCGTTCTTCAGTGCTGGCAGGATCGCGAACGGCTCGCGTACCTGCACTTCAAGATGCTCGGGCGCATATTCATTGACGAAATCGATGGCGTCGCGCATGCTGGCGGCCAGCACAATGCCGCCCGTGCCCTTCTCGCCCTCGAAGCCGCTGCGGCAGAACTCGCGGCGCCATTCTGGCAGGGCCGCCATCTTCTCTGAGAGCAGCGGCAGCACCGCATCGACCAGTGCGCGGCTATCGGTGACGAGCAGGCTCGACGAGTCTGGCCCGTGCTCGGCCTCGATCAAGAGATCGCGCGCGACAAGATCCGCGTCGGTACTCTCGTCGGCCAGCAGGATCGATTCGCTGGGGCCTGCCGGCAGGCCCACGTCCAGCGTGCCGTAAAGCAGCCGTTTCGCGGCGGAGACATAGGGATTGCCCGGCCCGGTAATCTTGCGCACGCGCGCTATAGTCTCCGTGCCGTAGGCGAGCGCGGCAATAGCCTGGGCGCCTCCAATGCGGTAGATTTCATGTACACCGCACAGGTCAGCGGCGACCAGCGAGGCCGCATCAACGGCGCCATCCGGCCCTGGCGGCGTGCAGACGACGATGCGCGGCACCCCGGCAATGCTGGCCGGCGTGGCAAGCATATACATCACCGACGGGAACGCGCCTTTGCCGCGCGGCACATACAGGCCGACGCTGCTAATCGGCGTGATCTTCTCCCCTGCCATCACTCCCGGCGCCACCTGTGTAAACCATTGCTCATGCGGCATCTGCCGCTCGTGAAAGATGCGCACGTTATGTATGGCATGCTTGATAGCCTTGTAGACATCTTTATCCAGCGTCTCGTGTGCGCGTGCGATCTCCTCGCGGCCCACGCGCAGTTGTTCGGGCATGAGTTGTACGTGGTCAAAACGCGCCATAAACTCGATCAGCGCCGCGTCGCCCCGCTCGCGAACAGCCTGCACGATGGGGCGTACATATTCGATGAGGCTGTCGATCTCAATTTCGGCGCGGCGCAGCAGACGTGCGCGCTGGCTCGCGTCAAGCCGTGCCAGTTCGTAAAAATGGACCATTCAGGATTCCTCACAGAAATTCAGATGATAAATACATGGGCCGGCACAAGGCCGGCCCCTACAGTGGTCCGATTCGCGGCAGCCTGGTCGGTGCTACCGTAGGGGCCGGCACAAGGCCGGCCCACAGAAACATTTCTTAACAATGGAGGGTGTCAAATTCGTTAACAACCCTTCCTGAATACATATTATGATAAAGCTCGCCGCGTTGTCTATATGCTGGCTCCCTATAGCCCTGCTCTATGCCTGCGCCTCCTTCATCAGGCGGTCAGCGTTTGCTGCTGCTGTGACATCGGCGGCCATCCAGCGCGAGCCAAAGATGCCGACCAGGCCCGCGATGAGCAGCGCTGGCGTTCCTGTAAAGAGCAGGGCGAGGCTCAGGTCGTGGCCGGCGGTGTCGGTCAGAAAATGCATGCCGTGTGTCGGATCGAGGGCCGTGGCGATGACGCCGACGATAGATGGCGCGAAGGCATCGCCAAAGAGATGCGCGATCAACAGGCTGATCGCCACCGCCGAGGCGCGCAATATCGATGGCGCGACATCCTGCGTCGCGGCGGTGCAGGGACCGTTATAAATGGTGAGCAGAAAGGCGCTGGTGATGAAGAAGATAGTGAAGACGGCCAGATTGTGGAAAAGCACGGCGCAGGCGAACGAAGGCGCGCCGATCAGGAAGCCGATGCCGCAGACCAGCACGCGCGCGCCCCGGTGGCGGCGGTTCAGGTAGTCGGCCATGTAGCCGCCGACTATCGTACCGGCCACGCCCGCCAGGACGATAATGCCGCCGGAATAGAGGCCCGCCAGGCCCGAACTGAGGCCGAAGGTATCCTTCTGCTGCATGTAGGTGGGTAAGAAGGTCGTGCTGACTCCTGTCACGAAAAAGGCAAAGATCTGCATCACAATCAGTACGACCATCGTTCTGACGCGCAGCAGGGCAAAAAACTGGGAGAATACGCCACGCGGTACCACAAAGGTATGCGTCCGCTCCTCCGCTTCAATGACCTCTGGCTCTTTGAGGACTTCTGCCAGGCTCGTCTCTGCCTCTTCGTCGGCCTCGTTGCGTCGAGGCTCGCGCACACGCCACATAAGATACGCCAGCACCAGCCCGGGGATGCCTGTGATGAGGAAGGCCAGGCGCCAGCTTCCGAAATAGAGGCCCGCGACGGCGCCGCCAATGAAATAGCCGCCCAGGATGCCGAAAAGCTGGCCCGCGCTCCACCAGCTCATGATGCGCGAACGCTTCTCGCGGCTGTAGTAGTCACTGAGCAGGGCGGTCCCGGCGGGGAAATAGCCGGCCTGGCCGATACCCAGGATCATGCGCGAGAGAAAAAGCGTCCCGAAGTTGATCGCCAGCGCAGTGAGCGACGTGGTGGCGCTCCAGATGGCGACGCAGAGTGCGACGATATTCTTGCGACTACCGCGATCAGCCCAGGCGCCGAGCGGAATAGCGCTCAGCGTGAGCACGACGAGGAATGCCGAGGTGATATAGCCAATGCCGCTGAGGTTGAAGTGAAGTTCTTTGCCGATTACGTCGGCGGCGCCGATGAAGATATAGCGATCCAGGTAGTCGAGCATGCCAATAATGGTCATAATCCAGAAGACATAGCGGGCATAATTGGCGCGCCGGGAGGTGTTGATATCGGGCACGCCAGAGGATGCGATTTCACCCATGCATAGACCTCCACGATGAGGATAAAATAAACAATTGACGTGAGCTGGCTAACGAGCGATAATCTATGCGTACCATACCATATTAAGAAGGCCGTTGTATAGCCATTCATCGCCATCGCCAGCGAGGAAGGGAAATATGTTATGGCAAATCAAGCTCCCCGACAGGCCATCATCAACTATCTCATTCAGCCGAGCATCCCCGTCCCCGATCCTGTCACTTTGCCCGCACCCAATGATCCAGACGTGCCAGAGAGTAAAAGATGGCGAGGCAAAGTCTCCACAGGCGGCCACGATGCAAAGGCGGAGACGATCAAATTTCACAAAGAGCGGGCGATTCCAGGCCACCAGGTTCACTATGTCACTTTTGAGGATGATGATGGCATCTCATGGCATGGTACGTGTTATGTGACTCAGGATGAGTGTGGCGACTGGCATTTCGAAGGCTTTGCTGGCGGCAGTGGCCCCAATCCCGTGCGGGCACAGCCGTGGGCGAACCTCGGCGGTGGCTGGCGTGATTATCTGTATGCCGGGGGCCGCGTGAGCGACAATGGCCTCGATATAGCGCGTGTGCGCCTGGTCACGAATGATGGCACCGTGCTGGAAGATACCGTCGATGATGTGATCGTGCTCTTCGTGTGCGAACATGGTGTAGAATTGCCACTCCAGGCCGAACTCTATGATCGCGCCGGGAACCTGGTGGCAAGCCATCCTGTCTTCAATCATCACAACGTCAGGCCAGATAGAAGGGCATAAGCAATCATGTTTTTTGAAGGGACCCGTTGAAATGCAGTAGGGGCGCTGCGATTAGGAGGACATAAGCAATCATGTTTTTTTGAAGGGACCCGTTGAAATGCAGTAGGG
>Ga0209810_1006434_pt1 | contig 10180 bp, 9 predicted proteins | sample Coa_R1_7_FD_187159 | JGI IMG/M metagenome (GOLD analysis project Ga0209810, IMG submission 187159) | Surface soil microbial communities from Centralia Pennsylvania, which are recovering from an underground coalmine fire - Coalmine... | ecosystem: Environmental > Terrestrial > Soil > Unclassified ...
ATGCGCGGATCGAGGACTTCCTTGGTATCCGGCTGCGATGCCCACATTTGAACGCCATTCTTATCCACGATTCGTGAAATGAATCGCGGCTCGACCTCCTCGCCATCGTTGGCAAAGATCGTGTAGGCACGAGCGATTTCTAGCGGCGTTACATTGTACGCGCCCAATGCTTCGGCAGGTGTGGGCTGCACGTTATCGAGTCCTGCCTCGTGCGCCAATTCCGCCACTTTGTCATACCCAACGGACTCAGCGACTTCCACCGCCGGCACATTGAGTGATTTCGCGAACGCCTCCCGCAATGTGACATTGCCGAGCCATTCGCTGTGGTGATAATCGACCGGCTCATACACCTTCCCGTCGAAATAGAATGTCTTTGGCTCATCGGAATAAAGTGTGGATGGCGTAATCGGCGTCTGGCTGGTCAGAGCCGTGTTTAATGCTGCTGCATAGACGAAAGGCTTGAAAGCGCTGCCGGAAGGACGCTCTACCAGAGCGTGATTCAGTTGACTTTCGTCGTAATTGCGCCCGCCAATCAATGCTTTCACTTCGCCCGTATGTGGATCGAGCGCAATCAGGGCTACTTGCGGCCGCTCAACCGGAGTGCCCGGCTTATGCCGCTTCTCTAAAACGGCGTCTACCTTTTGCATTCCATCCGCTACCGCTCGGACAGCATCTTGTTGCAGTTCCGGATCGATCGTAGTGTAAATTTTCGCGCCGTCGGTCTGGAAATCATCATCAGGGAATTCGTCGCCCAGACGCTCGTTCACGATATCCACGAAATATGGCGCATCCGCTGACTCCACGCCCTGCTTGGCAATCTGGAGGGGAGCCTCAATCGCGGACCGATACTGCGCCTCGCTGATATAGCCGTTGTCCAGCATCCTCTTGAGGACAACATTTCGTCGGGCCTTAGCACGATCGGGGTGCCGAATCGGATTGCGGTAACTTGGTTCTTGAATCAGTCCCGCTAGAGTCGCCGCCTCAGGCAGGGTCAGTTGCCGGATGCTCTTTCCAAAAAATGCTTGGGAAGCCTCCCCAAAACCGCGAATCGTAAAGGGCCCGCGCCGGCCGAGCGGGTAATCGTTCGCATAGTATTCAAAGATCTTTTCTTTTGTCAGTTTCCGCTCTAAATGAATGGTGATGAGGGCTTCGGCGAATTTGCGCGAAAACGTCTTCTGATTATCCAGCCACAGCATCCGCGCAAGCTGCTGAGTAATGGTGGATGCACCCTCCGCACGCCGGCGCTCGCGCAAATCAATCCAAGCTACCTTGGCAATTCGCACAAAATCGAATCCAGAATGATGGAAAAAGTGCTTATCCTCAGCCGAAAGCACGGCATCCACTAAGACGGGCGGTATATCTTCAAAACGCACCAGGCGCCGCATTTCGCGATTTTTGTCATATAGACTGCTCAGCAGCTTGGGTTCAAGGGTGTACTGATCCAGTTGCTTCCCGTCCTTTAGCGAGACGATGGAGGCAATCTTGCCGTCTTGGAATCGGAACCGGGCGGGTTCCTCCTCGGTTACCGATTTCGGTCCTGGGTGAATTTCGAGGACATCAGGTTCCTCAAGGTGAAACCAGCCCATGACGCTGCTGTGAGGATCTTCTGCGTATCCGCTTTCCCGCAGTTGCTCTGCCAGTCGCACAGGGGTTGCCGGGTCTCCCGGTCCTACCACTTCCGGCGCTGAATATAGAAGAGAAGTATCCGGAAAGGGTCCCTGTTCCAGCTTTTGATCCGCCAAACGCGCGTATTTGGAATAAAGAAGCGAGACGAATACGATTCCAACCACCAGAACGGCGGTTAAGCCGGCAATCAAAAATTTAAGAATAGGAAACCTTTTTAAAAGAGAAGCTGCTGGCGCTTTGGAAGGGTTCTTTCGTTCAGCAGCCGGTTTCTGGGTAAGTCGAATGCGTACAGGCAAATGCTTGGCCTAGAAGGTATTTCTGTGACTGTGGGACGCCCACGGAGCTATCCGGTTACTTCTCAGCTTTCTGATATGATTCTAGCTCTTTCCAGATATCCTCTTCACTGGCGTGCCAGGAGGGAGGCACCATGCCAGTGATCTGCAATTCTTCGATGCTCAGTGTACCGTGACCCCACGGGCAAATCCATTCCGTTTTTGGTCTGCCGAGCGTGACGATATTGCTCCATGAACCGCTAGAAGCTGGCAGAATCAGGCGCCGCAGACAGATCCGGCAACGCCGACGATGGTCGAGTAAAACAAGCGCTGCGATGCCCGCCCCGATCAGCCAAAGCATGAATAGGGACAGGGTGAGCGCAAGGTCATGACCAGCTTGGCCCATCCTCTGGAAAAACGGACTGGAGGGCGATTGCCATTGCGGTATGGGGGGTTGTGGGTAAAAGTCAACCAGCAGACACTGGAGTCCGTAGATCACAACAAGAACCGCTGCCAGCTTCAAGGCCAAGAACAGCCAGTACTTCATTTACTTAATTAGACTCCCTTTCGTTTTCATCAGTTCCGCGATCGGGATGATCCTTTCGGCCGTCCCCTTCCTGAGGTCCAGGCGCGCTCCCAGAATTCACTCACGAAGTAGATTTCTCGCTAAAAACATCAGATTTGCTGGTCTTTCCGCCAGCCGCCTCATAAAGTACGGAAACCATGCGCTCCCGCACGGCACATATAATCGCAATCGGTATCCGTTTCCTACCAGCTCTCGCTGCAGGTCCCTCCGGATCCCATATAGCATCTGAAATTCAAAACGATCGATTGGGATTTTCTGTTCCCTTATATGATGCAGCGCGAGCCGGATAATCTTCTCGTCGTGCGTAGCGATTGCGGGATAGGTGCCCTCATCGAGCAGCAGTTTCATTAACTTTATGTAATTTGTGTTGACCTCACTTTTACGTGTAAAGGCGATGGAATCCGGTTCATCATAGGCGCCTTTGCACAAACGGATGGGAACATGCTGGGCTGAAAGCCTCCGGATATCGGCCTCACTGCGACGTAAATAGGCCTGGACAACACCGCGGATGTGCCCCGGAAATTTGCTGTGCAGAAACAGCACCATAGATAACGTGCGGTCCGTGTACAGGCTGGATTCCATATCCAGTTCGATGCCACTGCCAAAAGCAGCAGCCTTGCCAGCCAGAGCGAGAACATTTTCCCGGCACGCTTGTTCGGAAAAATCGAGTCCGAGCTGACTCAGCTTCACAGAAACGGTAGCAGAAAGGTCCGCACGCTGGATCTGATCCAGGGCTGCAAGGTAGGTATCGCGCGAACGCTCCGCCTCTTCAATTGAAGTAACGTTCTCTCCTAAGTAATCCAACGTGCCATTGATCCCCTCAAGCGCGAGCCGCTTGAGGGCGCGGATTCCGTCCTCCAGCGTGAGCCCGGCAATAAAGCGGGATGTGAGTTTCTCGGCAGTTGCCGATTGTTCCATCCAGCGGCGAAGCCATTTCTGATGAGACAGATATAGCAGCGTACTGCGAAGCATACGGCCCATATGATCGTAGCTTTAGGCCGTGCGGCTTCTCAAATGGATAACGAATTTGGTGTGAGCGGGCGCCTTCCTGCTCAACTGAATACGTAGTAGCTGGCGATTCCGAGGCCGGTTCCGATTAAGGCCCCCGCGACGACGTCGCTTAAAAAATGCATCCCAAGCAGAATACGCGAGATAGCAATGCAAAAGGCGCAAAAAGCCAGGAAAGGGATCAATAACGGGTAAAACGCGCCCAGAGCGACGGCAACCGAACAAGCTGTAATGGTATGACCAGAGGGAAACGAAAATTGATCGGGCGGCAAGAGCCTGGCCCAGCAATGAGGTTCAATCTCACAAGGCCGCTTCCTTCCAGAAATCTTTTTCAGGACTTTGAAAAGGGCAATTCCGACGATTGCGGCTGAGCCTGCTGCGGCTACAGCAGTGAATCGTGTTTCGCCCCCAAACAGCAGAATGCAAAGCCCGATCAAATACCACAACCAGCCATCTCCGGAGCGGGTTGCGGCGAGCGCACCCAAACGTACCCACCTCGGAGCGGACCAGTTGTTGATCCGACGCATCAGCTTGTGGTCACTGCTGGCGATAAATTGAAACATGCTGAAGCATCTGCTTGTGACACCAGTTTAGAATGACTTCTGTTACACGAAGATTACCAATCCCCTATACCATGATTGCAATGCCGCAAATCTGCCCAGGATACTGTGCCAAGAGGTGAAACATGGTTTTCATTGCTCAGCCATTCACATCGCTCATGGTTGAAGGTTGGGGGATTGCCATGAGCTCCAGAGTGAGCGTATAGCGGTGGCCGATCAAGCTTTGCTCGGCCGCTGTATTCCGCAGAAGGGCTTAACGCTAGATCTTGTCTATTTCGACGCCGGAGGTGGCCACCGGAGTGCTGCGCTGGCGCTCCAATCCGTCATTGCGACAAAAGGATACCCGTGGAACGTCCGCCTGGTCAATTTGCAGGAGGTCCTCGATCCGCTCGATATCTTCCGCAAGCTAACGGGCATTCGTCTGCAGGATATCTACAACCTTTTGCTAGCTAAAGGCTGGACTCTTGGCTCGAAATATCTGCTACCGGCAATGCAATTCGTCATCCGCCGGTATCACCGCCAGCAAGTCGAGTTACTCCGCCCATTTTGGCAGCAGCGCCGGCCGGACTTGGTCGTTTCACTGATCCCAAATCTGAACCGGGCCCTTTATGAGAGCCTCGCCCCTGATCGTGTCCCATTCGTGACCATCTTGACCGATCTCGCCGACTACCCTCCTCATTTTTGGATTGAGCAGCAGCCGCAGTATTTCATTTGCGGCACCGAGCACGCCGTCCAACAGGCCTATGCGCTCGGGCATCCGCCATCTCGCGTATTTCGCGTCAGCGGCATGATCCTCCGGCCCGAGTTCTACAAACCGATCGCTTGCGACCGCGCAGAGGAGCGACGACGTCTTCACCTCGATCCCACTACGCCGACCGGTCTGGTTCTCTTCGGCGGCGCTGGCTCAAACGTGATGTATTCGATTGCGCAGCAGCTTGGAAACGCCAAATTAAATTTGCAACTGATCCTCATCTGTGGTCATAACGCTGAACTTAAGCAACGGCTCGAGGGACTCAAAACCCGTAATAAAATTGCGGTTTTGGGATTCACCAGAGAGATTCCCCTGTATATGCATATTTCCGATTTCTTCATTGGCAAACCTGGCCCGGGCAGCGTTTCTGAAGCGCTTCATATGCGTTTACCGGTCATTGTTGAGAAGAATGCCTGGACACTGCCACAAGAGCGCTTCAATGCGGACTGGGTACACGATAACGGCTTCGGACTGGTGCTGCCAAATTTCCGTCGGCTGGAACAAGCCGTTCGGTATTTACTCGCGAATGATCATCTAGAACAGATGAAAGGCAGAATCGCCACCTTGGAAAACCGAGCTGTCTTCGAAGTCCCGGAGATACTCGCTAAAATCTCATCTCGCACGGAAATATGATCAAAAAATGCGCACCATCGCCCTGCTATTTCTCCTGATAACGATTTGCCTTGCCCAAACCGGCCAACCGCCGCTGCTCGCACCTACGCCGCCGATGGGCTGGAACAGTTGGGACTCATTTGGCCTTACGGTTACGCAAGATGAATTTCAGGCCAACGCTCAGTATCTGGCGGATCATTTGCGCCCACTTGGCTGGCAGTATGCGGTAGTCGATGAAGGTTGGTATCTCGAAAATCCCGAAGCAAAGCCCGGAAGCTTCCACTTCAGCCTCGACACATATGGCCGGTTCACGCCAGCCGAAAACCGCTTTCCCTTAGCGGCCAATGGTGCCGGTTTCAGTAAGCTTGCCGCCTGGGCGCACGCACGGAATTTAAAGTTTGGCATTCACATCATTCAAGGCATACCGCGTGAGGCAGTAGAAAAGAACTCGCCCATCGCCGGATCTCATTTCCACGCTTCCGATGCTGCCGATCGCTCGGACACTTGCCGCTGGAACGCGGACAATTACGGAGTACGCCCCAATGCGGCCGGACAAGCCTATTACGATTCGATTGCAGCACTCTATGCGAGCTGGGGAGTTGACTTCGTCAAGATGGACTGTGTCGATGCTCCTTATCGTGCCGACGCAATCCGCATGTTCAGCGAGGCGCTCCGCAAAACAGGCCGCCCGATCGTTCTCAGCCTTTCTCCCGGACCCGCTCCGCTAGACAAAGTGAGCGAGCTCCGCCGTTATGCCCAAATGTGGCGGATCTCCGGCGATGTATGGGATCATTGGGCTCAGTTGCCCAAACAGCCGTGGACCCAGGGGCTGCTCGCACAGTTTCAGAACACTTCTCAATGGGCTCCCTATGCCGAACCCGGGCACTGGCCCGATGCTGATATGCTGCCCTTGGGCTATCTGGGGCCACGACCTGGATATGGCAAAGCACGGCAAACCAATTTCACTCGTGACGAAGAGCGAACGTTAATGACGCTCTGGTGCATATTCCGCTCGCCGCTTTTTATGGGTGGGAATCTTACTCGCATTGACCCGTTTACGGAATCCCTGCTCACCAATAAAGAAGTAATCCGGGTCGATCAACAAGCAAACGGCGGCCATCCGGTTGCGCTGGACAGCCATCATGCTGTTTGGGTAGCAAAATCGGAAGATGGTGGCGCCCTGTACCTTGCTATATTTAACCTGGCAGAGACAAATCAAATGATTGCGTATCCGCTGCAGCCACTTGGATCCGTGACATTCAGAGTTCGCGACCTATGGCAACACAAGGATCTGGGCACAATGGATACACTCCGGGTTAGTCTTAATCGGCACTCCTCGGCACTGTTCCGATTAACCTATCGGTAGTGGACACCAGACATCCAAAACGTATCCTTTTGCCCTACCGGGTCGAATCGAAGCTGCGCGCTTACTTAGAAGCGGCTCGTGCGGCCGGTCTTGAGCCAGTCGCGAAACCGGCTGACGGCAGACTCTCGCTCGACGGTTTCGATGGATTGATGCTGCTTGGCGGATCGGATGTAAACCCAAGCAGGTATGGCGAAACTCCTCGCCCGGAGACGGATCCACCGGATGATGCCCGTGATGCCTGCGAGCTGGAGTTGATCGATCAAGCTCTGGCTCGCGACCTGCCAATTTTTGCGATTTGTCGCGGCATACAAATCCTGAATGTATATCACGGCGGTACGCTGATCCAACATCTTGGTTCCACACTTCATGATCCCGATTTTGACGATAAAGCTCAGACCGCTCATGCGGTAACCATCGAACCAGGCACCTTGCTTGCAGAAGCTGCAGGCAACAGGCACTGGCGCGTCAATTCCAGACATCATCAGGCGGTCGGAAAGATCGGCACAGGCCTCCACGTTGCCGCCCGAGCCGAAGATGGCGTCGTGGAGGCTTTGGAGCGCCCCGACAAGCGTTTCGTCCTCGCGGTCCAGTGGCACCCAGAGGATCAATGCATTAAAGATGCAGAGCAATTAAAGCTCTTTATGCGGTTCGCGGAGGCTTTGCAATAGGGTGGCGGATAAAGCATGTGAACTAAATAGCGCACTCATGAACTATGTGCGCACTGTGGGGATCAATGAGCCTGACGTTCTGAAAAGGTTGAGAGAAGAGACCGCCCTGCGCCCCGACTCCAGCATGCAAATTACACCCGAACAAGGGCAACTGATGCGCGTACTATTAGCGGCCATCGGCGCTAAGAGAGTACTGGAAGTGGGCGTGTTCACCGGCTATAGCTCCACCACCATGGCGCTCGCTTTGCCCGAGGACGGCCGCCTCATTGCCTGCGATTGCAATGAGGAGTTCACAAACATCGCCCGGCGTTATTGGAGTGAAGCCGGCGTCCAGCATAAAATCGACTTACGCCTCGGACCGGCGCTTAAAACGCTCCACGCGCTTCTCGATGAGGAGGGAGCTGAGGAGTCATTTGACTTCGTCTTCATCGATGCGGACAAGGAAGCCTATGGCACATATTATGAACTGGCGCTGAGACTCACCCGGCAGGGAGGAATCATAGCCTTCGATAATACGCTCTGGCATGGCCGTGTGCTCGATGAACCTTCTCATAATCGAGATGTAGCGGCGATTCAGGAGCTAAATCGAAAAATTCGCAGCGATGGGCGGGTGCTGGCTGTATTACTTCCCATTGCGGATGGAATGACCATCGCATTGAAGCTTTAATTTAGTCAGGATTGGTGGCGTAGGCGAGAATGCGCTGTGCCGCGGCATGTTGATCGGGGCCTCTTGCATACTCTATGGCCTTCTCTGCATATTGTCTTGCACACTGCAAATCGTGACATTGAATCTGAAGATAGGCGAGCGCAATCAAAACGGGAAAAGCGTCCGCCGGCCTCAGTTGTTTTAGCCCCGTAAGTGCCGAAATACCTAGCTCAGGCTGCCTCTGACTGGCTGCTAACAGGCCCAAATGCAAGCGAATGTCATAATTATCCGGATCCACAGCAAGCGCCTTCTCAAGTAATGCAAGCGCCTCCGCTTTTGTCCCCCCAGTCGCTAACTCGATAGCCGCGTAATCTGCCATCATCCTGGCATCCCGCGATCCGCGCGCTATTGCCGCCGCAAAATGGAATCGCGCCTGCTTAGGATCATGCTGCTGCCAGGCCAGATATCCGAGCAATTCTTCCGGCTCCGCACTCTTCGGATACTCGACAGCAATCCTCTCCAACATCTTTCTTGCCTGTTCGGTTTTCGAGGGATTTGCGGCAAGCAGATGGGCCGTCATCATGCGCACCTCCAGGTCTGAGGGCTCCGAGATCTGCACAGGTAGATCTTGTACAGATACGGGAAGGTCTATCGCGATCACGTGATCCGGTATCAGCCGGCAATAGGCCTGAAGATCTGAGTAAACCTGCTGCATAGTCTTGCCGAAAGCCAATTGCAGTGCATCCGGAGGTGCATGTCCGCTCACAATGTCTTCTAAGAAGCGGCTAAAATGCTGAGCGTATCCGCTCGCGAATTTCAACATGTGCACCAGAGCCCAGCTTTCGGCATAGAAAATCTGCGCCCTATCACTCTGGTTGTAATCAGGAGAATTTCGATCGATTGAGAAAAGTTCCTCGAGTGGCAGCCATCTGTTTGTTGCGAGCACATACAATCGATCGCTTAATGGAGCGCCTAAAATTGCTTTTCCATCCCCAAGTTCCAACGAGGAATAGACATCAGCAAGGCCTTCATTTAACCAAAGCGGTAACGTGAGTCCAGCGTGATCGATGATGAAGTGCGTATATTCATGAACTGCTGCTGAGTAATGTTCGGGATAGATATCCGATAACACGAGGTAGTCGCATCTCCTTCCGCGTTCATAGTAAGCAAACGCATCCGTCCCGGGCTGATACAACCTATACTCTTGCTCGGATCGAAACGCGATGACACGGACGCAGCCGCCGGTCACGTTGTCCATCCCGCCATGTTCAATAAAGAAAGAACGGGCTTTCTCTAGCCATTGGAGTTCTCTAAGGCTGGCGTTCTCATCATTGGTCGTATACATCTCAAAGTGAGGAGTAATAATGCGTAGCCACTGAGATGGATTAGCGGATAACTGAGTAGTATGAACACCAATGAGCAGGGCAAAGAGAAAGACCGGACGGTACATGGCTTCCCATGTACTTATCCGGAAAAAACTGAAATTTCGATAGCTTAGCCACTACAAAAATTTGGTTTAGGTTTTGTAAACCGTCAAGGCTCACCTATTAGCCAAGCCTAGAACTTCAATGAGGCGCTGGTCAGAATTTATAACTGTAAGTCGGATCTCCACATACGCTTCCGGCAACACCTCGAGAAAACGCTCTCCCCATTCCACGAGAACTAAGGCATGGCGATCCAAAATGTCTTCAAGGCCGATATGCCGGACCTGCTCCGCTGTGTCCAATCGATAAAGATCGACATGGTAAACACGTACCGGATCGCCATATTCGTGAATTAGCGTGAAGGTGGGGCTGGCAATGTCATCCGCACGAGCCAGACCGCGTCCTTCTATGATTCCCTGCGCTAGCGTCGTCTTTCCTGCTCCTAGCGCACCTCGCAGCAAAACGGTGCCGCACTCGGGAAGAATATCGGCTAGCTTCCGCCCCAAAGAGCGTGTCTCCTCCTCTGAAGCAGTCTCAAAGCGAAGGTCGGAGCTCATGAATGGCTTGAGGTAGAAAGTCCAGAATATCGGTCGCGAGTGCTGCCTCTACGCCCCATTGCCCTCCCGCCAAGTAGCCGCAGCGCCCGTGCAGCCAGACGGCG
>Ga0209810_1006435_pt1 | contig 10178 bp, 9 predicted proteins | sample Coa_R1_7_FD_187159 | JGI IMG/M metagenome (GOLD analysis project Ga0209810, IMG submission 187159) | Surface soil microbial communities from Centralia Pennsylvania, which are recovering from an underground coalmine fire - Coalmine... | ecosystem: Environmental > Terrestrial > Soil > Unclassified ...
GCCGGGCGAGCATCGGTCGCCGTTCTACTTCCACCTGAAGGTCGACGACCGGCCGGGCGTGCTCGCGCGCGTCGCCGACGAGCTCGCGTCACGCGACGTCTCGGTCGCGCGGCTCCTCCAGCACGCGAACGGCGACGGCGCGGCGCTGCACGTCGTCACGCACGAGGCGCGCGAGGGCGCGCTGAAGGAGGCGCTCGACGCGATCGCGGCGCTCGACGAGGTGCGCAAGCCGCCGCGTCCGTATCCGGTCGTCTCGGAGCGCGGTGTCGCGGAGCTCGGGTGGGCGTGATCGAGCGCTACCGCGACCGCCTGCCGGTCGGACCGTCGACGCCGTCGCTCACGCTCGGGGAGGGCGGGACGCCGCTGCTCCGCTCCGAGCGCCTGTCGGCAAGGCTCGGTGTCGAGCTCTTCTTCAAGTTCGAGGGCGCGAACCCGACCGGCTCGTTCAAGGATCGCGGCATGGCGGTCGCCGTCGCGAAGGCGATCGAGGACGGCGCGCAGGGAATCGTCTGCGCCTCGACGGGCAACACCGCCGCGTCGGCGGCCGCGTATGCGGCGCGCGCGGGCGTTCCCGCCGTCGTGCTGCACCCGGCGGGCGCGATCGCGGCGGCGAAGCAGGCGCAGGCACGCGCGGTCGGCGCCCGGGTGCTCGAGGTGCGCGGTTCGTTCGACGAGGCGCTGCGCTCGTGTCAGCAGCTGGCGGGCCGCTCCTCGTACGCGCTCGTCAACTCGCTGAACCCGAACCGGATCGAGGGACAGAAGACGGCGGCGTTCGAGGTGATCGAGCAGCTCGGCCGCGTCCCCGACGTGCTCGCGCTGCCGTACGGCGGCGGCGGCAACACGTGCGCGTACGCCCAGGGGTTCGCCGAGGAGGACGTGCAGCCGCGGCTGATCGCGGCGCAGGCGGCGGAGCGGGCGGTGACGCTCGCCTCCGCGATCCGGATCAGCGAGCCGGCGCATCTCGGCGAGGTCGAGGAGCTGATCGCAGCCGGCCGCGTCGAGGTTGTCACGGTGCCCGACGACGCGATCACCGACGCCTGGCTCGAGATCGCCTCGCGGGAAGGCATCTTCTGCGAGCCGTCGTCGGCGGTCGGTCTGGCGGCGCTTGCGCAGGTCGAGCTCGAGCCCGCTAGCACGGTCGTCTGCGTCCTCACCGGCCACGGCCTGAAGGACACGGCCGCAGTCGACGTCCTGACGCCGGCGACCACGGTCGTGGACGCGTCCGTGGAGGCGATCCTGGCCGAGGTGGGCCGATGACGCTGTGGCTCGCCCGTCGCAGTTCTGTGACGGTGGCTGCCGCGGAGCAGGTCCGAAACAGCCCCTGTGCGAGCGGGGATTTCTTGCTTGTGCGTGTGGTTCGTCCCGCGGGCGTCGAGGCGGCTGCCGCCGGACCGGTCCGAACGCGACTGGGCCTTCGAGGACGATGACGCTCGTCGTTCGCGCGCCGGCTTCGACCGCCAACCTCGGACCCGGGTTCGACTGCGCCGCGGCGGCGCTCGAGCTCTGGAACGAGCTGCACGTCGAGCCGGGAGAGCACGCCGTCGTCGTCGAGGGCGAGGGAGCCGACGAGCTGCCGAGCGACGACGAGCATCTCGCGCTGCGTGCGTTCGCGCTGGTGACGCCCGTCGCCGGCTATCGCTTCCGCTTCGTCAACCGGATCCCGCTCGAGCGCGGGCTCGGCTCGTCCGCCGCGGCGATCGCCGCCGGGCTCGTCGCCGGCGCGATCGTGGCCGGGCGCGAGCTCGACGACGACGCGCTGCTCCAGCTCGGACTCCCGCTCGAGGGCCACCCCGACAACCTCGGCGCAGCGCTCCGCGGCGGCGTGTGCCTGATCTGGCGGAACGGGGCCGGCCCGCACACGGCGCGAATCGCGACCGACCTCCCGCTCGCGCCGATCGCAGTCGTGCCCCGTACGCGCGTGAACACGCTGGAGTCCCGCAACCGGCTGCCGGCGAGCCTGAGCCACCGCGAAGCGGCTGCCGCGGCCGCGCAGGCAGCCTTGCTCGGCGCGGCGATCGCAGCCGGCGACGCGGCCCTCTTGGCCGACGCGTTCCACGACCGCCTGCACGAGCCGTACCGCCTGGCCGACGCACCGCTCCTCGCCGAGCTGCGCGCTGATCCGGCGCCCGGCCAGCAAGGCGTCACGCTCTCCGGCTCCGGCCCGACGGTCGTCGTCTGGGCCGACAAGGCGGACGCGCCCGCCACCGCGCACGCACTCGAAGAGCGTTTCCCCGAGACCGACGTGCTCGCGCTCGCGATCGCCGACCGCGGAGCGTCGGCATGACCAGGCTCCGCGTTTGGTTTGGTCGGCGTGCTGCCCCGACCGGCGGGGCCGGCGGTTCATCGGAGCTACCGAGGCTCCGGCTGCCGTGAGCGCATACGACCGCCCGACCGACCCGGCGAAGCGCCGCAGCCGCCTCCTCACCGACGGCGTCGACCGCGCGCCCGCGCGCGCGATGCTGAAGGCCGTCGGCTTCACCGACGACGATCTCGCGAAGCCGCTCGTCGGCGTCGCGACGACGTGGATCGAGACGATGCCGTGCAACCTCAACCAGCGCGTGCTCGCGAAGCACGTCAAGGACGGCATCCGCGCGGCCGGTGGCACGCCGATCGAGTTCAACACGATCTCCGTCTCCGACGGCGTCTCGATGGGGACGAGCGGCATGCGCGCGAGCCTGATCAGTCGCGAGCTGATCGCGGACTCGATCGAGCTCGTCACGGAGGGCCACCTCTTCGACGGGCTCGTCTGCCTGGTCGGCTGCGACAAGACGATCCCCGGCGCCGTGATGGCGCTCGCGCGGCTCGACGTTCCCGGCCTCGTCTTCTACAACGGCTCGATCGCGCCCGGCCGCTTCCGCGACCGCGACGTGACGATCCAGGACGTGTTCGAGGCCGTCGGCGCGCGAGCCGCGGGCCGGATGACCGACGAGGACGTGCACGAGCTCGAGGAGGTCGCCTGCCCCGGGGCCGGCGCGTGCGGCGGCCAGTTCACCGCCAACACGATGGCGACGGTGATCGACTTCCTCGGCATCTCGCCGCGCGGCCTCTCCGGCATCCCGGCCGCGCACCCGTCGAAGAGCGAGGCCGCGCGCGAGGCGGGCAGGCTCGCGATGCAGCTCGTCCGTGACGACACGCGTCCGCGCCAGATCCTGACCCGGGCGGCGTTCGAGAACGCGATCGCCGCCGTCGCCGGCACCGGCGGCTCGACGAACGGCGTCCTGCATCTGCTCGCGATCGCGCGCGAGGCGGGCGTCCCGCTCGTGCTCGAGGACTTCGACACGATTGCCGAGCGCACGCCGATCGTCGCCGACCTGAAGCCGTTCGGCCGCTACGTCGCGACCGACGTCTACGAGGCCGGCGGCATCGGTCTCGTCGCGCGCGAGCTGGTCGGCGCCGGCGTCGTGCACGCCGGCGAGCGCGGCGTCGACGGCCACACGCTCGGCGAGGTCGCGACCGCGACGCAGGAGCGCGCAGGCCAGGACGTCGTCGTCCCCTTCGACCGCCCGATCAAGCCGACCGGCGGCCTCGCGATCCTGCGCGGCTCGCTCGCCCCCGACGGCGCCGTCGTCAAGCTCGCCGGCCACGAGCGCCTCTTCCACGAGGGCCCGGCGCGGGTCTTCGACAGCGAGGAGGCCTGCTTCGCCGCCGTCAAGGCGCGCTCGATCGAGCCCGGCGACGTCGTCGTCATCCGCTACGAGGGGCCCGCGGGCGGTCCCGGCATGCGCGAGATGCTGCACGTCACCGCCGCGCTCGTCGGCGAGGGACTCGGCGACGAGGTCGCGCTCGTCACCGACGGACGCTTCTCGGGCGCCACGCACGGCCTGATGGTCGGGCACATCGCCCCCGAGGCGGCGCGGGGCGGGCCGATCGCCGCAGTCCGCGACGGTGACAGGATCATCGTCGACGTCGAGAACCGCAGGCTCGACCTCGACGTCGCGCCGGACGAGATCGGCGAGCGGCTACGCGCGTGGAGCCCGCCGCCGCCTCGCTACGCGAGAGGCGTCTTCGCGCGCTACGCGGCGGCCGTCGGATCGGCGTCGGAAGGAGCGCCGACGTGAACGCCCTGCAGCAGCCGGCGAATCGAGCGCGTCGCCTGGAGGATCCGCTGCTCGTTCTCGACCAGCGCGAAGCGCACGTGGCCGTCGCCGCCCTCGCCGAAGCCGACGCCCGGCGAGACGGCGACCTCGGCCTCGCGCGCGAGCCGCAAGGCGAACTCGAGCGAGCCGAGCTCGGCGAACGGCTCCGGAATCGGTGCCCACACGAACATCGTCCCGAGCGGCGGCACGACCTCCCATCCGGCCCGCGCGAGCCCGGCGATCAGCGTGTCGCGCCGCTGCTCGTAGATCGAGCAGACCTCGCTCGGGTAGTCGCTCGCCTCGCGCAGCGCGACGATCGACGCGATCTGGATCGGCTGGAAGGTGCCGTAGTCGAGGTACGACTTGAGCTTCGCGAGCGCGGCGACGACGTCCGGCCGACCGAGCGTGAAGCCCATCCGCCAGCCGGCCATCGAGAACGACTTCGTCAGCGAGTACAGCTCGACGGCGCACTCGAGCCCGCCGTCGGCGGCGAGGATCGACGGCGGCTTGTGGCCGTCGAACGCGACGTCGGCATAGGCGAAGTCGTGCACGAGGACGAAGCCGCGCTCGAGCGCGAGGTCGACGAGCCGCTGCATCAGCTCCGGCGTCGCGCAGCGCGTCGTCGGGTTGTGCGGGAAGGAGACGATCACGACCCTCGGCGCCGGCTCCGCTGCCACCACCGCCCCCTCGATGTCGCCGTCGAACGCGTGCAGGACGGTCGCTCCGGCGAGGCGCGGCGCGACGAGGTGGATCGGGTACGACGGCGACGGCACGACCGCCACGTCTCCCGGCTCGAGCAGCACCCACATCAGGTGCGCGAGCCCCTCCTTCGCGCCGATCGTCGAGACGACGTGCCGGTCCGGATCGAGCTCGACGCCGAACTCGGACGCGTACCGCTCGCACACGGCCGCGCGCAGGTTGGGCAGGCCGCGCGACGCGGAGTAGCGATGGTTCACCGGCCGCCGCGCGGCCTCGCACAGCTTGTCCACCGCAATCGCAGGCGACGGGATGTCGGGATTGCCGAAGCCGAGGTCGATCACGTCGCGACCCTCGCGCCGCAGCTCCCGCTTCAGCGCATCGACCGTCGCGAAGACGTAAGGGGGAAGATCATGAACCCGCCGGAACTCCATGTTTGCCAGTCTAGGGGGCGGACGTGACCGTCGAGACACTTCGCTGCCGGATGTGCGGGACCGACCATCCCGCCGTCGCGAACGGGATCTGCTCCCGCTGCTTCGGGCCGCTCGAGCCGATCTACGATTGGGAGGCGGTCGCGCACGCCGCGACGCGGGAGCGGATCGAGGCGGGGCCGCGCTCGCTCTGGCGGTACGCGCCGCTCCTGCCGGCGGAGCCGCCGGAGGACGCCGCCGCCGGCCCCGGCTGGACGCCGCTCGTCCCGGCGCCGCGGCTCGCGGCCCAGCTCGGGCTCGGCGAGGTCCACCTGAAGCTCGACCTCTCGAACCCGACGCACTCCTTCAAGGACCGCGTCGTCGCCGTCGCGGCCGCGAAGGCGGCGGAGTTCGGGCTCGAGACGCTCAGCGCCACCTCGACCGGCAACCTCGCGAACGCCGTCGCCGCGCGCGCCGCCGCGACCGGCATGCGCGCCGTCATCTTCTGCCCGGCCGGGCTCGAGGCGGAGAAGCTCCAGGCGACGACGGTCTACGGGGCGACCGTCTACGGCGTCCGCGGCTCCTACGACGACTGCTCGCGCCTCGTCAGCGAGCTCGCCGGCGAGGTCGAGTGGGGGATCGTCAACGTCAACCTGCGCGCGTACTACGCCGAGGGATCGAAGACGCTCGCGTACGAGATCGCCGAGCAGCTCGGCTGGGAGCTGCCGGACGCGGTCGTGATGCCGATCGGCTCCGGCGCGATGTACACGAAGGTGTGGAAGGGCTTCCAGCAGTTCCGGCAGCTCGAGCTCGTCGCCGGCACGTTGCCGAAGCTGTTCGGCGGCCAGGCGGCCGGCTGCAACCCGGTCGCGGCCGCGTTCGCCGAGGACCGACGCGTCACGCCGGTGCGACCGCAGTCGCTCGTCTCCTCGATCGCGATCGGCGATCCCGCCGACGGCGACCTCGCGAGCGCGATCGCGCGCGAGTCCGGCGGCGCGATGTACACGGTCCCGGAGGACGAGGTCGGCGCCAACATCTCGCTGCTCGCGGAGACGTCGGGGATCTTCGGCGAGGGCGCGACCGGGGTCGCGGTCGGCGCGTTGCGCGAGGCGGCCCGCCGCGGCGAGCTCGGCGCGGGCGACCGCGTCGTCGTGCTCGTCACCGGCACCGGGCTGAAGACGCCGGGGGTCGTGCAGGTCTCCGGCAGCGTCGTCGAGATCGAGCCGGACGTCGACGCGCTGCTCGCGGAGCTCGGAGTCGCCGCGTGATCGACGAGTACCGCGCGCAGATCACGGCCGCCGACCGCGTCCTGCTCGCCGCGGTCAACCAGCGGCTCGAGCTCGTGCGCGAGCTGCACGAGCACAAGGCTGCCGAGGGCGTGCCGCTGCGCGACCCCGCGCGCGAGGAGGCGCTCGTGCGCGAGCTGCAGGCGGAGAACACCGGGCCGCTCTCGGACGAGGGCGTCGCCGAGCTCTTCCGCTACGTGCTCGACCTGACGCGGAAGGAGCTGTATGGCGCCTAGGGTCGCCTGTCTCCCCGGCGACGGGATCGGGCCCGAGGTGATGGCCGAGGCCGTCCGCGTCCTCGACGCGCTCGGGATCGAGCACGCCGAGTATCCCTTCGGCGGCGCCGCGATCGACGCGCTCGGCACGCCCCTTCCCGACGAGACGCTCGCCGCCGCCCGCCGGGCCGACGCCGTGCTGCTCGGTGCCGTCGGCGGGCCGCAGTGGACGCCGGGCGCCTGCGAGCAGGGCCTGATCGACCTCCGGGGCGCGCTGCAGGTCTATGCGAACCTCCGGCCTGCAGCGAATCTCCTGATCGTGCGCGAGCTCGTCGGCGGCCTCTACTACGGCGCGCGCGGCACGCGCCCGGACGGCACCGTCTTCGACACGTGCGAGTACACGCCCGCGCAGGTCGAGCGGGTCGCGCGGCGCGCGTTCGAGCTCGCGCGGGCACGGCGCGGCAAGCTGATGTCGGTCGACAAGGCGAACGTGATGGAGACCGGGCGAATGTGGCGGGGCGTCGTCTCCGAGCTCGCCGCCGACTACCCGGACGTCGAGCTGAAGCACGGGCTCGTCGACTCGGTCGCGATGTGGCTCGTCGTGCACCCCGAGGAGTTCGACGTGCTCGTGACCGAGAACACCTTCGGCGACATCCTCTCCGACGTCGCCGCCGGCGTCACCGGCGGGATCGGGCTCGCGGCGTCGGCGAGCCTCGGCGACGGCACGCTCGGCGTCTACGAGCCGGTGCACGGCTCGGCGCCCGACATCGCCGGCACCGGCTCGGCGAACCCGACGGCGATGCTGCGCTCGCTCGCGCTCGCGCTCGAGCACTCGCTCGGCGAGCCGGAGCAGGCGCGCCGCCTCGAGGCGGCGGTCGAGGCGGCGCTCGGCTCGAGCCCGACGCCGGACGTCGGCGGCACGGCGACGACGCGCGAGTTCGGTGAGGCCGTCCTCGCCGAGCTGCAGCTGGCGGTGGCGTGAAGACCGTCGGCTACCCGGGTCCGGCCGGCAGCCACAGCGCGGCGGCGTCGCTCGTGCTCGCGCCCGAGGCGAGCCACGAGCCGCTCGCGAGCTTCATCGCCGTCGTCGAGGCCGCGGTCGCGGCCGAGGTGCAGCTCGGCGTGCTGCCGATCGAGAACTCGCTCCACGGCCCCGTCGCCGAGACGCACGACCTGCTCTACGAGGCGCCGCTCTCGATCGTCTCCGAGGTGACGCTCCCGATCGTGCACTGCCTCGTCGCGAAGCACCCGATCCAGCCGACCGAGGTGCGGACGCTCCGCTCGAATCCGGTCGCGTTCGACCAGTGCCGCGAGTTCGTGCACTCGATCGGCGCGCGCTGCGTCGCCGCGGCGACGACCGCCGACGCCGCGCGCGAGGTCGCCGAGTCCGACGACCCGACCGAGGCGGCGATCGCGAGCGCGGCCGCGGCCGCACGCTTCGGCCTGCACGTGATCGCCCCGGACGTGGGCGACCATACCTCCTTCACCCGCTTCGTCGGCATCGCCCCGTACACGCGCGTCGATCGCGCGCCGCGCTGGCGCACGGCGCTCTCGTTCGTGACCGATCACCAGCCGGGCTCGCTCTACCATGCGCTCGGGCCGTTCCACCGCCACGGCCTGAACATGGTGCAGCTCGTGTCGCGTCCGATTCCGCAGTCGACCTTCCGCTACCGCTTCGACCTCGTCCTCGATGGGCACCCGCAGGACGCGGAGCTGCAGAGCGCGCTCGTCGAGATGCGCGAGTGGACGCGCGAGATCCGCATCTTCGGCTCCTACCAGGCGACCGGCGACCACTGATGGGCAAGACGTTGTTCGAGAAGATCTGGGAAGCGCACCTCGTCGACGACGAGCCACCGCTCCTCTACATCGACCTGCACCTCGTGCACGAGGTGACCTCGCCGCAGGCGTTCGAGGCGCTGCGGCTGGCGGGGCGGAAGGTGCGGCGGCCCGACCTGACGATCGCGACGATGGACCACAACGTGCCGACGCTGCCGGGGCCGATCGAAGACCCGCTCGCGAAGGCGCAACTCGACGCGCTCCGGCGCAACTGCGAGGAGTTCGGCGTGCCGCTGAACGCGACCGGGAGCGGGCGCGAGGGGATCGTGCACGTGATGGGCCCGGAGCTCGGCCTGACGCAGCCGGGGATGACGATCGTCTGCGGCGACTCGCACACCTCGACGCACGGTGCCTTCGGCGCGCTCGCGTTCGGGATCGGCACCTCCGAGGTCGAGCACGTGCTCGCGACGCAAACGCTCGTGCAGTCGAAGCCGAGGACGATGCTCGTGCGCTTCGTCGGCGAGCTGCCGCCGGGCTGCACGGCGAAGGACATGGTGCTCGGCGCGATCGGCCGGATCGGCGTCGACGCCGGCGTCGGCCACGTGCTCGAGTACGCGGGTGAGGCGATCGAGGCGCTCTCGATGGAAGCGCGGATGACGATCTGCAACATGTCGATCGAGGCCGGCGCGCGGGCGGGGATGATCGCGCCCGACGAGACGACGTTCGCCTACCTGCGCGGCCGGCCGGCGGCGCAGGCGGAGACCCCGGACGAGTGGCGGGCGCTGCGCTCGGACGAGGACGCAGAGTTCGACCGCGTCGTCGAGGTCGACGTGACGACGCTCGTGCCGCAGGTGACGTGGGGGACGAACCCCGGCATGGTCGTGCCGGTCGACGGCGTCGTCCCGCAGCCGCGGACGGAGCAGGAGGAGCGAGCGCTGAAGTACATGGGGCTCGAGCCGGGCACGCCGATCAAGGAGATCAAGGTCGACCGCGTCTTCATCGGCTCGTGCACGAACGCGCGCATCGAGGACCTGCGCACGGCGGCATCCGTCGTCAACGGCCACAAGGTCGCCCCGACCGTGCGCGCGATGGTCGTGCCGGGGTCGGCGAAGGTGAAGGCGGAGGCGGAGGCGGAGGGCCTGGACAGGGTGTTCACGGCCGCGGGCTTCGAGTGGAGGCAGGCCGGCTGCTCGATGTGCCTCGGCATGAACCCGGACATCCTCGCGCCGGGCGAGCGCTGCGCCTCGACCTCGAACCGGAACTTCGAGGGCCGCCAAGGGGCGGGCGGGAGGACGCACCTCGTCTCGCCGGCGATGGCGGCGGCAGCGGCGATCGCCGGCCACTTCACCGACGTGCGGGACCTCGCGTGAAGCCGCTGCGCCGGGTGACGGGCCGCGTCGCGGTGCTCGACCGCGAGAACGTCGACACCGACCAGATCATCCCGAAGCAGTTCCTGAAGCGCATCGAGCGCACCGGCTACGGCGAGTTCCTCTTCTACGACTGGATGAAGGACCCGCAGTTCGAGCTCCGCGACCGGGCCTACGCCGGCGCCGAGATCCTGATCGCCGGCCGCAACTTCGGCTGCGGCTCGTCGCGCGAGCACGCCGCCTGGGCGCTCGAGGACTACGGCTTCCGCGTCGTCCTGGCGCCGAGCTTCGGAGACATCTTCCGCTCGAACGCGATCAAGTCCGGCCTCGGGCCGATCGAGGTGCCGCAGGA
>Ga0209810_1006438_pt1 | contig 10176 bp, 9 predicted proteins | sample Coa_R1_7_FD_187159 | JGI IMG/M metagenome (GOLD analysis project Ga0209810, IMG submission 187159) | Surface soil microbial communities from Centralia Pennsylvania, which are recovering from an underground coalmine fire - Coalmine... | ecosystem: Environmental > Terrestrial > Soil > Unclassified ...
GGCGGATGCCTCCGCCTCCGCGCATGCCCGTGCCGATGCCGCTGTGGCCAGAGTGAAAAATCACCGGCATCCGGGCCGAATTCAAAACTTCATAAAATGGATACGCGATTTTGTCGTTGGCGTGGAAGGCCTGAAGCGGAGGATGCAGCTTGAATCCGCGGATTCCTCCACCGGAAATCAGCCGCGCCGCCTCGGCCACGGCTTCGGGGCCGCGCGTAGGATCTACGCTGGCAAAGGCCATGACGATGTCGCTGTTTTCCGCCGCGAATTGGGCCACCTCGTCATTAGGCACCTGGGGACGGCCGGTGATGCGCTCGTCCACGGAAAAAACCACGCATCCGATCTTTCGCGAGCGGTAATAATCGGCCAGTTCTTTGCGGCTGTAGCCCACGCCGGCGTTGCCGAAGTACTTGCGGGCGGCTTCGCCGGCCGCGCCCTGGTCCTCCGACTCGATGTGTACGTGGGTGTCGATGGCAATCAGTTCTTTAACATTCACATAGCTAGTGTAAGATGTAAGCCGCTGCATGAGCGTGGATGCCATCATCGCTGCGGCCAGGACAGGCGATGCAAACGCCGGAGCCCGCCGGTTGGAACAGAACCCGCCGCGCGCCGCCGCCAACATGCCCGGGCCGCAGCCCGCGCACGCGGACTACTTTTGCGGCCAGGGCGTGGTCTCCGATCGGATGCGGGCGCGCGGGGGGACGCTTCCGTCCGCGCTCGCAGCCCAACTGGGCATGCTGGATATGGTGTGGGCCGGTCCGGACGGGGCGCGGCCGGCCGATGATACCCATGGGGTCACCCTGCTGCATCGCGCCTGCGATTGGGGGCAAGTTGCCGTGGCCCAATATTTGTTGGCGCGGGGAGCCGGTCCGGGCGCCCCAGCCCGCGATGGGCTGACCACGCTGGACGTCGTGCGATCGCGACACCAAGCCGCGGCGGCCGAACTTTTCTGCGGTGCCATTCCCCAGGAGACACATCCGTCATGAGACTCGCAGTTGCCTTGTCTGCTTTCGCACTGTTTCTCAACGCGCAGGCGACGCGTCCGGAGGCTCCGCCCTTCGATACGTCGCGAATTCAGATGCAGCCGCCTCCGCCGGAAGGCGTCGCGGTGCGGGCGGGCCGCCTGTTCGATCCCAGATCGGGCGCGAACCTCACGAATCAGGTGATTCTCATCAAGGGCGATCGCATCACGGACGTCGGCCCGGCCGACCGCATCCAGATTCCGGCCGGCGCGCGGGTTATCGATCTTCGGGGCGCGACCGTTCTACCAGGCCTGCTCGACCGCCATATTCACCTGATGCAGAACCAGGAGCCGAATGACGGCCGCCAGTCCTTCCTCGGCCTGCATTACGCCTTGATGGATCTCTATGCCGGATTCACGACGCTGCAAGACATGGGCTCGGCGTACACCTACGCGATCGTGGAGTTGCGGGACGCCATCAACAAGGGCCTGGTGCCGGGACCGCGGCTGCAAGTCGCGGGACCGCAGATCAATCCGCGCGGCGCGCAGTATTACGCCGCTCCGTCCTCGCCCGCGCCGTTCGGCCTCGGCCCCGGAGGCGCCGTGTGGCAGTTGACCAGCGACGTGAACTCGCCCTGGCTCGCGCGGGCGGCGGTTCGCGAGCACTCGCATTACGGCACGGATTGGATCAAGATTTACGAGACCGAAGACTACGAAGGCGGCGGCTATCCCGACCCGCCCGGCGCGGGCGCGTTCACGCCGGACGGAAAAATGATCAATGTGCCTTCGCTCACGCTCGAAGAGAATCAGGCCATTGTGGACGAAGCGCACCGGCGCGGATTGAAGGTCGCCTGCCACGCCTACGGCGGCGAGGGGCTGCGCAACTGCCTGGCCGCCGGAGCCGATCTGCCGATTCACGTCATCGTGGGGGTCACCGGCGCGCCGGGGCTCGACGACGAAACGATCCGCTATTTCAAGCAGCCGCTGCCGGACGGCAAAATGCGCCCGGTGCAGCAAACCCTGTGGGATCTGATCGGCGATCTGGAGGCTCGGGATCTGAAGGCCACGCACGGCAAGATCACGCGCTTTCAATTGACGGAAGCGAGTTTCAAACGGCTGGTGAAGGAAGGTGTCATGGAGGTGTTTGGCAGCGGAGCGTACACCGTCGGCCACGGCGTGCAGGCGTTTCAGTTTGGGTACTACGTGAAGTGGGGCATGAAGCCGGCCGACGCGCTTCGCATGGCCACCATCAATGCGGCGGAGGGCTTGAATTTTGAGCTCGGCAAACAGGTCGGGATCGTGGAAAAGGGCCGTTACGCGGACCTGGTGGCGGTGGCGGGCGATCCGCTGACGGACATCACCGAAATGGAGCGCGTGAGATTCGTCATGAAAGGCGGGGTGGTATTCCGGAACGAGCTGAAGTAGTGAGCGTGAAGCTGCTCATCGCTTCCGGCTCCGAGGCCGTCGTCTCCGCCACGCTCGAAAAATTCAAAACCATCTTTCCCGAGCTTCCCCTGGTGGTGGTCTCCGAGTTCAAGCCAGCGGACACCGGCTGCGAGTGGATTCCCTATCACATCCGGCGGAGCTGGGCCGATAATCGCGCCCTGATTCGCTCCCGGCTTCGCGGGCGGAAGATTCGGATCGCCGCGATCATTCTGGAGCCGCGCACGCCGCACCGCCGGATGCGTTTGCTGGGCGCTTCGCTCTCGCCGCTGCGGCTGATCGCCTTCAATGAAACCGGCCAGCACATCCGCGTGCGCCCCGACAACTTGGCGGTTTATCGAAATCTGTGGTGGCGGGCCGGGAACCTCCTTCGCAGCCAGATGCGGCCGGGCGGCTGGCTGCACAATTCGGCGGCGGCGCTCGCGCATCCGGAAAGCCGCCAGCTGCGATGGCTCTATCTCCAGGCCCGGCTTCGCCGGGGCCGTCCAGCCGCCGCCCCCGGCCCGATGCCCGCATGCGAACTCCCGCCCGGAATTTCGGTCGTGATTCCGTCCCGAAATGGCCGCGACCTCCTGGCGGCCTGCCTGCCGCGGATCGAAGGCGCGAATGAAATCATCGTGGTAGATAACGGTTCGGACGACGGCACGGCGGCCTGGCTCCGGTTGCAGCACCCGCAGGTTTTGATCGAAACCAATCTTGCGCCGCTGTCGTTTGCCGAAGCGGCGAACCGGGGCCTCCACCGGGCGCGCTTCTCGCACGTCTGCCTGCTCAACAACGATATGCTGGCCGAGCCCGGCTTCCTCGCCGCGCTTCGCCGCGCCTTCGATCGCAATCCGGATCTGTTCTCGGCCACGGCCCAGATCTTTCTCCCCGAAGGCCGCCGCCGCGAGGAGACCGGCAAGACCATTTTGCTGCCCGAGATCGCCGCCACCGATTTCCCCGTTCGATACGCGGAGCCCGTGGGAGGGGAGGACGGCGCCTGGGTCCTGTATGGCAGCGGCGGCTGCACCCTCTACGACACCGCCAAACTGCGCCAACTCGGCGGCTTCGATCCGCAGTGTGAAACCGCCTATGTGGAGGATCTGGATGTCGGCGTCCGGGCCTGGCGGCGCGGGTGGCCCAGCGTCTACTGCGCCAGCGCGCGCGTTCTGCACCGACATCGCGCGACGACCTCGCGATATTTCGATCCCCAAGAACTCGACCGTATTCTGGAGCGCAACTTCCTCCGGTTCCTGGCCCGCGAAATGCCCGATCTATGGCTCCCGAACCTCCGCCGGCTCCTCCAGCAGCGCAAAGCCGATGCGCTGAAGCTCGCGGCGCAAATCGGCAGAGGCCCAGGACGAAAACCGCTGCCGCGACTCTTTAGCGGGCGGGTCGCGGTCTTCCCGGGAAGATCTTCGTCGGAGCGGCCGCGAGTATTGATCGCGAGCCCATATCTCCCTTTTCCTCTATCGCATGGCGCAGCAGTGCGGATGTACAATTTGATGCGGCGATGCGCTGCGGAATTCGATCAGATCCTGGTGTGCTTCGTCGACCAGCTCGCTACGATTCCGCCCGAGCTTGCGGAGATTTGCAGCGAAATCATCACCGTCCAGAGGCCGGGCACCCACGCGCTCCCATCGACGCGGCGGCCCGACACGGTCGAGGAGTTCGATTCGCCGGAATTTCACTCTGTACTTCAACGGACGGTCGCTAAGTGGCAGCCACAAATTGCACAACTCGAATTCACCCAGATGGCCCAGTACGCCGCCGATTGCCGCCCCGCGCACACGGTCCTGGTGGAGCACGATATCACGTATGACCTTTACTCACAGATCCTAAAACAAAGCAAACAAGAGGATTGGGAGATCCGCCGCCAATACGAACGCTGGCTCGGTTTTGAAAGAAACGCCTGGAAAACGGCCGATCGGGTAGTGGTCATGTCCGCCCGGGACCAGGCGGAAGTTCAGCAGGAGGTTCCCGGCGCGGTTGCGATCCCGAACGGCGTCGATCTGGACCGCTTTCGCCCGAGCGGCCGGGCGCCGGAAAACCGCCGCCTGCTGTTTATCGGCTCATTCGCGCACCGGCCCAATGTGCTGGCCATGGAATTTTTCCTGCGCGAAGTCTTTCCACGCCTGCGCGAGACCACATTGCACGTGATCGCCGGGCAGCGCCACGAAGCGTTCTGGAATTTGAAGCACCCGGGCGTCGAGGTCGAAGGGTTCGTCTGGGATGTCCGTCCCGCCTATGAGCGAGCCACGGTGGTCATTGCGCCGCTGGTGGCCTCGGCCGGAACCAACATCAAGATCATGGAAGCCATGGCGATGGGAAAGGCGATTGTATCCACGGAAGCGGGTATCCACGGGCTGGAACTGGACCGCGGCGCGGACGTGATCGTCGCCGATCAGCCGGACGAGATCACGGCGGCCATTACCCGCCTGCTCGATTGCCCCCTAGAGCGCGAAAAACTGGAGCGCCACGCACGCCGCACCGCGGAGCTTCGCTACGGCTGGGACGCGATCGCGGCCGCCCAGCGGCGGCTGTATCGCGAACTGCTCTAACCGGGGACTACTTGCCCGCCAGGTGCGGAGCGTCTTTTTCGTTCTCGCCGCAGACGAATTCGATCAGATCGGTGTTCAGCATGATTCTCTGGTGAACCGTCACTGTCCACGGCTTGGTGTATGCTTTTGGATCGTCGATGGTGACCTCGATTTCCAGATGCCCGAAATCGGGGCGGCGGTAGCGCTCGATGATTTTTCCAGTCTCCGTCAGCGGGCTGCCCTCGACGTCCAGCCAGCCCAGATCGCGGAACTTCGCGCTTTCGACCACCAGCGTATCGCCATCCCAGTGGCCGGTCGAGTAGCCGTACCACCACGGCTCGGCATCCTGGGGCAGCGACCGGCCATCCAGGAAGAGCTGCCGGACGCCGCCATTGGCCTCATAGAGAATCACGATGACGTCTTTCGTCTGAATCATCTTGCGAGGCTGGCCGTGCGTATGGAGTTGCATTACGCCGAGCGGCAGACAGTGCGCGTCCGGGTTGTCCTTGCTGTTCGAAGCTACGCGCTGGCGGTGCAGTTCGGCGGCCCAGGGCTGGAACGGCAGGCCGTCCTTGAAGGACGCCCCGAGATTCCAGAACTGGCTGGTGCGCACTGAGAGCGGAATGATCTCGCGTTCTCCGTTCGGCGACGGCGGGGCGGGCGGCGCGGGGGGAGGCGATCCGGGCGGGCGCGTGTAGAGCCACACGCCCGAAAAATCGATTTTGCCTTCGGGGGTTCGCGGCGCGGGACCACTCAGGTCCGGTTTGCCGTCCGCGGTTTTGGGAACCCCGAGGGTCGGATAGTCCGGCCATTGGGCGAAGGCGGCTGGCAAAAGTAGCGCCGCCATTGCGAACGCTGCCGGCCCAAACGCTATCCCATGAGTCGCTTTCATTCGCCTCCCTTAAAATACCTTGCGGGTCCTACGCAGTCAATCTGGACGAAACTTCAAAAAACGCCGCGAATGCGTCCACGTATTTTGAGCCGGAGCCGGTGTTGTAGATCACGATTCGCTCGTCCGCCGAGAGGAAGCCATTGGCGAGGAGCTTTTTGCACGCAGCCACGCAAGCCCCCCCTTCGGGAGCCGCGAAGATCCCCTCGCAGGACGCCAGTTCGCGAACGCCGTCCAGGAGTTCGGCGTCGGTGACCTCGACGGCCGTGCCCCCGCTGCGGCGCACCGCATCGAGCACCAGGAAGTCGCCGAGCGCCTTGGGAACACGCAGGCCGCTGGCGACGGTTTGGGCGTTCCGGTAAAACTCGCTCGCAAGCTTGCCCTGTTCCAGGGCGCGAACGATCGGCGGGCAGCCCGCGGCCTGCACTGCGATCATCTTCGGCCGTGGCTTGCCGATCCATCCCAGCGACTCCATCTCCTCGAACGCTTTCCACATGCCGATCATGCCGACTCCCCCGCCGCACGGGTAGAGAATCGCGCTGGGAAGGCGCCAGCCGAACTGCTCAGCGATCTCGTAGCCCATGGTCTTCTTGCCTTCGATGCGGTAAGGCTCTCTCAAGGTGGAGAGATCGAACCAGCCCTCGGCGGCCTTTCGCTCGGCGACGATGCGAGCGCAGTCGCTGATCAGGCCGTCTACCAGCGTCACGTGCGCCCCTGCCGCGCGGCATTCGATGTAGTTGGCTCGGGGAACATCGGCGGGCATGAAAATGTGCGCCTCGATTCCGGCGGCCGCGGCATAGGCGGCGGCGGCCCCGGCGGCGTTTCCAGCGGAAGGAACCGCGATTTTCTTTATGCCCAATTCCACGCACATCGAAACCGCGCTCGACATGCCGCGCGCCTTGAAAGTACCCGTCGGGTTCACGCCATCGTCTTTGATCCAGACGTTCCGCGCGCCCAGCCTCCGCGCATGGACGAGAGGAGTGAAGCCTTCGCCGAGCGAAACGGCCGAAGCGGAGTTGGAAACCGGGAGGACTGGGGCGTAGCGCCACATGCTGGCCGGGCCGTCCCGGAGCGAATCGCGGCTCCATTCGCGGCGAATCTTCTCGAGGTCGTAGCGGACCAGCAGCGGCCCGCCGCACTCGCACAAACCGTGAATTTGTCCGGCTGGGTAACAGCGCCCGCAGCGGCTGCACTCGAGATGAGTCATTTTGGGCTATGGTAACGCGCCCCGGGACGCGGCCCGCCGCGCCCGGCGCGTGCGGGGCCGGCGGGAAGACCGGTTAGGACGCTGATAAAATCAGGGTTTGCGCTACATCCTTTCCATCACCGCCGCGCTTGTCGCGGGAATCGGGCCGCTTCGCGCCGCGCAACCCGCGGCGAAAGGCGCGATTCCGGCAAAGACAGCCGCCAAAAGGACGGCCGCCAAGAAGAGCGCCGCTGCGAAGAGCGCGCCTGCGAAGGCAACCAGCGCGAAAAGCGCGAGCACAAAGAGCGCCGCTGCGAAGACCGCTTCGTTGAAAGCGCCTGCGAAAGCCCCCCTCAAAACCTCGCGCGGCGGAAGCAAGACCGCCTCGGCCGCATCCCGAGCCGCGGCTGCGAACATGTCCAAAACCGGGAAAACGGGAGCGAAGAAAGCCACCGCGGCTAACTACCACCGTTCCCTCCAGCAGCAGCCCACGCCCGACCGCTACCGGGAAATTCAACAGGCGCTGGCCGACAAGGGCTACTTCGGCGGCCCGGTCGACGGCAACTGGGGACCCGATTCCGTGGAGGCGCTCAAGCGTTTCCAGCACGACCAGAACCTCACGGATGACGGCAAGATCGGTTCTTTATCGCTCATCGCCTTGGGACTCGGGCCGAAACACGATGCGCCCGCAACTCTTCCGGACAGATCCTCGCCGTGATCGTCGGAGTTCCTAAAGAAGTAAAAGATCACGAATCCCGCGTCGGCCTTCTTCCGAGCGGCGCGAAAACGCTCTCCGAAGCCGGCCACACGGTTGTGGTCCAGGCCGGAGCGGGGCTGGCCAGCTCGCTTACCGATAACGAATATCGCGAAGCGGGAGCCCAGATTGTTCCTTCGGCCGCGGAGGTCTGGTCTCGCGCCGATCTCGTGGTCAAGGTAAAGGAGCCGCAGCCCTCGGAGTATGCGTTGTTCCGGCCGGGGCTGATCCTGTTCACCTATCTGCATCTCGCGCCGCTTCCCGAGTTAACCGGCAAACTGCTCGACTGCCAGGTCACCGCCGTCGCCTACGAGACCATTCGCGAGGGCGAGCATTCTCTGCCTTTGCTGACGCCGATGAGCGAGGTGGCCGGGCGCATGGCCGTGCAAGTCGGCGCGCAATACCTGGAAGCTCCCAACGGCGGCCGCGGCATCCTGCTGGGCGGGGTGCCCGGCGTCGCGCCCGCGAACGTGGCCATCCTTGGCGGCGGCGTGGTGGGCCATCAGGCGGCGAAGGTGGCGGTCGGGCTCGGCGCGCATGTCACGATCATCGACCGGAATCTGGACCGGCTCCGCGAACTCGACGACATCTATTCGAGCCAGATCGTCACGCTGGCATCGAATCCCTATACCATCGCCGAATCGGTGCGCCAGGCTGACCTGGTGATCGGCGCGGTCCTGATCCCGGGAGCGTCGGCTCCGAAGCTGGTGCGCCGGGAGATGATCGCGCGGATGCGCAAGGGGTCGGTGGTGGTCGATGTCGCCATCGATCAGGGCGGGTGCTTTGAGACCTCGCATGCCACCACGCATACCGATCCCGTGTACGTGGTCGATGGCGTGATCCATTACTGCGTTTCGAACATGCCGGCCGCCGTGCCGCACACCTCGACCTTTGCCTTGAACAACGCAACGTTTCCGTATCTGCTGGAGGTGGCAAACCACGGGCTGGAAGGCGCCTGCCGCCGCAACGGCGCGATCTGCGAAGGCGTCAACACTTACAAAGGCCACGTGGTCTATCCCGCGGTTGCCGAATCGCAGGGCCGGCCATGGAAAGCGCTGCGCGATCTGATCTGATCGATCTCCCTCATGGGGGCCGGATGTGGTAGGCTGTGCGCATTCACAGCCGCCGGAAATTTCTCGAAGCGATCGGCGCGGCGACCGCCTCAGGCCGGTTTATGCAGGCGCAGAATACGACTCGCACGGTCCGGACGCCCGTGCTCGAAATTGCGTACGAAGACAGCGGCCCGCCGCAGGGGTTTCCGGTGATTCTGCTGCACGGTTTTCCCGACGACGTGCGCGCCTACGACGGTGTCGTGCCGCCGCTGGTCAAAGCCGGGCACCGCGCCTTGGTTCCATATCTGCGGGGCTATGGACCCACGCGCTTCCTGGAAGCCACGGCTCCGCGCATGGCGGAGCAGGCGGCCATCGGACAAGATCTGATGGATTTCGCCGACGCTTTGGGCCTGCGCCAATTCGCCGCCGCCGGCTATGACTGGGGCGGACGGGCCGCGTGCATCGCCGCCGCGCTTTATCGCGATCGCGTTCGCGCCGCGGTGCTGATCGGCGGCTACTCCATCCAGAACACGCTCGCGCCGCCGGAGCCCGCCGCGCCGGAGCGGGAACGCGCTCTCTGGTATCAGTGGTATTTCAACACCGAGCGCGGCCGCGCCGGTCTGGCCGCGAACCGCCGCCCGTTATGCCGCCTGCTCTGGGAGACCTGGTCGCCGACCTGGCGCTTCACGGACGAAACCTACAACCGCACCGCGCCTTCGTTCGATAATCCCGATTTCGTGGATGTGGTGATCCACTCCTACCGGCACCGCAACGGGAATGCGCCCGGCGAGCCCCGGTTCCTGGAGATGGAACGGCGGCTCGCGCAGAGGCCCAAGATCGAGGTGCCCGTCATTACCTTGCACGGAGCCGACGACGGCCTGGCCGCTCCGCCCGCGGATTCTCCAGCCGAGCGGGCGTCATTCCCCAGGCTGGCCGCGCGACGAATCATTTCGGGCGCCGGACATTTTCTGCCGCGCGAAAAACCGGAGGCGGTTGCTTCCGCGCTGCTGGAACTGCTGTAATTTGCGGCGATCTACCGGCTCTCGCCTGTGGGTGTTTCCTCCGGCTCCCTTACAGCGGGATCTCGCCCGTGCTGTCGCCGACGGAATCCTGGTCGACGCCCATGATGTGCACGGCGGCCAGCAGAACATTCGCGGCCGATCCGGCCGCGCGCACATTCAGCTTCGCCTTGTGCATCCCGGAAGCGCCGCCCGCCGACGTCCAAAACGCCTGCTTCATGCACGCCCGTTATCCGGGTTGCAGTATATCCCAAGGATTTATGGGCATCAACGCCGCGAATTGGGTCTGTCAAGCCCCGTTCGAAATGGCCCCTAAGTTACGCCGCCAGAAGCGCGCATGGCGTTTGCACGCA
>Ga0209810_1006440_pt1 | contig 10176 bp, 17 predicted proteins | sample Coa_R1_7_FD_187159 | JGI IMG/M metagenome (GOLD analysis project Ga0209810, IMG submission 187159) | Surface soil microbial communities from Centralia Pennsylvania, which are recovering from an underground coalmine fire - Coalmine... | ecosystem: Environmental > Terrestrial > Soil > Unclassified...
GCGAATTGTCGCGTTTCGCAATCGGGCGGGATGCGATTCGCGTGTCTCCGCAGTCCGGGCATTCGTAGAGATAGGTGGGCACGGTCAGGCAGCCTCCTGGTACAGATCGTTTCGGCACTTACGCAGCATCCCGGACCCCGTCATAGAGATCGTTCTTGAGGATGTAACGGATACTCGCAGCCCACCATTTGCCGCCGCGTTTGGTCGGCACCTTCTGGGCGTTGAGGTGGTCGGCGATGCGGCTGTAGTTCCAGCCGAGCGTTCGGAACTCCTGAATCCGCGCCACTGTCGCCATCTCGCGCGGGTCTTCGATTAGGTCGTCACCGACACGGGCGAACCCGAGCGGCACGGGCGAGTACGCCGCGCGCTTCGCCTTCATGTGCCGCATCGCCGTGGTCGTGCGTTCAGCAATCATGTTGCGCTCGAGCTCCGCGAAGGCAGCCATCATCGTGAGCATGAGCCTGCCGATCGCCGAGCGCGTGTTGATCGCTGTGCCGCCCATGTCGACCAGGTGCAGCGTCACGCCGGCGTCATCCCATCGCTTGGTCTGGTTCAGGGCATCCACGGCCGAGCGGAACAGACGGTCGAGCTTGAGCGCAACCACGTTCTGAGCCTTGCGGGCGCCGAGCAGCTGCAGGAGTCGTGCGCCCGACGGGCGGTCAGCAATCGCCTTCGCGCCAGAGACGCCTTCCTCGCGGACGACCGTGGCGAGCTGGAGGCCGGCGCCGACACAGTAGGCCCGTAGTCGTTCCTCCTGGGCTTCCAGCGATACGCCGCCCGTCGCTTGCTCTTCGGTCGAAACGCGGACGTAGCCGACGGCTGAAGACGGTCCCATAGCCCCGATTGAGGCCAGGGTTCCCTTTGCTTTGCGGGGCATTTATAAGCGCTCCCGCCACTCCGAATGCCGCCCCACATGACCTGGGTCGAGACGACAGAGACGCCCCGGATCGGCCGCGTCGGTGTAGCCGCAGATGTTCAGACGGACGCCGTACGGGTAGGTGCTGGCCGCCCGCTGCTGTGGCTGGGACCTGTCGCGCAAGAGCAGACGCACGCGCCACCGGAACTGGCGATGGTCCTGGCCGCATGCCTCGTCGAGCGTCCGCAGGGCCGCGAATACGTCAGACGCGCTCGTCACGCTGCCGCTGCCACCTGATCCAGGCTCAACCGCGGGTCGACCCCTGCCGGGCGCCAGCCGAGCGCGGCGGCCATGCGTCTGAACGGGCTCTCCGTCTCTGCCTCGCTGTCCTGGGGCCGCGTTCGAAAACTCGGACGGCGAATCTCTGATCTGATTCGCTGCAGGTGGTAGATGTCAAACGGGCTCATCGAGCCACGTTCCGGACGCTGGCGCATCTCGTAGATGGACTGCTCCGAGTGGCCCAGCATCAGCAGATAGACCTTCGTGCGCCCACGCCAGCCGATCGGCAGCTCCTCGTATGCGATCTCGATTGAGGGCACCAGCACGCTGAATGAACGGCCACCGACGGACCCACCGCCACCCGCCGCCGCCTTTGGGTAGGTGAGCTCGCCGCAGCGGCACGGCACGCGGCCGGGCTTCAGGTGGTCGAACTCGTAGCGGAGCGCTTCCCGCAGGTCGCGGACAGCTTCCTCACCGTCCTCGCCGTCGCCCAGGGCGACGATCTCGAGCCAGTGGTTGAGGAAGAAGCGAATCACCGACGGCGAGAGGTCTCGGCCGAACACGCTGACCGGGTGCGGCGGGCGGCTTCGCGGCGGTTCAGGGATGCGGACGACCTCGCCCATCAGGCGGCCTTCGCCAGTGCGGGCATGCCGTGTCGAATCACACGAAGATGGGACAGGTCGCGTTGCAGGTAGTCCGCTGCCATCTCGGGGATGTACATCTCGACGATCTTTCGAAAGGCCATCATGCGCACGGGCTTCGCCTGGCGCGGGTCGCGCAGGACGATCCGCAACACGGTCTCGTAGTGTGCGCGCAGGTCGGCGCAGCACGGCTGGTGGCAGATATCGAACTTCGTCACGCGGCAGGCTCCATGTCTGGCATGCGCCTGATCTCGACCCCGGTGATCGGGCTCTTGACCAGCTGCAGGCTGCGATCGACCCGCTCCAGGTATTGCCGGCTGCCGCAGGTCGGGCACGTCGGTGCGATGGTGGGTGGCCGCGCCCCACGCGGCACCTCAATGTAGGTCTCGTGCGCCGCGGCGTAGCACACCGCCGCCCAGATGTCGGGGGTGGTGATCAGCGGCTCCAGATGGTGCGGGATACGATGGCTCCTACCCCGCTTGGCGCCACGGCCGGCGCAATTCGAGCAGCGGTTCGAGCGCGGGTGCTTGGGCCCGCGGCACTCCGGGCAGATGCAGCGGAGATGGGCAACAGCTACCGGGTTTCCGCAGCCTGGGCAAACCGAGGTCATAGCCCGCGCGCCTGGACGATGGACGTGACGTCACTCGACGGGCCGACTACTGGGCGCAAGCGTGCCGCCGGGAGCGGTGTATGCGTCCACCGCGCGCCGCACCGCTCGCAGAGGATCAGCAGTTCTGTGAGTGCTGGGCTGTCGGCGGGGAACTCGAAGACGCGTCGCTCACCAGCGCGGATGCGCGCTTCCCATCGCACCTTGCCGCCCTGGAGCCAGAGCAGGGTATTCCCGCACGTCTGGCACTTGATCCGGCCTTCCGCATCTGCTGTTCCTGGCACCTGGGGATTCCCGATCTATCCCCCGGACCAACCAAAAAGACCGTCTCAAGCACGACCGGGGGGCGTGCCCGCGACGGTCTCAGCCGTTCAAGTTGGCAGTCAGGTTTATAGCCGAAGGCGGCTGGCGATGCTAGTAGCCGATCGTCCCGAGCAGGAGATGCGACGGTACGACGGTTCGAACCAGTCCGAACCCGAGCCCGGACGACACCGCACTACCCTGTCGGACGGGCAAGCGCGCCGCCAGCACTCGGGCGGAACCGTTGACGCGGTGCTCAGAATGATATACTATGGTGTATGCGCTTCGAGTGGGACGCGGCCAACGAGGCAGAGGTTCTCAAGCACCGCGTGACCCCAGCCGAGGCTGAGGAGGCCTACGCCGATGTGCGTGCGATCAATCGCCCCGCCTACGACAAGGACGGCGAGCGCCGCGAGGCAACTGTCGGCCGCAGCTTGCAAGGCCGCGTCCTGACCGTGGTCTACACCCGGCGTGGCGCCACGATCCGCGTCGTCACCGCCTATCCCACTGGTGGCCGACTACTCCGCGAATACCTGGAGGACCGCTGATATGGCCGAGACCACAACCGCGCTCATCACCGTTCATCCGGAAGACGTTCCCGCCTTCGCCGACGACGCCGAAGAGCAGGCCTGGTGGGCCAACCACGACATTGAGGGCCCATGGGAGCGTCGGAAACCCGATGATGGCCGTCTGACGACCGAGCAGCTGCTCGCCCAGCGCGCTGCCCACCGCGGCCCGCGCCGTACACAGCCCGTCCTGGTGCGTCTGGACGCCGACATTCTCGATCGACTGCGCGCCATGGCCGATCGCAAGGGCACCGGCTACCAGACGCTGCTGAAGCGCTTCGTGATTGAGCGGCTGTACGAAGAAGAGAAGCTCGAAGGCCTGTTCGGCGCCGTCTCTGAGCAGCGGTGAGCAGCTGGCCTGGCGAACCTGTCAGCGCGCCGGCAGCCGGGGGAACAGCAACTCAGTAGCCGCGACGTGGCCTTGACTCGGGTAATCGATCAGCCCGAGCGAACGAAGCGATCCGAGATTGTTCGCGTACCCGCTCGATCGCGGGGACTGGTACGCACGCTCTGCCAACTCGTCACGCGCGATCGACTGTGGGTAGGCCCCGATCAGGACCTCGAGGATTCGCCACTGCGGCGCCGAGAGTTTGCGCTGCCAGGCCTGGTGCAACTCCTCGAGGGAGCGGATGGGCTGCGCGGCCGCGGCTAGCGCGCGCCCGGCATCCGTCAACGCGACGCGGCCCTGGGCGGGATACTCAATGAGGCCGCGGCTCCGCAGGGCCCCGAGGTTGTTCGCGTATCCGCTGGAGGCGGACGAGTGGTCCGAAAACACAGCCACGTTACTGCGCGCGACGTCGCGCAGGCCTGCGGCCTCGAAGCTGGACAGAGCGTCGAGGATGCGCTGCTGCGGCGCCGTGACGGCGCCGTCGGTGGCGTCAGGATTCCGCGCGGAATCGGCTGGGCGCGGCGCCGGGGAATGCGGCGGTGGTCGGCGGTGCGCGCGCGGCACGGGCGCAATCCGTGGGACGGCAAGCCTTCCTGCCTCGGCAACCGTGACCGTCTCTCTCGGATTTGGAGCAAGCCGACGCCGCTGGTCCGCGTTGCCGTTCAGCGCCTCAAGAATCGTCCGCGACGCCTCCGACAGACTGTCAGCCACCCTGGCTAGCTCCCGAGCATAGCCCCCTGCGTCCGTCGCCATGAGGACCAGGGCCTCGGTCTGATCCCTCGAAAGCACGGGCACCTCGACTCGCTCCGTCCTGACCTCGACCTGCGGTTCCGCTGCCGGGCGGGCACGCAACTGGCGTTCGAGCTGCGCCGAGAGCCAGTGAGCAATGCCCACGACTGAACCGCAGCGCTCGCGCCGCCTGGTCGAGTGCACCATCTGTCATGGCGACTACGTGACGTGTTCTGAGTGTCGCGTGCCTGGGCGGGTTATCGAACGCACCACTGGCTGCTGGCGGCACTGCCCGAACGGGCATCGATGGATGTGCATGACCGGGTTATTCGGAGTACCGCTCACCTTGGAAGCACAGCGGGAAGAGCCGTCGCGATGACGCATGATCCATAACCAACCCGATTCCCAGAGCGAGCCCCGAGTCACGCGGTTAGATGGCCGGACCATCTTTGGGCGCCTGCAAGAGTTCTATCCTGACGTGGTCAATGCCTTCAGGATTGGCTGCCGAACATGTGGGGACGAGTCCAGTCAGGAGATCGCCCAACGGATTGAGCCAATCGCTCCGCCAGAAGAGAACCACCGTGGACTGCACGTAACCCTGTGGTTGCGATGTGGTGCCTGTGGTGCTTTCGCGTTGCTGTGGGACGGAATTTTGTAGTCGTTACCCAGCTACCCGACGCCGCCGACGCCGCATAGATAGCCACGCGCCACGCGCAGGTCGAAGGAGAGCAGGTGTGGCGAGGTCCACAGGCTCCTTTTCGAGCGCGACTGATCACGAGGCTAACGCCTGCACGTATCCGGTCTCCTGGAACACATAGCCGCGGCCGCGCACGGTCGCCAACGTGTGCGTCTGCAGCCGCGCCTCCGCCAGCTTGCGGCGCAAACGTCCCAGGTGTACCTCGAGTCTATGGCTGTCTGCTACGCCGTCGATAAAGCTGCCCCACACCTCGATCGAGAGTTCTTTCCGCTCGACCACGCGGTCGGCATGTTCGGCGAGGTACTCGAGCACACGGAACTCGGTAGCGGTCAGGTTCACTCGACGACCGCCGACCTGGACGCAGCGACGCCGATGATTGATACACAGCTGGCCCAGGTTGAGCATCGCGGGCTGGTCTGCCATGTCCGCCGCTCTCTTGCGAACGCGGCGCAGCAACACCTCGACACGAGCCGCCACTTCCTCGCACGAGATGGTGGCAAGCTGGCAGTCGTCGGCGCCCAGTCGCAAGGCCACCGAGATCTCGCCAGGAGCTGGGCGATCAGTGTAGGTGTAAATCCGTGCGTCCGTGCAACGGCGCAAAATTGGCAGTGCCGCCAGCGCATTGGGTTCCGACTGCAGGTTCAGCATCAGCATGTCAAGCCGACTACTCCGGACCACCGTGAGTCCGTGTTCGATCGAGGTCACAGTCGTGACCTCATGGCCGGCACCCGTCAGGCATCGGCACATCTGGAACGCCATCTCCTCGTCCGAATCGATCAACAGCGCTACCGCCATGGTGCCGCTTCGGCTAGGGGCGCAGCCAGCGGCGGATGCGGCGCACAAGCGTGTTCGGCCAAGGTGCGCGGCCGCCCATGTCGCCATAGGACATGACAGACGCACCCGTCTCGGCTGGCCACGCAGGATCGCCTCGCGCCGACGTCGGCTTGTTGCCGCCCCACCGTCTGTGGTCATTGGATGCGCCTGGTGGACGGTCCATGTCGGCGGGGCACGGCAACTGAGGCCAGGACCGAGGCCACCCGTTGCACGGACCCTCGCGCTCGCAGATGTGCGGATAGGGCCGTGTACATCGCGATACGTCGGGGTTCGCCAGCAACCGCAACGACTGTTCGCTGCCAGTGAAGGCGATACCCCAGGCCTTGCGCAGCTCCTGCCAGTCGGGGTGTGCGTCGCAATACTCGCACGCGCCGCCTGGCGCGTGAAGGATGCGCGGGTCGCAGTGCGGGAACTGCCGAATCAACCTCTGAGACAGGTCGTCTCCGCGTCGGTCAGAAGTCAGGCTCATCGTCCTCTCGTTCTCCGTCGTCTTCGGGAGCACCAACCACTGCCAGCTCCCGCTGGTCGCGCCAACGTGCTTCTTGTTCCTCGTGCTCCCGGCGATACCGTTCGTTGCGAGTCTCTCTGCAGGCCTCATGCAGAGAGCTGTGCTCGTCGTCCGGCAGCTCCTCGCTACACTCATTGCAGATGCGTTTCGGCGGATTGAGAGCCCAGCGCACGCTAACGGATTCCGACGCTTTGAGTTCGGCGACCACGCGTTCGCGGCCGCGGCTGACGAGGCACCGGATGACCTCGTCTGGATCTTCGCCCTCGTCTACCTGGGCGACGTACTGCGCGGTCGCTTTCTCGGAACCGTAGTTGCCGTCGTTGACGCGCTTCTCGAACTCCACCATGACCTGGGTAATCTTCACCGTTTGACTCCTTGCTGAACGATGATCTGGTGCGCACGTAAGCATGGCCAGCAGGCTCCGCAGGTCTCACAAACCAACCGGCTGCCGCGTTTCACTGGATGATGGGCCTCAGACATAGGCCGTCATGCGCACTCTCACGCAACCCACTCCGGCCAGCTCGCGACTGGCACGGCCTCGCCACGTGTCTTGGCGATGATGACGAACATGGCGCGGATGACCGTCCGCACCTGTGCACGAGCCTCGTCTGGCTGACCCTGCGGTCAAGCAAGCTGTCGACGTCGCCTGTTTCCACCAGTGGCCGGCAGTCGGCGCAGGCTGCCCATGTGCCTTGCTGGCACACGAAGGATTCCGGTCTGCCCGCAACCACCCCGCGAATCTCGGGCACCGGGTAGGCCACGACCACGCCTTGAGCACCGCACCAGTCGCAGATGTTGCCGGCTTGATCGCTCACGCAGTTGCTACTGCCTTTCCCGGAACCCACGTCACGCTGCAGGCCACGAATGAGTCGTGTAGTTGATGCGCCCAATGGCCGATGGTGTCAGGGCGAGGCCGGCGGTGTAGTCGGTGCCGTGGTCGTCGTGGGTGCCGGGGCGGCCTGCTGTGCGGTCGTGGTCAGGCTGGCGAGCTGGTTGGCGTTGCTCACGGCGGTCTGCGCAATGCCCGTCACTTCGTCCAGCAATGACTGCGGGACCTGGTTGGCCTGGTTGTGCAGTGCCGTGATGATCTGATTCACGGCATTCGTCAGGGTGCTGATCGCGTTCGTCTCGCTTCCGACCTTGCTCTTCAGATCGTCGATGTCGGTCTGCAGCTGCTGCAGCGTGCCGTATTGCTGAGTCATCGTGATGTTCAGTCCTTGAATGAGGGAAATGACCTGCGCTGTCTGCGACAGGCACTGATAGACGAGTGAGTAGAGATACCAGTCGGGCGTCGGTGTGGGTGGTGTGGTCGTTCGGAACCTCCCTGGTCATGATGTCGGTCACGCGGACACGGCCGTCTGCTCGCCGTGGACTACGGCCGGATCGTCTCGAACGTAGATGCCGCGGCTGGGTAGTCCGCAGTAACAACACCGCTCGCTCACAAACAAGCCGGTTTGCGGATCAACCATGCGGCTCGGTATCCGTGACCGTCCACGGTCGCGTGCTGTTCGGAAATAACACAGGTCACATGCCGCGTGCGTCCAGCCACGAATCTCGTGCTCCGGTTCGCCTGGATTCGAACTCATGCAGCCATCACCTGCAGACCATCGCCACGCCTGAACTGACGCTCTCTTGTCAGGTCCCAAACGTTCGCAACGCGGAGCATTTCAGCCTCGCAGTTTTCTACCCACAGCTTCTGAGCCAGCATGATGTCCGGGACTGGACAACCGCGCTCGCGCGGCACGACGCACAGCTCGCGCACACGCTGTCCGTGCTCGTCGAGCAGGTACAGGTTGTGGGCGTGCCCATGCGTCACCTCGTACAGGCGTTGCCCATCACGAGTTCTCACCAGGAACCGCTTTTCCGCGCGGTAGCTCGCCTGCTGTTCGCGGTCCAGGTGCTGCAGCAGCAGCCGCTCCGCCTTCCTGACCGCCCGATCCCAGTCCCGGGCAGCGCGAGTCCGCTCCAACTCCTGCCGTCGGCGGCGACGCTCTGCCTCGCGCGCCAGTTCCGCCAGTCTGCGGCTGAGCTCCGCGTATTGCTTCGGAGAGCACGCGATCTGCACCAACTGCTCGGGTACCGTCGTAATGGATATTGCTGAGGACGTTTGGTTCAGGCACAGATAGCCATTGACCCAGGAGGCTCGTACCAGGCGCGAGTCATCCCCCTGCAGGCCCTCGTATGTCGCCACAGTCGTGTTCACCCAGGCGCCCGACCAGCGCTGGCCAACGGTTGCGGTGCCGGCGGACGTGGCGGCGCTCCCGCGACCCCAGACGACGTTGAGCGTGGTCGTGGTCGTGCCTATGGTCGTGGTCGTGCCTATGGTCGTGCCCGTGCCGTACCACAGCGGCCACGCCATCTCAGCTCTCCCCGCCCCCGGCCAGCTGGGGCACGACTAGGATCTCGGCCAGGTTCGGGTCGAACTGGCGAATCTGCGTCGTTTTGCGCGAACGGGCCCGCCGGCCGAAAAAGCTGCAGCCGATGCGTGCGAACTGGTCGAACTCCTGGCGGGCGCGCTCGACGCTCTTCGGGTCGTCCGCGTTCCAGCGGATGGCGGTGTCGCCCTTGCGGCTCATAAGCCGCAAGGTGCCTCGTGATGCTATCGCCGTGGTCATGCGTCTGATCTCCATGCGGGCTCGAGCCGCCCGCGGGCACTGGTCATCCTCGGATCAAGTCGCCAACCCTCGCCGCAGCGGGGCTCGCCCGGGCGCGGCAGCAATCCTCGCAGCGGGTCTGTCCGCCCCAGGTGTCGTCTTCTGCCCTGGGTCGCTCCGGGTGACCGATTGGAAGGGGTCGTAGCCGACGTAGGCAATCGGTGCACTTCCGCCATCCATCCTGGGAGCTCCCTCGCGCGCGCACGCGCGATGACGGTTCCTCTGACGATTGTTCTGCTGGTTCTCTCTGCCGGTTAACTGACGGTTTGGGTGACACCGGTGTCAGGGGTGGGGTGACACCGGTGTCAGGGGTCTCTGACGCCGGTGTCAGGGGTGGGGTGACACCGGTGTCAGGGGTCTCTGACACCGGCGTCAGGGGTGACACCGGTTCATCCTCCACCCCTGACAAAATGTCAGGGGTGTGGTCCGGTCCTGCATCTCCCGGAGATGACAAAGTGTCAGGGTCGCCAACGTGCGAGGTGGGACGATAACTGGGCTTCCGCTGCACGCCGTCGAGCACCAGCCGATAGTGAGCTGGGTGGTTCGCGTGCGCACGTCGTGTGGTGCGGATCACCCCGTCTTTCCGGAGTGCGCCCATGATCCGATAGACCTGGCGCTCCGAGTAGCCCGTCTGCCAGGCGATCCGGCCAATACTGGGGAAGACGTTGCCTCCGTCGTCGTCGGCGAAATTCGCTAGCACGAGCAGGACGGATTGCACATGCGGCGGGACATCCAAGCGCCACACCTGGCTCATCATCTCGACGCTCATAAGTTGCGGTCCTCAGGCCCGTGCCGCTGTTGGGCCGGCGAGACGGTCATCAGCGTTTCCTCGACCCTCTCCATTCCTTGCGCTTGTGCTCGCGCCTCATGTCTGCCGCTCGGCATCGAACAGCGTCGGCGATCCAGACGCGCGCATCTCGGCTCGCGCCTTCTCCAACTCGCGGCGCCGCTCTTCTGGTGTCAGTCTGGCGGTCCTCACTTCTGACCCTTGCTCTCTCTCTCTCTCTCTCTCTCTCTCTCTCGCGCGCGTTGCGCTCTGATTGCGCGGGTCTTCCGGACGGAGCTCATGCCGACACCTCGCGCGCCAGCCGTGAGTGCGTTAGCTCAACGGCGGTCC
>Ga0209810_1006442_pt1 | contig 10174 bp, 12 predicted proteins | sample Coa_R1_7_FD_187159 | JGI IMG/M metagenome (GOLD analysis project Ga0209810, IMG submission 187159) | Surface soil microbial communities from Centralia Pennsylvania, which are recovering from an underground coalmine fire - Coalmine... | ecosystem: Environmental > Terrestrial > Soil > Unclassified...
ACTTGTTAACCACTCGGATGAAAATCGCACCCTATAATCATCATGACTGGCTCCTTTCGCCCGAGCTCTTGGTCTTAAGCAAACAAAGTGTATCGGGTGACTGGAGCCGTCGTGGTTATGAAATCAAACGGTGCTCCACGCGTTCCTTTCGCGTGAGCTCGAGTGAGAAACCCTAGGGACCCGATCCATATGTGGACACATTATCGAAGCTGGTAGGGAATTCCTCCGCCAACACCAGGCGTTCGGAATGACAGACGGAAACGTTAGGCGGCGTCTTTGTGATCGAGCTCGTGCTCGTCCACATCTTTTCCGTGGATTGAGACGATCGGTTTGCGGTGATGGTCCATGTGGCCTGACTCGTCCACAACTGAATGCTCGACAGGCAGGCTTGCCGCTACGGCGTGATCGTCTTCAATGGCTTCGCCGTGCAGGCGACCATCATCTTCTGGCTGCGTACCGCTGTCGGCCATCATGGCGAGGATATTGCTATGAGTAGGGGTATATAGGTCAAGCGGAGTCGCCTCGTCGGGTTCAAACGGGATCAGCTCCTGCTTAGAGATATCCTTGGCCACACAGCATTAGATGAGCGCGGCCGACGATTTGGAAACTCCTGGCCAGAGCTGCTGATGAATTGCCCAGTGCAGGAGTCCACGTGAATTCCAGGCTCTCCGGTGTGGCCACCACAGCGCTGGGTACTGTCGAATAACCTGCTTCGTCCATAAAATGAGCGGCCAAGTCATCCCCAGAAAAATCTTTTCCGCCTCACAAATGTCCTGCTAAACAATTGCCCATCGATCGCAATTCGGATATCGTCGCGGGCGTGACGACTCCGCAGCAGGCTCCTTCAATCGCCGGCCATACCGCCGATGACAGAGCTTCCTCCTCAACCGGGATTGCAATTGCAGGTGCGCTCGCCGCAGTTGCCGTCTTGCTGCAGATGCTCACGAATGGCCGCTATGGATACTTTCGCGATGAACTTTACTTCATTGCTACCAGCAACCATCTGGCGTTCGGATACGTGGATTTTGCGCCGCTTTCTTCATTTCTGCTGAAGATCTCCCGCACTCTGTTCGGCACTTCGCTGCATGCGCTGCGCCTGCTTCCTGCTCTTGCCTTTGGCGGCGAGGTTTTGCTCACTGGATTCATTGCCCGGGAGCTCCGGGGAAAGACGTTTGCGATCTTCCTCGCCTGCGGCTCAGTGCTGCTGGGACCCGCATTCGTTGGCGAGACCACCCGTTACTCGATGAATGCCTTCGAGCCTCTCTTCTGGATGGGCTGCGTTTATGTGCTCCTGCGCGCGATTAATGACAATCGTCCGCAGTTGCTCATCTGGTGCGGGGTCCTTCTCGGATTGGGAATCGAGAACAAGCACTCGACGATGTTTTTCATCTTCGCGCTTCTCGTCGGACTTGTTGCCACGAAGGAGCGCAGGCTCTTGCGCACGAAGTGGTTTTGGATGGCGCTTGGCATCACCGTCTTACTTGCCATGCCGAACTTCGTCTGGCAGGTGCGCCATGGCTTCCCGACTTATGTCGATCTCAGCAATGTGAAGAGGACGCACAAGAACGTTGAGCTTCCTCCACTTCCGTTTCTCAAACAACAGGTAATGCGGTTGAATCCGCTGGCTGCAGTGATATGGATCGGTGGAGTCGGCTTTCTCCTGTTCCATCGTGACGGCAAAAGGTATCGCGTACTCGGGATCACCTATTTGGCCTTTTTGCTGCTGATGATGGGATTGAAGGCGAAAGACTACTATTTGACACCCATCTACCCGATGCTCTTTGCCGCAGGCGGAGTCTTCTGGGAAGAGATCACGCAGCTTCGGCCGCGGCTCGCCTGGGTGCGGGTAGCGATTCCGCTGGTTGTCTTTCCGCTTGGCATTGCGTTGCTGCCGTTCAACTTGCCGGTCCTTGCGCCGCAGAATATCGCTCCTTACATGGCGAAGTTCGGGTTTAAGCAATCGCAGACTGAAGTCGCGCATTCCGGACCTCTGCCGCAGCACTTCAGCGACGAATTTGGCTGGCCAGAGATGGTTCAGACTGTGGCAGGCGTGTATAACTCCTTGCCTTCCGATGTCCGCGCAAAGACAGGAGTCCTTGCGGGTAACTACGGCGAAGCCGGAGCGATTGACTTCTTCGGTTCGCAGTATGGTCTGCCGAAGGCGATCAGCGCTCACCAGAACTACTACTACTGGGGTCCGCGTCAATACACAGGCGAGAGTCTGATTCTGCTGCAATGGAGCCGCAGCGGAGCTCAGCGCTGGTGCAATTCAGTTGACGAAGGTCCTACGCTGAACCCTGAATGGGGAATGGCAGAGGAGCACTACACGATCTGGATTTGCCATGGCTTTAAAATGCCCCTCGATCAGGCGTGGGACAGATTGAAGCACTGGAATTGAGCAGCATCTTCCCTGGCCACAAACGACATCCAACTTCAACCAGAAGCAGCCCTGCTTCCGCATTCCCGTGCGTGAACTTCGAAGATTCCGATCGACTGTGATGGCTTGCGTCGCCGCTGTATTCTTGCTCGCCAATTCGATCCTTAGCGCACAATCTGATCACACGGTCATGCTGATGGCCGGCGGCACCTGGCATCTGCATAACCGCATCCCGCTTGGATCGGAGGCGCTGGTGCTGGAGCCGTCTCACCGCCCGATTCAAGTACTGGCGACGGCAGTGGCGCCACAGTTCGAGGGATGGAAGCTCGAAGGACGCCGCAGTACTCCGGTGCTGCTCGATGTTTCAGGGAAGCCAGTAAAAGAGCTGCCGCGGACCATCGACTTTCGCGTGACACTGAGCGCACGCGACAAGATATTCGACCCCAACCCGCTGCCGATCGAATCCAACAAAGACCTCAACGACTTTCTACTTGATGTTCGTTTCCAACTGCAGGTCTTTCGCGGAATGGACATGCGCGAAGTAAAACCTGTTGCCACAAAGGTCATCGGCATTCCTGCCGATGAACCATCGGACGAGCGCATCTACCGCGTCAGCTTCGATATCGGCAACGCCACACCCGAAGATCGCATTGTCCTGCTGATTACCGACGGCTCCGGTAATCGCATCAGCAAGTTTCACCTGGAATTTTTGTGATCCGTCCTCACCGATGCAGGTGAGCGACGATCCGAGGACGAAGCTGCTCCCACGGGCTGTGTCCGGCAAAAGGCACAAGCGGGAAGCTGACAACGAACATTGCGAGCGCAGCGATGCCCAGCAGGCGGCGTTTGCGATCGATCTCCGGGTATTCCGGAACCGGAGGATGATGCATCCAAGGCATGAGCAGGACGGCTCCCCACAATAACCATCCTCCCCACAAAAAGAATCCGAGAGGAAACAATACGAGTGCGGTGAGTCGCGTCGCTGTTCGATGGAAGCGCGGGAAGATGGAATAGACGATGTGGCCGCCATCAAGCTGACCCGCAGGCAGCAGATTCAGCGCCGTCGCCAGCATGCCGACCCAGGCGGCAATCGCGCTGGGATGCAGGTTTGCGTCCGACAGCGGAATTCGCGAGAACGGATGCAGTACTCGCCAGAGTCCGCTAAAAATCAACGGCAGGCCAAGGGGAGACCCGGAGGCATGTCCGAGTGACGGGGAAACAATCAACGACCCGATCAGAATCGGAACTGCTACGACAAAGCCCGCGATCGGCCCGGCCACGCCGATGTCCATGAGGGCCGTACGGTCTGGAATCGGCGAACGAATACGAATAAACGCGCCGAACGTGCCGATGACAGTCGGTGCGGGCAAAAAGAATGGCAGCGTGGCATAGACGTGGTGGCGCTTCGCATAGACGAAGTGTCCCATCTCGTGCGCCAGCAGAATGCACATCAGCGCGGCACTGAACGGAATCCCTAATAACAAGCGCGAAGGCTGCTGCAAGGTCCACATCACCGGCAGCAGGTCGTCGTCGGTGGAGAACTGGGGGGAACCATTGAGGTAGTTGTATTCGAGCCGCGCACCAACAATCAGCGTGCTGAAAATTGTCGCGAGGAGCAACAGCAGGTGCAGCCAGTATCTGCGCCGCGGAGGAAAGATGATGTGAACTTGATGCGGAGCCGCCGGATCAAGAACCTGGATGGGATAGCCGGAATCAGACATCAGGATGGGAGAAAGACCTATTTTCCCACATCGGCTCTCTAGCTATTCGATCGACTGCAATTCTTTCCCAGGCTTGAAGCGCACTGCTTTCCCTGGTGGGATGCTCACTTCGGCGCCCGTGCGCGGATTGCGTCCAATGCCGGTCTTACGCGGACGCACATTGAACACTCCGAAGCCGCGGAGCTCGATGCGATCGCCATTTGACAGCGCCTTCTTCATGCTCTCAAAAACGGTCTCGACAGCCATTTCCGCTTTGGTTTTGGTGATACCGGTCTTGTTCACCACTTCATTGATGATGTCGAGTTTGATCACAAATCGCTCCGCCGACGGTTTTCTGATGCAGGCGCAATTGAAGGCAGATGCTAGAGGAGTAGCCGCTCAAAGTCAACGGCAGGAAGACAAGTGCAAGGACCGACGCGCGCCCTCCCGCGGGTTCTTAGTTCGAGTGAAACGGAACTCGATTCCAAAACAAACACCCGGCCGAGGGCGGCCGCATGTCCAGGTATATCGATGCGCATTGTGTATCTTTCTGCAGTGGAAACTCTGCGCCTCGCAATTCGGTCGGCCGACAATCTGACGCGTGAAGATCCGGCGATCGCTGAATGTGCGGCAATCCTGCGCCGAGGCGGTCTGGTCGCGATTCCCACCGAAACGGTTTATGGACTCGCTGCGAACGCACTCGATCCTGCGGCGGTGGCTCGCATTTTCGAAGCGAAGGGACGTCCCACCTGGGATCCACTCATTGTGCATGTTTCGAGTTTTGAGATGGTCAGCAGGGTGGCCGTTGAATTTCCCGAAACGGCACAGAAGCTCGTTCAACGCTTTTGGCCTGGGCCGCTTACTCTACTTCTTCCCAAGTCGGCAAGTGTTCCATCCTCGGTCACGGCTGGGCGGGAGACGGTCGCAGTCCGTATGCCGGCACATCCTGTTGCGCATGCGCTTATTGCAGCGGCAGATCTGCCGCTGGCGGCGCCGAGCGCAAATCGCTTCGGACGGATCAGCCCAACCACTGCAGACCACGTCCTTAGCGAACTCAATGGCCGCATCGATGCTGTGCTCGATGCAGGGCCAACAGAAATTGGCCTCGAATCCACTGTGCTCGACCCGCTGCGCGCTCCGCCATTGCTGCTTCGCCCTGGCGGCGTCACGCGCGAACAGATCGAAGCCGTTCTTGGTCCAGTGGATCTCTATTCGCCTCCGGCGCAGGCAATAGGGCCGCAAGCTCTGGCCTCTCCGGGACTTGCCGCTAGGCACTACGCGCCAACTGCTCGTCTCATCTTGATTGATGGTGAACGCGCTGCCCTGCTCAACGCGGTGCGTGCCTACGTCGGCTCCGAAGGAGAGCGCGGCCAGTACGTCGGAGTCATGGCCCCGGATGATTGGATCGACGAGACTACTCTTGCGGGAGGCGGGATCGTTTTGTTCCCCTGGGGTGCGTGGGGAGATTGGCAACAGCTTGGAAGAAATCTGTTCGCGGGGCTTCGTTACCTCGATAAGCCTGGAGTGAGCGTCATTCTGTGTCCGCTACCGCCGGCTGAGGGCATCGGCTTGGCTCTACGCGATCGTTTGAGTCGAGCAGCGCGAACTTCCTAGCCCTAGTTTGTCATTCCGAACCGCCCGCTTTTGGCGGTGAGGAATCCCTCCACTATTCCAAGGCCAAATTGCATGCGCTAAAAAGCCCGAAGTTCAGGGATGTTCGCTCATCTCTGAATCAAACCGCAATGGCAAAAACACGATACTCGGAAGAATAGCGATTCCTCACCGCAAAACGCGCGGTTCGGAATGACAAAGGACTCCAGAATTACTTCTTGCCGTTCTCGCCGGCCTTGAACATGTAACGAATGCTCTGCTTGTAGATGAGCAGATTGGGTTGGCCGCTGCGATTCAGCTTGATGCAATTGCGATCGTACCAATCGATCCAGCCGTGTACTTCTTCGCCGTCTTTCAGCACTACGATCATCGGCGTGCGCACCTGCATTTGCTTCTGGAAGTAGAACGCTTCAGCGTGCGTCTGCTCCTGCGCATTGGCGCGTTTGGGTACGCGCTGCTCGGAGCTGGTGAGAGGTCTCTCCGCACTTGGGTCACGCCGTTGCGGCAGCGCGAGCGAAGGACGGATCAGCTTGCGGCTGATGAAATCGTCTTGCACCTGTTCTGAAACATTTTCCGGCGCTCGTCCCACCGCTGCGGAGTTGGAAAGATCCTTCATTGGCCCTTGTGGTCACTCAACCATACGCGTTTTGCGAGCGGCATTCCGCGCCACGTTATGCTGCGCGTGACAGAACTAGATTGCGCGGGAACGCCGAAAAACAGCAAATGGAAGCAGTTCGAGTTGGGCTAACCCTATCACACCTGTTGAGCAACAGCAAAGATAAGGTCGGAGCGAAGCTTTGCTTGCGAGGCTTCGAGTCGGCAACTGCTGAAAGCGAAAACCAAAGAGCGAACACGAAGGTCACGAAGGTAACGGATAGAGGTCACGGGGAGGCACATCGGTTCCTCGCTTCCCTTCCGTTTCCGCCTTGCGATTTGCAGTCTCAACGGATGAGCCGCTGAGCGAGACATGCGCGCGGCGCGCCAGAACGAGACCGATCGGCGTCACCGCGTGGAACGAAACGAGCCACAGCAGGATTCCCGCGCTCACGGCGAGTTCTCGTGGAAATCCCAACAGGTTCACCATGGCGACGATGGTCGCCAGTTGCGCTCCTCCGCCGACTGCGGGCAACTGCACGAGTCCGCCAATCATGCTGAAACCCATCAGCAGTAACGCAATGGAATAGGAAGCAGCGTGCAGTGAAGGATAGGCGCGTAGTGTGGCCACATACGACCATGCTGTGATCACCCAAATGGCGATGGAAATCGCCGCGAGCTGCACAAAGGAACGCTTGTCTTTTACGGTGTTCAGGCCCTCGGCGAAAACTTCCGCTCGACGCAACAAACGACGGCTCGCGGGAAAACGCACTGCAACGACGTTCTCGAGCCATTCGAAGATCCTCTCTCGCGCACGGCAGACCGCAATCGCGAGAACGGCCATGCCGATCGTAGTTCCTGCGGCGATCCATGCGGCGACGCGAAACTGTTTCAAATCGGGAAGGCCGCTGGCGAAGACGAAGGCCACCACCGCCATCACGATGAAGGCAGCCATGTCGAAGATGCGCTCGACCATCCACACGCCCATCTGCGAAGTCATCGTGAGGTTCGTGCGGCGAGCAATCATGTAGGGACGCACCAGTTCTCCCGGACGTCCAAGCAGCGCAAGACCGGTAAAGCCGATGAGAGTTGGCGAGAGCACATCGCGAAATTGCGCGTCGCGCATAGGACGTAAGAAGATCTGCCACCGCCACGCTCGCAATGGAAACGTAAGCAGCGAGAGCACAACAGCAATGACGAGCGGAGCCCAACTGAGTCCGCGGATTTCGGTGACGAAAGTTCCCCAATCGAAGGTTTGCCAGGAGCGCCACTGAAAAAAGACAAGCAGCGCGATCAATGCACTAACCGCCAATGTAATGACCTGCTTGGAATTCAGCCACCGACGTGGCTGTGGCAGGGTCTGGGCGAAAGAAGTCTCCGGCATCATCAACTCTCTTTGCGTTGTTTCGTGTGGATACTGGCTGAGATGCAAACGGGATATGCCGGAATGCCACGCGTATTCTGGAATTGTTAGGAGAGCAAACTGGAGCAACTCAATCTGTACAAATGAACTGGCACGACCAGATCATTCGATGACCCGATCTCCCGATCACCCGATTCTTTCTTCTCTCTCCAGACAAGCCGATCAGCTACAAACGATTCTGCGTTCCTGCGGGAAACAGGAGGTTCTTAGGTCACATCAGACTGCATAGCTCCTCTCGGGGTCTCGCCGTGCAGTCACTCAGATCGAAACACTACGTAATGACTCTCTTGTGCGTCGGAATCTTGGCGCTGGCGTCTATTTCGTGCGGACGCGGGGTTTCGGGCAGCATCCCATCAACGCTCACGGCCGGTGCCGATGCGAAAGTTACTCAACGCTTCGGATTGCACATGCACGATGCTATTCATCATTGGCCGTCGGTGACTTTCGGATACTGGCGTGTTTGGGATGCGGGAGTGAGTTGGCCCCAGATTGAAACTGCGCGCGGCCAATACAACTTCGCTTTGATGGATCAATACGTAGCACTGGCGCAGCAGCACAACATCAAGATGATCTACTGCGCAGGAAATACGCCGCAGTGGACCTCCACCGATCCTTCCCACGTTGGAACTCAAGGTCTTCCCGGCGCGACGGCTCCGCCCACCAACATTCAGGATTGGCAAGATTTCATAACAACCTTTGCTACGCGCTATAAGGGCAAAATCGATGCGTATGAGGTCTGGAACGAAGTCGATCTCGACGGCTATTGGACCGGCAGCGTGAGCCAGATGGTGCAGATCGCTCAAGTGGCATATCAGACGATCAAGCAGATCGATCCGAACGCGGTCGTGCTCGCACCTTCACTCGTCGCGGGCAATGGCAAGGACTATATGAAGAAGTTCTTCCAGGCCGGCGGTACCAGCTACTCCGATGCGGTTGCCTATCATCTGTATGACACGCAGATGAAGCCAGAGGAGAGCGTCGCAGATGTTTATGAGCCGACGCTCGCGATTGCACACTCGTTTGGGAAAGAAATCTGGGATACCGAGGTGGGATGGGGACCGTTTGGGACATTTCCTTCACAGCAAGCCGAAGCTGCGTTCACCGCACGCACGATGATTCTGCAGGCCGCCGAAGGCATTAATGTGATCGTCTGGTTTGCCTGGGATGATCGCGGACCATGGGTGAATCTTTACTTCGTAGGACCTGATTTTCAGACGCCGACGCCCGCCGCGATCGCGTTCAATCAAGTGCAGGCCTGGCTGCTCAATTCCTCGATCACGTGCTCGAACGCGCCGGATGGAACATGGCAGTGTACTGTCACGCCGCCAACAGGGTCGCCCAAGTACATCGTCTGGAATGCAAACACGAGTACGACTTTCAGTATTCCTTCGGGCTGGCAAGTGAAGACGCTCACCGACCTTGCCGGAAATACGCAATCCATTTCGGGAAGCACGATTAACATCAGCACTTCGCCTGTGCTGGTCTCGCCGTAGAGTCTTCGGAGGTCTTCCGCAAGATCTGACTGGATGTCTAGGCTCTGCCGCGCATTTTCGCCACCCACCAGCGCGCGCCGACAAGTAGAAACCGCCAATCATGGAAAAACTCCGGCGGCTTTCCTTCGAAGGCGTGTCCGACAAATTGAAAGATCCAGCCAATGACAAATAGAGAGAGCGCCAGTTTCCACAAGCCCGCAATAAAGATCGCGATTGGCGCAAGGATGAGCGAGAGGATAATCAGCGGTATGCCGATCGTGTGGCAGAGGCGATTGATCGAGTTCCGATGGCTGGCCGAATATTGAGCGATCCAGTCATTCCATGGCCGTCCAAAGAACACTTTCACCTCCGCCACAGTCCCGAAATGAAACGGCCGAACTACGCTGATGGCGTACTCGGCTGGCTCGGCGCTGGGTACGGCTGGGGTACGATCACTGGCTCTTCAGGGATGATGATCCATGCCACGAGGTAGCCGATAAAGCCGATACCGCCGCTGGCTAACGCTAGCACGAGCCAGACGAGGCGCACGAGCGTGACATCCACATCGAGATGACGCGCGAACCCCATGCACACGCCGGCAATCTTGCGTCCTTCTCTGGCACGCTCCAGCGGACGACGCGCTACGCGAGCGCCCAACTGACGTCCACAAGCCGAACAATAGAGGCAGTCATCTGCCATCGTGCGTCCGCAGAAATTGCAGTACATAGGTCCCTCCTGAGAATGGAAACGAACTCATCAGCGAAAAAGTTCCCGCAGCAGGGAATGGACGATAACCGACAGGGAATAGGCTTAATCGCGCCCGGCAACTCGCAACTAGCACAAACTCGGAATTCATCTGTTCCAGCGAGCTGAAGTGCACCCTTGAGTTGAGACAGTGAGTTTAGCAATGGCAGACGTTGTTCAGTTCAATCATTAGCCGGGATGGGGTGCAGGGGAAGGGGCGGCGTTTGAGCCCCTTCCCTTGCACCATCAACGT
>Ga0209810_1006443_pt1 | contig 10173 bp, 8 predicted proteins | sample Coa_R1_7_FD_187159 | JGI IMG/M metagenome (GOLD analysis project Ga0209810, IMG submission 187159) | Surface soil microbial communities from Centralia Pennsylvania, which are recovering from an underground coalmine fire - Coalmine... | ecosystem: Environmental > Terrestrial > Soil > Unclassified ...
GGTCGCTCAGAGACCTCAGGGGCGCGGCAGCCGCGTCGCCTCGAGATCGAGGTCACGCTCGATCTCCCGGAGCAGGTCGGCGGGCGCGGCCCGGCGCGCGGCCAGCTCGTGCAGAGCCTTGCGCTGAGCGTCGATCAGCCGCGCACGCAGCTCCCGCTCACGGCGGAGATGCTCGGGGCCGGCGTCGTGCTCGTCGCGACCGAGCCGCCGCTCGATTCCCTCGAGTCGCATCTCGTAGACGTCGCGGAGCCTCGAGAGCATCCGCTCGGGAATCGCCTCCTCTCCCTTGGCCGCCTGATCGAGAACGGTCAGGGCGGCATGGGCCACGTGCCGGCGCGCCTCGAGCGAGAGCCGCAGACGCACTTCGCTCTGGCCGAGCTTCAGCCAGCGGATCAGGGGTCCGAGCGTGAGCCCCGGGAGGAGCAGCGTCACCATGATCGCCGCGAAGGACAGGAAGACGATCAGTCCGCGGTCGCCCGGCCCGTTGCGGGCGATCGCGAGCGGCAGCGAGAGGGCGGCGGCCAGCGAAAGCGCGCCGCGCATACCACTCCAGCCGAGCACGAGCTGGTCGCGCCACGCTTGCCGCAGCGTTCCCCCCGGCAGGCGGCGGCGGATCGCGGGGATCGCGACCGGGAGGGCGTACATCCAGGCCAGCCTCAGGGCGATCACGGTCGCGCTGATCGCGGTGACGTATCCGGCGAGGCGTCCGGTGCCGAGCTCGTGGATGCCCTCGGTGGCGGCACGGAGCTGGAGCCCGACGAGCAGGAACAGGAGCGCGTTGAGGATGAAGCTGGCCGTCTGCCAGAAGGGGCGCGAGCGAAGCCGGGTCCCGGGCGAGAGGATGTCGGCCGAGCGGGTCGCGATCACGATCCCGGCAGCGACCGCGCTGAGCACGCCGGAGACGCCGGCCCGGTCGGCGGCGATGTAGGCGGCGTAGGCGGTGATGATGCCGACCGCGATCTCGAGGTCGGGGTCGTCCATCCTTCCGCGGATCCACGCCGAGACGGCGCCGATCGCCACGCCGATCGCGGTCCCGCCGAGGCTCACCGCCACGAACTGCAAGATGCCGTGGCCGATCGAGAAGGCGTGGGCGCCGACGGCGGCCAAAGCGACCTTGAAGGCGGTCAGCGCGGTGCCGTCGTTGACGAGCGCTTCGCCCTCGAGCAGCGTGGCGATCCGCTCGGGCGCGCCGAGGCGCTCGATGATCGCGGTGGCCGCGACCGGATCGGTGGCGCCGAGGATCGCGCCGAGCACGAACGCCTCGGGCCAGTCGAGGCCCGCCAGGTAGTGGCCGACGACGGCCACGGCGGCCACGGTGGCGAGCACGAGGCCGACGGCGAGGGTGAGGATGCTCCGCAGGTTGTGGCGAAGCTCGGCGGGCGACGTGGAGACGGCGGCCGAGTAGAGCAGCGGCGGCAGGAATACCAGGAAGACCACGTCCGGCGGCACCCTGACGGTCGGCACCCCGGGGATCGCCGCCAGCACGGCGCCGCCGATCACGAGCACGATCGGGTAGGGAACGGCGAGCGCCCGCGCCAGTCCGGCGAGCAGGGTCGCCGCCGCCAGCAGCGCGAGGAGCAGCTCCATGTTCGGCATCGGTCAGGCCGCCGACCGGGCGCCGGAGTGCAGGCTGGAGAATGGCAAGTCTCGCCCCCGAAGCTACCCGACAGGAGGACCAGCCATGGGTTTCGACCAGTACCACGAGCCACCCCACGATCTGCCGGAGGAGGCGCGGACGTTCGCGCGCATGTGCGCCTCGCTGACCGAGGAGGCGGAGGCGATCGGCTGGTATCAGCAGCGGATCGCCGTCGAGCGCGACGACGAGGCCAAGGCGATCATGCGAAACGCCCAGGAGGAGGAGTTCAAGCACTTCTCGATGGACCTCGAGTTCCTGCTCAGGCGAACCCCGACCTGGCGTGAGATCGCCCGTGGTGTCCTGTTCCAGGAGGGCGACATCGTCGAGCACGGCGAGGAGGCCGAGGACGCGGCGGGCTAGGCCGAGGAGCCCAGGACGCGGCGGGCCGGCCCGACGCTAGGCGACGGATATCTCCCCACACCGCCGGGCCCGCGCCTGGGCGTGGTGATCGGACCCCGGATAGCGAGCCTGAAACCCCACGCCCCACGAGGACGGCGGGGGTTTGGGGACCTGAGGGCGGCGACGGCGGGGGTTTGGGGACCTGAGGGCGGCGGCGGCGGGGGTTTGGGGACGCGACGACAGCGGCCGGGGTCCGGAGGCGACGACGACGTTTGGGCGCCGGCCACGACGCGACGATCGAGAAACGACCGTCGCCGGACGAACTCGGGGCGCGTTAGCCGCGCCGCCGCCGGGAACACTCACCTCATGAAGAAGGTCCTCGAGCTCATCCTCTGCATCCTCCATCCGGTCGCCGTCGTGCTGATCTGGATCAGCCTGCTCGGCCGAAGCGACATGGGGGCGGTCCCGAAGCTGACCTGGGGCGTCGCCTCGCTGGTCCCGCTGGTGCCGTTCCTATACGTGCTGACCGGGCACGACTTCATCTGAACACGTGCCGGGCGGTGGGCGGCGCGGGCGCGAACCGCCCGTTGCCGCCGAACGCGAACACGCGTTGGATCAGCGGGTTGCGGTGGCGGATCCACGCCCCCAGCGCGACGGCCTCGCCACCCACGTCAAGCTTCGGCCCGACGGTCGTGCAGCCCAGGTGCGCGAAGTCGAATCCCCCCTCGATGCCCGCCCGCACGATCTCGACGAGCAGCCGGAAGTACGCGGACTCGCCGCGGCCCGCCTCGGCCTCGAAGCCGCACTGGAGGAAGTGCAGCCACGGGCGGTCCTCGAGCAGCAGCCCGAACACGGCGATCGATCCGTCCGGGCGTCGCAGGACGAGCGCGCTCAGCTCCGGCAGGACGGCCGCGGCCTCGAAGAAGGCCTCGCCCAGGACCTCGCGCTTGGTCTCGGTCGCGCGGTCATACACGCAGCGCCACAGCCGTGCGAGCTCGCCGGCGAGCGGCGCGAAGTCCTCGATCCGCTCCACCCGCAGATGCGCCGAGCCCTCGAGGATGCAGCGGGTGCGCCGGCGGTACTTGGACCGCATCGCCGCCAGGTAGTCCTCGAAGGTCGCGAAACCGAGCGACACGACGACGGTCGGGAGGGACCGCACCGAGGAGAAGCCGCTGCCACGGAGCGCGCGCGCAAGCGGACCGCCGGGCGCAACGAAGTCCTGCACGACGATCATCCCCACGCGCAGCCGCTCCGCCTCCCGAACGGCCGCGCCGACGATCGCGTCGGCCGCCTGCTCGGGGTCGGTTCCGGGCGCGTGCAGCAGAGGATCCATCCTTGCCGCCGGGGCTCCGATCTCGTAGACGGGCGTCGTCAGGAAGCGCGGCCAGCGGCTCCGCACGAGGTCGACGACGCCGGGCACCGCCGAGTGCTGGACGGCCGCCATGTCGAGCACGTAGCGGTATGCGGGAGCCGCGGCGAGCAGCCTTCCCGTGCCCGGCTCGCGCACGACCAGCGGCCGGGAGGCCAGCCCCGGCAGCTCGGCGCGCTCCCATGCCCTCAGAAAACCGTGTCGCAGCCCGCCGCCCCCCCGGTGGACGAGCGCGTCCCATTCGCCGGCATCGACGCGCGCCAGACCCGGCACGACCTCTGCCGACAGGGAGCTCGCCCGGCGGCGGCGCCAGCGGATCCGAAGACGACGGTCCCCGGCGCCCCAGCCGTCGAAGCGCATCTCGTCCCCACGCAATGGGCGCAGCTGACGCAGCACGTCGCGACGCGTCGCGCCGGGCGGCAGCTGGACGCCCGGGGTCAGCGCCTCGCCGATCCTCGCGAGCTCACCGCGCGGCCAGCGCATGTGGAGCCCGGGCCGCGCCACGATCGTGTCGGCCGGCTCCTCGCCCTCGAGCGCCCGCGCCGCGATCAGAGGCAGGTCGGCGCCCGCGGCGATCGTCAGCGGCAGCCAGCCGTAGGTGCGCGCCCCGATCTCCATCAGCCGCGGCGCGCCGCCCGAGTCGATGTGGTACTGGACATCGCCGAGACCCTCGAAGCCGAGGCTGCGCAGCAGCTCGAGCGCTTCGCGCACGCCGGGCTCGCCGGCGCCGACCGTTGCCCGCCAGACCGCCGAGCCGCCGCGGATCGGGCATTGCGAGAACGCCTCGCGCGCTCCCCAGGCGAGCACCCGGCCTGAGCGCAGGACGGCGGCGACGCCGATCGAGCGCCCCGGCACCCACTGCTGCACGAGCGGCATCTCGAACCCGATCGCCAGGTAGGCCTCGACGCTGCGCCGCAGCTCTCGCTGATCCGCCGCGAACGCGAGCCGCGCGCCCCGCATCGCGTTGCCGGCCCGCGCGTAGGAGCGACGCGGCTTGACCACGCACGGAAAGCCGATCTCGCGTCCGGCCGCCACCGCCTCGGCGACCGTATGCGGCTCGGCGCAGACGGGCGTCCCGAAACCGGCGGCGGCTGCCTCGGCCAGCGTGCGCGACTTGTCGATCGCCAGGCGCGCCGACTCACGATCGCCACCGAGAACCCGGGCGCGGCCGAGCAGGCCGACGGTCTCGTAGACGAGCTCGAGCGAGGCGTCCTCTCCCGGCACGACCAGACCGACCCCGTGGCGGCGGATCGTCTCCGACACCGCACCGGTGAAGCCACGGATGTCGGCGCACGGATCGGGGAGCCGGACGGCGGCCTCGCAGAAGCGCGACCGGCACGACTTGGTCCCGGCCGGCGCCAGCACCCGCCAGCCGGCCCGGCCGAGCGAGCTGACGACGGCACGCGACGCCCAGCCGTGGCCGTCGGTGATCAGCGCGACGCGAGGGAGCGCCTCGGCGGCGGCGGGAGCTGGATCGGGCACGGCGGCGACAGCCACGCGGCCTGACTACCCCTCCCCCGGCGGGCCGAGTACGTGACGGTGTGAACGATTACGTCAGCGCGCGGCGAGGCTGCGGCGGCCGAGCCCCAGCCCGAGACTCGCGTAATTGCGGAACAAGTGGTGCTCGGCCTTCGAGAGCACCTCCTCGAGCGCCCGCACGAACCCTCGCAGTTCCTCCTCGGCGATGACGAGCGGCGGGAGCGCCTTGATCACGTTCATGTGGTGACCCGCGACCTGCGTGAGGATCCGGTGCTCGCGGAACAGCGGCACTGTCACGAGCTGCGAGAAGAGGCCGGGCTGGCGTCGCTCGATCGCCTCCCAGAGCCGCCGACCGGCGCGCCCGGCCGGCGGTCCCAGCTCGATCGCCCAGATCAACCCGAGCCCGCGCACCTCGCGCACGATCTCGAAGCGCTCGACGAGCGGCAGGGTCAGCTCGAGCAGGAGCCTCCCCATCGAGGCGGCCCGCTCCACGAGGCTCTCGCGGTCGATCACGGCCAGCGCCGCCAGCGCCGCGGCCGCCGCGAAGTCCCCGTTGCCGAAGGTGGAGCCGTGTACGACGCTGCGCTCCATCGAGTCGAACGTCCCGTCGAACACGCGGCGGCTGGCGAGGAGCGCGCCGACCGGCACGTAGCCGCCCGACAGCGCCTTGGAGAGGGTGACGAGGTCGGGCTGGATCCCCCAGTGCTCGAGCGCCAGGAAGCGGCCCGTGCGGCCGAGGCCCGTCTGCACCTCGTCGGCGATCAGCAGCGCCCCGTGCTCCGCGCACAGTCGCGCGGCCTCAGTCAGGTAGCCCTCGGGCGGCAGGTACACCCCCTTGCCCTGGACGGGTTCGACGATGAACGCTGCGACATCCCCCAGCCGCAGCTGATCGGCAAGCGGCCCGACCTCGCCGAACGGAACCGCCGTGCAGCCGGGCAGCAGCGCGCCGAACCGCTCGCGGAACTCGTCGTTGCCGTTGATCGACAGCGAGCCCAAGGTGAGGCCGTGGAACCCGCGCTCGCAGTAGACGATCCGATCCCGGCCCGTCGCGGCGCGCGCCAGCTTGAGCGCACCCTCGACCGCCTCGGTGCCCGAGCTGCACAGGACCGCGGCGTCGATCGATGCCGGCGCCCGCGCGACGAGAGCCTCCGCCAGCACCCCCGCCAGCGTCGAGACGCCGAGCTGCGGCAGATGGGGCAGGTCGAGCTCGAGCACACGGGACAGCTGGCGCCTCACCTCCGGGTGGTTTCGACCGAGCGAGAAGACGCCATAGCCCGACAGCAGATCGAGGTATTCGTTGCCGTCCCGGTCGATCAGATGCGATCCGCGGCCGGCCACCCAGTCGCGGTCGAACCCGAGCGTGCGGATCACGCGCCCGAGCTGCGGGTTGAGGTAGCGCTGGTTGAGGTCCATCGCCTCCCCCGCGCGCAGATCGAGGAGCTCGGCCACATCGGGCCACGAAGCGGATCCTGGTGCGCGACGAGCACGATCGTCTGCGGCCATGGGGCTATCTTGCCGCAGCGCTGCGGCGACCGGTCCCCTGGTAACAGCGATGACATCGCACAGGGAGCCGGTCCGGCCCCGGGTAAGGCGCAGTTGTGAGCGCTTCCCGACGGGTCCTCTGTGTCGCGCCCCGGCACACGCATTCCTTCGGCACGTTCGACCACGCCTTCCCGCTGGTCGGCGCCAGGGCGTTCATGCCGCCGCAGGGGATCCTCACGATCGCCGCCTACCTACCGGCTGAATGGGAGGTCCGTTTCGCCGACGAGAACATCGCGCCGCTGAGCGACGCGGACCTCGCCTGGGCTGAGGTGCTGATGACGACCGGGATGCACGTCCAGCGCGAGCGCATCGACGCGATCATCCGCCGCGCCCGCCTCGCCGGGACCCTCACCGTGCTCGGCGGCCCTTCGGTGTCGGCGGCCCCCGACTGGTACCCCGAGCCGGACATCGTCCACCTCGGCGAGCTCGGTGACGCGACAGACGCGCTGATCGATCGCCTCCGCCAGAGCGTGGAGCCCGCCGCCGCGCAGGAGGTCTACCGAACCGAGGAGCGCCTTGCGCTCGACGAGTTCCCGGTTCCCGCCTACGACCAGATCGACCTGAGCCAGTACCTGCTCGCGAGCGTCCAGTGGTCGAGCGGCTGCCCCTACCGCTGCGAGTTCTGCGACATCCCGAGCCTCTACGGGCGCAGGGTCCGCCTGAAGGCGCCCGAGCGCGTCACGGCCGAGCTCGACGCGATGCTCGAGCGCGGCAACCCCGGCGCCGTGTACTTCGTCGACGACAACTTCGTCGGCAATCCGAAGGCGGCGCGGGAGCTGCTCGAGGCTCTCGTCAGCTGGCAGGAGCGCCGTGGCTTTCCCGTCGCCTTCTGCTGCGAGGCGACGATCAACGCCGCCAAGCGCCCGGAGCTGCTGGAGCTGATGCGCGAAGCCAACTTCCACACGATCTTCTGCGGCATCGAGAGCCCCGACGTCGAGGCGCTGCGCGGGATGCGCAAGACGCAGAACGTGAGCCTGCCGGTGCTCGACGCGGTGCGCACCTTCAACTCCCACGGGCTCGAGGTCGTCTCCGGGATCATCGTCGGCCTCGACACCGACCATCCCGGTTCCTACCCGGCGATCCTGCGCTTCATCGAGACCTCACAGATCCCGATGCTGACGATCAACGTCCTGTACGCGCTGCCGCGCACGCCGTTGTGGGAGCGCCTCGAGGCGGCCGGCCGGATCGCCGAGGACCGCGCCGGGCGCGTCTCGAACGTCGAGTTCCTGCTCCCCTACGACACGGTCCTGCACGGCTGGCGGACGCTCGTCCGCGAGGCGTACCGCCCTGATGCCCTCTACGCCCGCTTCCGCCATCAGATGGCTCACACCTACCCCAACCGCCGAAACCGCGGCGTCGCTGCCCAGCGGCCGTCACTTGCGCAGCTGAGGCGGGCGCTGCCCGTGCTCAGCCGCCTGCTCTGGCACGTCGGGCTGCGCGCGGACTACCGCCGCGAGTTCTGGCGGACGGCTCGGATCGCGTGGCACGGCGGCCAGATCGAGGCGCTGATCAGCGCCGCGATCGTCTCGCACCACCTGATCTGCTTTGCGCGCGAGGCGCTCGCACCCGGAGGCGAGGCGTCCTTCTACAGCCCGCGGGCGGGTTCAGAGCTCGGTGCGGTCGAAGACCTCGAGGACGTGCACGACCCGCTCGGTCGTGACCTCGTGCATGACCAGGCCGGCGCAGCCTAGCGCCGCGATCACCAGTCCGTTGGCGAGCGTCAGCCAGCGGCTCACGTCCGGCTCGAACACGGCCGCCTGCACGATCTCCCACGCGGCGACGCTCGCCATCGCGCCGCCGAGCGTCGACCCGACCCCGATTCGCCGCCCGAACAGCCGCAGCTCGCGGTCGCCCTCGAAGCGGCGCCGGTGCACGAGCCAGCCGACGAACCACAGCGAGATCAGCGACGACGCGACGCCGATGCCGAGGCCCACCCACTTGACCGCATTCGGCCCGAACGCAACGGACGAGACGACCAGCAGGAACGCGGCGCCAAGTGCTCCAAGGTTGAAGAAGAACGGCTCGCGTCTCATAGGGTGATTCGGTCGGCTGCCAGCGGCAGGCTATCTCTGGCGGCACGCGTCCGCAAGAAGCTCAGGCAGGTGCTGATCGCATCCTCGATCGTCCGCCAATCCAGCGCTTCGGGCCGGTCCGAGGGCCAGTGGTAGTTGCGCGGCAGTTTCGTGTCCTCGACCGAGGCGAGCGTCACCACGGGATAGCCCGCGCGCAGTGCGATGATCGCGTCCGTCGCGGCCACGGTTCGAAGGCCCCTGCCGATCTGCACCCCGGCCCGAGCCGCGGCTGCCGCCAGCGCCTCGCGCATCGCCGTCGGGTAGTCGCGCATCCGCAGCATCCCCTCCCCCTCGAGGACGATCAGGTGGCTCCCGCCGAGGCACTCGAGGCACAGGAACTCCGTGTGAGCCGGGTCGAGGTTCCCGAAGTGGCGGCGGCCAAACGCCTGCATGCCCTCGCTGAAGGACTCCTCGGAGCCGGTCGAGACGAGCAGCACCCGGAGCCCGTCGAGCGGCTCGGCGCGCAGGTCCTCGGCGACCGCGAGCAGAACCCCGACGGCGCTGAGGTTGTCGTTGGCGCCGGGGACGACCGGTCGCGCGGCGACGTCGAGCATCGCCGCGCTCGCCCCGATCGCGAACAGGAGACCCAGCCCGACCACCCGCCGCCGGCCGAGCACCGTGCCCAAGCCGATCAGCGCCGGGCCGAGCCACACCGCGTAGAGGATCGGCAGGGTGTGACTCGAGCGCTCGTGCTGGCGGGGGAAGAGCCGGGGTCCGATCCTCCCGAGCGCCGGGTGGAAGACGATCCCGGAGTGGGCGGCGTCGTGGTGGGCGACGAGGACGACCGTGTCGCGGGCGGAGCCGTCGCCCGCCTCGGCGACGACGTTCCACGTGGGGCGGTGGCGGAGCAGCCCCCGGCGAAACCAGCGCCGGCCGTGCCCGAGGTCATCCCAGAGCGCCGCGGCACAGGTGAGCGCCGTGGCCAGGGCGAGGGCGCGCATGCGCGGCGTCGGCCGGCGCAGAGCCCGCAAGCCTGCGCCGGCCGCCATCAGGTTGGCCAGCGTGATCGGCCACCAGTAGCCGCCGTGGGCCAACTCGCGCTCGACCTCGGCGTCGAGGCCGAGCTCGCGCAGGCGCCCGGCGATCCACTCGGCGGCACGGCGCTCCCCATCGGACGCCGAGGGGCGCTCGAACTCCGCGAGCTTCTCGATGGCGGTTCGCCATGTGACAGTCGGCTGGACGGTACGGTTCACTTGAGGTAGTTACGAGGACGGTACCCAACCGCGGGAGAGCGCCAGTGGCAGAGAAAACCGTACGTGAGCGAGCCGCCCAGGCCGGTGCCGGGCCGGGCGCCGGCACGCCGATCGAGGTCCGCCCGGTGCGCACACGCCGCGAGCTCTCGCAGTTCATCCGCCTGCCCTGGCGGCTGTACCAGAGCTCGCCGAACTGGGTGCCGCCGCTCGTCTCGGAGCGCAAGCGCCATCTCGACCGCAAGCGCAACCCGTTCTTCGAGCACGCCGAGGCCGAGTACTTCCTGCCTGGCCGCGGCAACGAGCCCGTCGGCCGCATCACCGCCCACGTCGATGAGCGCCTCAACGAGTTCCAGGACAACCGCTGGGGGCTGTTCGGATTCTTCGAGTCAGAGCGCGACCCCGGCGTCGCCGCCGCCCTGCTCGACGCCGCCGAGGCCTGGCTGCGCGAGCGCGACCGCGACCGGATCATCGGCCCGTTCGACTTCTCGACCAACCACGAATGCGGGGTGCTGGTGGAAGGCCACGAGCTGCGCCCGCAGATCC
>Ga0209810_1006445_pt1 | contig 10168 bp, 7 predicted proteins | sample Coa_R1_7_FD_187159 | JGI IMG/M metagenome (GOLD analysis project Ga0209810, IMG submission 187159) | Surface soil microbial communities from Centralia Pennsylvania, which are recovering from an underground coalmine fire - Coalmine... | ecosystem: Environmental > Terrestrial > Soil > Unclassified ...
ATCGCGCTGTGGGGGTGGCCATCGTTTCCTTGCCGTGGTGGCTGCAAAGCTCTGCGGCGGCGGTGACGCTGGCAATGGCTCTGGTGTCGGGTCTGTTCGCACTGCGTTCGCTGCGGGGGATCGAACCGGCCATGCTGCTGCGCTGATACGCGATTTTTCACTAGCCCGGAGCGCCAGCGACGGGCGCTTCGGCCCGTCGCTGGCGCTCCGGGCTAGTAGGTAGGGGGTTCCGAGGAACGGCTGTGATGATTGGCGATTCGCTGGTAACGCCGGCTCTCCAAGGAGCGCATCTGACCCGCAGCTTCGGCGAAGGGGAGATGAAGACGACCGTCCTTCATGACGTGTCGATCGAACTCTACTCCGGGCAGATCACGCTTCTGATGGGGCCGTCCGGCAGCGGCAAATCGACGCTATTGGCCATCCTTTCGGGTTTGCTGCACCCGGATAGCGGCAGAGTAATGGCCCTGGGACACGACCTGTGGGCGATGTCTGATTCAGAGCGCGAGCGTTTTCGGCTACGACACTGTGGTTTTATTTTTCAAGGGTATAATTTGTTCAACGCCCTGACAGCCCGGCAGCAGTTGGAGATGGTGGTGCGCTGGGGCGAAGGCGCCTCAGCCCGCGACGCCCGCCGCCGTGCCGATGACACGCTGGCGCTATTGGGTCTGTCCAAAAAGGCCCATCTGCGGCCAACCGAATTGTCCGGCGGAGAAAAACAGCGCGTGGCCATTGGCCGAGCGCTCATCAAGGAACCGAACTTCTGTTTCGCCGATGAACCGACCAGCGCCCTGGACTGGAAAGTGGGCCAGCAGGTCATTGAGCTGCTGCGCAGTGCCGCTCACGATCGCGGCGCTACCGTACTGGTCGTCGCCCATGACGCCCGCATCATCGACTTCGTTGATCGCGTGGTCTACATGGAAGACGGTCGTCTGAAGCAGCAGGAGGAACACGAGCCGGTTTTGCACACCCTCAAACAGACGAGGTGAGCCAATGAAAGCGGAGATCCTCGATTCCACGTCCTCTCCGTCCAACGGAGAGGTCCACTATAAGCTGCCGGTCCCCTCATCCTCTGCGCCCCTGCGGCACTGGCGACTGTCGTCGATCGCGGTTTCCTTGGGCGTCCTTCTGCTATTGGCGTCGGCTACGATCGTGGTCATCAGCCTGCGTTCGCACGCCAGCCCTACGTCTGGGCCTAAAACCTCCGCTGCCACATCCGCCGACGACAATCGCTGGTCTTCGATGGGTTATGTCGATATTGAAGGGGGGATTACTCCGCTTTATCCGGCTCAGTTGGGACGAGTCATGAGTGTTGAAGCCAAGGAGAATGAGCCGGTCAAGGCGGGGACTGTGCTGTTTCGCATGGAAGATACGGTGCCGCAGTTGAAAGTCCGCCAAGCTCAGGGCGATCTCGAAGGTGCGCAAAAACAGTTGGCCATTGCTGAAGCGGGGGTTGACGAGGCGGACAAGCAGATCGAGGCCCAAAAGACAGCCATTGCCGTGGCTCGAAAAAGAGTGGAGATGGCTCGCCTTGCTTATAACAAGCAGAAAAACTTCGAGGAGAAAGGACTGGAAGGCGATAAGGCAACAGTGCAGGGCGCGAAGCTCGCCGTCGAGCAGGCGGAGCTGGGAGTACAAGGTGAGCAAAAGAAACTTGCCGTGATGGAGGCCGCAAAGCGCAAGGCGGAGGGCTATGTGGCGGCGGCGAAAGTGAACGTCGCGGCCAAGCAGGCCCAGCTGGACGAAGCGCGAAACGCCGTCAACGAATGCGTCCTCCGCGCCCCCGTCGATGGCACGCCGTTGCGCATCTTCATCAACAAGGGCGAGGTTCTCGGCGCCAATCCGCGCCAGCCGGCCATCCAGTTTGCGGCGGCAAAGCCCCTGCTTGTCCGCGCCGAAGTGGAGCAGGAATTCGTCGGCCGCGTCCGCCCCAATCAGAACGTCATCATTGAGGACAGCGTGACGAGCGACGAGTTAGCCCGCGGCAAAGTGGCGAGCCTGGCGCTCTGGTACGCGCCGCGCCGCACGGCCAATGCCGAGATCATGACCATGAATAGCGATACGCGCACTCTGGAATGTCTCATTCACATCGAGTCCACTTCGCGCACCCTCCGCATCGGCCAGCGCGTGCGCGTGCAGTTCCCCGATTGAAGTTCTCCTCCGCTTCCGCTAAGAATCTGTTGCGAGGCGAGCGGGGCGTGTTAACGCCCCGGTGCTTCATACCGGGGCGTTAACACGCCCCGCTCGCCAGCAATGGACGCTAACCTCAAGCGGAGAGAACACGCATGAATAAGACCAAGGGCGAACAATTCGCCGGGGTGACGGTGGCGCTGGTAACGCCCTTTCGCAACGGCGACATCGATTTCGCCGCTCTACGCCAGCTCGTAGACTGGCACATCGAGCAAGGCACTGATTGCCTCTCGCCGGTCGGCACCACCGGCGAATCACCGACGCTCGATCATGAAGAACACGAGCGCGTCATTGCCGCCGTCATCGAGCAAGCGCGCGGACGCATCAAGGTCGTTCCCGGCACAGGCTCCAACAGCACGCGCGAAGCCATCCGCCTGACGCGCTTTGCCAAGCGGGCCGGAGCAGACGGCGCGCTCATGGTCGGCCCTTACTACAACAAGCCGACGCAGGAGGGTTATTTCCGGCACTTCGCCGCCGTCGCCGAAGCCTGCGATTTGCCGATTGTGCTTTACAACATTCCCGGTCGAACTGCCTCGAACATTGTGCCCGAAACGATTGCGCGCCTGGCGGAGATACCCAGCATCGTCGCCATCAAGGAAGCGACTGGCTCGCTCGATCAGGCGTCGCACATCGCTTCGCTGTGCAATCTGACCATTCTTAGCGGCGACGACAGTTTGACGTTGCCGTTGATGAGCATTGGCGGACGCGGCGTGGTGTCGGTGGTTGGCAATCTGATTCCGCGCGATCTCAAGGCGTTGGTTTCGGTGTTTGATGCAGGCAAACCGGCCGAGGCGCTGCACTGGCATCGCCGTCTCTTTCCGCTGTGCCGCGATATGCTGAGCGTGGCCACCAATCCGATTCCCGTAAAGACGGCCCTGAAACTGCTGGGCCGCGGCAACGGCGAATTGCGTCTGCCGATGTGTCCCCTCGACGCCGCCGGCGAGGCGCGCATCGCCCAGACGCTGCGTGCTTACGGATTGTTAAATTGAAGATTTCACCGCGGAGCACGCAGAGAGCGCAGAGAAAAGAAAAAAGAACCATAAGAAACAAGTCAGTTTCCATTTTTGTTATTTTCTCTGCGCTCTCTGCGTTCTCTGCGGTGAAATCTTCATTCCTGAGAGGAGGCAGCATGGAATCGTTCCGCAATCGCGTCGCCTTGATAACCGGAGCGGCCAGCGGCATCGGCCGGCAGCTCGCCCTCAGCCTCGCTGCCGAGGACGCACGCATCGCCGCCCTCGACCGCCAAGCCGATGCCCTCGACCGGCTTGCAAGCGATCTCAAGGGCAAAACCGTCGCCTGCGCCGTCGCCGATGTCACCGACCTTGCCACGATGCGTGCGGCGGTGACGCGCTTGGAGGAGCAAATCGGCCCGACCGATTTGCTCGTGGCCAGCGCCGGCGTCGGCATCGAAACGCCGGCCGAGACGTTTCGCGCGGAGGATTTCACGGCTCAGATCCAGGTCAATCTCATCGGCGTTATCAACACGCTGGACGCGGTCCTGCCCGGCATGTGTCGGCGGCAGAGCGGCCACATCGCGGCCCTGTCCAGCATGGCCTCCTATCGTGGATTGCCGCACATGGGCGGCTACTGCGCCAGCAAGGCCGGACTCAACAGCCTCCTCGATGCCCTCCGCGTCGAGCTACGGCCCAAGGGCATCGCCGTGACGACCATCTGCCCCGCCTGGGTCCGCACCCCCTTGACAGCGCCCCTTGCTCTGCCCGATAAGGAAGTGATGGAAGTAGAGGACGCTGTTCGCCTTATCCTTGCTGCTCTGCGTGCGCGCAAGCCGTTCCTGGCCTTCCCTGCCAAGAGCGTCTGGCAGGGACGCTTGCTGCGGCACACGCCGCTCTCGATCAGTGATTGGCTGATGCGTCAATGGGCGCGCAAGATGAAAAAACTGAGGCGGTGATGGAATCGCTGTTTCGCTATGTCGCTCCGCCGACGCGATGCGGCTATCTGCCGCACCAGAAATGGAGCCTCGAATACGAGTACATTCACGCGATCACGCCGGGCGAGTACCTCTCCCGCATGATCGACAATTGGCGGCGCTTTGGCCACATGCTGTTCCGTCCCGCTTGTCAAAACTGCCGTGCCTGCCGGTCGCTGCGCGTTGTCGTTCCGCGTTTCCGGCCGGATCGCAGTCAAAAACGCTGCCGCCAAGCCAACGAAGGTGTGATTGAGCTGCGCATCGGCAAGCCCAGCGTCAACCGGACCAAGCTCGCCCTGTACGACCGCTATCATGCGTTTCAGGCCGACAAGAAAGGCTGGCCTGAACATGCGCCGCGCGATGCGTCCAGCTATGCCGATTCGTTTGTACATCATCCTTTTCCCGTCGAGGAGTGGTGCTATTACCTCAACGGTCAGCTGGTTGGCGTCGGCTATGTGGATGTTCTGACGGAACTGCCGGTGCCGCCACCCGGTGGGACCGGCGTCTCGCCGGTCCGTCCACCCGGTGGGACCGCCGTCTCGCCGGTCGGCGGTTTTTCGGCGATCTATTTCTTCTATGATCCCCGTCAGCGGCAGCACTCCCTGGGTACCTGGAACGTCCTTTGTTTGATCGAAGAAGCGGCGAAGCGGCAGCTGCCTTACGTTTATCTGGGCTATTACATCGAGGGTTGCGGCTCCATGTCCTACAAGGCGCGCTTCGCGCCCAATCAGCTGCGTGATGCGGATGGTGTCTGGCGCGATTTTCGGATTTGATCCGGCGAGCGGGGTCGCGTAAGCGCCCCGAGTGCTTGCTCCCTCGGGGCGCTTACGCGACCCCGCTCGCCAGAGCGCTTGTATTCCGCGCCGATGATCCCTAAATTGGTGAAAATGTACCCCCGAACTTGTGAACGCTTTTCCGCCTCGCTGCGTAGAAGCGAGTAATCTCGATTGGTCAGCGGAATTCCATGAGGTGGCGTTATGCAGAAAGACGTTATTGTTGAAACGCGCAAACTAACCAAAATCTATCGCGACTTTTGGGGCCGGCAGAAAAAGACCGCCCTCCGCGCCCTTAACATGGAAATCCGACAAGGCGAGATCTTCGGCCTGCTCGGACCCAACGGTTCGGGCAAGACCACGACCGTCAAGCTCCTGCTTGGCCTGCTCTATCCCACCGACGGCGAAGCGTTCGTCTTTGGCCGGCCCGCCGCCGACGTGGTCAAGAACGAGCGCATCGGGTATCTGCCCGAAGAGTCCTATCTTTATCGCTTCCTCGATGCTGAAGAGACGCTCGATTTCTATGGCCGGCTCTTCAATCTGCCGCCGTCTCAGCGGCAGACCAAGGCTCAAGAGCTGATCGAGAAAGTCGGACTCAAGGCGGATCGCAAACGCCCTCTCCGCGAGTATTCCAAGGGCATGCGTCAGCGCATCGGCCTGGCTCAGGCGCTCATCAACGACCCTGATCTGGTCATCCTCGACGAGCCGACTTCCGGTCTTGATCCGCTGGGCGCACGCTGGATGAAGGATCTCATCCGCGACCTGAAAACGCTGGGCAAGACGGTCATCATGTGCAGCCATCGCCTGGAAGACGTGCAGGACGTGTGCGACCGCATCGCCATTCTCAACGAGGGTGAATTGCAGGCCTATGGCGAGGTACAGACGCTGTTGCAGGATCATCGCCGCGTTGAGCTGCGGGCCAGCGACTTGGAATTGAGCGAAAGTCTGCGGCACGATCTGGAAGAATTGCTGCGAAAGCATGGCGGCAAGCTGGACACGATCGGCCATCCGACGACGACGTTGGAAGATTACTTCCTTCGTATCGTCGAGGAAAGCAAGGCCCATCCCGGCCGGCGCTTCCTGCCGGGCAAGGAGCCGCCGGCGCAGCCCAATACGGAGAAGGTCATGCGCGGCGACGGCAGCGCGCTGACCGATGGCGGATCGACGACGGGAGTGACGGAACGGCGCTAAGAGACGGGGATAGACAACTATGTTTGCGGTGATGGCGTTAGATCGAGATCCGATGCGCATCCAGGACGTTCCGGCGGGACTGGTTGCCTGGATTCAGACGGCGGGCGGCTGGGCGGCCTGCGGCGTATTGATCTGGCTGCTGGTCGGCTACAGCCGGATGCGGGCGGAGGACCGGGCCCGCATTGCGGCCTGGCAAAAATGGACTTTTATGATCGGTGCCGTGTGTGCGTTGCTGGGCTATGTGGTTGCCGGCCTCGCCTATATCACGCAATTCATACCGAAATTCCCCGCAGGCCCTGCAATACTCACCTATAACATCGGCTTGACCGTCGGCGGCGCCGGCGGCTTGGTGGCGGCTGGTCTGCCTTTCGCTCTTGGCGTCTCAGCCCTACGCTTTCGCCGTATTTGGGCTTTGGCCAAGCTCAGCTTCAAGGAAGCCATTCGCAACCGCGTCCTGTACGGCTTCTCGGCCATGCTTCTGGTTCTGTTGTTCGGCACCTGGTTCATTCCGTACAAGCCGGAATATCAAGTGCGTAGCTACGTCGGCCTCGTCTACTGGGTGATGAAAATGCTGCTGCTGGTCACCGCCGTCATCGTGGCCGCTTTCAGCATTCCTACCGACATCCGTCGCCAGACTATTCACACCATTGTCACCAAGCCGGTCGAACGCTTCGAGATCATTCTGGGCCGCTTCCTGGGCTTCACGGCCTTGATGACGCTGGTACTGATTGTCATGACCTCGGTGAGCGTCGTCTACGTTCTACGCGGCGTCGATCCGGCGGCGGCAGATGAAAGCCTCAAGGCGCGGGAGCCGTTTTACGGGACGTTGCACTTCGAGAACACCGGCAACGAGCAAAAGGGCACCAACGTCGGCCGCGAATGGGACTATCGCAGCTACATCACCGCCTCTGCACCCAATCAGGAACCGCAGTACGCTGTCTGGGATTTCCCCAACGCACCGCGTTCGTTGGCCAACCGCGACAGCGTCCGCTGCGAATTTGCCTTCGACATCTATCGCACAACCAAGGGCTTCGAGAATCGCGGCGTTTCCTGCAAATTCGAGTTTCAGACGCCCAACTTCAATGACCGCAGCAAGGATACCTACAACGCCGACCGCGGCCGCTGGATGTCCAAAGGCAATCTGTTCGCGCAGAAAGACATCGACGAATGGCTGGAAGGCTATCGCACCCGTTTGACGGCTCAGCCCAATCCGCCTTCCGATCTCAACGACCGCCTGGACAAAAAACGTGCCCGTCTGACGGCGCACAATCTGGGGGGCGATCCGCCGCAATATCGCCTCTCTGATGCAGAAATCGACGATGAATTGGCCGACGAGTACGGCTATTACGTTGTGCCCGCCAAAGACATCACCGATTACCACACTCAGTCTATCGATGTGCCTGCTGGGCTGTTCCGCAACGCGTTTCGGGCTTCGTCCGCCGCCCCGACGCGCCCGGACGCACCGCCGGTGCAAGCGCGTGTGTCGGTGACGCAGCAAAGCTCCACGCAGTATGTGGGCATGGCCAAGTACGATCTGTACTGGCGCTTGGATGATCCCAAGGGCGGCCACGATGTCGCCGCGTTCGCTGCCAACTTTTACAAAGGTGCAGTTGGACTTTGGTTGCGTCTGTGTCTGGTGATCGGTTTGGCCGTGGCCTTGAGTACGTATCTGAGCGGCGTCATCAGCATGTTGGTTGCCGCGATGCTCTATCTGGGCGGCGCCGTCATCGACTACATCCAATCGATTGCTTTCGGGACGGCTGCCGGCGGCGGACCGATGGAAGCGCTGTTTCGACTGGCCAATCGTCAGGTTTCGCTGATTCCTCTGGAAGAGGGCACGGCGGCGACCTTGGCCACTTCCACCGATATCGTCTTCCGCTGGTTCATTCGTCGCGTCCTCGATCTCATCCCCGACGTGAACCGCTACGACTTGACGTCTTACGTCGGCGAGGGTTTTAACATTCCGCTGACCCAGATATTGCTCGATTGCGGCGCGATGGGTCTGTATTTATTGCCCTGGTTCATTGCGGCGTATTACTTGCTCAGGTGGCGCGAAATCGCGGGGCCAACGTAATAGAGCTTTCTGCTCTCCTTTGTGTCCTTTTTGTCCTTTTTGTCCTTGGAAAAGACACAAAGGACAAAAAGGACAAAAAGGAGAGCGGAGAGCGGAGGAGTGGAATCATGGCGAGTCCTTTTCAACAACAAGCATTCTATCGCAAGCTGACTTACGGCGCGCTGATTCTCGGCCTGTTCACGTTGGCGCTGGCCTGGCGCAAAGGCGAGTTGAAGCTCTTCGGCATGGACCTAAAAGGCGTCGATGCCCAGGCGCGCGACCTGTCGATCCGCGAACAGAGCCGCGGCGAGGTCGATTGGCTCGGCGCCCTGGCGCGCCTAAGCACCATCGGCACGCGCGGATTTGCAACCTGCGTGCTGTGGGGCAATGCCATGGACGCCCAGAAGAAGAATCAGTGGAACGAACTGGAGTTGTACGCTCGTTCGTTGACCAAGCTTCAGCCGCACTACATCACACCTTGGCTTTTCCAGAGCTGGAACCTCGCCTACAACGTCTCGGTCGAATCGGATCGCGTCGGCGATAAGTATTTTTACATCACCCGCGGCATCGGTTTGTTGGCCGAGGGCGAACGGCAGAACCGCGACAATCCCGACATCCGCTGGTCGATCGGTTTCTTTACGCAGCACAAGATCTGCGTCAGCGATGAAACCAACGTGCTGCGCTCGCTATCGCAGCTGAGCATGATTCCGCCCAATGAGCGCGATCCGGGCCGCTTCTGGAAAAAAGCGAGCGAGGCCAGCACTCCGGAAATCAACCTGGCGGAGCTGGAGGATTTTTGCAAAGCCCACCCGCAATTGGTGCGGCGGCTGCGGATGGGAATGCGCCGGGAGAGAAGGTCCGAGCAGCTTCGCCAGTTCCGCTGCGAGCGGGCGGAGGATCTGGTGCAGTTCCTGGAAGACAATTTCCGCGTGCCGTCGCTGTGGGTAGATCCGCAGAATGCCTCCCTGCCGGGCGCCTGGAAACCGAAGCAAGATACCCTCAAGCCCTTGGCCGACCGCTTCCCGGTGTTGCCGCCCAAGCATGAGGCGGCCCGGCCCTTCCAGCAACCGCCCGACCGGACGGCGCTGAATGACGAATCGCTCTTGCTTGACGAACACGATGGCTACACGATTGCCCGGTCCTGGTTCAGTTATGCACAGGAACCGCTGCCCAAGCCGTCCAATCTGCCCGGCCACAGCGAGCCGATCGAGAACGCCGTCTATCAGCGCCTACCCAAGCACATGATGACGATCATCTTCCGCAGCCATCCCTGCTTGGCGCAGCGCTCCACGGCCGAGCGCTATCTGGACGAAGGGTGGTTTGACAATTCCGGCTGGGCCATCCCCGACTGGTTCCCCGGCGATCGTTTCCTCGACGACAAGCCGGCCGTGGTCGGCACCGAACATTCCTGGGCCTCGGAAGCCTGGAAGGCGGCCCGGGACCGCTGGTACGATTTCGGCAAAGCCAATCACTTGCTGCTGGAGCCAAACGAGCAAAAAAACTTCGAGCAGCGCGCCCGCGCCTTTGCCACCAAGTACCATATCCAAGATCCCTCTCAGATCCCGAACCTGCGCATGGAGGACATGGATCCGGAGACCCGCGAGGAATACTTCGCCGTAATGTTCCTACGCGAACTGGGTATGCATAGAACCCTGGTCAATTTCGAGACCCATTACAATCGTGCCCAGGTCGAGTCGGATCCAACGACGATCAAGGCGCGCAAGATTTTCTTCGAGGCCTTGGAAGCGCAGCGCCTGCGGAATAATGAGGGGGAATCACTGCAGAAGTATCTGGACCCAGCCGGTATGAAAGCCTGGCGCGAAAAGGTGCTGTTGAGCAACAAGAACTTCCGCTCCGACATGATGATTCAGGAACAAACCTTCGAGGTTCAGATACGCTTCGTCGATCTATATTCCCGTCTGCACGGCCGAAACTTCAAGGCCCAGGCGGTGCGTATGCTGCTGATGCCGTTGCAGAATCCCCCCGGCGGCGGCGCGTGTCCGCTGGGACTGGCCAGCTGGGTGCCTCCGTTGATTG
>Ga0209810_1006447_pt1 | contig 10168 bp, 8 predicted proteins | sample Coa_R1_7_FD_187159 | JGI IMG/M metagenome (GOLD analysis project Ga0209810, IMG submission 187159) | Surface soil microbial communities from Centralia Pennsylvania, which are recovering from an underground coalmine fire - Coalmine... | ecosystem: Environmental > Terrestrial > Soil > Unclassified ...
CCATATTACCGATTCCGGTGTGCAATACCTCCGCAGCATGACCAACCTCTCGGATCTTTCGCTATATGGAACCAAAGTCACGGATGCGGGACTGACCCAATTGCGGAATACGACGACATTGCACAAGCTGGTTCTCGGCGGCAGCCAAGCCATCACCGATCGCGGATTGTTTTCTCTGCGCGACCTGCCCCAGTTGCGTGAAGTAACGATCTTGTCCAGCCGCGTGACCGACTCGGGTATCGAAGACTTGAAAGTCGCTTGTTCGCAGTTGAAGGTGATCCACTAATTTGTTTAGCCGCGAGCGGTAGGCGAGCGCTCCTCGCGCTCGCCTACCGCTCGCGGCTAAACAAGAGGCCATCCACAGCTTTGCGAGACAAAGGTCGATGATCGCGCCGGGACTCAGGCTTTTTTCACGCGGCGGCGGTAGGGCGAACCCGGACGCTCCGCGAAGTAGCTCTCCAGACGACCGTCCTCACTTAGCAGCGCCGCACGCAGTTGCAGCATCGCCTCTGCACCCCACGGACGAGTCCAGTACTTCTGACGACCCTTCACCCGCGCGTTGAACTGGCCCACCAGCGATTCCGCCAAACTACTCGTGATCGGCAAACCCTGCTGACGGTAACGCGGGTACGCCATCCGCGCCGCGTTGTTCCCCAGATAACGCAACGCCTCCGCCACCGCACGACGCGCATCGCCCCGCGGCAATTCCTCCTTCGGAGGGGGCAGACCCACCCGCCCTTGCCACGTCCGCAAGTCGGCCAACACCTCCTCGACCCGGCCTTGCCAGCAGGATCGCAACCACACCACGTACTGGTCCCAACGCTCGGCCGCACTCGGATGCACCGCCCACGCCGCCGCGTACACGTAGCACAACACGTGCAGGAAATCCACAATCGGCTCGAAGTCTGCGAAGTGTGTCCGCTGCAACGTCCAGTTGTAGCCCGCCCCGTCGGCCACAAAAGCCTTGCGCGAGGCCCGGTAGAAATCGCGCTGCTGCGCCTCGGCGGCCACCAGCCGCCCGAAGGCCGTACTGTTGGCCATGCTGGCCACGCAGGTTCGCAACCGCTTCTGCGGCGCCCACGGCTCCGCCGACGAGTCCGACCGGGCCGCGGGCTCCTCGAACGACGCCTCAGCTGCCGCGGCTGTCTCCGGCAGCGCCTCGCCGGCTTGACCGGCCATTTGCCGCACCAGACGTTCGACGCGACGCGGTTGCAGGAACGACTCCGGCGGCTCGGGTTGCGGATCCTGCGCAAACGCGTCCCCCTGGAGCGTGACCAGGCAAGCGACCTTGTCTTCCTTGTTTTCCGCGTCGTGAACGCCCGGCCCCGCCCCGGCGGCGCGCGTGCGGAGCCGACCGCCATCGACCTCGACGGCCACCAGGTCCGGCGTCTGGGCCACACGCACCGCTAAGCGCCGGCGTCCCCGCGCGGCCTGGGCGTCCCGCTGTTGCACCAGGTCTTCTCCTACCTCGAGGGCCAACGTGCGGACGTGTTGCGGACAGAGGGGCAGACCCGCCAACTCCAGGGCAAAGGCGGCGTCGGCGAACGAACCCAGGCGGCCAGCGGCCGTGGCGATCATTCGGCGGGCGGCCGGGCTGTAGGCGTGGTTATCCAGGCGCAACAGTGATCGCTGGGGGGAAAAAGTCCCGCCGACAGGCGGGACAATGTCCGACGGGTTCCTTGGGGGTGACGCTACCACCGGGCCGGTGCAGGGTGCGTGGCTCGCGGCTGATGGCACAAAGAGTGCCGCAGTCGGGACAGGGAAGCTGTTGGCCGAGCGCTTGGGCTTGTTGTTCTAGGAGTGTGGCCAAGGCTCCTTCGGCCAGTCCGTTGGCGGCGGCCTGAGCAATTTGTTCCATGGCGTGGAAATCGGTGTCGAGTCCGGGTCCGTCGTCGCCGAAGGCGCGTCGTGCGACGATTTTGCCCCAGCCTTCGGCGAGGACACGGATTTCCTGGAGGAGTTGGGGAGGCAGTTCGCGTCGTGCCATGGTGAGTACCGCCTTGTACTTGCGACCAAAGGGAAAAAGCAATTCCTCAGCCCTTTATAGGACACACGACTCCGCCTTGCAAAGCTGTGGATGGCCTCGCTAAACAAAGGAGAAGATTTTCCAGCTTGACAGCATTGCCGCACAAATGTTAAGAAGATAGTAGACTGACCAGTCAGTTCCGTTTTCTCGACTCAATGCAGAAACCTCAGTCCGTCTGGCCAGCGGAGGAGCGGAAGGCAATGTCTCAGACCGCCAATGGCGACCATCGGCGTACCTTGAATTCCCAACGACGGGCGCAGCGCGAAGAGCAGATCCTCGAGACGGCCATTCAGTTGTTTGCAGAGCACGGCTACAGCGACTGCGACACCCAGCTTTTGGCCGAGAAGCTGCAAGTCGGCAAGGGCACGATTTACCGCTATTTTCCCAGCAAGCGCGAGCTTTTCCTCGCCGCCGCCGACCGCGTTATGCGGCTGATGCGGCAGAGCATCGATTCCCGTATCCAGGGTATTGAAGATCCGTTTGAGCGAATGGGCGTGGGCATCCGGGCCTTTTTGAATTTTTTTGCCGAACACCCGGAGTACGTGGAGCTACTGATTCAGGAACGTGCCCAATTCAAGGACCGAAAGAAGCCGACTTATTTCGTTCACCGCGAGACAAACGTCAAGCGCTGGCAAGAGTTGTATCGCTCACTCATTGCGGCTGGCCGCTTCCGCGACATACCTGTCGAGCGCATTTCAGACGTTATCGGCAATCTTCTGTACGGCACCATGTTCACCAACTACTTCCTCGGCGAGCGACCCTGCGTCGAGAAGCAAGCGAACGACATTCTGGATGTCGTTTTTTACGGCGTTCTCAGCGACGCGGAACGGGCGAAAAGTGGATCGAGGCATCATTCTGCCGTAGAATAGAAGCAATCGGTCCACACAGGAGTCTCCCATGTCGCGCAAGCCCGTGAAGCCGGAACGTAAACCGCAAAAGACAGCGGTCGTCGCTTTTAAGGTCGAAAGCGAATTGGCGGAGTTGCTGGATAAGCTGCCAAATAAGAGCGATTTTATCCGTAGGGCTATCGCGGCCCAGCTAGGCGTGGCCTGCCCACTCTGTCACGGCAAAGGTGTCGTGCCGCGCGGCGTCCACGATCATTATGCTCCGCTGTTGACGCGCTTCAATTCACGCACTTGCGAAGGCTGTGGCCATGAAATGCATGTGCCGCTCGATCCGGGCGAATTGGACGACGAGACACGAGGCAGGCTGGAACAATTCTTCTTGGGCGGTCCACTCTTCTGCGACGGCTGCTACGATAAAGCGCCCAGTTGCGACGATTGTGGCTGGCACATCCCTTCGGATCGCATCGACGAACATCACCGTAAAGCACATAATGCGTAGAAGCGCCAAACCAGTCCCTTGAGGGGCCGTGACCTGCGTGAGTCGGCTCACCGCTCTTCCAAACAATACAGAATGCCGTGCGTATACTCGCTCAAGCCGCAGCCAAACCAGATCCGGCGCGATTCTCCATGACTATCCTTAAGCAGCTCAACTAAGGGCGAAGAGAATACGGCGGCCGACTGCTCCGCATCCTTACTTACATCGAACGTCCAGACGAGCCTGCCCGTCTGCGGATCGAGATGAGACACCAACCCGTCGCTACTGGCGACATACAGGCTCTTGCTCGCACCGCATCCTACAAGGGCAGGCGAGGCCACAACCACGCTTCCCAAATCCGTTTTCCAAAGGAGATTGCCGTTCTGGCGATCAAGGCAGTAGCAGTGCCGATCACGTGCGGCGAACCAGACGTGGGTTTCATCCACGCATGGCCGCACAAGGACGCCGTCGCGGACATCGTAGCGCCAGACGCGCTTGCCGGTGGCGCGCTCCAGACATAACATCGCGCCGGCTGGTTTCTCTGGCTTCTCCAGTTGGTCCGCACTCACGAGAAAGTTGCCATTGCCGAGGGCGGCATACAGATATTCGCCTTGCACTGCCGGCGCTCCCCACACCGGAAGATCCACCGGCATACGCCATTTCTCCTGGCCCGTGTCGGCGTTCAGGCAAAACAACACGGTTTCTTTGTAAGTTTCCCCGACACCGCTGCCGCAATACAAACGATTGTCGATCACCAAAGGGCTGACATCGACGTGCAGTCCCGGCAAGTGCCAAATCTTCGTTCCCGTAACTGCGTCGAGACAGAACAAACCATCGTCTCCCGCGCCGAAGTAGACTTTGTTTCCCCAGACGCACGGCGTCGATTCAACGTGGCTGGTTGTGGCGAAATCCCATAGCTTCTTGCCGGTCGCTGCATCGAGGCAGTAGAGCTTGCAATCGGCGTCCTGATGAAAACCCTCGCCGATATACACGCGGCCTCCGGCCAAACAAGGCGACGAGAAAACGTCCTTCATGCCGGCGTCATCATTGAACATCCAGATTTCCTTGCCGTTGTTGCGATCTAGGCAATAGACGGCCCCGCTCGACCGGAAGGCCGATGGAAACACTACGCCGATGTAGACGCGCGAATCATCCGCGCGCGGCGAGGATGCGATCCAACAGCGTTCAACTTGAGGCTGAAATCGCCAAAGAACGCGATACTGCCATCCGTCCTCAGTGGTAGCAATGTCGTCGGCGCGATCCGCGGGCGTTTGGAGGTGGAATGTGGGGACGAGAACAGTGTTGACGAACAGCATTGTCCACAACAATACACCCTCGCTCGACAGTCCTGAATGGAAGGATGCCGGTGGGACCGGCGTCTCGCCGGTCCTGGCAATCCAGCGACGATAGAACGTATGCAGCGTTGCCATCCACAGACCGGCGCTGAACATCAAGAGTGTCTTACCCCACAGATCCAACGAGCCTGGCGATCGCGCTTGCGTCAGTGCCGCCAAGACGATGCACAACAGACTCAGGATGCCCAAAGTTATCAATTCGACTCTGCTGGATGTCTTTCTCTGTTGCTCATTGTCCGCGGTGAGGGAGAAGATTTGCCGTCGCCACGCCCACAAGATGCCGAGTAGGGTGACGACGGACATCGACAGCCACAGTGCCGCAGGGGTGCCCCACCATGAGCCGGCCAGCCAACGCCAGCACACCTCCTGCAAGACGTACAGAGTGCTATTTACGCTGAGGACGGACAGTGCCGCCAGCCAGCGCCGCAGCACCAACATCAAGCCGCCGAACACGACGGGAAACAGGAGAGCCAGAAACGCCAGCGGCCCGCCCACAAATATGGTCGGTATGACGGCAAACAGAGCCGCGCCCGTTGTCGATCCTCGATCGACGCATTTGTTGTCGGCAGGAACCTCCGGGCCAAAGCCCGGTTGTTCCTTTGTGTCCGGCTTGGGTGGCTCTTTCTTGCCGGATAGACCATCAACGACAACCTGTTTCAACTCAGCCGTCGTACCCTTAAATGTTTTGCGCAAGTACGGCTCGCCGTGCGTAAAGGTCCAGCGATACGCACCATCGGACGCAACGCCGATGAGTCGGAACCAGGTGCCATTGGTGTAGGCCAAGGCCGTGTACTTTTTGTCCTGTTGAAGCAAGAACAGCAGCAACGGCAGCTTTGGGGCCACGCGCTTGAGGATCTGCGGAACGTGGTTTCGTTTCTTTGCCTCTGTGTCGCCCTGAAGACGGATCGCCAGTCGGCGCAGCGGCGACTTGCCCTTGAGATCCTCATCGAGGACAAGGACCAGTTCCGGCTTATCGGCATCGACCGACTCAACCTTTGCGACGGCGATGAACGTCGATTGTTTCAAGATCTCTTGCAGCGGTATCAAGGCAGCGATGAACGCCGGCGCGTGCATCGCGCACAGGAGCAGGCCGAGACATGCCAAGACGACCGCCATCCCGTTGCATCTACGCATGATCGCCCCAATGAAACGCGCATCGCACCGCTTGGATTATTTTAACTATCGCTCGCTGTCGCTGTAGGGGTTGGAAGAACTAGCTAAGACAAGTGCCATCGTTGCCCAGCAAGTCGCCGCGGCGGAGATAAACTGCGACCTCCCATGCGGGAATCCACTGCTAGAATACTCCAGTACGGGAAAGCAGCGCGAGGGGACATACCAGGAGCCATCGGCTAGTTGCGTTTTCAGCAGGAACTCAACCCCCCGCCGATACGCCGGAGCCTCGCTGGCCAAGCAACCCGATTCGTGAAGCGCGACTAACACTTGGCCCGTGGCGTAGGCATCGCTCGGCAGCGTCGGCAATTGGGCCCAGCCGCCGTCCTGGCGCTGCTGACGCAATAAAAGATCGGCCGCTTTCTCGATAGTTTCGGCCTGCGCTCCAGCCCACTTCAGGCCCAGAAGTTGAAAGACGCTGTCTACGGTTTCTGCGGGTTGCGTTGTAAGTAACCAGCGACGAGCCTTCGCAAGGCGAGCGGAGATTTCCGCACTGCGCCCCTTGGGTGCGTAAGCTTGCAGCCCACGTAGGGCCAGGGCGGTGAACAGGAAGGCGCTGCCGTCCTCTGGAGGCCGATACGCTTCCGGCGGCCAACTGCCGTCTTGATGTTGGTGAATCACCAGATAATGAACGAGGGCATCGGTAAGCTCGTCGGCCGGCTGGCCCTCCGCCTCGAAACCGACGAGACTATAAGCGGCGAGGGGCGGATCCAACTCGGCGCCCAGAAGGAGCAGCGGCACTCTCTTTCTCAGATTCGCCTGCACCTGCCCGCGCTCCTCAACAGCGATCTCTTCATTCACCGCGAAGCCGCGCTTCCGTGCCAGGCCAACCGTCATGGCCACCAGGGAGTGCTGATGACAAGTGACGCAGTTCCTGGTCTGCGTGATTCTTCGACCGCTGTGTTGCAGCGGCGGCAGACTCGCGGCAACTGCTTTTCGGATCGAATCGCCGTTGATCGTTTGGTGCAGGCGGGGGCGCTCTTTCGTGCTTGGCGAGGTGTTCTGAGCAGTAACCTCAGAGCGACTTTTGCCACTTGCTTTCCGAAGCAGCTGGACAATGTTCGTTTCGCCGCGCAGCAAGGCCCAATCGAGGGCGGTATCGCCCTTCCAATCTTGGGCACGGACGTTGGCGCCCTTGGCAACGAGTAGCCGCACCGTCTCTTCACTCCCGGTTGTGGCGGCGCATAGCAATGGCGAACGGCCAAACGGGCCTCCTTGAATGTTGGCATCCGCTCCGCGCTCCAGGAGCAGCTTTAGGCACTCGACATGACCGTGCCAGGCGGCATTCATCAGCGGAGTCTGGAAATCGCCAATCGAATCCGGTTCTTGATAGCGAACATTGGGGTCGGCCCCTCGGTCCAGTAGCAACTTGACAATGGCGGCATTGCCGGAAACCGCTGCACCATTGAGGGCGGTACACCCGGCCTCGCTGCGAGCATTGACATCGGCGCCATGCTCCACCAACCAAGTCGCCGCATCGAGATCCCCACTATAAGCGGCGGCCATAAGGACGGTGTATCTGCCGACGTTCGCATTGACGTTGCCTCCCTGACGAAGCAACAATTCGAGGGTTTGCCGTGAGCCGGGAATCATGGCAGCCAGCACCATCGCGCGATCATCGATCCTAGCTCCGTGATGAAGAAGAAGTTCCACCTTGCCCGGATCGTGGAGCGCTCGGAGCAAGGCGGTGACGTCATACACTCCCCGTGCGCGAACGTCGGCGCCACGATGCAGCAAGAGCTGCACCATCTCCTGATCGGAATTCAGCGCTGCTTGCATCAGAGCGGTATCTCCCATTTCATTGCGCGCATTGACATTGGCCCCTCGATCCAGGAGCGCCCCGACCGCTTCGTGGTCGCCGTCTCGGATAGCAGCGAGGAGCGTTCTATTGAGATCCTTCCGATCAGTCCTTTCGTTTGGAGAGGAAGAAACCAGCCAAAATGGTGTAGCGACGATAAATGCGATCCAGAGAAGGAAGGCGGCAGAAAGAGTCAAACGAATTACGAGCCATCGCCGAGACAGGCGGCTCAGATAGCCGATGAAAACATTTGGAGTCATGCGGGATTGCTCTTAAATGCACTATACAAAGATCCCTTCCGGACCGCTAAGGCGGAAGGCTAATGAGAATCGAGAATCTCGATTCGGACCCCGATCTTCTGTCCACTCGGCAAAATGTCCTTGGGTTCACCCGCTTTCACTTGAACGCGCTGAGAGGTCTTGTCCGGAAAAACGATGTCGAACGTCGCTTTCCCATACTGAGTTTTGCGGACAACCAGCGAAACGCTCTGGTCTTCGTTGCTGATTTCTTGGACGTTTTCCACTGCGGCGGATTCCACGCGTGTCGCCGAGCCTTGCGGCACCGCTCTGCCGTCGTTCCCTTTAGTGAGAATCCAGACGTTGTAGGTTGCACCTGGCCTTGCAGTGTTCTTTGAACAGCCTACCGGCAAGAGCAAGCAAAGAAAGGCGCCGAATGCGATGCCCCGCCACGCAACAGACTTCAGGCGCTTCGTCGTTCGCCGGAAATCGAGGGCAGCTCCGGAGACACGCATGGTGGAACACCTTGAGAAAACTGCGCTCAAAAATCAGAGTTACCGACGACGTCACCACCGGCACGGGTGGCCAAGGCCCTCCAGGTCGGAATGTCGATGGAGTTGCTGATAAAGTGAACCGATCCGTCGCCAAAGAGATACGGAACGCCGATCCGGTGCGGACTCCAGGTGGAATCGGCATCAAAGACACCGGGAGTATTGGGGCCGGTATCCCCGGCATGGCACATTACCAGTGTCATCTCGGCGCCATAGTTGCCGGGCGCCATGAGGAAAGGATTGGCAGCTCCGGTGGGACAGCCGACCCACGAGCAATACGAAAGGAAGGAGGGGCGGTCGCAGACGAACAACGTATTACTCAAACCGTCCGCGATGTCGGGGACGCGGAACCCCTTAATCGCGCGAATGAAGGCGCCTGTGTGCGGCGGCGAGCAGAAACAATCCACACCATCATTGCCGTTACAGGCGACATAATTGCTGGCGGCCATCACCCAGCTGCTCTGTCCGGTAGGCGGGGGACCCACGTTGGTCGCCATGGCGCTCGCTGTAATGGTGAAGGTCTGAGTGTACGTTGGATCTGAAGGGCAGATGAAGACTTTCAACGGCAGACTGCGAACCGCCGCCATGGAGGGATCGCCAACATCGACGCTGAAGTTTATCAGAGCGTTCACATTCTGCTGCTCCAAATAGGGCAGAAGAAACGCGCCCCAGCCCCAGCCGGGACCGTGGTCCAATCCTTCCGCCGTTTGGTATCCAGGCGGCCAGGGCGTCGGGTCGTAGTAGCCGACGGGGAAACTGTTCTGCGAGTCATGGTAGTTGTGCATTGCCAGGCCGATCTGCTTGAGGTTGTTCTTGCAGCTCAACAGACTGGCCGCTTCACGGACTTTCTGAACGGCTGGCAGCAGTAAGCCGATCAAGATGGCGATAATCGCAATCACTACCAGCAACTCGATCAAGGTGAAGGCGCTTCTATCCCGACTGGTGGAGTGCATGCAATCTCTCCATACGGGTCACGGGGGGAGGTCTCTTCCTCTTAAGGTGGTTTCTGCCTTCTCGTCCCATCGTTGAAGATTAATGTACTCTCACTAGGAACCGCTTGCAAGTTTTTTATTGCTCTTGATCTCGTCTCCAAACGTGAGAGAATGGGGAAATCAATTTTCAGCCCACGATATTGCAGGAACAACCAAAACTATGCTCGTCCGACGCCGCGGCTTTACGCTCATCGAACTCTTGGTAGTGATCGCCATCATTGCCGTGCTCATTGGTCTGTTGCTGCCAGCGGTGCAGAAGACCCGAGAGGCGGCAGCGCGCATCAAGTGCGAGAACAACCTGCACCAACTCGGTCTGGCGATGCATATGTATCACGATGTCAACCACGCCTTTCCCCCGGCTTTTGCTAAACCATCGATGTACGGCTGGTCGGTCTGGCTGTTGCCGTACGTCGAACAGCAGAACCTGTTTAACCTCATCAATCCCCTTGGGACGAACCTGACGCCCAACGCCTACACCACTATGCAACTCTCCGTTTTCTCTTGCCCTTCGGACCCCGCCACAGCGACTGTCAACCCATACTTCGAGAACCTCGCCAAAAGCAATTACGTGGTCAACGAGCAGGTCAGCGACGGCGGCTCGGCGATCCCGATGTCCACGGTCACCGATGGCCTGAGCAATACCATTATGATCGGCGAGCGCGATCTGCTCAAGCAGGTCGGGGCGGCGTGGCCGGGATTCAACTTCAAGCTCGACGCTCT
>Ga0209810_1006448_pt1 | contig 10168 bp, 9 predicted proteins | sample Coa_R1_7_FD_187159 | JGI IMG/M metagenome (GOLD analysis project Ga0209810, IMG submission 187159) | Surface soil microbial communities from Centralia Pennsylvania, which are recovering from an underground coalmine fire - Coalmine... | ecosystem: Environmental > Terrestrial > Soil > Unclassified ...
TCTGATCATCGCGGCTATCGCAATTCCGAACTTGCTCAAGTCGAAGATGGCGGCGAACGAGTCCTCTGCGGTAGGTTCTATCCGGACGATCAACACTGGCGAAGTGACCTACGCAGCGGGCTGCCCGAACATCGGGTACTCCGCCACGCTCATCGAGTTGAATACCGGCGCGCTCTGCGCTGCCGGAACGAACATCATTGACAACGTTCTCGCGACCGGCAACAAGAGCGGTTATACGTTCAATTATCAACCGCTTGCTGACGCCAGCGGTCTCTTTACGACCTACACTTTGACGGCGCTGCCTCAGACAGTTGGCACGACCGGCCAGCGTGGGTTCTTCTCTGATCAGACGGCGGTGATCCGCTACTCGCTGAATGGCAGCACCGCTCCGACCGCGGCCAGCTCCGCGTTGCAGTAAAGGCCGCAACGAGGCTGATAGCTTGGAGGGGAGACCTTATAGGTCTTCCCTCCTTTTGTTTTTTGAAAAGCCTGCTTGTGGGCGTCCGGTAAAAGACAGAATCTGTCAGCCATACTGACAATTCCGGTCCTACCAAGTCTCGTTGGTGTGTTTAGCAAGATGGAAGGGATAGGAAGCCCTGTAAGTCATCAAAAATACGGAAGATAACGAGAGTCCCGTCACGCTTAGCCTAGGGCCAGAAGCGAGGGAATGGTCTCGAAAGTGCTTCAAAGGAAGAAGAGCGAATGTGTATATTACGGGACCGGGAAAAGGCAATTTAGAAACTCCCGAAACCGATCTGGAGCTGATATGAAACCGGCCAAGACCAGAATCGCTATGACGAAGCGAGGCGCCCGAGCGAACGGTTTTTCGTTGATCGAATTGCTGATTGTTGTCGCAATTATTCTGATCATCGCGGCCATTGCAATTCCAAATCTGCTGAAATCCAAGATGGCAGCCAATGAAGCCTCCACGGTGCAGTCAATGCGCACCATCAACACAGGTGAAACAACCTATTCCGCGATGTGTCCGGATATTGGTTACTCGGCATCGCTCGTGGAGCTGAATACGGGGGCGGCTTGCGCAAGCGCACAGAATATTATTGACAACGTCACGGCGAGTGGCACAAAGAGCGGGTACAGGATGACCTACAGAGCCACTCCTTCGGCGAGCGGTATCAACACCGCCTACACCCTGATTGCAGTGCCCTTGACGGTGGGTGTGACCGGCCAGCGAGGATTCTTTTCAGATTCCACCGGTGTAATTCGCTACAGCCTGTCCGGTGCGGCACCAACTGTGGCCAGTTCAGCTCTCCAATAAGGATTCAAGCTCCTAGCGCTTTAGCCGGGCAAGGGCGGCGAGCGCCTCCTGGTTGCGCGGATCAGTTGTCAGTACCGCCTCATATTCTTTCCTGGCGCCCTCGCGCTGGCCTGTGCTCTCGAAGAGCCGGGCCAAACGAAGATGAGCCTCTCCATCGTACGGGTTGTCCCGTAGAAGCCGCTGCAGAGCACTCTCCGCCTCACGATTCCTGCCCATCTCTATGTAGAGATCCGCGAGGCTGCTCCATCCTGCAGCAGAAGGTCGAAGCTCAAGAGATCGCTGCAGCTCCATCTCAGCTTCCTTCATGCGCCCATCGTCGAGGAGTGCTTTTCCGTACCAGAGGTGTGCCTCGGAACTTAGAGGGGAGAGTTTAATCGCTTTTTGAAACTCCTTCATGGCAGCGGGCTCGTCGTGTTTTTCATGCAGGAGGATGGCGTAGTTGTAGTGTGCTTCACCCCAAAGAGGCTTAGTGGCAATCGCGCGCTGGAACATGGCCGAGGCCTCGTTATAGCGTTTTTCCTTGCTGTAAAGGACGCCCAGGGCGTTCATGGTAAGAACGTTGTCGGGTTTGCCTGCGAGGGCCCGTTTCCATTCCTCTTCCGCTCGAGTTAGATCGCCCTGTTCAAAATAGACCCCAGCCAGGTTGCTGCGAATAATGTCCGCGTCAGGGTCGGTCTCGAGGGTACGAGTATAGAGTGTGAAATCACTTGCCCAGACGCGGTTTCTGCGAATGGTTGAAAGAATCGACATGGCTATAACGGCCATCAAGAAGGCCGCGGAAGCCATGCGAAACACCCGGGTGGCCATCCGAAGCTTCAGTGCGGTATCCCAGACCCAGACTGCCAAGGCGGCCGCAAGCCAGCAGAACCCCGCTGATGGCAGATAGAGGTACCGCTCGGCAACTACGTTTGCGGCCATCCAGCGGGCGTTAAGAACGGGTGCCAACGTAAATCCAATCCAGGCTATGCAAAAGGATATGGCAGGCGACCTGCGCAAAGTAAACAGCATAACAAGGAGAGAGGCCAGAAAGATGCAAAGACCCGCCAGCACCTCGAAGTTCCAGAGCGAAAGGCTGGCGTGAAAGACGTGAAACGCGGAAAGACCAGTGGGCCAGATCAATAGTCTGAAATATTCAGAGATGCTTGCGAAGGCAGAATAAATTGCGCCGGACCACCCGATTTGCGGATGCTGTAACACGGGCGCGAGTTTTCCGAAGAGGGCAATCCGTAGCGCGAGGTAGGCAATGGCAACGAGGATTAGAGCCGAGCAGCGTCGGAGTTTCTTCGGGGCGCTGGTTTGATTGTGATTCGCACGAAGAAAGAATTCAAAAAATATTCCGAGAGGCAGCAACATCAGGGCCGGTTCTTTTGAAAGAAGTGCCAGAGAGAACGCAGCCCCAAGACTCAGATGATTCCGCCAATTTAGTCTTGGCGCTGATGAGAAAATCCAAAACCCGAAGAGAAAGAAAAGAGTCATCTCGAGGTCAGTAATCGAAGCAATCCATGCCACCGCTTCCGTGTGGACGGGGTGTACAGCAAAGACCAGGGCTGCCAACCACCCAATCCGGACGTCATTAAACAACCGCCCTCCGACGAAGAAGACCAACAGGACGACCGCCGAGTGTAAGACAAGGCTAAAGAGATGAAATCCGACAGGAATCGGCCCGAAAATCTTCCACAGGAGGAGAAAGCTTAAAGTCATGAGAGGGCGGTAATAGTTTGTCATGCCAGCCTGGCCGACAAACGACCACACCGTAGTGCCAAAGATTTGGGGAAGGAACTTCCAGCTTGTAACGTATGGATTCTGCAGAATTTGTTGACGGTCGTCGTAAACGAAACCGTTGGTCAAGGAATTTGCATATGTGGTCCACGCCAGAAGCAGGAGCAAGGCCGCGAGTGTAGTGTCCGACAATCCTCTCCAAGAACGCAGAGGCACCGTCCGTGATACCAATTTTTCCTTGTGGTCTGTCGAAGGGGTCGGCATCTCACTTCAAAATGATTCGCACGAAAATTTGATCTACCAGTCCAGTCTAACGAACAGTTTATAGTCTGAGGACGATCCCTTAGGCCTGTTTGTCGCGATCAACAATGGGCAGCAAGCCGTTGGCCGCATATACTTGTCTTGATGAAATCAGGAGCCTGCAACGCTCTGCTAGTTCTGCCCTTTGCACTGGTCGCGAGCTTTTTTGCGTCGCCGGCTGCCACTACGGCCCGCTCACTCGGTGCAGCGGCGCTTCAGAGGGATGTGTTGCGGGTCTTTGAAGCAAGATACCGTCACGCACAAACCATGAAAGCGACTTTCCTGGAGCGGTATTCGGAGGGCGGGCGAGTGGAGCGGGTTGAGAGCGGCACCGCGTATTTTCGGCGGCCCGGGAAGATGCGGTGGGAGTATGAAGCTCCCGAGAAGAACTTGTTCCTGGTGGACGGAAAGACGGCGTGGTTTTACGTGCCCTCAGACCACACGGTAACGCGGATTCCCGCGCGGCAGAGCGAGGATTGGCGGACGCCGCTGGCTTTGCTCGCGGGAGAGATGAAGGTCTCGCGCATCTGCGCTCAGGTGAGCTTGGACGATTCGGTTGTGCCCGAAAACTCCGGAGACGTAGTTCTTCGTTGCACCTTGAAGCAGACCGGCAAACGGCAGGAACGGGACGCGGAAGATGCCCTCACAGGCGGTTCGCAGCCCGATCTGGTTCAATTTGAGGTCGTTCGCGCAACGGGAGAGCTGCGAAGAATCCTGATCCACCAGCGCGGCGGAGTTCAGGTGGAGTTCCAGTTCAAGAATTGGGAGTTTAATCCGCCGGTAGAGGAGAGCCTCTTTCATTTTGAGCCACCAAAAGGCGTGGCCATCGTGGATGGCGACCCACGATAGGAGTCACCCCGCCTGCGGCAGGCACAGACCGCACAGAGAACGGCGAACGGCCACAGGTTATATCGCGACTTTTTTCTTCCCCTATCGCTGTGGTCTCCGTGCCTCCGTGGTGAGATTCCGTGTTTCCCGTCAAGAAACGGCCAACCCCTAGCCCTTACCCTGCATATCTTCCAAATGAGGTAAACTGAACGACTATGGGGGAATTTGTCTGCCGCGTGGCGGATGCTGATGGCCGCGTTTTCTCTCACGTCGAGGCGGCCGGTTCCGTGGCGGAAGCTCGCCAGAAACTGGCCGATCGGGGTCTTTTTGTCTTTTCGGTCAATCCGCGCAGCAGCCTGATCAGCGGTCTTTTCCAGAAGGCTAGCACGCGGGAGGTGCGTGGATCGGATTTTCTGATCCTCAACCAGCAGTTCAACACGCTGATCAAGGCGGGCTTGCCCATTCTTCGGGCGCTGGACCTGCTGGCGGAGCGCGCGGCGTCCGCGAGACTGCGGCCGGTCGTCGGGCAAATCCGAGACCGGGTCCGGGAGGGCAAGTCGCTCTCCGAAGCGGTAAACGAAGCGGGGGTCTTCTCGAAGGTTTACTCGACGGCGATTCTGGCGGGGGAAAAGAGCGGCAACCTTCCGGGCGTGCTCGAGCATTATATCGCGTATCAGAGGGTGAGTACGGGCGTCCGGAAGCAGATTCTGGCGACGCTGGTCTATCCGACGCTGCTGGTGATTGTCGCAACTGGCGTGGTGACCTATCTCGTGACGGGAGTGATTCCGAAGTTCGCTCTGCTGTACAAGGACATGAACGTGCCGCTGCCCACGCCGACGCGAGTGCTGATCGCGCTTACGGTGGACTACCGGTACTGGTTGTTGGCGGCGTTCGCGGCGATTTTGCTTACGATCCTGGGAATCTGGATTTGGTCTCGATCCGAAGAAGGCGGAGCGGCGTTCGACCGGCTGAAATTCCGTATTCCGGTGGTGGGAGAAACCTTTCTGAAGTTCGAGGTCGCACAATTCTGCCGGACACTGGCGACGCTGCTTTCGGGGGGCACTCCGCTCGTCGCGGGCCTGCAGACAGCCGGCGAGGCGATCGGGAGCAGATTGATTCGCGGTTCAGTGAGCCACGCCACGCAGTCTGTCCGCGAAGGCGAATCGCTTCATGGAGCGCTCGCGGCGACAAACGTGATGCCGGAACTCTCGCTGGACATGATCGAAGTGGGCGAATCGAGCGGCGCGCTGGCGCCGATGCTGACCAGCGTCGCCGAATTTTACGAGGAAGAAGTGAAATTGCGGCTCGGAGCGATGGTGGCCCTCATCGAACCGGCGATTCTGGTCTTCATGGGACTGGTTGTGGCGTTCATTTTGATCTCGTTGTATCTGCCGATCTTCTCCTTCTCCATTTCGGGTGGCGCGGCAAGATAGCAAGGAACCTATGAGCACGACGCACGAAAACACGGACCCGGTTCTTGGGCTGGCTTCCACCGCGGAGGAGATTCACGAGCGCGAGCACGCGCGCAAGCTGGCGGAGCGCTACCGCTTTCCCTTCGTCGATCTGCGGGAGCAGCGCATTGATCCCGAGCTTTTCCGCGCCATTCAGGCGGACCTGATGTTCCGCTACAACTTTGTGCCGCTCGAAATGCACAACAACGTGCTGTCCATCGCCGTAGCCGAGCCGAGCCAGGTTGCCCTGACGGATGAACTGCAGCTTTTGCTCGGCAGAAAGCTCTCCATCAAGGTGGCGACGGCGCGGCAAATCAGCGACATTCTGAAGCGAACCGAGCAATCGCAGCGCGTCCTGGAGCAGGCAACGGAAGCATTCACGCTCACCGTTTCCAAGGAAGAAGAGGAAACGGAAGAGACCATTTCCGGCGACCGCCTGACGCGGGACACGACCGGCAGCCCGGTGGTGCGGCTGGTCGAGACGGTGATTTTCACGGCACTCGAGCGGCGGGCCAGCGACATCCACATTGAAGCGCGAGACGCGGAAGTGGCGGTGAAGTACCGTATCGACGGCGTCTTGCAGCACGCCATGCAGCCGATTTCGAAGGACTGGCATTCGGCCGTCATTTCGCGCATCAAGGTTCTAAGCGACCTGGACATCGCGGAGCGGCGCGTGCCGCAGGACGGGCGTTTCCGCGTGAAGTACAAGGGCCGGTACATCGACTTGCGCGTTTCGATCATGCCCGCGAGCCACGGCGAGGATGCGGTGCTGCGCGTTCTGGACAAAGAAACGCTCTCCGAAAAGTTTCAGAGCCTGAGTCTGGACGTCGTTGGTTTTTCGGAAGAAGAGACGCGGCGCTTTCGGAGATACATCCGCGAACCCTACGGCATGGTGTTGGTGACGGGGCCGACAGGCTCGGGGAAGACGACGACGCTCTACGCCGCGATCAATGAAATCAAGAGCGACGAAGACAAGATCATCACCATTGAAGATCCCGTGGAATACCAGCTCCGGGGAATCACGCAGATTCCCGTCAACGAAAAGAAGGGACTGACGTTCGCGCGCGGGTTGCGCTCGATCTTGCGGCACGATCCGGACAAGATCATGGTCGGAGAAATTCGCGACCAGGAAACCGCGCAGATCGCGATTCAATCCGCTCTTACCGGGCACCTGGTGTTTACCACGGTTCACGCCAACAACGTGACGGACGTCATCGGACGCTTCATCAACATGGGCGTTGAACCCTATAATTTTGTTTCCGCGCTGAACTGCATCTTGGCGCAGCGGCTCGTGCGCGTAATTTGCAGCAGCTGCAAGCGGCCAAAGCGCTTGGGCGCAGAAGAATTGCGCGAAGCCGGCCTCGATCCGGCGGCGTGGGCGTCCGCGACCTTCTACGAGGGGGCGGGCTGCCTGGAGTGCTCCGGAAGCGGTTTCCACGGCAGAACCGCGATCTGCGAACTGCTCGACCTGACCGACCGTATTCGTGAAATGATCATCGACCGGCGGCCGACTTCCGAGATCAAGCGGGTAGCTCGGGATGAAGGCATGACCACCTTGCGCGAGAGCGGAATGGCCAAGGTTCGCGTGGGAATTACGACTCTGCGGGAAATCAACAAGGTGACGTTCGTTGACTGATGCCGGCACATTTCGGCAGGGGATTTACAAGAACGAGCTCGCGCGGCGAATTGCCGTGTGGCTCAATGCGGCGCCGCATCCTCCGATCGCAATCGAAATATCGGGAGATCGTGTCGCTGGCGCGAGGATTACAAGAACCGGAGGGCTTGACGGCTTCGCCGTCGAGGCGATTCCCCCGGGAACGATCATTCCCTCCGCGGTTGAAACGAACATCGTGAATCAGGTGGCCGCGAAGACCGCAATCGGAAACGTCTGCAGCCGTCTCCGCGCGCACAACGAAGATGCGGTGCTGCTGATTCCGGACCCCGTGATTCGCGTGTTCGTGCAGCATTTCGACCAGTTTCCACGATCGCCGCAGGAAGCGATCCCCATGCTCAAGTGGAAGCTCAAAAAAAGCGTGCCCTTTGAGGTGGAAGAGACGCTGATTTCCTACATGCGGCAAGCGCCCAGGGAGGGCGGTGTGGACGTGGTCACGGCATTGGCCCGCCTGCGAATCGTGCGCGAATACGAAGCGCTTGCGGAAAGCACGGGGCTCCATCCGGGCGTCGTGCTGAGCTCTTCTCTCGCGGCGATTGCGCTCTTGGAGGACCGGAGGCCGACGCTGCTGGCGAGAATCTCCGGCGCCTGCCTCACGACCGCAATCGTGCGGGACGGGGTGCTTTGCGGTTACCGCTGCACGGACCTTCCGGTGGGCGGAAAAGATCTGACGCCGCAAATGCTGCTTGAGGAAATTTATCCCGTGGCGGCCTATTATCAAGACACGTGGCAGGAGGGCATTGAGATCGTGAACGTGGCGGGATTGGGGGACCGCTTGCCGGCGTTTGTCCCTCCGCTCGAAAACGAATTTCACTGCCCGGTTCGCTCTCTTTTGCATTCGGCGATTTCCGACGGCCGCTTGAACGCCGAATCGCGGCCCCTGGCAGACCGCGAACTCGAGGGGTTGGTCGGCTGGATGCTCCACAAGAATTGATGCCCGTGAGACGCTGAATAGATTATGAGAATACGGCTCAATCTGGCAACCAAGCCGTTGCAGACGCACCGGCACTTCCTCGTGGGCTCCGGTCTGCTCGGTCTTTTTGGCGCGCTGGTCTTTGTGATTTTGGGTTGGCACGTCTATTCCGCCCGCAAGGCCAGCGAAGAACTGCGCTTGCGTACGGATCAATTGGCACGGGAGATAAATGAAGCCCTCAAGAATCGGCGGGCCCTTGAAGCCTTTTTCGAACAGCCGGAAAACGCCAAACTAAGCGACCGCGCCGAATTCCTCAACTCGATTCTCGATGCGGGGAGCTTCAACTGGACGCAGATGTTCATGGATCTGGAGCACGTCTTGCCGGGCGGGGTGCGTGTTGTGCGCATCGAGCCGAAGCTGGTGAAGGGCAATATGGAAGTGACGCTGCTAATTGGAGCGAGCACCGACGAGGCCAAGCTGAAGTTCCTGAAGGCGCTCGAAACGTCGCGTGAGTTTTCGCGCGTCACTCTGATCAGTGAACACGCGCCCGCGCAACCTGCGTCGGGGGACCAGACGATGGTTGAACTGAAGATGATTTATTCGAGGACGTGATGCACCGCGATTTCACATTCCGGCGGCGGGTGATTCTCGGCGGATTGACGGTCCTGCTGCTGGCGGATGCCGGGCTGGCGGCGCTGAGCTGGCGCATGGCGTCTGCGCCGAAGACTCCCGAGCAGGAACTGGCCCGGCAAGCCAAACAATTGAAACTGCTCAAGAGCGACATCGACCGGGTGGAGAAAATCAAGAAGGATCTGCCGCAGACCGTTGCCGACTTCAGCCGGTTTGAGAATTCGCTCCTGCCCGCCGGGACGGGATATTCCACGGTCACCGCCGAGGTGGGAGATCTGGCCAAGAAGGCGGGACTGCGAATGCAGGGCATCAACTTCCACCAGAACGAGGTAAAAGGCCGCCCGATGCTCGAAATTCAGCTGGAAGTGCAGGTAGAAGGCGACTATCCGGCCGTGGTGAAGTTCCTCAACGGCTTGCAGCGTTCGCCGGATGTATATGTCGTGGATTCGCTGGAGTTGGCGAGCCAGGCTCAGAGCAAAGCGAACGACATCCGCGTGAATTTGCACATGCGGACATATTTCAGGTCGGAAGCATGAAGCAGAAGAAGGAAATCCTGATCTTGTTCGCCCTGCTGGTGGTTGCGGGAGGCGTGTGGTATTGGCAGGGCCGCCCGCCCGCCGTGACGGCGGGAACCGCAAGCGTCGTGCAGAATTTCGCGCCGCTAAAGGTGGAAAACCCCGCGCTGCACTGGTGGAAACGCGACGCGAGCCGGAAGACCGAGTACAAGAGTTCCGGCCGCGATCTGTTTAGCGAAGTGCAGCCTCCTCCTCCGGAAGCCCCAAAACACGTTCCGAAGCCGGGCGACAAGGATTACGTGGCGCCGATCCCCCAACCGCCTCCGCCGCCGCAATTGCCTCCGAATTTGAAGTACTTCGGCTATGGCACGGTTCCTGTCGGGACCGGACGGCTGGCTTTTTTCACCGACGGCACGGACGTGTTCATTGTGGGTGAAGGGGACATTCTGCTGGGCCGCTACCGCATCTTGAAAATCGGAAACGCCAATCTCGAATTTGAAGAAGTAGGCAGCGGGCGGCGGGGTTCGACTGCGCTCGAAGATGCCGGAGCTTTCGGATGAAAGGGATTCGTCGCATACGCCCGCATCGCGGCCAGGAAGGCGGCTACGCGCTCCTGATGGTGATCTTCATCGGAACGCTGATGCTAATCGCGGCTATGGCCGCCGCGCCGAGCATTCTGACCGAGGGACGCCGCGAAAAAGAGAAGGAGATGATCTGGCGAGGCAAACAATACACCCGCGGAATCAAGCTCTACTACCGCAAGATGGGCAAGTTCCCCACCTCTCTGGATGACTTGACCAAGCCGCAGATGGGCAACATCCATTTCATGCGAAAGGCCTACAAGGATCCCATGAACACGGAGGA
>Ga0209810_1006452_pt1 | contig 10165 bp, 9 predicted proteins | sample Coa_R1_7_FD_187159 | JGI IMG/M metagenome (GOLD analysis project Ga0209810, IMG submission 187159) | Surface soil microbial communities from Centralia Pennsylvania, which are recovering from an underground coalmine fire - Coalmine... | ecosystem: Environmental > Terrestrial > Soil > Unclassified ...
CTGGTCCTGATCGCCTGCTCCATCGTCTTCCTGGTCCCGCTTTTATGGATGCTTTCGACCTCCCTGAAGACGCTGGATCTGACCATGAAGCAGCCGCCGGTCTGGATCCCGCCGCATCTGGAGTGGCACAACTACAAGGACGCGTTCCTGTACGAGAGCAAATCGCTGGGCTACATCCCCTTCCTCATCTACGGGCGCAATACGCTCCTGCTCTGCATCCTGACGGTCAGCGGGACGGTCGTCTCGAACGCGCTGGTCGCCTACGCGTTCGCGCGGCTGCGCTGGCCGGGCCGTGATCTCGCCTTCGCGGTCGTGCTGGCGACGATGATGGTCCCGTTCCCGGTGCTGATGGTGCCGCTCTACACGCTCTTCCGCGCCTTCGGCTGGACCGGCACGTTCCGCCCGCTCTGGATTCCGGCCTGGTTCGGCAGCGCCTTTTTTATCTTTCTGCTGCGCCAGTTCTTCCGCACGATCCCCACCGAGCTTTCCGAGGCAGCCCGCATCGACGGCTGCTCGGAATGGGGCATTTTCCGGCAGGTCGTCCTGCCGCTGGCCAAGCCGGCCCTGGCGGTCGTAGCCCTCTTCACCTTTATGGGCACCTGGAACGACTTTCTCGGCCCCTTAATCTACCTGCTGGATCAGAAGACCTTCACGCTCTCGCTGGGACTGCAGTTCTACCAGAGCCAGAACGGGGGCACGGACTGGAACCTGCTCATGGCCGCCTCGACGATGGTCATCGCCCCGATGGTCATCCTCTTCTTCTTCACCCAGAAGCAGTTCATCCAGGGCATCGCCATCACCGGCCTTAAAGGCTAACTTTGAAAAAGCCGTTCTGGCATACTGTGAGTATGATTACTGTTACGGTCGAAGACATGCAACGCGATTTGCCCGGCTACCTCAAGCGCGTCAGCGAAGGCGAAACCCAGCTTATCGTCCAGGCGGATAAACGCATTGCTGAAGTCAAACCTATGGCTCCTGTTACCGCCCAACCACACCTCTGCGGCCTGTGTGCCGGAGAATTCACGGTGCCTGCTGACTTCGATGCTCCGCTACCGGAAGACATTTTGGCCGAGTTCTCTTCGGGCGGCTAAAGCCGCAGCCCCTGGGGCTCCTACTCCATGCCCCAAGTCGCCCTTCGGCGACTGGCACCATAGACTTTTCCCTCATCCCTGAGCCAGTAGCGACTAGAAGGGAGAGGTTAAGCCTTGCAGTGGCAGTCCGCGAAGGCGGACTTTGTGCCTTTGTTGCTGCGGCTTTAGCCGCCCGAATTGGTTTCGGAAAGTGGATGGCAATATAAGCTGCTATTAAGACTCTTGTTAAAACCGCTTGCTCAGGCGCAGGCCAAAGGTGCGGTTTTCGGGCTGAATCCAGGGCGTCAGGACCAGGCCGTGGTGCTGATACAACTCCCAGCGCGAGACGCCATAGCCGAGCGCGGCCCCGGCGAGCACGTCGCCGACCGTATGCCGGTGCAGGGTAAAGCGGGATACGGAGATCGCCGTCGCCCCGGCATACCAGTAGATGGCGTCTTTGGGATGGAAGGCGCTCTCCATGGTCGCAATGGAAAATGCGCCCGTGGCGTGCCCGCTGGGGAAGCTGTCGTGCGCGTTGGAATCGGGCCGCTTCTCCTTGATCAGATCTTTGAGTCCTTCCGAGAGCAGCAGGCTGACCCCCAGGGAATCGATGGCGCGGAGGGTATGGTTTTTGCCCTGCTGATGGTCCGTCAGCAGCGGCAGCCCGATGCCGATCACGCCATAGGCGATGGTACCCGGCCCAGAGAGGAAATTGCCGATCTGCCGGCCGGTACTATCGGCATGGGCCGGGGGCGCTGCCAGCGCGCATAACAGCAGGCTGGCGAGATGCAACGGTCGTCGAAAATGCATTTGCGCGTGCTCTCCTTGGAAGTAATGGGGTTTTAGCTTCGTGAAGCTTGCGGACCCAGGCGGGCCGCCTCTTCCTCCAGCATCTGCTTCTGAAGGCGCTCGCGCTCGGTGGCGACGCGCTCGCGCGGGCCGGTCGGTTGAAAATCTAGCCGCTTGACCCCCAGGCCGCGCAGCACCGCTAGCTCGACCGGGGAGAACTCCTCGGGATTCTTTCGGTTGAAATTCATCGGCTCTTTGAGGGCGATGGGCGGATTGGTCAGGAAGCGCGGCTTACCGGAAAGGTTCTGCGAGGAGGCGTGCAGCACGAACGGGTGCAGCAGCACCACATCTCCGGTCTGCCCCCGGAACTCGATGATGTCCCGGCATTGCGTAATGAGTGAGCCGAAGTTAAACTCCCGCAATATCGTCCCCTCTGGGTGCGCCTGGAGATACCGCGCCACTACCGGCACCGAGTCGCAGGCGGCCAGCGTCCCGCCGCCCTGCGGCCCGACGTCGGTCCAGTAGACGAGGGTAAGCAGTCCTTGCTCCGGGCTATCGAGGAAATGGCGGAAGAAGTCGCCGTCCTTGTGCCAACCGGGCGACTGCGGCGAAGGATCCTGCCAGGGACGGTCGGCCCCGATGCAGAAGTTGATGATGAACCCGTCGCTCATATAACTGGGGTCCTTGATCCTCTCCTCTCCGCCCAGCAGGTCGCACGCCGCCGCCCACGCTTTCGGCGCCAACTCCTTCCAGGTCGCGAAGCGGACGCTCGGCATCTGAACGCGCGGCTTCTGCCAGGTCGTAGGGGCGTTCGGGTCCAACCCCAGCCGCTTCCAGGCGTGCGCGACCCACTCTTCCGCCATCTCGCGGGGAAAACAGTCGTGCAGGACCACGTGCCCGCGCGTCAAAAACTGCTCTATCTGCTCCTCGGTAAGAACCTGTCTCTTCATGCTTCCTCTCTGAATAGCTTGGATTTGCGCCTTAGATTTCGCTGCCCACCCCCTGTCCCCCTCCCTGTGAGCGAAGCGAACGAACCAGGGAGGGGGAACAGCCTCCCTATCTGGTACCTCTGCCGATCTGCCGATGGAGGATAAATGAGGCGGGCTATCGAACAATCAATAGGCAACTGTTTGAAGAATGTAGAACCAGGCGAACATGCCTTGTTGTAAAGCCCATGAATAGATGCATTGGCATGGGATGAGCTACCCGTAGGATGGAGGCAATCAATCAGGAATGGCGTTAGACTTGGACTTCCATAACTCCGATACATTATATGCAACACATGGTTTGCATGCCTTTGCGGCTAAATTCCCTCCGCAGTTGGCTGCTTGGGCGATCGAGAGATTTAGTCATCCCCAAGAGATAATCTGTGACCCGATGGCTGGTAGTGGCACAGTTCTGATCGAAGCATGGCGGCTTGGCCGAAAGGCCTGCGGTTTCGACATTGATCCATTGGCATGCCTGATCGCCCGAGCCAAGTCAACGCCAATCGATGTGAATCTACTATGCTGGTATAACGCAAAGTTGCTGACTGTCATCGCCGGGCTTCGCGAGAGTCAGGTCGAAGGTCTTGCTGCAGGCACGATCCCTGAAGAGTGGTTGGCAGAGTTCCAGCAGCCCAACCTTCCTAGACTGGATTACTGGTTTATGCCACAGGTGCAGGCCGCACTATCCTTATTGAAAGTCGCTATGAAACGCGTAGATGCGCCGTCTGCTGTTCGGACTCTTTGGCAAGCTCTCTTCTCCTCGCTTATCGTTGCCAGGACCAGCGTGGCCAACGCGCGCGACCTTGTCCATTCACGGCATCATTTTCACGCACATACAACGCCGCCCGACACTCTGGAACGCTTTCGGCGCCGGCTGGTCCAGGCGGAACGACAAATAGGTGACCTCATGAGCCGCAGGGTGGGTTCTAGCGACAACCCATCACCAGCAGTATCCTGTGCGGATAGCAGGAATATTCCACTCGACGCCGAAAGTGTTAATTTAGTCGTTACCTCGCCACCCTACTGCAACGCGCTCGATTATACACGTGCACATAAATTCGGAATCGTCTGGCTGGCGGAGGAATTAGGCGTCGAATTGGACGCCTATGTACAGCGCGGGCGGGACTATATCGGCAGTGAACGCGGCATCAAAGGACGTAAGGCATTGCCGACCGGAGTAGCCGAAGCCGACTGCGTCTCTGAGCGTGTGAGGGCGGTTGATCCAATGCGTGGGCATCTCGTTGCCCTCTACTTTGCGGATATGGCACGCATCCTCGCTGAAGTAGGACGCATTCTTTGCCCTGGTGGCCATGCTGTACTTGTTGTCTGCCCCTCCAATATCCGCCGTATTCCTATCCCATGGCACGAAGCATTCGCCTCGATTGCCGAAAACGCGGAAGCCGGCTACCGTATGCGTGCTGTCGAAACAATCCAACGCACTTTGGACGACCGGCGGAGGATACTGCCTTATATGAATGCCGGTCAGCAACTGGCGGGCCGTATGAAGATGGAGTATGTTCTTGTTCTGCGAAAAGAGGCCGCGCCATAGGGGAATATAGACATGCTGCCTCGCAACCGCCCTGCACGCGAAACAGAAGCGCGCCTCTATTTGCGGCTTCTGGCACGCGAAGCAGACGCTCCTTCTGATTTGGCCGACGCCTACCTCGGGCCGCTACTGGATGCTCTGCATTCTCACTTTCCCGACATCCCTGATCTGACGCTAGTAGACGACATTGTTGAGAATACCTTGCTCCGTTTTCCGAAGGAACCTGAGAAGTACAATCCTGCGCGCAGCTCTCTTTGGACCTACCTGTACATGGACGCCCTAGGAGACATCAAGAACGCCTTAGACAGCGCAAAGCGGCAGGAGAGAAAGTTGCGGCTGGTCTCACTGGATCGGGATGTCGCAGAATCAGAGCCGGATCGGAAAGGAGAATTAGAAGAGATGATGATCCGTCAGGAAGTACCTGACTATCTGCCCGATGGCGTGGAGATTCATGAGGTGCGTGCGGAGGTGGAGGTCATTATTTCTAATGCGACCGATCTGGCAGTGGCGGAGTTGCAACTGGCGGGCGAGCGCAAGACGGAGGCCTATGCAAAGGCATTAGGCATTACGAATATGCCAGTCGACGAGCAGCGCCGCCGCGTCAAGCAGGAGAAAGACAAATGGCGCGCCCGGTGGCGCCGTCTGGGAGTGAAGTTCGATGCGCAATGATAACAAGCCATCGCATAAGGCGTTACTGCAGCGCACTGCTCTCCGTGCCGAACACGACCCCTTTTATCTAGCTTCAGCGTTGGCAGCCTATAGAGAAGCGGAGCAGATAGATGATACCTTGCTCGCTGCTTTCCTGGCCTGCACGCCTGACGATTTACCGCGCCTCGCACTCTGCCGACGTCCAGGTACGCTTGGCCAAGAGGAGTTTCATGCAGACGTGACGCAGATCGCGGCCCACTTCGGACTGCACGCCGACCGGTTGGCCGGGCTACTGCGACGTGTTGACTTCTTGGAAGAGGCCCGCAGGCCGCATGCCGCGCCGGAGGAGCAAGCCCTTCTTCTGGCCGCGCGCGACGCAGAGGAAGCGAAGGACACAGAGGAAGAAAACGCTGAAAAGAGCGGTGCAAAGGGCGGGGAACCTTCGGCATGAGCGAAACGTGGATGGAGGAAGCAGCGGAGCGTCTATGGCGGGCTGCAGGAGGCGTGCCATCATTCCCGCGCAACATGGAGAGCCTTGTCTCGTTCGCCCTGCCCCTAGACGTGATCCGGTTACCTAAACTGACCGTACGGGCAGCCGAAGACTGGATCGTACAGCGGCGTGGAGTGTGCCACCTGCTTTGCCAGAATCGGGCTTTGTGCGGGTGTGTGGTCGCCCTGCGTGGGATAGGCGTGGTCTTTCTGGACGCTGATGATCCCTCTGATGAGCGGCGATTTACCCTTGCGCACGAAATCGCCCATTTTCTCCTCGACTACCTTTTCCAGCGCGAGGCCGCGCTGCATGCGTTCGGCCCGACCATTCGTCCTGTTCTAGATGGTGATCGCCCCCCTACCACAACGGAGCGCCTCCATGCACTTCTGGCCGACGTTCCCCTGGGTCTGTTTATCAATCTGATGGAGCGGGAGGCAGATGGACGCATCGTGCGCGGTCCTATCTGGAATGCCGAAAATCGCGCCGATATCCTCGCTATTCATCTCCTCGCCCCCTTCGAGGCCGTCCGCGCCCATCTGTCCATTGTCCCTAAAGAGACCGAGCGTCTCGCGTTCGAGCAGGATGTCGAGACGGTTCTACAGAACGTCTTCGGCCTGCCATCTGTCATCGCCCAGGACTACACCCGCTGGCTGTGGCAGCGGCTGCATCGTCCCTCCAGCCGCGACTGGCTGGGTCTTTCCTGAAAAGCCATGTCGCACTTTTTTTCTTTGTTCGGAAAGGGAGTCGAAGGAGGTTTTGAGATCCCATGAATGGCGATAGCGACGAATCAATTCTCGACGCCAGCACATTTCAGGATACCTGCGGCGAATCGCTGGAGTCAGTGCTGAACCTGGATACCTGGGAGCAGGATCCGAACCTAGCGGACCTGTGCCGCCGCATCGAAGACGAGATAGAAAAAGCTGTTCAGGATGAAGATGAATTGAGCCGGGAGGCACGTCGGCAGGTTGCGGCTGTTCTGAGCGATCCCACACGCCCCGGCGCACCGCCTAGCGCCGGTCTCTACCGTGTCTCTAAGGAAGACCTGCAGCGCGTCTGGCGGCAGGTACTCTTCAATGGTGCGGTCGAGGTATGCGACGGAACGTGCAAGCCGTTCGAAACTCTGCCCATTACCATCACGCAGATTGGCGTCTGCCTAGCCTCCTACCAGGGCTGCGTGCAATCGTACGCGCACCGGATCTACCAGCGCGACCTACGCATCCGCAGCGGCGACTTGATGAACGATCTAATGGCCCTGCTCGACCGGCGGAAGGCCCGAAGTCAAGACGATGCCGAACGGGCGCAGGGCATCTCCGTCCTGGCCCGGCGCGGCATTCTAGCCTATGCGGAGCGCGCGGCGCTGGCCTACAAATCGGACGCGCCGTGGCGGATGGGACATGGGCATCCGGCTCCTTTCGAACTGCTGACCGGTTCGGGAAGCATGGAACTGCTGCGGAGCAGTCTCTCTATGTTGCGTGATCTGATCGCCGGGCATAAACGATTCGTCTTCGTGCCGTCAGAGGCGGCGGACAAGCGGCTGCTCACCCTCGGCTACGCGCTCCGGAGCGGCGAGTACGCCATCATCACGACCGCCCAAACGCAGATGACCAACATCGTCGAAGGCGGTAAATACAATCCCGACGACGGCAAACGCGCCCTTAGGTTTTGTGAGGAGATCGGGCCGCAGATCGCCATTGGGGCCTATCGGGTGTCGGTGTCCGCGCCACCCTATCTTTTCTACAGCCATGTCGAGCATAGTCACGAGGCGGCCTTGATCGCCCTGGCAGACAGCCTCCTGCTAGAGTATCGCGGCTTCCCACTTTTGATTGATCTAGCTGATCGGCTATGCCGCGCCTCCTTCGGCAACGACATCTTCGAGGACGCCATCCAGAGTGCCTACGCCCGCGCCGGCGCGCCGTTTCGCTTCCTGGGTGAGCGTCAGACACGCGATTAGGAGCATTATACGGTGGAAGACAAAACCAACGAACCGAACGATCAGGCTCTGGAACAGCAGCCCAACCGATCTCTGTTCAAGTCCGCCCGGCCTGTGGTACGTCCCTCCAATTCGAATGGGGACACATCCAAAGAGCCGGAAATCGATCTCGATAGCGTTCCCACCGACATCTTCGCCCGCTTTGAAAGCGTAGCGGAAGAGGCGGGTGGCGAATTCGAGGAACCGGAAATCTATCGTGATTCGGTGGCGCGCACCATGTTCGACACGCCGCAGAGCAAGGACAATACCGTCACCCTTGTCCTACCTTCCGGCAATATCGAGCGGCTGCCCACTCAGTCGCTCGTCCGCATTGAGAGTACGGACGGCAGGCGCTATCTCGGTGTCATCGTCGAAGGCCCATTCGCCGAGCCAGACGGTCTGCGCGCCGATTCGCCAATCGTTATCACTGTGACCGTACAGGGAAGCATCTTCATGCCGAACTATCACGGGCGCGTACAGATTGCCATTCTGGGCGAGCAGACGGAGGATGGAATGATGCCACCACGTTTCCGCCCTCTGCCGAATAGCCCTGTCTTCCCGCTCAGTGAGCCGGAGACAGCGCAGGTCTTGCAGATCGCGCCGGACGGTCCGGCGATTCCGCTCGGCTACGCCGTTGGGCATGAGAACTTACCGGTCGCCATACCCGCTGATAAACGGGGTGTTCTGGCGCGGCACATGGCGATCCTGGGTACGACAGGCGGAGGCAAGACGACGACCGTCTCCGGCCTAGTGAATAACTTCCAGAAAGCGAATCTAGCAACCGTCCTCATTGACACGGAGGGCGAGTACACCGTGATGAACGATCCGACCGACAAAGAGAAGATGCAGCGACTTCTGGCGCGGCGCGGCCTGAAACCGGCGGGCGTCCAAAGTACCGTCATCTATCATCTGGTCGGCAAGGGCACAGCCAATCCCGGCCATCCACGCCGGTACGAGTTTTGCCTGCGTTTCTCTAATCTGTCGCCCTATCTGGTGGCGGAAATTCTGGAGATGAATGAGGCCCAGGAACAGCGTTTTCACTACGCTTATGACATTGCGCGGCGAGTGCTTGCCGATCTAAAGATCTATCCGACCAACGAGGAGCAGGCAGCCAAACTGCTTGAACTCGACGAACTGGAGGTCGGCTACCCCGGCATGAAATTGGAACATATCTACGACATCGTCCGGGCATGCGCACAGATCGTGAACCATCAGCGTGATTCTGTCGCCTTCTCATCGAGCGACTTTTCGGCTCAACGTGACAGGATACTGAGTATCCTGGATCAGTATTCTGACATGCCAAAACACTGGACCTCCTGGCTCAACGTTCAGGGACGGTTGCGGGGCTTGCTTAACCTCAAGATATTCGACAGCACACGGAGCGGTGTCACACCGCTCGATCCTTCTGCGCTGACGACACCGGGGCAGGTCTCCATCATTGATCTCTCCGGCACCGATTCGCCGCAGGTCAACAATCTCGTGATTGCGGAACTGCTGCGCGGCGTTTTGGAGCGGCAGAACCTCAACTTCGAGCGTGTCGAGAAGAAGCAAGAGGCGTTGCGGCGCACAATGGTCGTCATTGAGGAGGCGCACGAGTTCCTCTCTCGTGAACGCATTCGACAGATGCCGGCACTATTTCAGCAGGTCGCCCGCATCGCGCGCCGTGGCCGCAAGCGCTGGTTAGGACTCGTCTTCGTGACACAACTTCCTCAACATCTGCCGGATGAGGTTCTTGGCCTTGTCAACAACTTCATCTTGCACAAGATCGCTGACAGTGGCGTCATCGCCATGCTCCGCAAATCCATTGGCGGTATAGACGAGAGTCTCTGGCTACGCCTGCCCAACCTCGCGCCCGGCCAGGCCATTGTCTCCATGACAAGTATGGCCCGCCCGCTGCTAGTGGCCATGGATCCGACGCCGTGCCGCCTGCGGATGACGGAAGAAGAGTAAAGGGGAGGCTGCCCATGCGGATTCGCTTTGCCCATATCGCCGATGTTCATCTCGGCAACCAGCAGTACGGCCTGCCCGAGCGATTTGACGACTTCGGGCGGGCTTGGCTGGACGCCATTGACCACGCCATCACCCGTGAAGTCGCGCTCGTCGTGATTGCAGGTGACTTGTTTGAGCAACGCAGAGTTGAGCCGCGAGCACTGCTACAGGCCATTGAGGGGTTACGGCGGTTACGGGCGGCGAATATACCAGCTCTCGCCGTAGAAGGCAATCACGACCGCGCGCTGTACCGTGAAGGGTTCTCCTGGATGGAGTTCCTGGATGCCGAGGGCTATCTGAAGCTGCTCAATCCATGCGTGCCCGGACAACCGGGCTGCCATTATCGCCCCTGGAAGCCAGGCGAGGGCGGCAGTTATGTGGACGTCGGCGGCGCGCGAATCATCGGGCAACCCTATCTCGGCGCATCGGCGGGCCGGGCCATTGAGGAGATGACCTCGCACCTGCGGTTAGAAGGCCGAGGCGCAGCGCAATACCTGATCTATGTCTGTCACGCGGGCGTGGAGGATATTGTTCCGCGTCTCTCCGGTGGCCTGACAGGGGAAGACCTGGATCGCCTGCGTCCGCATGTGGACTATCTCGCGCTGGGCCACGCTCATATCAGTTTTAAGCGCGATGGCTGGCTGTTCAATCCCGGCGCGCTGGAAACCTGTCGTAGCG
>Ga0209810_1006453_pt1 | contig 10163 bp, 8 predicted proteins | sample Coa_R1_7_FD_187159 | JGI IMG/M metagenome (GOLD analysis project Ga0209810, IMG submission 187159) | Surface soil microbial communities from Centralia Pennsylvania, which are recovering from an underground coalmine fire - Coalmine... | ecosystem: Environmental > Terrestrial > Soil > Unclassified ...
CGGGCGCCGATTGGATGATGTCGCGGACCGCCACCGGGGTGGAGGAGTCGACGAGATGGCCGCTGCCGAGCGGACCCGACGTATCGACTCCCCAACAACGGATCGCGCCGTCGGCCGAGACCGCGCAGGTATGCGTCCTTCCGGCGGTAATCGCCACGGCGTCGGTGATGCCGGTGACCTCCACCGGGATCGCCGATGGGGCGGTATTTCCATTGCCCAGCTGGCCGGCGGCATTGTCTCCCCAACAGGTCACCCTCCCCTCGGAGAGAAGCGCGCAGCTGTGGGCGCCTCCCGCCGCGATCGACGTGGCGCTGTCGATTCCGACGACCCTCACCGGAACAAGAGAGAAAGCGGCGCTCCCGTTGCCGAGCTGTCCGAAAGCATTTTCTCCCCAACAGACCACCGTTCCTTCCGAGAGAACCGCGCAGCTGTGGCTGATTCCGGCGGCCACGGTGGCGCGGTTTAACGTCTGCGTAAATCCATTTTTAAAGAGACCGGTTGGAGTCAATGTGACCGTCTGTCCGACGGTCAGGGTCGGATGCGCCGGAGCGAGGATGATTGAAGCGAGGGAGAAGGATGAAGCGGCGGTCGATGTAAAGATCGGATCTGAATTGCTGAGCGCCTGGTGGACGGTCACCCTCACCGGACCGGTGGTCGCCGCATCGGGGACCGTTGCGAGGAGCTGTGTCTCCGTCCAACTTAGGACGGAAGCGGGCGTTCCATTAAAAGTGACGACGCCCCCCTGGGAGCGGCCGAAGCCTGTTCCGAGGATGAGAACCGATGTCCCTGAAGGGCCGGACGTGGGGAAGAGAGAGGAGATGGTTGGACGGGAATCAGAGCGAACGGTAAAAAGAGGATGGGTGTTGCTGACCGCGCCGTGGACGGTGACCGCCACCGGACCGCTGGTCGCCCCATCGGGAACCAGGGCGATCACCCGACGATCGATCCAACGGAGGACAGAGGCCGGCCTTCCGTTGAACGTGACCGCGCCGCCATCCTGTGTGGGGCCGAAGTGAGCCCCTTCAATCGTGATCGGCGTTCCGACCGGTCCTGCCGAAGGAGAGAGTGATAAGATAGACGGATAGACGGTAAAGCGGATTGGGTTGCTCGGCTCCTCGTGAACGGTGACGACGACCGGGCCGGTGGTCGCCTCCTCGGGTATCTTCGCGCGGATCTCGGCATTGCTCCAGTGAACCACAGCGGCGGGGATTCCATTGAAGGTGACAGTGCTCGATCCTTGAACTTCGCCGAAGCCCGATCCGGTGATCGTGACCACCGTGCCGGTGGCGTCCGCGTTACGAGGAGCGGCGGAAGGAGAGAGGGAAGAGAGGGTCGCGGGAGAAGTCGGAACGATGACGCGGAAGAGATGATCGTCATTGCTCGACTCCCCATTCACCGTCACCACGACCGGACCGGTGGATGCATTCTCCGGAACCGTTGCGATTACCTGGCCGTCCATCCAACGGGTCACCGCCGCCGGGGTTCCGTTGAAGGTGACGGTGCTGCCCTCTTGCGTGCGGCCGAAATCCGATCCGGTAATGGTCACCGAGGTTCCCGCGGGACCGGCGGCGGGAGCAACCTCGGAAATCATCTGGGCCAGGGCCCCCCTTTTGGTCTCGAACGAAATTAGAAACAGGGCAAGGAACAGGATTAATCGCGACCGCCTCTCTCTCATTCCGATCATCATCGACCTCGCTTAGCAATCGACGCGAATCAAGCTGCTTGCTGTCGATCGATACGTCAAGGGGATGGCCCTCGCGGACCATCCCCTCTTCAGTTTGATTCGATTAATTGATCGTGATGCTGAACTGCATCGAGGCCGTCTGGCCGTCATTGGCTCTCACGGTCGCGGTGAAAGTGTAGGTTCCTCGCGTCGTCGGCGTTCCCGAAATGATATTGTTGTCATTACCCGACGAGTTTTGGTGCAATGAGAGACCGGGAGGGAGCTGTCCCGCCGTAATCGACCAGACCAAGGGGACGCAAGCCCCCTGACTCGTAAAGAGGTTGGCCTGGTAGGCGGTGCCGACGGTTCCGGAGGCGAGGGTGGAGCTCGGGTTTGTGATCATGAGGGTCAGCGGCGGGTCGATCGTCAGACTGAAGACCTTGGAGGCGGTATTGCGCGCACCGTCGGTGACCTGCACGGTGAAGGTCTTGGTCTGGGCGGTGGTCGGCGTGCCGGTAATGACGGTCGACATGGTGGCAAAGAACGACGGCATCGTCAGACCGGCCGGCAGCGTGCCGGAGGTAATTTTCCACTTATACGGCGTCGGTCCGGAGCCGCCGCTCGCCGTGAGGAACTGGTTCATCTGATTACAGACGTTTCCATTGACAAGCGGAGAGCTCTCATTGATCTGCAGCGGGGCCGCGACGACCGTGGCAGCGAAGAGAAGAAAGGGCGCAATCCCGAACAAAAGTCTGATGACCTTCTTCATTTTGCACCTCCTTTTTCCGGATCATCTTAAATCAAAGAGCTGCCCCTTTGCAGATCTTCTTTAAGGATGTCCGGAAGTATGGTTGGCTCTTTCACCAGTAACCCATTCCCCTAAATTACTGGTTTATACACATTAGTAGTATCGTCCGGCAATGTCAATCAGAATAATTTTCAAAAGAGTAAGAATTGAGGCAAGTACGAACAGCCGACGGAGGCATCGCCCCAGGGAAAGCGGCGTCGAATGCTCGAACGATCTCTCCCGATCGCAACGAGGCGGGCGTTGTACGGGCTTGAATTGACCTGGAGATGAAAGGTATGATCGAAAAAGAAGATCGCCTCTCTTGTTCGAGAAACATTCCCCATTGGAGTTCACGATGCAAAACGTTCAAATGGTTGATCCGCACCTGGCCCGCCAGCTCGTCCTCGATGAGCTATTCGATCTGATGCTCTACCGGAAATTCCGGGAGATCTCCGGGCCCGAGCTGCATCCGACGCTCGACGAGTTGATCAAGGTCGAGGGGGGACATCTCGCTTTCTGGCAGAATCTTTTCGGAATCGAGATCTCCGAGCTCAATCCGGCCCGGAGATTCAAGCTGCAGATGATCGTTCTGGTCTGCCGGCTCTTCGGCGCGCCGGCGATCGACCTGATTTTGGAGGCGATCGAGATCCACGGTATTCGCAAGTACCTCACCCTCTGGAAGGAGAACAAAAACAATTCTATTGGGAAGGCGGTCCGGGGGGTCTTGGAGGATGAATTCAAACATGAAGATGCGATCGTCAGCCGGTTGAAGGAACGAATTATCAATCCCGATCGGATCCGGAATATCTTTCTCGGTCTTAACGACGGGATGGTCGAGATTCTCGGCGCGGTCAGCGGCTTCTTTGCCAGCTTCGGGCAGAACTCGCTCGTCTTGCTGGCGGGGCTGACAACCGCCGTCGCGGGGGCCCTTTCCATGGCGGCCGGCACCTACGTTGCGACCAGCTCCGAAAACGAGGTGCGGCGAATGGACCAAGAGAAGAGCCGCTTCTTGGGAGAAGGAGCCGACGGAGAGGACAAGCCGGAGCCGGCGTTGAGATCGGCGATGATCGTCGGGATCAGCTACTTTGTCGGCTCCGCATTCCCGCTCCTCCCCGTTCTGTTCGGCGCCCACACGGCGCTCTGGTCGATCCTAAGCGCGGGGACGATGATCATTCTCGTCTCGATGACCCTCGGATTCCTCTCCGGAATGAACATCCGGAGGCGCGCCCTGACAAATGTGATCATCATCGCCGTCGCCGCGGGGGTGACTTATCTGATCGGGACGATGGTCCGGAATTTGTTGGGAGTGCAGATTTAGTGCAATTAACTACATTGGAATGGGGCGTTGCCCCAAGCCCCACCGCGAAGATCAAAGTCGTGGGGCTTCACCCCACACCCCACCGCGGGGGCCGCATGCCCGGCCCCCTTCGGCTTCCCCGTGCAGCGGGGGTGAACCCCCTGCTCCCCCACGGTCGAACTCGGCGCGACCGCGCAAGAGCGGCGCGGATCGCCCCTCGAACACGCTCCGACCTAGCAAGGTAGGTGAAACGTCTGACAGAAGGAACGCAGGAGGGCGTGAACGACTCAGGACAGCCCCTCCAAGCGCGCAGGCTCTTTGCTCTTCAGTTTTATTTGAACTAATCTAAATAGAGGACTCTGTGGGCTGCTGCGCCCGCAGCGCAAGGGACCCACTGGGGGATGGGTGGAGCGAGGAGCGAAGCAGCCCACTACAAATCAAATCGTTTTATCGACCAAACAAGGTCACCATTGTCCGAAGCACAATCCGCGGTGCTCTCCCGCGCGTTGTGCAAGATGTGACCGTGGGGTTTCAAGGGGTTCCCCCTTGGTGTCCCTTAGGAATCGAAAGGGGGTTGGGCAAGCAACCCCCGTCGTGGGGTTTGGGGCAACGCCCCATTCCAATCTCATTGAAGACCTTTTTAAAAACTTTTCAAAAATCGACCTGTAGCATCAATGCCGCCGTATCCCGGGTGAGATCCGATTGCGCGGCGCCGATATCGGTCAGCGTCTCCACCGGACTTCCGACCGGCTGAAGATTCGAAGCCATCAGGCGACTGATCTCGGTGACCCAGCGAACATTCCAGAACGGATACCATGCGACGCTCGCCACGACCTGCCGCGCGTCGGCGTCGATATCTCTCCGATCATGGAAATCGTAACGAAGCGTCCCGAGCAGATTTCCGAGAAAAGGATAGATCAACTCAATCGTCCCGCTGAGGACCTTCAGCTCTTTTCCCCCGTGCGCATCAGCTCCTTCCTGATACCAGAAAACGGCGGGAACGATATTGAACGCATTCAACACGAAAAAATTAAAGCTCACCCCATATCCGAGCGCCGCCGCATCGGTCCCGAGGTTTGCATCCCCCACCCGATCGCTGTTCACGATCAGACTGATCGCCTGATGTTGAACCGTCTGGCTGACCCACGCATAGACGGCGCCGATCCGCTGCGCGTTGTCACTTTCAGTTCTGTAATCGGGGCTGAAGTTTCGGAGTCCCGCCGCATACCGCAGCCCGATCGGCAGGAAGCCATTCGCCTCCGCTCCGACCGACCAGGATCGCAGCGAGGCGCCGAGGACCGGCTGAATCTGGATCAGATAATCGGCGCGGGTCAGACGCCGCGCGCTGGAGAGGAAATAGTTATCGATATGATCTTTCCCAAACCGGACGTTCAACTTGGAGTCGGGAAGCAGATCGTTCAACTGGACGATGAAGAGCTCCGTCCCGAGGTCGGTCCGATCCCCCTCCTTCGTGCCGGCCGTCTCCCCATCCAATCCCGGAACATGGCCGCGAATAATGCCGAGAAAGGAGATCCGCGGGGTGACGGTGCCGCCGGCGAGAAGCTGCCAATCGTCAAGGGCAAACCGGCTGCGCTGTCTATTCGTCAGCCCCGTCGCCTCGGGGTCCCACCGGTCGCTCTCATGGAGAGCGGAGAGATCGATTCGTCCGGAAAGCGGAAGCGGCTGCTCCCAGAGAAATTTTCCCTGATCGGTTCCCGGCATCCGGTAGCCCCGCTGCTTGTAGACGAAGCCGAACGCGTTGAGCTTCGGAAATCCGGTGTGGCACATAATGCAAGGGGCATTGACCGTCCGGGCAAAGGCCGGAATCGCCTCGGCGCGATCCGGAACTTCAAATGCGAGTAAGCCGAATGCCAATGCCGCGAACCAAATAAAATGTCGGACCCCCTTCGAAAAAGCCGAACCTCTCATCTTTCTCCCCTCCAAACGTTCAGAGCGGAAAAGTATAACGAGATCATCCGCGGCTCACAACGTCATTTGCGCCTAAGCATCTCTCCGCCCCGCCGATTCCGCACCCATATTGACGAGGGTGACGACCTCTTCCCCCGATAACCGCGAATGTCCTATCATTAAAGAAGATGATGGAAACGATTTGAGACAGAGGAGCGCGCACGATGGGAAGATTGGGACAACAGCTCGTTCGAAATGATCGAAAAGGTCTGATTGAGGATCTGACGCGGGCCTACGCCGATGAATGGTACGCCCATTACAACTACTTCTTGGTCTCCAAAACCATCAGCGGCCCCGCCTCCCCGGCCGTCAGTCAGATTCTGCGACGGAAGTCGGAGCGAGCCTTGAGCCACGCCGAGCGACTCGCCGAACGGATTATCGCGCTGGGGGGAGAACCGGTATTGAAGCTGACCGCCCTGCCGGACGTGGCGACCGACAAGCCGTTTAAACTGCCGAACGATGTGAGGGATATCGATGGCGCGTTGAAGGCGGTGTTGGACGCGGAGCGGACAAGCATCCGCACCTATCAATCATTTTATGAAAAGATGAGAGAGAAAGACCCGGTCACCCACACGCTGGCGGCGGAGCTGTTGCGAGAGGCGATTGAAGGCGAAGAAGAGATCGAGCGCCTCCTGGGCCAACCGGCGCCGGAGATGGACGGGCGATAGAAGAATAAACGCGCGACCTCGCGCGCCTCATCCGTATACCATCACGGTCTGACCGTTGATCGGGGACATCCCTTATCAGGGTCACCCTCCGCGTCTCAGGGCGGAATCTCCATACTTGGCCGCGATGAGATCGGCCGCCGCGTCGATCCGCCGCTGCTTCTGCGCCGCCTCGTCCAAGAAAAGCTCACCCTGCGCCGGCTCACCCGACACCAAATGGCTCACCCCCATCCCGATGAGTCGGACGCCGCGATGTTTTTTGGGGAGGTTCGTTTTCAGCAGATCGACGGCGGCGCTCACGAGATCGCGCGTCGTGTCGGTCGCTTTCGTCAACGTGTGCGATCGGGTGATCGTCTTAAAATCGGCGAAGCGGATTTTGATCTCGACCGTCCGCGCAGAGAGCCCGTGACGCCGCAAGCGGCGCGCCACCTGCTCGGCCAGCTCCACCATGCAGGAGCGAAGCGGACCGATCTCGTGATGGTCGATTTCAAACGTCGTCTCGTGAGAGATCGACTTCGCCTCCCGATCGGGAACGACCGCCCGGTCATCCCGCCCCTGCGCAAGCTCCCAGAGATGATCGCCCCATTTCCCCAGAAGGTCATGAAGCATCCCGCTCGGCTGTCGCCGAAGCTGCTCGATGGTGCGAAGTCCCTTTTGCTCCAGCAGCCGGCCGGTCACCTTCCCGACCCCCCAGAGGCGGCTCACCGGAAGCAGATCGAGGAAAGCCTGGACGCCGCCCGGATGAACGATGATAAAGCCGTCCGGTTTTCCGAGGTCGCTTGCGACCTTGGCGACGAATTTGTTCGGCGCGATCCCGACCGAAGCGGTGAGGCGAATCTCTTCTTTGATTCTCCGCTTGATTGTTTTTCCGATCACCTCGGCGCCGCCGAAACGCTTTTCGCTCGCGGTGACATCGAGAAACGCCTCGTCGAGCGAGAGCGGTTCGACCAGCGGCGTGTAGTCGTGAAAGATCTTCTGGATCTGCTCCGAGACCGCCGCGTAGAAGTCGATCCGCGACGGAAGAAAGACCGCCTCGGGACAGAGCCGCACCGCCTTCGAAGCCGGCATCGCGCTATGCACCCCGAACTCGCGCGCCTTGTAATTCGCCGCCGCCACAACCCCCCGCCCCGTGGGGCTCCCGCCGACGATCACCGGTTTCCCCTTCAGCTCGGGGCGCTCGCGCTCCTCAACCGAGGCGTAAAAGGCATCCATGTCGATGTGGAGTATCATGGAGGTATTTTAGGGAGGGCGAGGGGGAGATGTCAAATCAAGATCGCGGCGCGAATAGGCTCAGGTGGAAAGCCCTTGGCTTTTGAAGAATGAAGACCACTTATTCAAAGGCCTGATCGAGAAGATCCCTACTCTTTTCGCCGGTCGATGACGTAGCGGCTGACGGGGGATTGTTTGGCGTACTTCTTGAGTTCGGCCGCGACCGCGGAGATCATTCCATAATGGTGAATCTTCGGGTTGGAGGTGGGGACCACGGCGATTGCGATTCCCAGAAGAGGAATGTGTTGCGTCTCCCCTCTTCGATCCTTGGCGATGTAGTAGCCTTCGGATTTCTCCTGCTCGCCGAATAAATCCGAGACGATGACGTTGAAATTGCGGATGATCGTCTCGCAGACCGATTCCGCGCGATCGAGCGGAACGATAAAAACAAAGTCGTCCCCGCCGATGTGCCCCGCGAAGCCCTCGACGCCCGACTCTTTGACCGCGTTCGACATGATCCGGGCGAGCATCCGGAGCACTTCATCGCCGCGGGCGAACCCGAAGGTGTCATTGTACGGTTTGAAGTGATTGACGTCGATGTAGCAGACCGCCATCGATTTTCCGAGCGCCTTTTCGATGGCTTTCTGAATGGAGGTGTTGCCGGGAAGTTTCGTCAGCGGATTATGATCGAAGACCCGCTGAATCCGCTGGAGGGAGAGGGAAACGCGGCTGAACAGCTCCGGATACCGAATCGGGAAGACGATGAAATCGTCGATCGGATAATCGGACCAATCGACGTTCTCTTCCATCTCCTCCCTCATCAATCCGATGATCGGAATCACGCTGAAGTAACTCTCCTCTTTCAAGCCTTTGATGATTTTCTGGATCTCCGGACCGGGCTCGGTTAAATCGATGATCAAAAGATCGGGAGGATCGGAATAAACGAAACCGAGAAGATCGGCAAGCTGAATCAAGGTAACAACCTGGTGGCCTTTGCTGCGGAGGCGAAGCTCCAAAAGATCGGCGACGTTCTTTCCGGAAGAGAAGAGGGCGATTCTAAGCGGGGGCGTCATGCGGCGTTTGTATCTCCAGGCTCAAGTTTTTCACGTCGATCAGCTTCTCTTCGATCTCGTCGATGATCGTTTCCAGTTGCGCTTCGCTCAACGCCAATTTTTTCCACGCCGCCGGTTGAATTTGGGGAACCAGATCATCCCCGGTGAATCCGAACCCGCTCGCCTTCACCAAGACATCGGCGAGATGGACGATGGCGGTCTTGAGGGAGTGTTGGGTCGATCTTTCCACGTCGTGATGGCAGGCGATCGGCTCGATCAGCTTATCAGGAAGGAACCAGCTCTTGCCTAGCCAGCCGCCGATCTCGGCATGATCGGTGCCGAGCGACGCCCGCTCCGCCTCAAACATGGAGATGGACTTTTCACGCACCGTCGATTCAAACTGCTTGAACTCCTCTTCAAGTTTAATTTTGAGAATCACCTTGCCGATGTCGTGGAGCAGCGCGGCGGTGGAGATCTCCTCGGCCTCCGGCGCCCCGATCCGCTTCGCGATGATGCTGGCCGCGGTCGCAGCGCCCAAGGAATGCTCCCAAAGCCCCACCACATTTTTCTCCATCATCTCAAAAATCGAAGCGCTCAGCGCCAGACCTTTGACGACATTGACGCCGAGAAGGATCAGGGCATTTGAAACGGTCGAGACGCGGCCGGGAAATCCGTAGAAGGGAGAATTGACCAGCTTTAATACTTTCGCCGAGAGAATCTGGTCGGAAGAGACCAATCGCGCGATCTCTTGGATTGAAGTTTTGTCGTTCTCAACCAACGCGCTCATTCTCGAGACAATCCCGGGAAGGGTCGGCAGCGATCGGGTCTCTTTGATGAGGCGCTGAATCTCCTCTCGTCGTTCGACCATGCTTACCCCTCCATCGACCGGATCAGTCGACTTTTATAGATCTCCTTGATCCGCATCATCAAAGAATCTCCCGCGACGCGCCGGAATCGCTCGTCCAACTTGGTCAGCATTTCATCCAATGTCCGCTCTCCTTCTATGATCACCGGGTGACCCTCGACAGTAATCGATTGGACCCCCATCCGGGTCAATCGATCGATCAATGACTCGGTCAAAGAAATCCCCTTGCCGCAGACCGGCGGACCATCGGGACTATTCGGATTGGTGACGATTCGGGCGAGAACCATCTGCGGCCTCGCCAACGCGAGCGGAATATTCTGCATGAATTTCTCCGATTTGAAGTGGGTCGTTTTTACAATCTTTAGAGAAAGATGATTTATGTGAGTCGGAAATCATTGCTAAGTATATCAAGGATGTGGATTTATGGAAGGAAGGATTCGTTTGTAAAAGAGTGTGATTTCATGTCTAAAACAAAAAAAGCCCCGCTCACCTTTCGATGAACGGGGCTTTATATTTAATCCGGCAGCGTCCTACCTTCCCACACCCTCGCGGGGCGGAGTCATCGGCGAACCTGCTTTTCAAGAAATCCGTCCATGAAAGCCTTGAAGAAGAAAAGGTCGGTCGATGGGATGGAGATGCGGATCATCCGGTTCATGG
>Ga0209810_1006455_pt1 | contig 10159 bp, 10 predicted proteins | sample Coa_R1_7_FD_187159 | JGI IMG/M metagenome (GOLD analysis project Ga0209810, IMG submission 187159) | Surface soil microbial communities from Centralia Pennsylvania, which are recovering from an underground coalmine fire - Coalmine... | ecosystem: Environmental > Terrestrial > Soil > Unclassified...
TCCTGTTCCTAAAAAACCATCCGCGCCTGCTTCAAGATATCTTGCATGGCGACAAGTTGCATCGCATCACTCATTACAGCCCTCGGTGCAATCCTCACTTTCACAGATTTGCGACTGAGAGGAACTATGAGTTCCATGCGTTCAGTGAAGCCATGCGAAGTGAGTACGAGAACTTCATTAAATATGGGGAATCTGGAGAATTTGCCAACTATTGGGAGCACTACGCAAAACCCGGCCAGTCAGAGCGCGATCTGCAACGCATTTTCAAATGGAAATACGAGTTTGAGGATTTTCGATTCGCTTGAGACTCGCGCAGTTTGGTCGCTACTTTAAAGCAGCTAGTATCTCCATGTAGCGACTGAAGCACGAACAGCGAGTCAAGTGATCGCTGACCTCTGCGTCGCGAGCCTCGACGGGATGTTCAGCCATTTGCTGAAGCTGAGAATCCGGCGGACAACCAATGCGCTGAGGGTTCGGGAAAGCTTCCGACAAGTAGGACTTGGCGAAGCCGAGAAATTCAGGATCGTCAAAATCGTAAAGCTGTTGTCGCTTTCTTTTTGACATCGGTTCGCAGGGCCGGTTTCATTTTTTCATTCTGATCTGCCCGCGTTGTACATGGACGACCAGAGCCGCTTCCGAAGAACGGACCCGGTTCGGCATGTCGCCTGGCTTTCGCACGTTCACGTTCTGCACAGCAATCGCAGATCCCGTGGCTGACGGAACCATTCTCGCTGCCGGGCTCGGCTTCGCGCATTGTCTTGCCGCACCAAGCGCAAAGTAAGCGCAGCTTTACTGTGTCCGTGGCTGCATTCACTGACGATCCTCCAGATGCGCTCGAATCCAGCGATCCGCCACGGTGAACGGCCACACGGCGCCAAGAATCATGCGGAGAATCCGTCGGCTAAATGACGGGGGCAGCAACCACAGGGCCAAGCTAAGAAGGAGCACCAACATGGCAATGGCCACAAACAATTGCTCGGCGGTGGACGGCGGCGGGAGGTCTGCCGGGTCGGGAACGGGATAGGGAAGCTGGAACACGGTTGCTTGTTTCTACTTGTCTGTTGACGTTCTGTCTGTAGACGAATCGAGAGCATACCCCACAGACTGCGGGAATGCAACAGGTTCTATTGGCGCTGGGCAAGCGAATGAGGGAGCTGCGGGGCAAGCAGGGATTCAGCCAAGAGGCTTTCGCCGATCATTGCGGCCTGCACCGAACAGCGGTCAGTTTGATCGAGCGGGGTAAAAGAGTGCCGTCCCTTACCACGCTGGTGACCATTAGCAGCGGATTCGGCATTTCCCTGAGCGAGCTGCTTCGAGGAGTGGACGCAGGATATAAGCACAGAGTCGGTATCCGCCGATAGGATCAATATCCGTACCAAACGGAGAGTGTCTGATGGCGAAGAAAACAGATGACCTGGAGGCTGTGCGCGTTGTTACCGAAGCTCTCAGTGGGTTCAGCCCCGAAGAGCAAGAAAGAATCATTCGCTGGGCACGAGAAAGGTTAGGACTGGCCTCGACCAGACACATTGCACCAGATATGCCAGCCCAACCTGCTGCGCCACCACGGCCTCAGGAATGCGCTGTGATAACTCCACCACCGACATCCGCGAAAGACCTCAAGACCTTTGTCGCCCTCAAGAACCCGAAGAGCGACATACAGTTTGCCGCGACCGTTGCATACTTCTATCGTTTTGAAGCCCCGCCGGAACAACGAAAGAAGGAAATAGACGCCACCATTCTCCAAGACGCTTGCAGGCTTGCTGGCAGGCAACGGTTTAAGCACCCAGCGATGACCTTGAATAACGCCAAGAATCAAGGGTTGCTCGATAAGGTGAGTGAAGGGAAGTATGAAGTCAACACCGTCGGCGAAAATCTTGTTGCGATGACATTACCGGGCGAGCCACCGAAAGCAACGAAACCCAAAAAGCCAACAAAGAAAGCAAGAAACCGATAAAGCGAATGTGGCATGAACGAGGCGGACGAAGCTATCTATCAAGCCATCAGGGAAGCGGAACGCATTCGGTCCGTAATCCGCAAGAAGAAGGCTCCACAAGTCAGAGGTTCAGAGCGCAACGTAGTCAGAGCTACCGCGCTGACGTGGTTCCAGTCGCATCGCCCTAAACTTGTCGCAGTTTTCTCCGAGCCAGATTTGCGGCCAGTCGACGATATGTATCAGACAGTTATTGCATCAAGTCACAAGGATGCAGCGCGTTCTGGCTATGTGGCTACCTTCAAGGACATTGGCGACAGCCTTGTGCATCTTCGTTCCGGTAACGCGGTGAAACTTGCGGCTGCTACCACGACGGATGCTCCTCCGAACTTCTCAAAGCTTATCTCGGACCCCGCCATGCAAGTCATTTTAGGAAAGCGTTGGGTGGAGTGCGTTACCTGTCTCTCGCACGGAGCCCCGCTCGCTGCGACAGTTATGATTGGCGGATTGCTGGAAGGTCTTTTGCTGGCGAGGGTCAACAAGGAGACGAACAAGGCTCCGATTTTCACTGCCGCTGCCGCTCCCAGGGACAAGCAGAATAAAACATTGACACTGAAAGACTGGACATTGCAAGACTACATCGCTGTAGCGCATGAATTGAAATGGATTTCCGTTGCAGCCAAGGACGTTGGCGTGGTTCTTCGTGACTACCGGAACTACATTCACCCACAAAAAGAATTGTCACACGACGTTTCGCTGACACCGCAAGATGCAGGCGTTTTGTGGGAGGTCGGAAAAAGCATAGCCAGGCAACTCCTCAAATGAATCGCCTTAGCGACTAGGCCATGCCCTTGAGCCAGCGCCGGTGCATCGCCATCGCTTCGGCCCAACGGGACGATTGGGCGCACGACTACTGTCCAGCTGCTTTTCCACGTTTTAGGTTCGCTAAAATTTCCATGTAGCGGTTGAAGCAGGGCGAGCAGCGGGTCAAGTGATCGCTGGTTGCGGCATCACGAACTTCGACGGGATGTTCAGCCATTTGCTGAAGTTGAGAATCCGGCGGACAACCAATGCGCTGAGGGTTCGGGAAGGCTTCGGACAAGTAGGACTTGGCGAAGCTGAGAAATTCAGGATCGTCAAAATCGTTAAGCTGTTGTTGCTTTCTTTTTGACATCGGTTCGCGGGGCTGGCTTCAATTCCTCATTCTGACCGGCCTGCGCGCCGGATGGCAATGATTTCTTTCCCTTTTTTTCCGCGAGCTCCGCTTTGACGCGCTTCACAGCAGTTCGCAACCTTTCCCGGGCCGCGTGCCCGGAGATTCCCTGCAGCTTGCCGATTTCGTCCCAAGCGTACCCTTCCAATCGCCGCCAGCACATGTCTTTTTCTTCGAAGCTGAATCGAGCCAAGTATTCGCGCAGCAGAATCTGCATCTCGAACTGGCGAGACGGGTCAGCCGACTTCGGAGTTGCGGCGCTTCTGGCAATTACGGCATGGAGAAGCGCGTGCTCTTTGTTCTTCAACCGGTTGACGCGCCTTACGAACGCGCGGAAGACATAGCCTGCTAGATTTCGTGTGGCCGTGGCTTCGCCGGGAGGATCGCCGCGTAAAAGTCGCTGTGAAACCGTTGCCGCAACCTCCTCAAGGATGTTCACGACAACAGCCGGATCGCCGAGCAATTTTGTGCCGTGCCGGAGAGCTCTTGAAAAAACCGCCTCCGCTGCCGCGAACACCTCTGGGGCAATCTGTCTGCCATGCCGGTCCAGGGAATTGAGCCGAGGAACACCCGCAGAATCATCGTCCGCCATTGTGGTTCGTCCTGAGCGTGCGCTCGTTTGTGGGTCGTCGTTTGTGGACGCGGGAGGAAAACCGTGCAGCGGTGTTGCTGACGACCTCAGGCGACGCCGCAGACGGCCTTCACATCTGCGCTTTTGCTATGGCTGGGCGAGATTGTCTATTGTTTATAGATTTCGATGTAAGATGCTCGCCGTCGCCCTTGCGATCAGCCGGAAGGGCGCTGACGCGAGGGAGTGACAAAGCTCTTATTGGTCTGGGCGGCTATATTCTGCATTAAAACGTCCCCAAGAGGAGAGCGAAGGTGAGGCAAAAGCGGCGGGAACGATTGGTTGGTGAGGTCCTTCTCCTATTCTTCGCGGTCATGTCGTTGGCGGGCTGCAATTCAGTTCCGGACATCTCCGGCGTGTGGAAGGGCACGATTCAAGCAAGCGCGCCAGGCGGAAAGGGCAACTGGCAGGGACCGGCGGAACTGACGCTGAACCAGAACGGCAACGCGCTCACCGGCACTCTCGTCTTCACGCATCCGCAGGCCGGCCGCGTCCAGGTGCCGATCACCTCGGGCGTCGTTTCGAAGGATGCGGTGACGTTCTCCGGCCAAAATCAGTTTCCAATGGGCTCGATTGAGATCACGTTTCACGGGGCGGTCTCCGGCGCGTCTCTTACAGGCACGGCAGACATGACATCACGCAGTATGCTGATCGGCCCGCAAGCAAACACCGCCTCGATCAATCTGACAAGGCAGTAGATGGATGCGTCGAGCGATCCCGGCGCTCTTAGAAAGTCGGCCTAATGGCAGCGCTCTTTGAAAAAGCTGCGAGACACAGGTTCGCGGTGGCTGCCGAGATTTTGTTATGATGCCTCGCAAGTAACGATAGCTTGATAGAATTGCCTGGCGCCGAGTAGTGAATTGGCCCGCCAGACTCGGTCAAAACCAATGGACAATCGCTTTTTTGAGCAGCCGATTCTCAACTCACCTTATGATCCGCCCGATCGGCATTGGGAGCTAGATGCCCAAGGCCAGCCCACACAACAAGTCATCGAAAGCCGCCGCAAGGCCGAGTTCATCACGCCGATCCCCAAGCCGAAAAAACAAAAGCAAAAGCAACAAACCATTGTCTTTGATGAAGGCAAGGGGCTGTCCACGGAAAAACAGCAATACGACCCCACGCCCATCATCAACGAACTCCGCTTTTACGTTGACCAATGGCGCAGACTATCGAATCCGAGCGACTGGCTCGTAACCCCTGAGACAGCAACGCTTCTCCAACACTGGCGGCAATTCAAGTTCAACAATATCCGCCCGTTTTTTTGCCAAGTCGAGGCAGTCGAAACCGTGATTTGGCTAACTGAGGTGGCTCCGAAGTTTGGGAAGACTGGCAAAGGGTTTCTGGAGCACTTAACGAACGCAAACCGCGATGCCAATCCCGAGCTTTCGCGACTTGCGCTGAAACTTGCCACGGGTGCTGGAAAAACCACAGTGATGGCGATGATCATCGCATGGCAAACCATCAATGCGATTCGCAGGCCGGGAAGCTCCAACTTCACACGTGGATTTCTCGTCGTGACTCCAGGTCTCACGATCCGTGACCGACTGCGCGTCCTTCAGCCGAACGACCCCGACAACTACTACGTCAACAGCGAGTTGGTCCCGGGCGATATGCTCGGCGAGATGGAGCGGGCCAAGATCGTCATCACAAATTTCCATGCCTTTAAGCTGAGAGATCGAATGGAACTTTCGAAAGGCGGGCGTGCCCTCCTTCAAGGACGCGGCGAGGAACTGAATACCCTCGAAACCGAAGGGCAAATGATTCAGCGGGTTATGCCCGAGCTTATGGGCTTAAAGAACATATTGGTCTTAAACGATGAAGCCCACCACTGTTATCGGGAAAAGCCGGGTGAGGCTGACGAGACCGAGTTAAAGGGCGACGACAAACAGGAAGCGGAAAAGAATAACGAAGCAGCGAGGGTCTGGATTTCTGGGCTGGAAGCGGTAAATCGCAAATTGGGAATCGCTCGCTGTATTGATCTCTCCGCTACGCCCTTCTTCCTGCGCGGTTCCGGCTACGCCGAAGGTACCCTCTTTCCTTGGACCATGAGCGATTTTTCGCTCATGGATGCCATCGAGTGCGGCATCGTAAAGCTCCCCAGAGTTCCGGTGGCCGACAACATTCCCGGCGAAGAGATGCCTGTCTTTCGGAACCTTTGGGAACACATCCGTGCCAAGATGCCGAAGAAAGGCAGGGGCAAATCGGGATCGCTCGATCCACTCAGCTTGCCTGTCGAATTGCAGACGGCGCTGGAAGCACTCTACGGGCATTACGTCAAGACATATGATCTCTGGATGAAGCAAGGCATTCGAGTCCCACCCTGTTTCATCGTGGTCTGCAACAACACGTCCACTTCCAAGCTCGTTTACGACTACATTTCCGGTTTTCAACGCGAGAACGAAGACGGCTCAACCACGCTCGAAAATGGCAGGCTGGAACTGTTTCGGAACTACGACGAGCATGGAAACCCAATCCCACGCCCGCGAACGCTTCTGATCGATAGTGAGCAGCTCGAAGCGGGTAACGCGCTGGATGAAAAGTTCAGGGTTATGGCGAAAGACGAGGTCGAACGCTTTCGCAGGGAGATCGTTGAGCGCACGCGAGACGTTCAGCAAGCAGAAAAGCTCACGGACGAGGATTTGCTTCGGGAAGTCATGAACACCGTAGGCAAACCGGGCCGGCTCGGCGAGTCCATCCGCTGCGTGGTGTCGGTGTCCATGCTCACAGAGGGGTGGGACGCCAACACCGTGACGCACGTATTGGGTGTCCGCGCTTTCGGCACGCAGCTTCTTTGTGAACAAGTGATCGGCAGGGCCTTGCGCCGTCAATCGTACGAGATCAACGAAGATGGCCCCAACGAGGGAAGATTCAACGTCGAGTATGCCGATGTGCTTGGGGTTCCGTTCGATTTCACTGCCAAGCCTGTTGTTGCCCCGCCGCAACCGCCGCGGGAAACGATTCAGGTCAAAGCAATGCGCCCGGAGCGCGACCATTTGGAGATCACCTTCCCCAGAGTTCAGGGTTATAGAGTTGAGCTTCCTGAGGAGAGGCTCGAAGCGCAGTTCACACCCGATTCCGTACTGGAATTGACCCCCGATCTGGTCGGACCTTCCATCACTCGGAACTCCGGCATCATCGGCGAAGGTGTCGATCTGAGCCTCGACCATCTGGACGACATGCGGCAGTCCTCGCTCGTATTTCAAGTGACGAAGCGTTTGCTGTACACGAAATGGCGTGATCCCGGCGAAGAGCCAAAGCTTCACCTTTTCGGCCAACTCAAGCGAATCACAAAGGAATGGCTCGACAAATATCTGGTTTGTAAGGGCGGAACCTATCCGGGATTGCTCATGTACCAAGAGCTTGCGGACATGGCCTGCAACAAGATCACCAATGCTATCACGTTGAAACACAAGGACACGACGAAGATCAAGGTCATTCCCGATGCCTACAACCCAATCGGCTCGACTATGCACGTCAAATTCAACACCTCCAGAAAGGATCGTTGGGAGACGGACGCCCGACGCTGCCACATCAACTACGTCATTCTCGATAGCGATTGGGAGGCCGAATTTTGCAGGGTGGCCGAGTCGCATCCTCGCGTAAGAGCGTACGCCAAGAATCACAACTTAGGACTCGAAGTGCCTTACCTTTACGGCTCAGAAAGCCGCAAATACCGGCCAGACTTCATCGTTCTCGTGGACGACGGGCACGGGGAAGATGACCTGCTCCACCTGATTGTGGAGATCAAGGGCTATCGCAGAGAAGACGCCAAAGAGAAAAAGGCCACCATGGAAACGTACTGGGTTCCCGGTGTGAACAACTCTGGCAAGTACGGTCGCTGGGCGTTCGCTGAATTCACCGAGGTGTATCAAATCGAGTCGGATTTCAAGGCAAAGGTCGAGTCGCAATTCAACAAGATGATTGAGTCGGTTGCCGTCGTGCAGACCGTCTAGGGGACCTCGTATGGCAAAGACGCGTTCCAAGGAAAAAGGAAAGAAGAAGGTCGAGACGCTGACTCACGAGAAGGCGAAACGGCTGAACATTCCTACCGCCGAATACCAGTCGGTTATGCGAACCGAAGAATTGAGTCCAGTTCGAGTGGCTTATGAACGCCGCAACCGCGACCTCGATCCACAACTCGTGTGGCGTGGAAAGGACGAGCTGGATTGGTCCGATTTGGTAGTGCCTGCTCCGCCTCTCTACATCCAGGAAAAGATTCACCCCAAAGTTCTCATTGATGACTTGCAGCGCCGATCTAAGGCAGACGCAAAGTCCGCAGAGCCTCAAATTGATCTATTCGCGAATTTCAACGGGCTACCCAGCGAGGCTGCAAAGACTGAGTTTTATCAGCACGATGCCCATTGGGCAAACCGCATGATTCTTGGCGACAGCCTTCAAGTGATGGCTTCACTCGCAGAGCGGGAGGGGCTGCGGGGTAAAGTGCAATGCATCTACTTCGATCCACCGTACGGCATTAAGTTCAACTCCAATTTTCAATGGTCCACTACTAGTTTGGACGTGAAGGATGGAAATCTGGCTCACATCACGCGTGAGCCAGAACAAGTCAAAGCGTTTCGCGACACTTGGCGTGATGGCATCCATAGCTATCTTACCTACATCCGGGACCGCCTAACTGTCGCGAGGGACTTGCTGGCAGGTTCAGGTTCGATCTTCATGCAAATTGGTGGAGAAAACCTACATCGAGTACGTGCCGTAATGGATGAGGTTTTTGGTGAAGACAATTTCTGTGCCGAGATTATTTTTCGAAAGACGGCTCGAACAGCGACGAATCTGCTTCCCACGGAAAACGATTTCTTGCTCTGGTATGCAAGGGACAAAGGGCGAGTCAAATTTCGCGAACTGTTCCAAGAGAAGAACATCGCTGATCTGCGCAGCTACAAATACCTAGTCTCGGACGATACCTCAACTTCGCGGATGGCAGCCAAGGAAGAACGAGAGAACGAGTCTGCGATACCTGCCGGTTGGCGACTCGCACAGTTGAGTTTCGCAGTGTCTGGCGATCCGGGGAAACCCGAGGAAAGAATTTATAGGTTTCGCGGTCAGGACTATGACTGCGGTGCGCATCGTCATTGGAAGACGACGAATCCTTCTGGGCTGAATAATCTTAAATACGCGCAAAGGTTGATCGGACTAGGGACTCAATTGAACTTCATCCGCTACTTCGAAGACTTCGCGGTCGAGGCATTCTCAACCCAGTGGCTGGACACTGGCAGCGCCGGTTTCTCCAACTTCGATCCCAAGATTTATGTTGTGCAGACAGATTCGTTGGTAGTTCAACGTTGCGTCTTGATGACGACCGACCCCGGTGACCTCGTACTTGATCCGACTTGTGGCTCCGGAACTACCGCTTACGTGGCGGAACAGTGGGGTCGTCGCTGGATCACGACTGATACTTCTAGGGTCGCCCTTGCACTTGCCCGTGCGCGTATCATGGGCGCACGTTACGCGTACTACCTGCTCGCCGACAGCCGCGAAGGACAGCTAAAAGAAGCCGAGATAATCGGGAAGGCACCTTCAGAAATGCCTACACATTTTGATGTTCGCCAGGGGTTCGTCTGTGAGCGCGTTCCCCACATCACGCTAAAGTCCATCGCGAACAACACAGAGATTGAAGTGATCTGGGAGGAGTTTCAAAGCAAGCTGGAACCCCTGCGCCAACAACTCAACCAGAGCCTGAAGACCAACTGGGAAGAATGGGAAGTTCCCCGAAATGCCGACGAGAAGTGGGCGAAACAGGCGAAAGATCTTCACGCCGAATGGTGGAAGGAAAGAATTGCTCGCCAAAAGGCGATAGACGCCTCGATTGCAGCCAAAGCCGAATTTGAATATCTCTACGATAAGCCTTACGAGGACAACAGAAAAGTTCGGGTTGCTGGACCGTTTACCGTCGAGAGCCTATCTCCCCACCGCGTGCTTCCAGTAGGTGAAGACGATGAATTACTTCAAAAATCGGGCACATTCAGCGGCGACAAAGACGATGAAGCTGATTTTGTCGAAATGATTCTGGAGAACCTGAAGACCGCCGGGGTTCAGCAAGCGCACAAGGAAGACAGGATCACGTTTTCCTCGATCACGCCATGGCCCGGCTATTTTGTCTGTGCCGAAGGCAAGTACACCGAGGGCAATGGCAAGGGCGGAACCGAAAAGCGTGCTGGGATTTTCATCGGCCCCGAGTTCGGTACCGTCTCCCGCCCGGATCTCGTGGCAGCCGCCCGGGAGGCGGGCGATGCCGGGTTCGACGTGCTCATCACCTGCGCTTTCAACTATGACGCCCATTCCTCCGAGTTCAACAAGCTGGGCAAAATCCCTGTCCTAAAGGCACGCATGAACGCCGACCTGCACATGTCCGATGAACTGAAGAACACGG